>Ga0209130_1000095_pt1 | contig 145126 bp, 139 predicted proteins | sample AraplaMF_Cvi_mLB_FD_184264 | JGI IMG/M metagenome (GOLD analysis project Ga0209130, IMG submission 184264) | Arabidopsis root microbial communities from the University of North Carolina, USA - plate scrape MF_Cvi_mLB (SPAdes) (version 2) | ecosystem: Host-associated > Plants > Roots >... | reverse complement strand
CGACCGCGTTTGCGTCACCCCAACCCGAAGGGCAAGCGCCTTCTCGGGCGGTCTGCGGCGTTGCGGCGCTAGCCCATAGCTGTGCTATGGGCGTCGCACCGCGCCTTGCATCCCATCCCGAGAAGGTGCTTGCGCGGCCCCGTTTAGGCCGTGAACAGGTTCTCAGGCACTCGCTTGCCAAGCGAGAGCCCGCGAAAGCGGGCTCATGGGTTCGAATCCCTTATCTTCCGCCAGTTGTTTTAGGCCGTTCGCCAAGCTGGCCTAAGGCATCGGGTTTTGAACCCGACATTCGGTGGTTCGAATCCACCACGGCCTGCCATTTATTTTTCTCGCGTTAGCTCAGTCCGGAACCAGAGCATCTGCCTACGAAGCAGAGGGTCGGAAGTTCAAATCTTTCACGCGAGGCCATTCAATTTTCACGGAGTGCGAGCAGAACTGGCTACTGCACTGGACTGTAAATCCGGCGTCTTCGGGCATACGGGGTTCAAGTCCCTGGCACTCCACCATTCTTTATCCGTGTGTGGCGCAGTTGGCAGCGCGCGTGCTTTGGGAGCATGAGGCCGCAGGTTCGAGACCTGCCGCACGGACCACCCTCTTTCGGGCATCACTTCACTTTTGGTCTGTTAGCTCAGCTGGTAGAGCACTTCCCTGTCCAGGATGTGGTCACGGGTTCGATTCCCGTACAGGCCGCCACTCTTCACGCCTGGATGCTCCGGGCGCGTTTTCTTTTTCTGTTGGTGCGTAGCTCAAGCAGGCAGAGCAGCGGTCTCCAAAACCGAAGGTTGGAAGTTCGATTCTTCCCGTGCCAGCCAATTTCACCGGCGCCTGTAGCTCAGCCCGGACAGAGCACCGGATTTCTACCCCGGTTTGTCGGCCGTTCGAATCGGCCCAGGCGCGCCACTTTCCCCACACCCACCCAAGCCAAGGAGGTTTGCCATGACAGCCAGAAACACAGCGGCCTCCGCAAGGCCGGAGAAGCTCCGCAAGCGCATTGTTCGCGCGCTGCTGGGCGGCATCATCGCCGCCGGCAGCGCCCGGCTCAGCCATGGCCGGCCCCAACGCAGGCAGACACGCGACGACCGCGAGCTGGACCAGCGCGTGCGTGAATGCGGCGAGTGGTGAGCGCTTTCTTTCCATTCCACAGTAGCTCAGCGGGTAGAGCGCGCGACTGTTAATCGCGTCGTCCCTGGTTCGATCCCAGGCTGTGGAGCCAATTTTTTTCTGGTGCATGTGGCGCAGCAGGCAGCGCAGCGGGATGTGACCCCGCGGGTCACCGGTTCGAGTCCGGTCTTGCACCCCATTTTGTTGCGGGCATAGCTCAGAGGCAGAGCAGCCGGCTTTTAACCGGCAGGCCGGGATTTCGAAATTCCCTGCCCGCACCATCATTCATTCAACTCAGGAGGCTCCGATGCACCATGTTCTTCAGCTCGACATCCAGGGAACGCCCCAGGCCTGGATCACGGCTGAAGAGGCGGCCCTGCACTACGCCACCCACACCGTCGCATGGGAGCAAGGTGAAAGCCCGCTGGTCACGCTGCGCGGCGGCTGGAATGTCGCGCGCGGCCGGCAATCCATGCTGGTCATCCATCCCATCATCGCGCTGCGCGGTGCGCCGCGCCGCAACCTGCATGAGGTGGTGCCGGCGGTCACCAAGCCCAAGCTGCTGCGCCGCGACCGCTGCACCTGCGCCTATTGCGCCCAGGTGTTCCCGGAAAAGGACCTCGAGGCCGAGCACATCGTTCCAGCGAGCAAAGGCGGGCCTTACACCTGGACCAACCTGGTCAGCGCCTGCCGCCATTGCAACGGCAGGAAGAAGGACCGCACGCCCGAGCAGGCCGGAATGCCGCTGGTGTACCTGCCCTATGTGCCCAGCCGGTATGAGGACTTCCTGCTGCGCGGGCGCAACGTGCGGGCCGACGTGCACGAATGGCTGTCGGCACGGCTTCCGAAAGGATCCAGGCTCAATTGAGCACGGCAGCGGCCAAGCGGCGCATTGCGAAAGCAGTGCGCCGTTTTTTTTCGTCGTGTGAACGGGGGATTTTTGAAGGCCGGCTAGCCCGCGCGCGCCTGCTTGAGCGCGAGTTCATGCGCGGCCGGAAACACCTCGGCCAGCGGCTTGACTTCGGGCAGCACATAAACCACACCGTAACTTGCGTTGAAAGCGGGCTTGAGCACGTTTTCATAAAACTCCACCGGCATATTGATGCAGCCGTAGGAGATCCGGTTGTCTTCGGTGGTGGGCGAGGCAAGGCGCTCGAGCCGGCGCTCCTTGGGCTCCAGTGTGCGCACGCGGTGCATGGAGACGGCCGCGTCGTAGTCGACCCAGACCACGTCCTCGCCCGTGGCGTTGCGCCCGGGTTCGGCGACGAAACGGCCCGCGGGCGTGGTGCGCTCCTGCGGCTGCACCTGGGCGATGGGCCGCCCGCCTATGCCATCCACCGAGTCGTCGCCGCGCGCCGCGCCTATCAGCACCGGGGTAGCGCTGCGCAGCTTGCCGGAGGGCTCGAAGACAAACACCTTGGTGTTGATCTTGTCGAGGATCACAAAAAAGAGTTTGCGGTTGTCGCCGGAGCTGACGACCCAGTTGGCGACTTCGCGCGCTTCGTTCGAAGCCTCCTCGCCGCCGAAATCCGCCGTGCGCGGCGTCATGGGCCGGGGTGCGGTGGCTTGAAGGCCGGCGGCCGCCGGCGGGGCCACGGAATGGGGCCTGAAAAGCGGCAAGACCAGCACCGCGATGGCGGCGCCCCAGAGAACGCCCTGCTTGATGCCGTCAAGAATATCGGAATGCCGCGTGTCCACCGGCGCAGTGTCCGGCCCTTCAGCGGCGGGCCGCTGCTGAGCATCAGGCGGGGAGGCGGCCATGGACAGGAGTCAGAAAATACTGCGCCCCACATAAAACGCTCCGGGCCGCCAAGGCGATCCGGAGCGATTTCATGCGCAGATGCATGAGTGGCCTGGCTTAGTTGCGGTCAGCTTGTGCGGGACGCTCGGTCGGCGTGACGGCCATGTCCGTGCTGGTCGAAGGCGAGGTGCTGGGGCTGGTGCTGCCCTGGTTCTGCAGGCTCTGGTCTGCCGGCGTGGCGGGCGTGGTGGTGCTGGTGTCCTGGGCATAAGCCAGGCCAATGGCGCCAACCACAGCAGCTGCGGCAACGGCGGAAGCCAGGGTTTTCGATGCTCTCATGGTGTACTCCTAAGGTCATGCCCATCACAGGCAATCGGGTTGGTAAATCGCCGGCCTTATTACCGACTGGGTTCAATTTACGGTAGGGAGCAGAGCCTGTTTCGTCGGTCTGGTACAGCGCGCCGTGTAGGACAAGCGAGGTCACAAAATGCTACGCGCCTCACAGGCGCACGCAGGATGGCACATGCGGGAACAGCTGCTTACCCCTGCAGCGGTCGCCGCTATTCGATGGGGTTGTTGCCCTGCAGGCCGTGTTCGGCCTTGATTGCGAGCTGGAGTTTTTCAAGCTCGTCGATGAGCTGGTCGATCTTGGCGAAATCCTTGGCAGGGGCCGCCTGCAAGGCCTGCAGCTGCGCGCGCAGGCGCGCATAGTCGGCCTCCAGGTCGCGCTTCATGCCGGCACCGGGCCGGGCTTGAAGCCGTTGACGGAGCCGCGCTTGTCGCTGCCGCCTTCGGCGGCCTTGGCTGCGGGCGCGGCGAAGAGCTCGACCTGCAAGTCTTCTTCGCTGCGCGGCCCGTATTGAAGGTCGGGGCCGACCAGGCGCTGCAGTTCGCCGTAACCGGTGGCCAGGGCCGTGTCGTAGGCCGCGAAGGTGATGTCGGAGCAGGAAATCGATTCAAACACCCGCGGGTCTTCACGGCTTTCCAGAATGCGCCAGCAGAATTCGCCGGGGGCGGGCTCCTCGACGGTGAGGGCCAAAGAACGGAGGGGGACTTTGAGTTGTGCGTTGACCAATGTGGAGTGGCTCATGAAACAGGAATCCTCAAAAATATCCGGACAGGCCGGACGTGGCCTTGCAGACGCAGCTTGGAGCGCCGCAAAAAAATATCAAGGGGTGCAAACGTAACTTTCAGCGCATGGGCTGAAGGCCGCTGAAACGGCCGGCGCGGCAGGCATGAATCGAACACAAGGGCAAAGGCGCGCCGGCCCGTGTCCGGTGTCGTCTCTGCAGCTGCGTGGGCTTTCATATCAGGTGTTCGCAATGACGCCAGTTTAAGCATGGAAATATGACAAGCTACGGTGATTAGTACCCGAAAAACGTAGGAAAAGGCCGACAGGCGCCCAGCGGCCCGAGCGTCAACTGAAATGGTTATATTGCAGGGCATGGCCGGCCCCGCATCGTGCGTGCCGGCATACACCCAGAATCCATGAAAAGCCTTTACAAATATTTCTTTCGCGGCCTCATCACCATCCTGCCGGTGGCCCTGACGGTCTACCTGCTCTACATTTTCCTGGCCTGGATGGAGACCGCGGCGCTGTGGATTCTGCGGCCGCTGATCGGCGGCTTTTACATCCCGGGCCTGGGCCTGGTGTTCGGCGTGCTCAGCATCCTGGTGATCGGCTACCTGGTGTCCAAGCGGAGCGTGCGCAAGCTGCTGTCTTTCGCGGAAATGCCTTTCACCAACCTGCCGGTCGTCAAAAGCATTTATTCCTCGCTCAAAAGCTTCGCCGACTACTTTTCGCCTTCGGGCAAGCAGGGCGAACAAAGTGTGGTGATACTGCGCATGCCCGGCCACGCGATGGAAATCGTGGGCCTGATCACGCGCCGCAGCTTTACCGACCTGGGGCCCGGCTTCCTGCCCGGCGATCGCGTGGCGGTCTACCTGCCCATGGGTTACATGATAGGCGGCTACACGGTGTTCGTGCCGGCCGACTGGGTGCAGCCCATAGACATGTCCGTGGAGGAAGCCATGCGCTCCTCGCTGATCGCCTGGATGGCGCGCCCGCCGGCCGCGGGCGACGGCAGCGGTACACCGGCCGGCTGAGTTTTCGGGCCGCACAGCGGCTGGGTAAAAGGCCGCGTAAAGGTTTGTGATCTGTGGTTTCCCACATGGACAAATCGTGTAGCGGGGCTATATTTGGTGACCCGACCACCACTGCGCGCAGCCTGACGCGCCCCGGCCATGACAACAACGACAACAGAGACATCGCAACGCAAGCCGCCCCTTTATAAATCACTCTATTTCCAGGTGATCTGCGCGGTCATCGCCGGCGTGCTGCTGGGGCATTTTTATCCCGATGCCGGCAAGCTCATGAAGCCGCTGGGCGACGGTTTCATCAAGCTCATCAAGATGATGATCGCGCCCATCATCTTCTGCACCGTCGTGATCGGCATCGCCGGCATGGAGGACATGAAGAAGGTCGGCAAGACCGGCGGCCTGGCGCTGCTGTACTTTGAGATCGTCAGCACCTTCGCGCTGATCATAGGCCTGGTGCTGGTCAACGTGTTCAAGCCGGGCCAGGGCATGAACGTCGATGTATCCACGCTGGACACCAAGGCCATTGCCGCCTATACCGGCCCCGGCAAGATGGTCGGCACCACCGACTTCATCATGAATATCATCCCGTCCACCGTGGTGGACGCCTTCGCCAAGGGCGAGATTTTGCAGGTGCTGCTGATCGCCGTGATGTTCGGCTTCGCGCTGCACCGCTTCGGCGGGCGCGGCACGCTGGTGTTCGACTTCGTCGAAAAAACTTCGCACGTGCTGTTCACCATCGTCGGTTTCATCATGAAGGTGGCGCCCATAGGCGCGTTCGGTGCCATGGCCTTCACCATAGGCGCTTACGGCGTGGACAGCCTGGTGTCGCTGGGCAAGCTGATGGCCGCCTTTTACGCGACCTGCCTGATCTTCATCTTTGTGGTGCTGGGCGCCATTGCGCGCGTGCACGGCTTCAGCATCTGGAAGTTCATCAAGTACATCAAGGAAGAGCTGCTGATCGTGCTGGGCACCTCTTCATCCGAATCGGTGCTGCCGCGCATGATGGAAAAAATGGAGAACCTGGGCGCGAAAAAGACCACCGTGGGCCTGGTGATCCCGACCGGCTACTCCTTCAACCTGGACGGCACCTCCATCTACCTCACGATGGCGGCGGTGTTCATCGCCCAGGCCACCAACACGCCGATGACGCTCACGCAGGAGCTCACACTGCTGGCGGTGCTGCTGCTGACCTCCAAGGGCGCGGCCGGCATCACGGGCAGCGGCTTCATCGTGCTGGCCGCCACGCTGTCGGCCGTGGGCACCGTGCCCGTGGCGGGGCTGGCGCTGATCCTGGGCATAGACCGCTTCATGTCGGAGGCGCGTGCGCTGACCAACCTGATAGGCAACGGCGTGGCCACCATCGTGGTCGCCAAATGGACGAATGACCTGGACACCGACAGGCTCAAGGCCGGGCTCAACAACGAGAGCTGGGTCGAGGCCCAGGAGCCCGAGGTGCTGATCAACAAGAAGACCGAGCACATGGCGACCGGTCGCCACTGAAAACACACCACCCATAAAAAAGCCCGGCAGGCGGAGATTCCTCTCCACCTGCCGGGCTTTTTGTTTTTCGCCGGCGAACGCCGGTTTAGCGGGCCTGGCGCGGCGCCGGGCCCGGGCCACGGCCGGCAATGTGGCGGAAGGTGATCCGGCCCTTGCTCAGGTCGTAGGGCGAGAGCTCCAGCGACACCTGGTCGCCGGCCAGGATGCGGATATGGTTTTTGCGCATCTTGCCCGAGGTGTAAGCCACAAGCTTGTGGCCGTTCTCGAGCGTGACGCGAAAGCGCGAATCCGGCAACACTTCGTCGACCAGCCCATGCATTTCAATCAGTTCTTCTTTGGCCATGATGTAACTCCTAGGGAATTGAAAAAGTTGTCCGTGATGTCTGTTGTCAGGGCTGGCAAGGCTTATGCGCAGGCCGGCGTTGAGCGCTCGTGGATCCAGCGCAGGGCGTGTTCCGTCGCGTATTGCACGGCCGAGGCCGCGCTGTCGAAGAGGCCGCTGAAGCGCAGCACGCGGTCATGCGTGGCACTGCCGCGGCCGGAGCGGATGGAGACCGATGCAGCGTAGCCTTCGCCTTGCTGCTTGGCCAGTGGTGAGACAAGGTACTTGCCCACCGCGATTTTGGTGTGATCTACGTTCATAAAAAAGTCCGTGCCGGGTTATGTGTCCCGGCTTGATAAATAAGGAGAATCGGCTTGCGAGCAAGCCGGCGGGTGTTCGGTGTCCACCCGCCTGGCCCTTGTCAGGGGCTGGGCTGGTTGAGCCATGCGTGGGCACTGTCGGGAAGAGTGCTCGCCGGAAAAACGGAACAGTGCTGAGAGGGTTCAGGGCTGTATGGGCACTGAAAACACTGTGGATTCGGGCTCTGGGAAGCGCCGCTATTGAGAAGGAAACCTGTTGGGAAAAGGCTTCGATGTAAAAAGCTGATGCTTTACCGAAGCTGCTATTGTAACCGCTGACGCATAAGCTTGCGCAAAGCTGGCGCAGCGCCCTCTTCTTGCAAGCAGGGGCCGCGGAACCGGCTTTGCCGGGCCGCAGGCGCAGCGGCCCCCTCGGGGGGCAGCGAATTACACGGAGCCGAAGGCGCAGTGAAAAGCGTGGGGGGCTATATTTCTAGCCCTCAAACTGCGGGTGCAATTGTCGGATCTTGTTCATGGCCATGCCCGCGGCGGCGGTGCGGGTTTCCACGCCCAGCTTGGCGTAAACCCGTTCCAGGTGCTTCTTCACGGTGGCAGGGCTGGAGCCCAGGATGTCGCCGATGTCGCGGTTGGTCTTGCCCTTGACCACCCAGTACAGCACCTCGGCCTCGCGGGCGGTGAGCTTGAAGCTCAGGCTCATGGCCTCGACCACCGCATCGTCGGAAATCTCGCGCATCACGATCAGCCAGTCGCCCCGGCCGGCGGCGTCGCCGCCTTCGCCGCCGTCGCCGGTCTGCTGGTGCAGCCTGAAGGTCAGCCGGCGCGGGCCCATTTCCACCGCCAGGCGCGGCGGCTCGACCTGGCGTTCGGCGTCCACGAGGTGGCTGCGCAGCCAGGCCAGTACCGGCTCGGGCGTTTGCGGCGCCGAGGTGCCGTAGTAGCGCATCAAAAGCTCGCGCGCCAGCGGCGTCTGCCAGATCAGCCGGCCGTCGGCCGCGCCGCCCATGCGCACCGTGATGCTGGCATACCCGAAGGCGTCCAGCGCGTTGCGCGCCTGGCCGGCCTGGCGCGCCTCCTGGCGGGCACGGCGCGCGCCCTGCAGGTGCACGCCCATGCGCGCCATCACTTCCTTGGGTTTGATGGGCTTGGTCACGTAGTCCACGCCGCCGGCCTCCAGCGCGGCCACCAGGTGCTCGGTTTCGGTCAGGCCGGTCATGAAGATGATGGGAATGTGGGCGGTCTCGGCCGCGGCCTTCAGGCGCTTGGCGACTTCAAAGCCGTCCATGCCCGGCATCATCGCGTCCAGCAGCACGATGTCGGGCCTGGCCTGCAGCGCGCGCTGCAGGGCGGCCTCGCCGCTGGTGGCCACCAGCACGGTGTAGCCCGATTCATCGAGCGCGTCGTGCAGCACCGAGAGGTTGTCGGGCACGTCGTCCACGATGAGCACGACGTCGCTGTTGGCCCGGTCCAGCGTGCGGTCCAGGCTGCGGCTCGGCGGGTTCAGTGTGGCGGGGGAATCTTCAAGCACGCTGCTCATGGCTGGCCTCCTGGTTGGCGAGCTGGCGGCCCATGGCCTCGAACTGGAACTGCCGCGCCAGCACGCGCATGTCTTCGACAAAAGCGGCGGTGGCGGGCTGCTGCCGCTCTATCTCCGCCAGCATGTTCATGATGCCGCGGTAAAAACCGAGGCTGACCACCTCCTGCAGCGCGGCCAGCTGCGGGGCGTGCGGCAGCACGCGCCGCGGCGGCGCGGCCGCGGGCACAACGTCCTCGGCCGGCTCGTCATAACGCCAGGCGAGCGACAGGCGCCGCTCCAGCCAGGCGATCAGTTCGGTGTGGCGCACGGGCTTCAAGATGAAGTCCTCGGGAAGAATGCCGGCGTCGTTTTCCATGCCTTTGTCAAAGGCATTGGCCGAGACGACGGCCAGGTGTATGCCCTCATGGCCGGAGCCGCGCACACGGCGCAGCGTCTCCCAGCCGTCTATGCCCGGCATGGCCAGGTCCATGAAGATCACGTCGGGCTGGTAGCCGGCGGCCAGCAGGTCCAGGCAGTCGTGGCCGCTGGCGGCGGTGCGCAGCTCAAAGCCCATGGGCTGCAATAGCTGCACCAGCAGTTCGCGGTCGGGCTCTTCGTTGTCGACCACCAGCAGCTTGCGGCGCGGGCCCTCATAGCCGCGCGGTCGGCGCCGCGCCGGCACGGCGGCGGCCTCTTTGGCGGCGCCCGCCGGCAGGTGCACCTCGGGCAGGAACAGCCGTACGCGGAAGACGGAACCCTGGCCCGGCGTGCTGACCACCGTCATCTCGCCGCCCATCAGGTCGGTCAGCATCTTGGCAATCGTCAGGCCCAGGCCGGCGCCCGGTGTGCCTTCGGCGCTCTGGCCGGCCGCGGTGCCGCGCGCGAAGGGCTCGAAGATGCGCGCGAGTTCCGCCTCGCGCATGCCGGGGCCGGTGTCCTCGATGTCGATGTAGGCCATTTCCCGCGCATGGCGCAGCCGGAAAGTCACCTGCCCCTGCACCGTGAACTTGATGGCATTGCCCAGCAGGTTGATAAGGATCTGGCGCACGCGTTTTTCGTCGGCGCGCACCAGCTCAGGCAGGTTGCCGCTGGCCTCGAAGTGAAAGGCCAGGCCCTTGGCCGCGGCCTGCAGCTCGAACATGCCTGCCATCTCGTGCACACAATCGGCGAAATGCATGGGCTTGACGTTGAGCGTGAGCTTGCCCGCCTCGATGCGGGCGATGTCCAGCGTGCCCTCGATCAGCGACAGCAGGTGCTCGCCGCCGCGCTTGATGACGCTGACGGCCTGCTTGCGGTGCGGCGGTATCGCGCTGTCCTCGCCCATGAGCTGCGCATAGCCCAGGATGCTGTTGAGCGGTGTGCGCAACTCGTGGCTGATGGCGCTGATGTAGCGGCTCTTGGCCTGGTTGGCCTGGTCGGCATGGTGGCGCGCCTCTTCGGCCACGCGCTTGGCCTGCTGCAGCGCCTCGTCGGTCTGGCGGTGCGACTCGATCTCGCGCATCAGCAAATGCGTCTGGCGGTTCGACTCCTCCTGGGCCACCTGGCGGCTCTTGTGCGCCAGCACCAGCCACCAGGCGACCAGGCCGGCGATCACCAGCAGCGCCATATAGGCCTTCAGAAAGCCCGACTTCAGGGCCGGCTCCGAGGGCGTGAAGTCCGACAGCGCGCTGATCTCCTGGTGGTAAAGCAGGCCGAACACGCTGGCCAGCAGCGGCACGATGATCAGCATCAGCAGCAGGAAGTGGCCCAGGCCGGTGTCCAGGTAAGGCCAGGCGCGGCGCGGCAGCAGCCAGCGCAGCGCGCCCGACCATTGCGCCGAGAGGCTGGCGTGCGGCTTGCACAGGTCGCCGCAGCGCGCGTCCAGCGTGCAGCACAGCGAGCAGATGGGCCCCTGGTAGGCCGGGCAGTGGGCCATGTCCGGGCCTTCGTAGGCGCGCTCGCAGATCACGCAGTGCTGCAGCGCATAAGGTTTGTAGGCGCCCTCGCCAACCGCCACGGCCGGGCCACGCGCGATGTAGTAGCGCCCCTTGGTGGCCCAGGCGATCAAGGGCGCCGTGACAAAGGCCGTTCCCATGGCGATCACTGCCGAAAACGCTTGCGCCATTTCGCCGTACAACCCCAGGTGCGCCGTGATGGACAGCGCCGAGGCCAGGGCCATGGCGCCCACGCCGACCGGGTTGATGTCGTAGAGGTGGGCGCGCTTGAACTCTATGCCCGGCGGGCTCAGGCCCAGCGGCTTGTTGATGACCAGGTCGGCCACCACGGCCATGACCCAGGCGATGGCAATGTTGGAGTACAGGCCCAGCACGTCGCCCAGCGCCTGGAAGACGTTCATCTCCATCAGCATGAAGGCGATCAGCGTGTTGAACACCACCCAGACCACGCGGCCCGGGTGGCTGTGCGTGATGCGCGAGAAAAAATTCGACCAGGCCAGCGAACCGGCATAGGCGTTGGTCACATTGATCTTGAGCTGCGACACCACCACGAAGAGCGCGGTGGCGGCCACGGCCATGCCGTAGTGCGGGAACACGTATTCATAGGCCGCGAGGTACATCTGGTTGGGGTCCACCGCGCGGTCCAGCGGCACCATGTTGCTGATCGCCAGGTAGGCCAGGAAGGCGCCGCCCAGCATCTTCACCACGCCCAGAAAGACCCAGCCCGGCCCGCCGGCCAGCACGCCGCCCCACCAGCGCCAGCGCCTGGCCGGGGTCTGCACCGGCATGAAGCGCAAATAGTCGGCCTGCTCGCCCATCTGGGTGATCAGCGCGATGCCCACGGTCAAAGCAGCACCAAACAGGTGCAAATTAAATTCGCCGCCCACGCCCTTCTCACCGCCATAGTGCAACACGCCCGAAAAAGCACCAGGATCGCGCAGCAGCACAAACACAAAGGGCACGACCAGCATGACCAGCCACAAGGGCTGGGTCCAGACCTGCAGGCGCGAGATCACGGACACACCGTGGGTGACCAGCGGGATGACCACCAGCGCGCAGATCAAATAACCCCAGCTGGGCGGAATGCCCAGGGCCAGGTCCAGTGCGTAGGCCATGACGGCCGCCTCCAGCGCGAAAAAGATAAAGGTGAAGGAGGCGTAGATCAGCGAGGTCAGCGTCGAGCCTATGTAGCCGAAGCCGGCGCCGCGCGTCAGCAGGTCCATGTCCACGCCGTAGCGCGCCGCGTAAATGCTGATGGGCAGGCCGGCCAGGAAAATGATCAGGCCGGTGGCGACGATGGCCCAGAAGGCATTGGTGAAACCGTACTTGACCAGCAAGGTGGCGCCCACCGCTTCCAGGATCAGGAAAGACGCCGCGCCAAAGGCGGTGTTGGCGACCCGCCATTCCGACCACTTGCGAAAGCGCTGCGGCGTGAAGCGCAGCGCGTAGTCTTCCATGGTTTCGCTGGCGACCCAGCTGTTGTAGTCGCGCCTGACCTTGATGATGCGCTGCAGCGGCGCTGCTTCGCCGCCCGCCATGGGCGCGGCCGCGGCCGCTGCCGCTTCGGGCGGCAGGGGCGGCTGCAGGGGCGTGAGCGGGGCGTCCATGGGAGGGGCAGATGCGCCGGGCGCGTAGTGATTGAGCGTCTTCAGGTGCATGTTCTGTGCCATGCGCCCCGGCGGCCCGCCCCACGCTGGACCATGGACGGCGTCTTATGGCACCATTCTTGCACCCCGGCAAGCATCCCCAAGCCGGCAGCCTGCCCTGAGAGAGCCCCATGGAATTGACGCCCCGCGAAAAAGACAAGCTGCTTATTTTTACGGCTGCCCTGCTGGCCGAAAGGCGCCGCGCCCGCGGCCTGAAGCTCAACTACCCCGAATCGGTGGCGCTGATCAGCGCCGCCGTCATGGAAGGCGCGCGTGACGGCAAGTCCGTCGCCCAGCTCATGAGCGAGGGCCGCACCGTGCTGACCCGCGCCGACGTGATGGACGGCATCCCCGAGCTGATCCCCGACATCCAGGTCGAAGCGACCTTTCCCGACGGCACCAAGCTGGTCACCGTGCACCAGCCCATTGTCTGAACGCCTCCAACAACACCCATCCCACAGGAGATCGCCGTGAGTTTTTCCGCCCTGCCCTCGCCCCGCGCATTGCGCGCCCTGCTGGCCCTGGCGGCCGCGCTGCCCGCGGCCGCCTTCGCGCACACCGGCGTGGACGGCCACACGCACCTGGATTTTTTCACCGGCTTGCTGCACCCGCTGACCGGCATGGACCACCTGGCGGCCATGGTGGCCGTGGGCCTGTGGAGCGCGCTGGCCGCGCGCCGCGCCGGCCCTGAGCTGCTGTGGGGCCCGCTGGGCTTTGCCGGCATGCTGCTGCTGGGCGCGCTGCTGGGTCTGCAGGGTGTGCAGCTTCCCGCCGTCGAGCCCATGATCGCGGCCTCGCTGCTGGCCACCGGCCTGCTGGTGGTAACACGCTGGCATGTGCCCGGCATTGCCGCGGCGCTCATCGTCGGTGTATTCGCCGTCTTCCACGGCCTGGCCCATGGCTATGAACTGGCCGGGGCGCCCAGTGCCTGGGCCACCCTGTCGGGCATGTTGGCCGCCACCGCGCTGCTGCACCTGGTGGGCCTGGGCGCCGGCTGGGCGCTGCGCAGTGCCAACGCCTGGCTGCCGCGCGCGGCCGGCGCAGTCGTCGCCCTTTTCGGCGTGACCCTGCTGGCCCAACTGGCCTGAAAGCGCGCCATGATTCCCGGAGAACTCATCACCGACGGCCCCGACCATGTGCTCAACGCGGGCCGGCGCACGCTGACTGTCGTGGTGCAAAACACGGCGGACCGCCCTATTCAAGTGGGCTCGCATTACCACTTCGCCGAAACCAACGGCGCGCTCGGCTTTGACCGCGACGCGGCGCGCGGCATGCGGCTGAACATCGCATCGGGCACGGCCGTGCGTTTTGAACCGGGCCAGCAGCGCACGGTGGAACTGGTGGACTTCGCGGGTGAACGAAACGTCTATGGCTTTCGCGGCCTGATCCAAGGAAAGCTGTGATGCCCCCACGTTCATCACTTCGTGTATTCACTGCCCCCCGAGGGGGCGCTTGCCTCCCTTGGGGCGGCCCTGCGGGAGCAAACTGATGGCAACCATAGGACGCCGCGCCTACGCGGAAATGTTCGGCCCCACGGTCGGTGACCGCCTGCGCCTGGCCGACACCGAGCTGCTGGTCGAAGTCGAGGCCGACTACACCTTGCGCGCCGGCAGCTACGGCGAGGAAGTCAAGTTCGGCGGCGGCAAGACGATTCGCGACGGCATGGCCCAGTCGCAAAAGACGCGGGCCGAAGGCGCCATGGACTGCGTGATGACGAATGCGCTCATCATCGACCACTGGGGCATCGTCAAGGCCGACATAGGCCTCAAGGGCGGGCGCATCGCGGCTATCGGCAAGGCCGGCAACCCCGACACCCAGCCCGGCGTCGACATGATCATAGGCCCGGGCACCGAGATCATCAGCTGCGAAGGCATGATCGTCACCGCCGGCGGCATAGACTCGCACATCCACTTCATCTGCCCGCAGCAGATCGAGGAGGCGCTGACCTCGGGCATCACCACCATGCTGGGCGGCGGCACGGGCCCGGCCACCGGCACCTTCGCCACCACCTGCACACCCGGCCCCTGGAACATCGAACGCATGCTGCAGGCGGCCGATGCCTTTCCCATGAACCTGGGATTTCTCGGCAAGGGCAATGCCAGCCTGCCCGCCGCACTGCACGAGCAGATCAACGCCGGCGTGATTGGCCTGAAGCTGCACGAGGACTGGGGCACCACGCCGGCCGCCATCAGCAACTGCCTGGACGTGGCCGAAGCCACCGACACCCAGGTCGCCATCCACAGCGACACGCTCAACGAATCGGGCTTTGTCGAGAACACGATTGCCGCGACCAAGGGCCGAAGCCTGTGCGCCTTCCATACCGAAGGCGCGGGCGGCGGCCATGCGCCCGACATCCTGCGCGTGGTGGGCGAGGAGAACTTCCTGCCCTCCTCCACCAACCCGACCATGCCCTACACCGTCAACACACTCGACGAACACGTCGACATGCTGATGGTGTGCCACCACCTGGACGCCGGTATCGCCGAAGACCTGGCTTTTGCCGAGAGCCGCATCCGCAAAGAGACCATCGCCGCCGAGGACGTGCTGCACGACCTGGGCGCGATCAGCATGTTCAGCTCCGACAGCCAGGCCATGGGTCGCGTCGGTGAGGTCATCATCCGCACCTGGCAGACCGCGCACAAGATGAAGCTGCAGCGCGGCAAGCTGCCCGGCGACAGCGAGCGCCACGACAACTTCCGCGCCAAGCGCTACATCAGCAAATACACCATCAACCCGGCGATCGCCCACGGCATCTCGCACGAGGTCGGCTCGGTCGAGCTGGGCAAGTGGGCCGACCTGGTGGTCTGGAAACCGGCCTTTTTCGGCATCAAGCCCTCGGTCATCCTCAAGGGCGGCTTTATCGCCATGGCGGCCATGGGCGACCCGAACGCGTCCATCCCCACGCCGCAGCCGGTGCACTACCGCCCGCAGTTCGGCGGCTTCGGCGGCGCCATCGCCAGGGGCTCGCTGACCTTTGTCTCGCAGGCCGGCCTGAACGCCGGCGTCAAGGAGCGCTTCGGCCTGGCCAAGACCCTGAGCGCGGTGAAGAACGTGCGCGGCGTGCGCAAGCAGCACATGGTCCACAATGCCTACCTGCCCAGGATGGAAGTCGATGCCCAAACCTACGCGGTGCGCGCCGACGGCCAGCTGCTGGGCTGCGAGCCGGCCACCAGCCTGCCGATGACGCAGCGGTATTTCCTGTTTTAAGTCTTGTTCCCAATCTTTGCTGTGAAGGCCTCATGCTTCAGGTTTCCAAAGTGATTTCCCAGGGCGCGGGCCTGGCCCCCGTGCTCGTCAAACGCGCCGCCACCGTGGAGCTCGACTGGGACGTGCGCCAGAAAAGCCGCTTTGACGCGACCGACACGCAGGGCCGCCAGCTCGGTGTGTTCCTGCCGCGCGGCACGCTGGTACGCGGCGGCGACGTGCTGCTGGCCGAAGACGGCTCCATGGTCAGGGTGATTGCCGCGCCGCAGGCTGTGCTGCGCATCACGGCCTGCAGCTCGCACGGCTCGCCTTTTGACCTGACGCGCGCGGCCTACCACCTGGGCAACCGCCATGTCCCCATAGAGCTCAAGCCAGACCACCTCAAGATAGAGCCCGACCATGTGCTGGCCGGCATGCTGCGCGCCATGCACCTGATCGTGAATGAAGCCAACGAAGCGTTTGAACCCGAAGGCGGCGCCTACAGCTCGGGCGGCCATGGGCATGGGCACGACCATGGCCACGGTGAACAGGGACACAGCCATGAAGCTGTTGCCGCAGCCGCCGCGCCGGCACCGCATGTGCACGGGCCAGGCTGCAACCATGGCCATGATCACGCGCATGAAGCCCAACCCGTGGCCGTCCAGGTCCACAAACACAAGCCCCACAGCCACTAGGCCCGCCGTGGACGCGCCCACACCGCCCGCAGCCCCTGTAGAACAGCTTGCGGCGCCCAGCCTGCTGCAGCTGATCTGGCTGGCCTCGCCCGCCCTGCCGGTGGGCGGCTTCTCGTATTCGGAAGGCCTGGAAGCTGCTGTCGAATGCGGCGAGGTCACGACGGAAAGCCAGGCCGCAAGCTGGCTCAGCGACCAGCTCCATTTGGCGCTGGCCCGCGGTGACCTGGCGGTGATTGCCCAGGCGATTCCTGCCTGGCGCGCGGGCGAGCTGGCGCGCATCGCCGGCCTGAATGCCTGGCTGCTGCAAACCCGCGAAACCAGCGAGCTGCGCGCCCAGACCGAACAAATGGGCCGCTCGCTGCTCGAATGGCTGCGCAACCATGAAGGCGCCAGCGCAGCGCACATAGAAGCCTGCGCCACGCTGCAGCCGACCTACCCCGTGGCCTTCGCGCTGGCGGCCTCACAGACTGCCGCGGGCGTGCGCGACTGCCTGCTGGCCTATGCCTTTGGCTGGGCCGAGAACATGATGCAGGCCGCGATCAAGTCCGTGCCCCTGGGCCAGAGCGCCGGCCAGCGCATACTGGCCCGGCTGAGCCGCGACATCCCGCCCGCCGTGGAAGCGGCGCTGCGCCTGCCGGACGGCGAGCGCCAGGCTTTTTCCCCCATGCTGGCGATTTTGTCGGCCCGGCACGAAACCCAGTATTCGCGGCTATTTCGCTCCTGAGCCGATTGACACTGCCCCCCTTCTTTTTCAAGGTATTCCCATGAGCTTGCACCACATCGCCAACCGCACGAAAAAACTGCCGCCCCTGCGCGTGGGCATAGGCGGACCCGTGGGTTCCGGCAAGACCACGCTGCTCGAGATGCTGTGCAAGGCCATGAAGGCCCAATACGACCTGGTCGCGATCACCAACGACATCTACACCAAGGAAGACCAGCGCCTGCTGACCGTGAGCGGCGCGCTGGCGGCCGAACGCATCATGGGCGTGGAAACCGGGGGCTGCCCGCACACCGCGATCCGCGAGGACGCCTCCATCAACCTGGAGGCCATAGACCGCATGCTGGTGGATTTTCCCGATGCAGACGTCGTTTTTGTCGAATCCGGCGGCGACAACCTGGCCGCCACCTTCAGCCCTGAATTGAGCGATTTGACGATTTATGTGATCGACGTGGCGGCCGGTGAGAAGATTCCGCGCAAGGGCGGCCCCGGTATCACAAAAAGCGACTTGTTTGTGATCAACAAGACCGACCTGGCGCCCTATGTGGGTGCAGATCTCGAGGTCATGAAAAAAGACACCATCCGCATGCGCACCACGGCCAAGGGTTTGAAACCATTTGTAATGACGAACCTCAAAACCCAGGCCGGCCTGGCCGAGGTGATCAGCTTTATTGAAACCCGGGGAATGTTGCCGCAAAACCAGGCCGAAGCCGCTTGAGGCGGGGGCGGTCGCCTCGGTGCTGCCGAGCGGGATTCAGGTGTGGAATTCGCTGGGATGCACGGTTTCGTACATCTTGCCTTCGTGGAAAAACACCACCATCCAGTTGCCGAATTTTTGCGACGGATGAGAGGGAATGACCTCGTTGAGCGCCAGCGTGATCGACTCCTTGACCGGGAGCGCCACCTCCCGGACTTCCGGCGATACCGCATCGACGCTGATCAACATGAAAGTGCCTTTGTCCTGCATATCGACCCGCGGAAAGGACCAGCGGGCTCCGGTTGCCTTGACAAAAGCGGTAGCCACCTTTTCGGCGACTTCGGGGTGGAAAGCAGGAACTGTCATAGGATTAAGGCGCCCTTCTACGCTGTAACGGAATGTTTCTATGATGGCCTTGCCCGCGCTTCTCGTCACTGCCCTGAAAAAGGTTTTCAGAATTGGGCGGGAATAGTTCCGGGAAATAATTCCGTTTTTTCGGGTCTGTTTGTTGCAATGCGAACGTAAGGCATAACTTTGCCGGGCTAATGCGCGGCTGGGTGAGGCTTTTTGGCTGCAAATCGGCTGCTGGGCGCTGTCCTGCAAAAAAACCACGCAAATGGGGGTGAAAACACCCGAAATGGCCTTTTAGGCGCTGCGGCATCCAGGCAGCAGCACCGGTTAACATCCGGGCTGGATGAACGGCCGTAACGGTTTACTAAAAAGTGCCGGGGCATTGGAGAGCTGCCGCCAGCAATAGCTCACCGAACTAGTGGTGACGCCCGAAATCGCTGGGGAATGCTGTGCAAAGTGCGAAGCCGCTCAACTTCCCAGCCGGTAGCAACAACCATGATTTTTAGTTCTTGGCAGTTCGTTTTAGTCTTCCTGCCCATTTCGTTTTTTGTCTATTTTTGGCTCAATCACCGCCGGTTAACGACGGCCGGAAAAGTCTGGCTGGTTGCCGCGAGCCTGTTTTTTTACGCATATTGGGACATCAAATACCTGCCGCTCATGCTGGGGTCGATTTTCCTGAATTTCGTCATCGGGACATGGCTGGCCCGGACACATGAAACATCTCTCCGACAAGAGATCAAACCCCATCGCTACATCAACCGAAGGACGGTGCTCGCCACAGGCATTGCGGTGAATTTATTGGTCCTCGGCTACTACAAATACACCGATTTTCTGCTCAGCAATGTCAATGCCCTTCTATTCGGAACAGACTACTATTTTCCGGATATTGCCCTGCCGCTTGCGATCAGCTTTTTCACCTTTACCCAGATCATTTACCTGGTCGACAGCTACCGCGGGGAAACCGCCGAGTATGGCTTGCTGAACTACTCCCTGTTCGTCACTTTTTTTCCGCACCTCATCGCCGGCCCTATCGTTCATCATCGACAGATCATGCCGCAGTTCAACTCGCGCTGGACGATGGTGCGGCGCTATCCGAATATCCTTAAAGGCCTGCTCATCTTCGCCATCGGGCTGTTCAAGAAGGTGGTCATTGCGGACAGCTTTTCGATCTGGGCGACTGCTGGTTTTGATGGGCGACACACGCTGGACTTCTTTGAGGCATGGAAAACAAGCCTGTCCTACACCTTCCAGCTTTACTTCGACTTCAGCGGATACTGCGATATGGCAATTGGGGCTTCGCTGCTCTTTAATATCTGGCTGCCCATCAATTTCAACTCGCCTTACAAGGCCCTGGACATTCAGGATTTCTGGCGGCGCTGGCACATCACCCTGAGCAGTTTTCTGCGAAATTATCTTTACATCCCTCTAGGCGGAAACCGGCACGCGGCCTATCGCACCTACCTTAATCTCTTCATCACCTTTGTTCTAGGGGGCTTGTGGCATGGCGCCACCTGGATGTTTGTGATCTGGGGCGCCATGCACGGCTTGGCCATTGCCGTTCATCGACTCTGGAAATCATTCAATCGTCCATTGCCCCCCATATGGGCATGGATCCTGACTTTCGCCTTCGTGAATGTCACATGGGTATTTTTCCGCGCCAAGACATTGGACGATGCCATACGCGTGTTACGCGGAATGATCGACCTCCGTTCGGTATTCGGCCCTTCGGCAGATTTGACGCCTACCTCTCATCTGGCCTGGGCGGGGGCTTTGTCCGATACGCTGGTAAATATCTTTCCCGCAAGCCTTTTCGGGCAGATACCGGCCTACCTGGCGATCATCGCCGCCTTCGTCATGATCGCGCAGCGCAACTCAATGGAAATAGCGAGCAACCCTCCTGGAACCAGGCAGCTGATCTACGGTGCCATCTTGATGTCGGTGGCTATGTACTTCACCTTGGCAACAACGAGTTCCGTGTTTCTCTATTTCAACTTTTGACTGCCGCTTATTGTGAAAAATCGAGTCGTCATTTTCCTGTCAACGGTACTGCTCAGCCTGCTGCTTATTCCCGCGATCAATATTGCCTCCGCGCCCCACTCCGGCTCCGCCAACTGGCACAAGAGGGCCTTTCTCTACAACATGGATTTCGGCGTGACTTGGGCGTCCAGATTGCTATATCCATTCAGCATCAGCATAGACCCGAAGCAGGTGATCATAGGCCGTGACGACTGGCTCTACTTGGGCGATCAGCATGAAAAAACACTGACGACGGATCGCCGTTCTCCAACAGAGGCAGACACCGCCTTGGGCAAAGAGATCGGGGGCGCCGCGCAGGCGTGGGATAGATACCTCTCGGGCAAGGGCGTGAAATTGTTCAGGGTCATGGTGGGACCGAACAAGGGCACGATATACCCCGATCATTTGCCGGCATGGGCGAAACCGCCATCGCCCAATGTGACGGACGCCTTATTCGCCGGAACCGGAAATGTCCGATACATCGATCTCAGAAGGCCTTTGTTGGCCGCCAAGGCGGACCGGCCCGAGGCGCTGTATTACAAGACGGATACCCACTGGAATTCCCTGGGCGCGGGAATTGCATTTCGCGCGTTTGTCCGGGAAATTTCCAATGCGGCTGCGGAGTTGAAGTGGCCGCCGGACACGGCATACCAACTCATTCGCGTCCATCCGAAAACGGATGGCGATTTGATCAGATTCCTGAGGCTCAGCGACCTCCAGGATACCGAGCCGGTCATCCGGCTGTCGGAGCTGCCAATCAAAACCACCCAATCCGACTTTGATACCAAGCAAATTATTTGTCTTTGCGGCAATCCCATGGTCGGGACGCCTGAGAAGCCGCTTCTGGTGACATCCAAGGCCGCGCTCAACAGTAAAAAAGTCCTCTGGTTGCGTGACTCATTCGGCACCGCGATGGCCCCTTTCATGGCGGCCTCGTTCAGCGAAACCCTCCAACTGAATTGGGCCAAAGGATTGAAGTCCCCCGAACGCCTTGTGGCGCTGATTGAGGAATTCAAGCCGGACTACGTTTTTCTTACGGTCGTCGAGCGGGAATCCCGAGCAACGGCTTTTACCGTTTATCCCCCATCAACCCTTGCTTCGAAGCGTTGACCCAGGTGCCAGCCGGATATCGATTCCAGGCTTCTGACAATAGTCCCACTATCTCTTCCTCCGTGAGCGAACCAGTTAAACTATCCAACTCGGAAGCGTGGCAGAGCGGTTGAATGCAGCAGTCTTGAAAACTGCCGAGGGTGCAAGCCCTCCGTGGGTTCGAATCCCACCGCTTCCGCCACTTCGGTAAAGGGTTAGCTGGCCGCTCACATAAGTTGGTAGCCGACACCACTCTTCCACGGGAATGCCGGAGCCTTTAAAAGGACTCGCCATGCGTTTGCCCATACCGGCAGCCCTTGCCGCCATCGCATCTCTGCTGACATCTGCCTGTAGCACACTCACCGCCAGCCAGGTGACCGATCCCACACCTGCGGCAGGACGCTGCAACGCAGCCCCGGCCCAGTTCGCCATGGGCCGCAATGCGGACACCGCGCTTGAAAATGAGGCGCGCACGCGCGCCGGCGCAAAGGCGGTGCGGGTGCTCAGGCCCAACCAGGTTGTGACCATGGAGTTCAATGCCGAGCGGCTCAACCTCACGGTCGATGACAAGGGCCGTGTGACGCGGGTCAGCTGCGGTTGATGGGCCCTGCGCGACCCATGCGCTGAATCAGCGCTTGCCTTTGGCGGCTTGCTGAAGCTGCCGTTTGCGCTTGGCCTTGTTGAGGGATTCGGGTTCTGGCGGGCGGTTGCGCAGTGCCAAGGCCTCGCGCTCTTCGGCCGCTTTCTTGCGCTTCTTGTCGCGCAAATGCACAAAGAGCCGGCCCAGGCCGAAACTGATGGCGCAGCTGACAACCAGAAAGATAAGGGCGGGAGTTTCCATGCGTAAAGGGCCGCGCTGCTCAGACGGCCAGGAACAGTGACTGCAAGTCGTTCAAAAAATCAAAGCCGCGTTCGGTGGGCTTGACGCGCGCGAAGTCGCGCTCGATCAAACCTTTGCGTTCGGCTTCTTCGAGGCCCTGCTGGATAGCGGTGATGGGCAGGCCGGTTTTTTCGGTGAAGTCCTGCAGCTTGAAGCCCTCGCGCAAGCGCAGGGCGTTGAGCATGAATTCAAACGGCAGGTCGGCGCGGCTGACTTCGGTCTCTTGCGTGACGGCTTCGCCGGCCAGGGCTTTTTCCATGTAAAGCCTGGGTTCGCGATAGCGCACATGGCGCACCACGCGATGCGCAAAACTGAGCTTGCTGTGGGCGCCCGCGCCTATTCCCAGGTAGTCGCCGAACTGCCAGTAGTTGAGGTTATGGAAGCATTGGTGGCCGGCCTTGGCGTAGGCCGAAACTTCATAGCGCCGCAGGCCCGCGGCCTCGGTCAGCTCGGTGATTTTGTCGAGCATGGCGTAGGCCGTGTCTTCCTCGGGCACCACGGGCGGGAATTTCGCGAAGTAGGTGTTGGGCTCTATCGTGAGGTGGTAGATGGAGATATGGGGCGGCTGCAGGGCCAGGGCCTGGCGCATGTCGCGCCCCAGGCTTTCCATGGTCTGGCCGGGCAGCGCGTACATGATGTCGAGGTTGAAGGTGTCAAAGGCCTGCGCAGCTTCCTCGACCGCGGCAATGGCCTGGGCGCGGTCATGCACGCGGCCCAGGGCCTTGAGGTGCTGGTCGTCAAAGCTTTGCACGCCGACGGACAGGCGCGTGACACCAGCCGCGCGAAAGGCCTTGAAGCGGTCTTTCTCAAAGGTGCCGGGATTGGCTTCAAGCGTGATCTCGCAATCGGCTTCGAGCCTCAAGCGCGCGCGTATGTCGCCCAGCAGCCGGTCTATGGCCTGCGGCGAAAACAGGCTGGGCGTGCCGCCGCCTATAAAGATGCTGTGCACGGTGCGGCCCCAGACCAGGGGCAGCGCGGCCTCAAGGTCGGCGATGACCGCGTCTATATAGCGCTGCTCGGGCATTTCACCGGCGACCTCGTGCGAATTGAAGTCGCAATAGGGGCACTTGCGTATGCACCAGGGCAGGTGCACATAAAGCGACAGCGGCGGCAGCGCGGCCAGCTGCAGCGTGCCGCTGCGCATGTAGTGCTGGATGTCTTGCTGCGCCATGGCGGGCCTCAGGACGTAGGCAACCACTGCTCGCGCATGAGTTCGATCATGCGGCGCGCTGCCTTGCCTCTATGGCTATTGGCGTTCTTGACCTCAACGGGCAACTGCGCAAAAGTTTTGCCGAACTCGGGGATGAACATCACCGGGTCGAAGCCAAAACCCTTGTCACCCACGGGCGCCGGCGCGACCCGGCCTACGACGCGGCCGGAGGCGATCAAAGGCTCGGGGTCTTTGTCGGAGCGCACGGCCACCAGGGTGCTGACCAGCGCGGCGCGGCGTTCAGCGGGCTGCGCCAGGTGGGCCATCTGCTCGAGCAAGGCCTTGACGTTGTTGTCGTCGCCCTTGGTGTAGCCGAAGCGCGTGGCGTAAAACGCGGTGTCGACGCCGGGCAGGCCGCCGAAGGCGTCGACGCACAGGCCCGCGTCGTCGGCCAGCGCGGGCAGGCCACTGAGGCGGGAAGCCTGGCGGGCCTTGGCAAGCGCATTTTCGACAAAGGTGCGGAAAGGCTCTTCGGCTTCGGGCAGGCCCAGCTCGGCCTGGCTCACGAGCTCCAGTCCCAGGGGCGCGAACATGGCCTTGAGCTCGGCAAGCTTGCCGGGGTTGTTGGAGGCCAGTACGATTTTTTTCATGGGCGGCGGGCTATCAACCGGCCAGTGCCTGCTTTTGCAGGCTTACCAGCTCGGTGATGCCTTTTTCGGCGAGCACCAGCAGCGCATCCATTTCCTTGCGCGAGAAAGCCGCGCCTTCGGCCGTGCCCTGCACTTCGACGTAATTGCCGGCGCCGGTCATGACGACGTTCATGTCGGTGTCGCAGGCGGAGTCCTCGGTGTATTCGAGGTCCAGCAGCGGCGTGCCCTGCACGATGCCGACCGAGATGGCGGCGACGTGGTCGATGATGGGGCTTTGCGTGAGTTTGCCGCCGGCGATCAGTGTGTTGACCGCGTCCTGCGCGGCGACAAAGGCGCCGGTGATGCTGGCGGTGCGGGTGCCGCCGTCAGCCTGGATGACGTCGCAGTCCAGGTGGATGGTGCGCTCGCCGAGCTTCTTCAAGTCAAACACCGACCGCATGGAGCGGCCTATCAGGCGCTGGATTTCCTGCGTGCGGCCGCTTTGTTTGCCGCGGGCGGCTTCGCGGTCGCTGCGGGTGTGGGTGGCGCGGGGCAGCATGCCGTATTCGGCAGTGACCCAGCCTTCGCCGCTGCCTTTTTTGTGCCCGGGGACTTTTTCCTCGACGGAGGCCGTGCACAGCACCTTGGTACCGCCGAACTCGATCAGCACCGAGCCTTCGGCGTAAGCGGTGTAGTGGCGGGTGATGCGCACACTGCGCAGGGCATCGGCGGCGCGCGCGCCGCTTCGTTCAAACTGGCTCATGGGAATGGCTTTCTGGCAAAAACGCCGGGGGATCAGCGAAGTGAAAAAACAGGGAAAAAGCGGGACGGCCGGCCGGCACCTGCGAAAAGGCCGCCGGTATCAGGCTTTCCTGGCGGCCGAGCGGCGTATGGCTTCGTTGATTTCGGCGATGGAGCGCTCTATGGTGGCCTCGTCGAGGTCGTCGACCACCGAGTCGAGCACGCCGGCCTGGATGGTGGAGGCGAACACGCCGTCCATGATGCTGTCGGTGGAAACGCCACGGGTGGACTCGAAGGCGTCCGGCGTTTCCCACTCCATGGCCAGCACGGTGACGTTGTCGCTGTGCTCGCCGCCGGTGCGCAGGGCGTTTTCGACCAGGTCGGGCACCGCGTCTGAAACACCTTTGCTGGCCAGTTGGCGCACGATCTCGGCGTCGCTGAGGCTGCCCCAGAGGCCGTCGGAGCACAGCAGCAGCTTGTCGCCCTGCTGCAGGGTGACGGGGCCGGCGACGTCGAAGACGGGCTTGGTCGGCGAGCCCAGGCAGGTGAAGAGGATGTTGCGGTTGATGCGCTCGAGCTTGATGACGCCGGCGCTTTGCTGCTCGAGGTAGGAGTGGTCGCGGGTGCGCGTAAGCAGTTCGCCGTCGCGCACGACGTACAGGCGCGAATCGCCGCAGTGCACCCAGGTGGCGCCCGTTCCCTGCAGGATGGCGGCCACCAGCGTGGTGCGCGGGGTGTCCAGCATGCCTTTTTCGCTGGCGTAGCGGATGATCTGGTGGTGCGCCGCCATCAGGGCGGTGGAGAGGAATTCGGTGGTGTCCTCAATGACGGGGCGCGCTTCCTTCTGGTAGAGCGCCGAGATGGTCTGCAGGGCGAGCTGGGCCGCCACTTCGCCTTCAGGATGGCCGCCCATGCCGTCGGCCAGCACGAAGAGGCCCGATTCGCGCGTGTAGCAATAGCCCATGCGGTCTTCGTTCTTTTCGCGCCCGCCTTTGCGGCTGACCTGAAAGACTGAGAATTTCATTTGAATTTGGTCGCGTAGCCGGTGGCCTTGCGCGCGGATTTTTTGGTGTCGGACACCATGTTGTCAAACTGCAGGCGAACCTTTTCGCTGACGGTGAGCTTGGTGTAGCGGCGCTCGCCCTCCCGGCTCAGCTCTTTTTGCAGGGCGAAGACCGACTGGGGCCGTGACAGCGGATCGAGGGACATGCACCACTCTACAACCTCAATGAGGTTATCGGAATAGACGCCGCGCAGCCGCGACAGGGCAAGCGACAGACGGTCTTTTTCGAGGCGCTGGGGCGCGTCGTTGGGCGGGTAGCCCTGCATGGTGGCGTAAATACAGGCGCCAATCGCGTAAATATCGGTCCAGGGGCCCATGGAGGAGTCGCGGCGGTACATCTCGGGCGCGGCGAAACCGGGCGTGTACATGGGGCGGATGAAGTTGCCTTCCTTGCTCAGCACCTCGCGGGCGGCGCCGAAGTCGATCATGACGGCGCGGTTGTCGTCGGTGATGAAAATGTTGGCGGGCTTGATGTCCAGGTGCAGCATCTTGTGCTGGTGCACGATGCGCAGGCCACGCAGGATCTCGTCGAACAGCGAGCGTATGGTCGATTCGCGAAAGACCTTCTGCTTTTTGAGCTCGCGGGCCGTGATGATGAAGTCCTGCAGGGTGCCACCCTCCAGGTAGTTCATGACCATGTAAACGGTTTCGTTCTCGCGGAAGAAGTTCAGCACGCTGACCACGGAGCCGTGCGAAATCTGGGCGAGGGAGCGGCCTTCTTCAAAAAAACTCTTGAGGCCGAGGCGGTACAGCGAGAGTTTTTCGGGCTGAACCTGGGGGAGCAGTTCACCGGGCGAGCGGCTGGCCAGGGAGGACGGCAGGTATTCCTTGATGGCGACCTGCTGGCCCTCGTTGTCGACGGCCAAGTAAACTACCCCGAAGCCCCCGGCCGAAAGCTTTCGCACAACACGATAGCCACCAATCACGGTGTCGGGCGGCAATGGTGCAGGCTTGACCTTTGACATAATTTGGGGTTGCCCAGACGTGACAATGTCAACCTGGGTCTTGTTTCTCTCTCTAGTCTAGTAAAGCGTATCTAAAAATGTCAGTTTACAGCATGACGGGTTATGCGACCGTGCAATCAAGCATGGCGCAATCCGCCCCGGAAACTGAATCGGGCCCGGACGCCAGCTCCCGTCTGGGCGTCGAAATACGCTCCGTCAACAGCCGCTTCCTGGACCTGGCCTTTCGCCTGCCCGACGAGTTGCGGCAGGCCGAACCGGCGCTGCGCGAACTGCTGACCGGCAAACTCAAGCGCGGCAAGGTCGAACTGCGGGTTTCACTGGAAAGCGCCTCGTCGGGCAACCTGCGCGCGCCCTCCTCGGCCACCTTGCAGCGCCTGGGCTCGCTGGAAGACAGCATCAAGTCCTGGCTGCCGCAGGCCGGGGCGCTGAGCGTCGCAGATATTCTCAGAATTGCGACGAATGAAGACAAAAAACCACACGACTACAGCGAAGAGCTGCTCAAGCTGGCCAGAAAAGCCCTGAAAGAGCTGATGGCGGCCCGCGAACGCGAGGGCGCCCGCCTGGCCGAGATGCTGCTGGACCGCACTGCGCAGTTGCGCGCCCTGGCCGCGCTGGCGGTGCCCATGGTTCCCAAGCTGGTGGAGCAGCAGAAAAACCGCTTCCTGGAACGCTGGAAAGAGGCCATGGCCCTGTCCGACGGCAGCACCCTGCCGGAAGTCGCCCAGGACCGGGCCCTGACCGAGGCTACCGCTTTTGCCATACGCATAGACGTGGCCGAAGAAATCACCCGGCTGTCGTCCCACCTCGACGAAATCGACCGCTTGCTGGCCAGCGGCGGGGAGCTCGGCAAGCGCCTGGATTTCCTGATCCAGGAGCTGCACCGCGAAGCCAATACACTGGGTTCCAAATCCGCCTCCCTGGAGCTGACCCGCATTTCGGTGGACATGAAGGTGCTGATCGAGCAGATCCGCGAGCAGGTCCAGAACATCGAATAGCCCCCCGGCCACCCCCTCATATATATAAGCACTCACCGCCCCGAACGCATGGACTATCCCGGAAACCTATTTGTCGTGGCCGCCCCCAGCGGGGCGGGCAAATCCAGCCTGGTCAAGGCCTTGATGGAGCTGGATTCAGGCATCCAGCCCTCGGTGTCGCACACCACCCGCCCACCGCGCGGCCAGGAAAAACACGGCAGGGAGTACTTTTTCCTGTCACCCGAGGAATTCGACGGCATGGTGGCGCGCGACGCCTTCCTGGAATGGGCCCATGTGCACGGCCACCGCTACGGCACCTCGCGCCAGACCATTGAAGAGCGGGTGGCCCACGGCGCCGATGTGATCCTGGAAATCGACTTCCAGGGCGCCATCAACATCAAGCGGATTTTTTCCAATGCGGTGCTGATCTTCATCCTGCCGCCCAGCTGGGAAGAATTGCGCTCCCGCCTGCAGCGGCGCGGCGAGGACAGCCCCGAGGTCATCGAGTTGCGGCTCAAAAATGCCGCCCTGGAGATGGCCCAGGCCCGGGAATTCGACTTCGTTATAATCAACGAGTTATTTGAGCGGGCGGTTTTCGACCTGAAAACCATTGTGCATGCCCAGCGGCTCAAGTTTTCGGCCCAGCGGCGAGCCCGTGCCGAGACCTTCCAGGCCCTTCAAATTCCCTGATTTCAGCGCTTTTTCCCTTATCGATCACACCGGAGATCACCATGGCCCGCATTACCGTCGAAGATTGCCTCGAGAAAATCCCGAACCGCTTCCAGCTGGTGCTGGCCGCCACCTACCGCGCGCGCATGCTCAGCCAGGGCCATGCCCCCAAGATCGAAAGCAAGAACAAGCCCGGCGTGACCGCCCTGCGCGAAATCGCCGAAGGCAAGATCGGCCTGGAAATGCTGAAAAAAGTCCCCACCTGAGACACCGTTCAGCTTCGCAAAAAGCACCGAATATCGGTGCTTTTTTCATTTTCAGCTCCTTAAAGTCCATTTTTTTCACGTTTTTTTCATGCCGCGATACATTTAAGGCATGAGCGCCATGCTTTCGCCTGTTGTTGCCAGCAAATCGACCCCGGCCGCCGCCAATGCCGCGGCCGCGAGTTTTGCCGCGCTCACGGCCAGGCTGGACTACATGAGCGCCGCCGACATCGACAATGTCCGCCGCGCCTACCGTTTTGCCGACGAGGCCCACCTGGGCCAGCTGCGTAACAGCGGCGAGCCCTACATTACCCACCCGATCGCCGTGGCGCAGCAGTGCGCCGAATGGAAGCTCGATGCGCAGGCCCTGATGGCGGCCCTGCTGCACGATGCGATTGAAGACTGCGGCGTCACCAAACCCGAGCTGATAGACCGCTTCGGCGCCCCTGTGGCCGAGCTGGTGGACGGGCTGACCAAGCTCGAAAAGCTGGAATTCAACACCCGCGAGGAAAACCAGGCCGAGTCGTTTCGCAAGATGCTGCTGGCCATGGCGCGCGACGTCCGGGTCATCCTGATCAAGCTGGCCGACCGCACCCACAACATGCGCACCCTGGGCGATGTGCCGCGCGCCAAGTGGACGCGCATCTCGCGCGAAACCCTGGACATCTACGCGCCCATCGCCCACCGCCTGGGCTTGAACACCACCTACCGCGAACTGCAGGACCTCTCCTTCCAGCACCTGCACCCCTGGCGCTACGCCACCCTGACCAAGGCGCTGCAAAAGGCGCGCGGCCGCCGCCGCGACGTGATCAAGCGGGTGCAGGGCGAGGTCGAGTCGGCCTTTTCCAATGCGCAGGTGCCGGTGGTCATCTCGGGGCGCGAAAAGACGCTGTATTCCATCTACCGCAAGATGGACGAAAAACACCTGTCTTTCGCCCAGGTCACCGACCTCTATGGCTTTCGCGTGATCGTGAAGGACCTGACCGCCTGCTACACGGCCATGGGCGTGCTGCACCAGCTCTACAAGCCGCTGCCCGGCAAGTTCAAGGACTACATCGCGATTCCCAAGATCAACGGCTACCAGTCGCTGCACACCACGCTGGTCGGCCCCTTCGGCACCAACATCGAGTTCCAGATGCGTACCGAGGCCATGCATGTGGTGGCCGAGTCCGGCGTGGCGGCCCACTGGCTCTACAAGGCCACAGACCCGGACAGCGATGCCTCGCAGCGCCTGGGCACGCAGTGGCTGCAGTCGCTGCTCGATATCCAGCAGGAAACGCGCGACGCCGCCGAGTTCTGGGACCACGTCAAGATCGACCTGTTCCCCGAGGCGGTGTATGTGTTCACGCCGAAAAGCCAGATCATGGCCATGCCGCGCGGTGCCACCATCGTCGACTTCGCCTACGCCATCCACAGCGACGTGGGCCACCGCGCCGTGGCCGCCAAGGTCAACGGCGAGCAGGTGCCGCTGCGCTCCGAGCTGCACAACGGCGACGTGATCGAGATCATCACGGCATCGGTTTCCAGCCCGAATCCGGGCTGGCTGGGCTTTGTGCGCACGGGCAAGGCGCGTTCCAAGATTCGCCACCACCTCAAGACCATGGCGCTGTCGGAATCGCAGGACCTGGGTGAAAAAATGCTGGCCCAGGCGCTGCGCGCCGAGGGCATAGAGCGCGAGCGCCTGCCCGAGGACGACGAAGCCCACCACGCGACCTGGGAAAAAATCCTGCGCTTTACCGGCAACCGCTCGCGCGCCGACCTGCTGACCGACATCGGCCTGGGCAAACGGATCGCCAGCATGGTCGCCAAGCGCATCGTGACCCTGCTGGCCGAGACCGGTGAAAAACCCAATGCGCTCTTGATGAGCCGCGAGCGCTACACCGCCCACGAGTCGGTGTCGCAAGGCGGCCTGGTGATAGACGGCAGCGAAGGCGCCTCAGTGCAGTTCGCGCCCTGCTGCCGGCCCATCCCGGGCGACGGCATCGTCGGCTACCTGGGCCGCGGCGAGGGCCTGGTGATACACACCGACGACTGCGCCGTCGCCAAGCGCCTGCAGCACCGCGACAGTGAGCGCTTCATCGCGGTCGACTGGTCGGACGAACCGGTGCGCACTTTTGAGACCAACCTGCTGGTCACGGTGTCCAACGGCAAGGGCGTGCTGGCCAGGGTGGCGGCCGCGCTGGCCAGCGCCGAAGCCGACATCACCCACGTCGACATGGAGCAGGAACCTTCACACGATGCGACCGATCTGCGTTTTGGCGTGGCGGTGCGCGACCGCGTCCACCTGGCCTCGGCCCTGCGCAGCGTCAAGCGCACGCCTTCCGTTCTGAGGGTTCAGCGGGCGAAATCGACCGGATAGTCTGCTGTTTAGCCGGCCGTGCGCTCATCGGGCGCCGGGTAGTCCACCTTGAGCACCTCCAGCGTCTGCAGGCCCTGCGGCGTCTGCAGGCTGACCTCATCGCCCACGCGCGCCTTGAGCAGCGCCCTGGCCACGGGCGATATCCAGCTGATCTGCCCCAGGGCGCTGTTGGCCTCGTCGATCCCGAGTATGGTCACGACGCGCTCGACGCCCTCGTCATCGGCATAGGTCACGGTGGCGCCAAAGAAGGCCTGGTCACTGCCGTGGTGGATGGAGGGATTGCTGACTTCCGCGATTTCCAGCCTTTTTGTCAGGAAGCGGATACGCCTGTCTATTTCGCGCAGGCGCTTTTTGCCGTAGTGGTAGTCGCCGTTCTCCGAGCGGTCGCCGTTGCTGGCGGCCCAGTGGACGACCTCGACCATCTTGGGCCGCTCGTTGTCGATCAAATCCAGCAACTCGCCGCGCAGGCGCTCGTAGCCCTGCGGCGTGATGTAGTTTTTGCCCCCGCCGGGCAGGGGCGCGAGCGCGGGCTCGTCGTCCTCGGACTCGTCGGTTTCTTTGGTAAAGGCTTTGTTCATGCTCCGGCCACCTTAGCATTCATGGCCGCCAGCCGCGAATGCGCCTAAAAATCTTCCATTCTCAGGACCAGGGGATTGTCAGGCGTGTAGTTCGTGCCCGCCACGACCAGGTCGGCGGCCCGGGCATGGATCATCTCGGCATCCAGCTCGTAGGCTTTTTTCAGGGAGTCTCCCGGCGCAGCGCCGAAAAACTCCTCCATCACCTCGCGTGGAATCCTCACGGGAATCGCCTGGCCCGCATGCGAAATCCCAAAACTGAGCCACTCGCCGTGGTCCTCGACCTTCAGTGCTTCCATGTCTCTCCTCCGGAATGAGCATCCAGAATAACGGAGCACCCGCCGGCCGTACAGCCCATCCGGCGGCGCCCGGCCCCAGGAAAACCACTAAAAGCCTGGCAGAAAGAAAAATAGCCTAGAGGGGTGAGCCTCTAAGCTATTGAAATCACTAATGAAAGTGGTGCGGCTGGCAGGAATTGAACCCACGACCCCTTGGTTCGTAGCCAAGTACTCTATCCAACTGAGCTACAGCCGCTAAGCCTCAAATTATAGCTTATTTAAATGGTAGGGCGTGAGTGACTTGAACACTCGACCAAAGGATTATGAGTCCTCTGCTCTAACCAACTGAGCTAACGCCCCACACAAGAGGGAGATTGTAAGGGTGTCTGAGGCCTGTTCTCGGGCCTACTTGCTGTGGCTGAGCGCGGTGCTGACCAGTTTGGAGGTGATGTCGACAATCTGGATCATTTTTTCGTAGGGCATGCGCATGGGGCCTATGACACCCAGCGTGCCCACGACCTGGCCGTCGACCTCGTAGGGCGCGGTCACCACCGACAGCTCCTGGTAGGGAATCACCTGGCTTTCGCCGCCTATATAGATGCGAACGCCTTCGGCGCGGCTGGACACGTCGAGCAGGCGCATCAGCTGCGCTTTTTGCTCGAAGAGGTCGAACAGCTTGCGCAGGTTGCCCATGTCGCCGGAGAAATCGCTGACGGCCAGCAGGTTGCGTTCGCCGGAGATCACGACCTCGTCGCGCGACTCGATGGCCTCGGAGCTGACCTTGACCGCGGCCTGCATCAAGGTGGCGATCTCGCCGCGCAGCGCCTCGACCTCGTTTTTCAGGCGCTCGCGCACTTCCTCGATGGCCATGCCGGCGTAGTGCGAATTGAGGAAATTGGCGGCCTCCACGAGCTGCGACTGGGTGTAGTCGGCCTCGGTGAAGATGACCCGGTTCTGCACGTCGCCGTCGGGCGAGACGATGATCACGAGCAGGCGCTTTTCCGACAGGCGCAAAAACTCGATATGGCGGAACACCGAGGTCCGGCGCGGTGCCATGACCACGCCGACGAATTGCGACAGGCTGGACAGCATGTGCGCCGCGTTGCTGAGCACCTTCTGCGGCTGGTCGGGCGCCAGCCGGGGCGCGCCTATCTGGCCGGCGGCGGGGAACGGGTCGCGCTGCGTGGTCAGCATGGTGTCGACAAAGAGGCGGTAGCCGCGCGCCGTGGGAATACGGCCGGCCGAGGTGTGCGGACTGACGATCAGGCCGAGCTCCTCGAGGTCGCTCATGACATTGCGTATGGTGGCGGGGGACAGCTCCAGGCCCGAGGCCTTGGACAGCGTGCGCGAACCCACCGGTTGCCCGTCGGCAATGTAGCGCTCCACCAGCGCCTTGAGAAGCAACCGCGCACGATCATCAAGCATGCCGACATTCTACGAAGCCTGGGCCGGATGTTGTGATGTAATTTGCCGATGAAGTCGCAATTCCGCCATGTCGCCCTGATCGGCAAGTACCACGCGCAAGGTTCCCGGTCGGCGCTGGAGGACATCGCGCAGTTCCTGGGCACCCAGGGCTGCGAGGTGGCGATAGAGCAGGACACCGCCAGCAACACCGGCCTTACGCAATTCCCGACGCTGGACGCGGCCGGCATAGGCGCCCAGTGCGACCTGGCCCTGGTGGTGGGCGGCGACGGCACCATGCTGGGCATAGGCCGGCTGCTGGCCCAATTCGGCATCCCGCTGGTGGGCATCAACCAGGGCCGGCTCGGCTTCATCACGGACATCGCCTTTGAGGGCTACCAGAACACGCTGATTCCCATGCTGCGCGGCGAGTACGAGGAGGACCGCCGCTGGATGATGCAGGCCAAGGTGGTGCGCGACGGCCGCTGCGTCTTCAGCGCCACCGCCATGAACGACGTGGTGGTCAACCGCGGGGCGACCGCCGGCATGGTGGAGCTTCGCGTGGAGGTGGACGGCCGCTTCGTGGCCAACCAGCGCGCCGACGGCCTGATCATCGCCTCGCCCACCGGCTCCACGGCCTATGCGCTGTCCGCCGGCGGCCCGCTGCTGCACCCCTCGATTGCCGGCTGGGTGCTGGCGCCGATTGCGCCGCACACCCTGTCGAACCGGCCCATCGTGCTGTCCGACTCGGGCGAGATCACGATTGAAATCGTCGCCGGCCGGGACGCCAGCGCCAACTTCGACATGCAGTCGCTGGCCAGCCTGCTGCACGGCGACCGCATCACCGTCAGGCGTTCGGAGCACCAGATGCGTTTTCTCCATCCCAAGGGCTGGAGCTACTTTGACACCCTGCGCAAAAAACTCCACTGGAATGAAGGCGGGGCCTGACCGGCCCGCATCCACCTTATGAGCCTCAAAAGCATCTCGCTTCGCGATTTTGTCATCGTCCACGAACTCGAGCTGGACCTGTCCGGCGGGTTCACGGTGCTCACCGGTGAAACCGGCGCCGGCAAGTCCATCCTGATCGACGCGCTGCAACTGGCGCTGGGCGCGCGCGCCGATGCCGGCGTGGTGCGTGAAGGCGCGGCGCGCTGCGAGATCAGCGCCGAATTCGACAGCCCCCCAAGCCTGGGCCCCTGGCTGGAACAGGCCGGCTTCGACGGCGGCGAGACCCTGCTGCTGCGCCGCACGGTAGACGCGCAGGGCAAAAGCCGCGCCTGGATCAACGGCAGCGCGGCCACCGCCACCCAGCTCAAGGAGATCGCCGACCAGCTGGTCGACATCCACGGCCAGCATGCCTGGCAAAGCCTGACCCGCCCCGACGCGGTGCGCGGCCTGCTGGACTCTTATGCGGACGTGTCCACGGACGAACTCTCGCGCCGCTGGCAGCAGTGGCGCCTGGCGCAAAAGACTCTGGTGGAAGCGCGCGACGCCCAGGACAGCCTGCAGCGCGAACGTGAGCGCCTGGCCTGGCAGATCGGCGAAGTGGACAAGCTCGCGCCCGGCGCCGACGAGTGGGACGAACTCAATGCCCAGCACGGGCGCCTGTCGAATGCCCAGGCCCTGCGCGACGCGGTGCAGGCCGCCGTCGACGCGCTGCAGGAGTCCGACGACAACGCCAACGCGCTGCTGGGCCGCGCAATCACCGCATTGCAGAACCAGGCGCACATAGAGCCCGAATTCAAGGCCATGATCGAGGTCCTGAACGGCGCGCTGGCGCAGATGGAAGACACCGTGCACTCGCTCAACGGCTATGCCCGCCATGCCGAGCTGGAGCCGCAGCGCCTGGCCGAACTGGACGAGCGGCTGTCGCTGTGGGTCAGCCTGGCGCGCCGCTACAAACGCACGCCGGCCGAGCTGCCGGAATTGCTGGCCTCCTGGCAGGCCGAACTGCAAAAACTCAATGCCGCGGCCGACCTGGCCCAGCTGGAAAAAAACGAGGCCCAGGCCAAGGCCGCCTACCTCGAGGAAGCTGGCCAGGTGTCCAAGGCCCGCGGCAAGGCCGCGCCCAAGCTCGCCAAGGCCATCACCCAGGCCATGCAGGGCCTGGGCATGCAGGGCGGCAAATTCGACGTGGCGCTTGCCAAACTGGAGCAACCGGCCCAGCACGGCCTGGAACAGGCCGAATTCCTGGTGGCCGGCCATGCCGGCAGCACGCCGCGCCCGGTCGGCAAGGTGGCCTCGGGCGGCGAGCTGTCGCGCATCGCGCTGGCCATTGCCGTCACCACCAGCCAGCTCGGCCAGGCAGAAACCCTGATTTTTGACGAGGTGGACTCGGGCGTGGGCGGCGCCGTCGCCGAAACCGTGGGCCGCCTGATGAAGCAGCTGGGCAAGGACCGCCAGGTCATGGCCGTCACCCATTTGCCCCAGGTGGCGGCCTGCGCCGACCAGCACCTGGTGGTGGCCAAGCGCGCCGAAAACGGCATCACCCTGAGCGCCGTGGACCACGTCAACGGCGAACAGCGCGTGGCCGAAATCGCCCGCATGCTGGGCGGCGAACGCCTCTCCGGCACCACGCTGGCCCACGCCAAGGAAATGCTGGGGCAGTGATGGCGGCGCTGGAAATGGTCCTCATCACCGGCATGTCGGGTTCGGGCAAATCCGTGGCCCTGCATGCGCTGGAGGACGCCGGTTATTACTGCGTCGACAACTTGCCCCCCGAACTGCTCACACCCTTTGTTGCGCTGGAGCAGCAGCACGGCGCGCAAAAGGTGGCGATCGCCATGGACGTGCGCAGCGCCACCTCGCTGCCGCTGGTGCCCCAGCAGTTGCGCCAGCTGCGCGAATCCGGCGTGGTGGTGCAGTCGCTGTTCCTGGACGCCAACACCGAAACCCTGGTGCGCCGATTTTCGGAGACGCGCCGGCTGCACCCGCTGTCGCGCATAGACGCCTCCGACCAGCACCGCGCGCTGGTGGACGCCATCGAGCTGGAACGCGAGCTGCTCGGTGAAATGCGCGAGCAGGCCCATGTGCTGGACACCAGCATGATCCGCTCTTCACAGCTGCAGGGTTATGTGAAATCGCTGATCTCCGCGCCCATCACGCAGCTCACGCTGGTGTTCGAGTCCTTCGCATTCAAGCGCGGCGTGCCGCTGGACGCCGACTATGTGTTCGACGTGCGCATGCTGCCCAACCCGCACTATGAGTCAGGCCTGCGCGCGCTGACGGGACGGGACCAGCCCGTGGCGGACTACCTCAGGGGACATGCCGAGGTCGGTGAAATGTTCAGCCACATCGAGCAATTCCTCAAGCACTGGCTGAACGCGCTGGTGCGCGACCACCGCAGCTATGTGACGGTCGCCATAGGCTGCACCGGCGGCCAGCACCGCTCGGTTTACCTGGTCGAAGAGCTGGCGGCGACCTTCAGCCCATACTGGCGCACGCTGAAGCGGCACCGCGAACTGGACGCGGGCTAAGGGCGCGTCAGGCGTCCTGCGCGAGCAGCTTGCGTATAGGCGCGGGCAGGCCCAGGCCGGGCCAGGCATCGGGGCTGAACCAGGCGCCCGGCCGCTCTTCCGACACCATGGCCTGGGGCAGGGCCTGGCCGGCGCCAAAGCCCGCAACCCACGGCGACAAATACAAATCCTTGTGGGTCAGCACATGGACAAACTGCGCCAGCGGGGCTAGCCGGGATTGCAGCGAAGCCGGCAGCACCGCCTTGAGTTCGTCATCGCTGTCGAACACCGGCAGGCAATACAGCCCGCCCCAGACACCCCGGCCCGGGCGCCTTTCCAGCCAGACGGAACCGTCGGGCCGCTGCGCCCACAGCAGGCTCAGGCCCTGGGCGCTGCGCTTGAGCTTGCGCGTCTTGACGGGGTATTTTCCGGGCTCGCCCTCGGCGAAACCGCGGCACAGCTTCTGGACGGGGCACAGCAGGCACTGCGGCTGGCGCCCGGCGCAGATCGAGGCGCCCAGGTCCATCAGCCCCTGGGTGTAGCGCGGCATGGCTTCGGGGAGGTTTCGCTTGGGCAGCAGCTCCGTTGCCAGGTTCCACAAGGCTTTTTCATTGGCGCTTTGGGCCAGGTCGGCGGAAAAGCCCAGCACCCGCGTGAGCACCCGCTTGACGTTGCCGTCCAGGATGGCGACACGCTCGCCAAAGCAAAAAGAGGCAATCGCCGCCGCCGTCGAGCGGCCTATGCCGGGCAGGGTCTGGAGCTGCTCTGCCGTGCCCGGAAATTGCCCGCCGTGCAGGGCAACGACGTCTTTTGCGCAGCGGTGCAGGTTGCGCGCGCGGCTGTAGTAGCCCAGCCCGCTCCACAGGCCCAGCACTTCGTCTTCGCTCGCGGCGGCCAGCTGGGCGACCGTGGGGAAACGCTGCAGGAATCGCGCGTAGTAATCGAGCACGGTCGCGACCTGGGTCTGCTGCAGCATGATTTCGGACAGCCAGACGCGATAGGGATCGCGCGTGTTCTGCCAGGGCAGGCTGTTGCGCCCGTGAGTGCTTTGCCAGCGGACGATTTCCGCGGAAAAACCGGCAGGCAAGGCTCAGGCTGCCTCGGGCAGGGCCGCATCCCTGGCGGCCGCGGCGGCGCCCTGCGCCTTGTCCTGCGCCGAGGGGCCGCCCATCAGGTGCGCGGTCAGCTCGGTAAGCTTGGTGTCCAACTCGTTGAGCACGCCTTCCTGCTCGTCGATCTCGGCGATGCGCTCGTCCAGGCCCGATGCGGCCTGCTGGATGCGCTCAATCGCCTCCAGCCTGCGCCCGAAATTGCGGCGCCGCTCGCGCAGCTGGGCGTCCAGCTGCGAAGCTGCCGATTTGTTCCAGAGCTCGACCTCGCCCAGCGCGGTTTCATAGACCACGCGCAGGCGCGTGGCCAGCGCGCGCACCAGGCGCTCGGAAAAGTCCGCCTGGGACAGCTTGATCACGTTGCCGAGCCCGAGGTACTGCAGGTGGCTGCGTTCTATCTGCTCGAGGTCGTGTTCGTAGCGGATCAGCTCCGGCTCCTTGGGCGCCTGCAGCGAGAAACTGAATTCGGAATTGAGCTGGCGAAAGGACGCGGTCAGCATGGACTGGATTTCGCCGCTCAGCACCTGGGATTTCTGCAGGCCCTCGCGCAGGCGCGAGAAGGTCTGTCCATAGGCTTTTTTGACGCCCAGCTTGATGCCCGGCTGTTTCAGCGCGTTCGTGAGCTCGGCCAGTTCGGCCTTGAGGGTAGGCGTGCTGAGCAGGTTGAACAGGTCGCGCAGCATCTTGAGGTGCACCGAGCGCACCGCGTGGATCTTGGAGCCGCTGGTGTCGAACTCGGCCTGCTCCTGCTCGATGCGGCTGCGCATGTGCTTGATCACCGACACGTTTTTGCCGCGCAGGCCGCGCAACTCGATCATCTGCTCGGCCAGGTCGCGCCGGCGTATGTGCATGGCACGCCCGGCTTCCGTCCTGAGTTCGCCGATGCCGGCGGCCACCGCCGAGCGCAGGATTTTCTGGCGCTGCCCCATCACGCCCTGCCCCAGCGCCGCTTCAAGCGCCGGCAGGTGGCTGGCCTCCAGCAAGGCCTTGTCGCGGGTCACCTTGGCCACCAGGCCCTTCTGGGCCGAGACGGGAATGACCTGGGACTCGGGCAGGCCGAGGATTTCGGCCGAGGTCGCGCGTTGGCGGTCGATCTGCGCCTTGACCTGCTCAGGCGTGCTCAGCGCATCCCAGAGCGTGTCTATCTTGTTGAGTACCACCAGGCGGGCGTCGCTGCCGTCGCCCTCGGTGATCAGGTGCTCGCGCCAGATCGACAGGTCGGACTTGGTGACACCGGTGTCGGCCGCCAGGATGAACACCACGGCATGCGCCTGGGGAATCAGGCTCACGGTCAGCTCGGGTTCGGCGCCTATGGCATTCAGGCCGGGCGTGTCGAGGATCACCAGGCCCTGCTTGAGCAGCGGATGCGCGATATTGATGAGCGCGTGGCGCCACTTGGGCACTTCGATCAGGCCGTCGGAGCCGGCCAGAGGGTTGTCGTCAGGGCTGTTGTCGTGCCAGAAGCCGAGCGCGCGCGCCTCGTCCTTGGTGACGTGCCGCACTTCGGCGACTTTTTCCAGGGCCTGGGCCAATTGCGCGGGGTCGTTGACGTCCAGGTCCAGCCGCGTCCATTTTTCGGGCGCCGAGCGCCATTCCATCAGCGCCTGTTTCTGCAGGCGTGTCTCTATGGGCAGCAGGCGCAGGCAGGGCGGCACGTCCGCGTCGTAGCCGAGCTCGGTCGGGCACATGGTGGTGCGGCCGGCACTTGCCGGCATGATGCGGCGGCCATAGCCGGCGAAAAAGATCGCATTGATCAGTTCGGACTTGCCGCGCGAGAATTCCGCCACAAAAGCCACCATGACCTTGTCGGAACGCACCTGCGACTCCAGCCGCTGCAGGCGCTCCTCGACGGCCGCGTCGAGCAGGTCATGGTCTTTCATCCACTCAGCAAGCAGCTTCAGGCGAAGCGCGAATTCGCGCCGCCACTGGCCATGCTGGTCAAATTGTTCGTTAAAAGACATCGGTCTTCCGTTAAGTGTGGTCGGTCAATATAGCATCGCAGCCCCGAAAGGCCTATTGGCGCGACTACGGACCCGGCTTCACGGTTTCTGGCAGGTCGCGCAATAAAAAGTGGAGCGCTGGCCCTGGCGCATGCTTTTGATGGGCGCGGCGCAGACCCGGCAGGGCTGGCCGGCCCGGTCGTAGACCATGGCCTCCAGCTGGAAATAGCCCGATTCGCCCCAGGCATTCGAGAAGTCCCGCAAGGTGCTGCCGCCTTTTGTAACAGCCTGCGCCAGCACCTGGCGTATCGCCGCGTGGAGCAACGCCGCGCGCGGCTTGCTGATGCGGCTGGCGCGCGTGGTCGGGCGTATGCCCGCCAGGAACAAGGCCTCGGAAGCGTAAATATTGCCAACACCCACCACCGCCTCCCCGCCCAGCAGCAGCTGTTTGATAGGCGTCTGCCGCAGTTTGAGCGCCTGGTGGAAGCCGGCCGCGTCGAAAGCCTCGCTGAGCGGCTCCACACCCAGGCGGCCCAGCAGCTTTTGCGCGGCCGGGGAATTTTCATCGCGGGCATAGACCACCGCACCAAAACGGCGCGGGTCGTTAAGCCTCAGGGTTCCCAGGCTGGTGACCATCTCGAAGTGGTCGTGCTTGCCCGGTGCGGGGAAGCCGGTGCCAAAACTCACACTGCCGGACATGCCCAGGTGAATCAGCAGCAGGCCGTCGCTCAGGTCCACCAGCAGGTATTTGCCGCGCCGGCGAACCGCCAGCACCTGCCGGCCCACAAGCTGGCGCGGCGGGCAGCCCAGCGGCCAGCGCAGGGGCTTGCCCATTTCGACGCGCTCTATGTGCGCGCCCGCGATGCGGTCCGCAAAACTCAGGCGGGTGACTTCGACTTCCGGCAGTTCAGGCATAGGTTTTCAGCTGGGGGCGCCGGTCCGCGGGCGCAAGGTGATCGACGGCGGCCCGGGGCCGGTACAAAAGCTTTCATGACGGCCGGGTAAAGCGGGCGCGCGGCGAGGGAGCATCAATTATCATGGTTCGATGAAGAAAAAAACTGGCCTTGCCGGCCTTGCCCTTAGCGGCCTGTGGTTTGTCGTCCCCCTGGCGCTGGCGCAGACCGATGAGCCTGTGTCCGCGGCCCCCGCCACGCTGGGCGAGGCCAAGGCGGTGCAGGAGGCCGCGCCCTCTTCCCTGCTGGACAGTGCGCTGTTCTACCAGTTGCTGGTCGGCGAAATGACCCTGCAGGACGGCGAGCCCGCCGCGGGCTTCGCCCTCATGCTGGACGCTGCCCGGAAAACCGGCGACGCCCAGCTTTACCAGCGCGCCACCGACATCGCCCTGCAGTCGCGCTCGGGCGATGCCGCCCTGCAATCGGCCCGCGCCTGGAAGCAGGACCAGCCAACCTCGCGCGAGGCCAACCGCTACGTGCTGCAAATCCTGGTGGCGCTCAACCGGATCGCCGACACGGTGGAGCCGCTGCAAACCGAAATCAAGCTGGCCCCGGACGTGGAACGGCCCGCCGTCCTGAGCGCGGTGCCGCGCATCTATGCCCGCGTGGCGGACAAGAAACTGGCCAGCACCGTGGTGGAAGAAGCGCTGGCCGACCACCTGGGCACACCCGCCACCGCCGGCGCCGCCTGGACGGCGGTGGGCCGCATGCGCCTGGCCGCCGGCGACACCAAAGGGGCACTGGCGGCCGCCAGGCGCGGCCAGGCCGCCGCGCCGCGCGCCGAAGGCCCGGCCCTGGTGGCGCTCGAGTTGATGGACCCCAAGATGCCAGAAGCCGAAGGCGTGGTGCGCGGCTATTTCGAAGGCAATCCCAAGGCCCTGCCTGAAATCAGGATGGGTTATGCCCGCGCCCTGCTCGATGCCCAGCGTTATGCCGAGGCCTCCGCCCAGCTGCAAATCGTGACGCGCGACAAACCCGACATGCCCGAAGGCTGGCTGGTGCTCGGTTCCCTGCAGCTGCAGGACAACCAGCTGGCGCAGGCGCAAAGCTCGCTGGAGCGCTATGTCGGCCTGGCGCAGCAGCAGACGTCCGAGGGCGAACGCAACCGCGGCCTGGCGCAGGCCTATTTGTCACTCTCGCAACTGGCGGAAAAACGCAAGGATTACGCCGCCGCGGAAAACTGGCTCGCCAAGATCGACAACCCCTCCGACCTGGCGCTGGCGCAGACCCGGCGCGCGTCCATCCTGGCCAGCCAGGGCAAGCTTGAGGAAGGCCGCCAGCTGATCCGCAAGCTGCCCGAGCGCAATCCTGCCGAGGCCAGGGTCAAGCTCAATGCCGAAGTGTCCCTGCTGCGCGAATTCAAGCAGTACCAGCTGGCCCACGAGGTGCTGGCGCAGGCCCTGGCCAAGACACCGGACGAAACCGAGCTGCTCTACGACCAGGCCATGATGGCCGAAAAGCTGGGCAAGCTCGACGAAATGGAAAGCCTGCTGCGCAAGGTCATCCAGCTCAAGCCGGACTACCACCACGCCTACAACGCCCTGGGCTATTCGCTCGCCGATCGCAGCGTGCGGCTGCCCGAGGCGCGCGAATTGATCCGCAAGGCCCTGGAATTCGCCCCCTCCGACCCCTTTATCGGCGACAGCCTGGGCTGGGTGGAATTTCGCATGGGCAACAACGCCGAAGCCGTGAAAATCTTCGAAGCGGCCTACAAGGCCAAGCCCGACGCTGAAATCGCGGCGCATTTCGGCGAAGTGCTGTGGGCCATGGGCCAGCGCGACCGCGCCATCTCCATCTGGAAGGAAGGCCGGCTGCTCAATCCCGAAAACGAAACACTGCTAGAGACGCTCAAGCGCCTGCGCGTGAAGCTGTAATCCGGAACACCGACCTTGCCGCTCATCCTTCCTACGCGCCTGCTCCGGCTGTTCCTTGTTTTTGCGGGCTTTTTCACGGCACTTTTTTTGGCCGGCTGCGCGCAAACGCCCCGGGCCACGGCCCAGGACGGGCTCAAAAACGAATTCTGGACCGGCCGCATCAGCCTGCAGGTGCAAAGCGAGCCGGCGCAGTCTTTTTCAGCCAGTTTCGAACTCAGGGGCGGGGCCGAACGCGGTGAGCTCTCGCTGGTCAGCCCCCTGGGCAATGTACTGGGCGTGCTGCGCTGGGCGCCCGGCGAGGCGCTGCTGGATTCGGGCAACGGCAAGGTCCAGCGCTTTGCCTCCGTTGACGAGCTGATGGCCCAAGCCACGGGCGCGGCCGTGCCGCTGGGCGCGCTGTTTGCCTGGCTGCGGGGCGACAATGCCGCCGCCAGCGGCTGGTCGGCCGACCTCTCGCGTTACCAGGACGGCCGCATTTCGGCCAAACGATCCCAGCCGGCGCCCCAGGCCGACCTGCGTGTCGTGCTCGACCAGTAGCCCTCCCCCTTGCACCCGGCTTTCGTGTTTTTATGACTTCAAGCGCTCCCATGCCGCCGCTCAAGGCCCTCTATGACGTGCCGGCACCCGCCAAGCTCAACCTTTTTTTGCACATCACCGGCCGCAGGCCCGACGGCTACCACCTGCTGCAGTCCGTTTTCATGCTGATCGACTGGTGCGACACCCTGCACTTTGAACTGCGCACCGACGGCCGGATCAGCCGCGAGGACCTGGAAACTGACGGCCAGGCGGCCGAAGCCCTGCCTGCGGACGACCTCGCGGTGCGCGCCGCCAGGGCGCTGCAGGCTGCCTGCGGCAGCTCGCTGGGCGTGCACATCGGCCTGCAAAAGCGGATTCCCTCGCAGGCCGGCATGGGCGGCGGCTCCTCGGACGCGGCCAGTTGCCTGCTGGCGCTGCAGCGGCTGTGGGGCGTGCGCCTGCCGCCCCAGGAGCTGCAGGCCATGGCCCTGTCGCTGGGCGCCGACGTGCCGTTTTTCCTCTCGGGCGGCCATGCCTGGGTGGAGGGCATAGGCGAGAAAATCACCCCGCTGGCCCTGCCGCCAGCCCATTTTCTGGTGCTCAAACCGGCGGCCGGACTGCCCACCCAAGGTATTTTCAGCGCCCCCGGGCTCAAACGCGACACAGAAACTGCTACAATCCAAGGCTTTGCTGCAAATGCTGAAGGCCAGTCGAAATCCTTTGATTTCGGATTCGGCCGCAACGACTTGCAGCCGGTAGCGCAGGAGATGTGCCCGCAGATAGGCCAATCGCTCGATTGGCTCAAAAGCAAACATCTCCAAGGGCGCATGACCGGCTCCGGAAGTGCTGTATTTGCGCAACTGCCGCACGAAGCAGATTGGCCGGATACCTCAGGATTGCCCGAGGGCTGGAAAGTCCGCAAATGCGGTAATTTGGAAGCGCATCCCCTGGCCGGTTGGTAAAATAACCGCTCTCGAAATGTGTTTCCAAGCGACCATAAATGAACAAGTTATAGGTCTGTTGTTGGCAACGACAACTGTCCTGTGTAGGGGTGTCGCCAAGCTGGTTAAGGCACCGGATTTTGATTCCGGCATTCGCAGGTTCGAATCCTTCCACCCCTGCCAAATTTAAGACTGTGGGCCACAGCCCCGGTGTTGCGGACCCGCCCGGAGCGGGCCCGCGTGACTCCTGACAGACCCGCATGATGTGTATCAGCGGGTCTGTGTGTTTTTGGAAACACGCCAGGCAAGCGGCGCTCACTGCCAAGCCCCCTTGCAACGTGTTGTCCCCGTGCGTATTTTGCTTCGATCAGAAATTTCAGCCACGTTCAAGTCCTTGTAGCAGCTGGGCCCCACATGCAAACGCACCACCCCGATTTCATGGTTTTCACCGGCAATGCCAATCCGAGCATGGCCTCCGACATTGCCCAGAACCTGGGCATTTCGCTGGGTGCGGCCCATGTGGGACGCTTTTCGGATGGCGAGGTCACCGTCGAGATCCAGCAAAACGTGCGGGCTCGCGATGTGTTCGTGGTGCAGTCGACCTGCGCGCCGACCAACGACAACCTGATGGAATTGCTGATCATGGTCGACGCGCTGAAACGAGCTTCGGCCGAGCGCATCGCCGCGGTGATCCCGTATTTCGGCTACGCGCGGCAAGACCGCCGCCCGCGCTCGGCGCGTGTGCCGATCACGGCCAAGGTGGTGGCCAACATGCTGCAGGCCGTGGGCGTCTCGCGTGTCCTGACGATGGACCTGCATGCCGACCAGATACAGGGCTTTTTCGACATTCCGGTCGACAACATTTATGCGTCGCCGGTGCTGCTGGGCGATTTGCGGCAGAAAAATTACGCCGACCTGATGGTCGTCTCGCCCGACGTGGGCGGCGTGGTGCGCGCCCGGGCGCTGGCCAAGCAGCTGGGCTGCGACATGGCCATCATCGACAAACGCCGCCCCAAGGCGAACGTGTCGGAAGTGATGCACGTGATCGGCGACATCGAAGGCCGCAACTGCGTGATCATGGACGACATGATCGACACGGCCGGCACGCTGGTCAAGGCGGCCGAGGTGCTCAAGGAGCGCGGCGCCAAGAAGGTTTACGCCTATTGCACGCACCCGATTTTTTCGGGCCCTGCCATAGACCGCATCGCCAAGGGCGACGCGCTCGATGAAGTGGTGATCACCAACACCATTCCGCTGAGCCCGAATGCCGTTGGTTGCGCAAAGATTCGCCAGCTCTCCGTGGCGCCGCTGATCGCTGAAACCATTCAGCGCATCGCCAAGGGAGAGTCGGTCATGAGTTTGTTTTCGGACCAGGACAATCTGTTCTGACCTGAAACAAAAAGGTAGCTGCCCTCGCCTCGTAATGTTCATGAGGCAAAAGCAGCGATTCAAGGCAATTGCCTTAAACCAGAACGAGACTGGTCGCGGTCCGTTCTTTTATTGGAGTCAGTTATGAAATTCGTCGCTTTTGAGCGCGCAAAGCAGGGCACGGGTGCGAGCCGCCGTCTCCGCATCACCGGCCGCACGCCCGGTATCGTCTATGGTGGCACGGGTGAACCCACGCTGATCGAAATCGATCACAACGCGTTGTTCCACGCCATCAAGAAAGAAGCATTCCATGCTTCCATCCTCGAGATGGAACTGGCCGGCAAAGAACACAAAGTTCTGCTGCGCGACCTGCAAATGCACCCCTACAAGCAGCAGATCCTGCACATCGACTTCCAGCGCGTGGAAGCCAAGACCAAGATGACCGTCAAAGTGCCCGTGCACTACAGCGGTGAAGAAGAGTCTCCCGCCGTCAAGACTGAGAACTGCCTGGTCAACCACGTGATCACCGAATTGACCGTGTCCTGCTTCCCGGCCGACATCCCCGAATTCATCGCCGTCGACCTGAAGGGCCTGAAAAAGGGTTCGCCGCTGCACATCAAGGACATCACGCTGCCAAAGGGCGTGAAGTTTGTCGCCAAGGGCCAGGACAACCCGGTTCTGGTGTCGGTGTCCGCAGTGTCCGAAGAAGCCGAGGCCGATGCCGCAGCAGCCGCTGCCGCCGCAGCACCGGTGGACCCGAAAGCTGCCAAGGCCGCTGCCGCCAAGGAAGCCAAAGCCGGCGCCAAGGCTGACGCCGCCAAGCCTGCCGCCAAGAAGTAATCCACTTCGCGCGCAGGCCTGAAAAGGCCCACGGCCCTTGTCCTCTTGCGGGACAAGGGCCGTTTTTCTTGGCCGCCCTCCCCTGGCGAGGTGCCGCAGGCGCGCCCCCTAGAATTGGGCGATGGAAATTTCCGCATGATCAAATTATTTGTAGGCTTGGGCAACCCCGGCCCTGAATACGAAGCCACGCGCCACAACGCCGGTTTCTGGTGGATAGACGCGCTCTCGCGCGAGCTCAAGGCGCCGCTCAGCCTGGACAAGAGCTACCACGGCCAGGTGGCCCGCATCACGGTGAACGGCCAGAACGTCTGGCTGCTCAAGCCGCTGACCTTTATGAATGTGTCGGGCAAGTCGGTGGCGGCGCTGGCGCGCTTCTTCAAGGTCGCGCCCGAAGAGGTGCTGGTGGCGCACGACGAAATGGACATCGTGCCCGGCCAGGTCAAGCTCAAGTTCGGCGGCAGCCACGCCGGCCACAACGGCCTGCGCGACATCCATGCGCAGCTGGGCACACCCGACTACTGGCGCCTGCGCATAGGCGTGGGCCACCCGGGCGTGAAAGCCGAAGTGGTCAACTGGGTGCTGAAAAAGCCCTCGGCTGAACACCGCACCGCCATTGAAGACTGCATCGCGCGCTGCCTCAAGGCCGTGCCGGAGCTGCTCAAGGGCGAGATGGAAAAGGCGACGATGATGATCCACACCAGCACGCCGCCGCGGCCCAAGCCGCCGCGCAAGCCTGTCGAGCCCTAGCCCGAGTCCGAAGACTGAGGGGGCCTGCCCCCCCTACCCCTATCGGTCTAGCGGGCCGTGATGATGGGAATGACGGCCTGCAGGCGCTGGTACTTTTCCCACAGGGTTTCCCGCGTTTCGATGTGCTGCGGGTTGATGGGAATGCAGGCCACGGGGCAGACCTGCACGCACTGCGGCTCGTCGAAATGGCCCACGCATTCGGTGCATTTGTGCGGGTCGATCTCGTAGATTTCCTTGCCCAGGTAAATCGCCTGGTTGGGGCATTCGGGCTCGCAGACGTCGCAGTTGATGCACTCGTCGGTGATCATCAAGGCCATGTCAGCCTCCTTTGCCCGCTTTGGCACCCTGGTGCGCCGCCGCCAGGGCCGCCGCCACCGCCGGGCTCACCATCTGCGCGACGTCGCCGCCCAGCTTGCTGATCTCGCGCACCAGCGTGCTGCTGATGCATTGCAGCGGCGCGTCGGGCAGCAAAAATACGGTTTCCACTTCCGGCCGCAGCTTGCGGTTCATGGCCGCCATTTGCGCTTCATAGTCAAAGTCGGTGATGTTGCGTATGCCGCGCACCACAGCCGAGGCCTTTTGCGCCGCGCAAAAATCCATGATCAGGCCGTCAAAGGGCAGCACGCTTACGCCGGCAATGCCTTCGGTTGCGGCCTTCACCTGCGCCACGCGCTGCTCCAGCGAGAACAAGGTTTTCTTGTGGTGGGCTGCGGCCACGGCGATGACGAGCTGGTCAAACAGCCCCGCCGCGCGGCGCACCACGTCGTCATGGCCCAGTGTGAAAGGGTCAAACGTGCCGGAGTAGACAGCGATGCGGGGGGTGGCCATAGGGGGAATTATGCCCGCCCCCGCCTTTTCCCCGGTGCGGTCAGCGCTGTAACCACGAAGCAGGCAAGGCTGCGGGACTCAGAGAGCACCCAGCCCGGCCAGCAAATGGAAATGCACAGCGCCGGCCTTGCCGCTGCGGTGCACCTGCAAGCCCAGGGGCAGCAGTTCCTCGTCGCTCCAGGGCTTGGGCGCCTCCAGGTAGACCAGGCCGGTCGGGCCTATGGCCCGCGCGGCGGCCTGCAGCGCCGATTCGAAAAAGGTGGATTCAAAGGGCGGGTCCAGCAGCACCAGTTGCAGGCTGCCCGGCGCCGCGCGCTTCAAGGCGCTCAGCCCATCGCCGCGCTCGATGCGGCACATCCCGGCCTTGAGCCTTTCCTGCACCGCCTTGAGCTGCAGCGCCAGGGCCGGGTCCTGCTCGCACAGCAGCACGTCGGCCGCGCCGCGCGAGGCGGCCTCAAAGCCCAGCGCGCCGGTGCCGGCGAACACGTCCATGCAGCGCCAGCCCGTCAGGTCCTGGCCCAGCCAGTTGAACAGCGTTTCGCGCACGCGGTCGGGCGTGGGGCGCAGGCCCGGCTTGCTGGGCACCGGCAGCTTGCTGCGTTTGTACAAGCCGCCGATGATGCGGATTTCGCCGGGGGGCACGGTCTTGCGGCCCACCACCTTGCCGCCCTTGGGTTTTGCCCCGGCGGTTTTGGCGGGGGTGGATGCGGTGTATTTCATGGCGCGGCGCCCAGGACCAAGGTCACCATTTTTTCGGGCTGCAGCTTGCGCGCGAAGGCCGCCTTGATGTCGGCCACCGTCACCTTGTCCACCTGCTGCGTCCAGGTGTCCAGGTAATCGAGCGGCAAGCCGTTCCAGGCGATGCTCGCGATGTTGTCCAGCAGCTTGCGGTTGCTGTCTATGCGCAGCGCAAAGCCGCCCACCAGGTTGTCCTTGGCGTCCTTCAGTTCGGCCTCGGTGGGACCCTTGGCGACAAAGTCCTTGACCACCTCGCGCACCAGCCCCACCGCCTGGCCAGCCTGGTCGGGCCGCGTCTGCAGGCCCACGGTGAAGCTGCCGGCGTGCAGGCCAGGCGAGAAATAGCTATAGACGCCGTAAGTCAGCCCCCGCTTTTCACGCACTTCCCGCGTCAGGCGCGAGACAAAACCGCCGCCGCCCAGGATGTAGTTGCCGACGGTCAGCGCGAAATAATCGGGGTCGTCGCGCTTGAAGCCGGGCTGGCCCATGAGCACGTGGGCCTGCGCCGAATCAAAGGGAATGCGTTTTTCCTCGGCCTGGGCCAGCGGCGCCACCTCGGGCACCTGCGGCACGGGCGGCAGGCTGGCGCAAGGCACTTGCGGCAGGCGCGACAAGAGGCGTGCCGCGATCGCATCGGCCTGCGCGCGCGTCACCGCGCCCACCATGCTGACGCGCGCGCGGCAGCCCACCACACCGGCGCTGTAGAAAGCGCGCATGTCGGCGATGCCAATGCGCGCCAGCGTGGCTTCGGTGACCTCATAGCCGTAGGGGTGCGTGCCGTACACCGCCTTCGCGTAAGCGCGGGCAATGATGCTGCCGGGCCGGGTGTAGGACTCCTTGAGCGATGCCACCATGCGCTCGCGTTCGCGCTGCCAGATGGCGCCGGGAAAAGACGGCTGCGCGATCTGGCGGGCCGCGAGCGCCACGGCCTTGTCAAGCAACTCCGGATCGGTGAGCGAGCGCAGCGAAAAACCCAGGCGCTCACCGGTGACGCTGGCGCCGAACTGCGCGCCCAGGTCGGCCCAGGCCTCGCTGAGCGCATTCTCGTCCATGGCGGGTTCGCCATTCCTGGCCTCCAGGCCTTTGTCCAGCATGGTCGCGGTCATGCTCGCCAGGCCCGCCTGGGCGGCCGGGTCGCGCCGGGTGCCGGCGTCGAAATCGATCTGCACATCCAGCATGGCGATGGCCGGGCTTTCAACCAGGTACACCTGCGCGCCGCCGGGCTGCGTCCATTGCTGGATGGGGATGGCCGCGCCGGCCGTTGCCTGCAGGCACAGGCAAAAAAAGCCGGCAAGCCAGAGGGTGGGAGAGCGCTTGGCCCTGTATTTCGTGGCGATTGTCATGGGGATTCGGGTGTCGGGTTCAGGAGCCGTCATGGCGGATGGGAAGCGCCGGCTTGCGGGGTTTGCGGTTGGGGTCCGCGGGCTGCGGCAGCAGGGTGACCAGCGTCATCTGGTCGTCGCCGAAGTATTTGGCGGCCACCGCCTGCACTTCGGCGGCCGTGACGCGGCGCAGGCCGGCAATCACACGTTCGCTGCCGTCCAGCGGCAGGCCCTGTATCCAGTTGGCGCCCAGCTCTCGCGCCTGGCTGAACACGGAGTCGAGCTTGTAAGTCTCGCTGGCCACCCACTGGGTCTTGACGCGCTTGAGTTCCGCCTCGCTCACGCCTTCGCGCGCGACCAAGGCGACTTCCCGGCGCAAGGCCTCGGCCACCTGCTGCGTGGTCTTGCCGTCCGCAGGAACGCCGTCCAGCACAAACAGCTGCGGCCCGCGCCCCATCAGGCCGTTGGAAGCCCCGGCGCCGTCGGACACCCGGTTGTCGCCCTGCCCCAGGGCGCGCTCCAGGCGCGCGCCGCCATAGCCGTCCAGCACCGCGGCCAGCACGGTCAGCGCCAGCGCGTCGCGGCTGCCGGCCGCCGTCGGCGAGGCCGGTGCGCCGGGGGCCGGCTCCATCAGATCGGCCGGCTCCAGCTTGGGCACCTTGAAGGACATGCTCACGTAAGCCTGGCTGGCCGGGGCCTTGTAATCCAGGCGGCGCGGGCCGTCCTGCTCGGGCTCGGTGCGAGGCTTGCGCTCGGGCACGGGCCGCGCGGGGATGCCGCCGTAGTATTTTTCGGCCAGCTTCCTGACCTGGGCGACTTCCACGTCGCCCGCCACCACCACGGCCGCATTGGCCGGCACATACCAGCGCCGGTAGAAATCGCGGGCATCGGCCGGCGTCATGGCGTCCAGGTCGCTCATCCAGCCGACGACGGGGCGACGGTAGGGCGAGGCCATGAAGGTCACGGCCGTGCCCTGCTCGTGGAGCATGGCGCGCGGCGAATCCTCGGTGCGCAGGCGGCGCTCCTCCTTGACCACCTCGATCTCGCGCTTGAACTCCTCGTCGGGCCACTGCATGTGGGCAAAACGGTCGGCCTCCAGCCGCATCACTTCCTCCAGCTTGCCGGCCGGAATCTGCTGGTGATAGCCGGTGTAGTCGCGTGTGGTGAAGGCGTTGTCGCGCCCGCCCAGCGCGGCCACCCGTTTGGAAAAATCACCGGCCTTCACCGTGGGCGTGCCCTTGAACATCATGTGCTCCAGCGCATGGGCCACGCCCGAGGTGCCGTCCACTTCGTCCATGGAGCCGACCCGCACCCACAGCATGTGGGCCGCCGTGGGCGCGCGGTGGTCGGGTTTGACAATCACCGTGAGGCCGTTGGCCAGCGTGAACTTCTCCACCACCGGCGCCGGGGCGGGCGCCTGGGCGAAAGCGGCAGCCCCCAGGCACAGCGCCAGCAGGGCGGCCGGGACACGGGGAAGGCGCAAAACGGGGCGGGGAAGGGGTACTGGCTGCGTCAAAAGGGCTTGTCTGGGGTGTTTCATAGAATAGATGGGTGGCGCCGCACGTTGCCCCGCAACGGTGCAACAGCCCACTAGGACTCCGCAAGCATACCCAATGTTCAGTTTTTTCAAGAAAAAATCCCCCCCTCCCGCTGCCGTGCCTTCCACGGCATCGCCCGCGCCGGCGGCAGACGCCATTTCTGCGCCGGCGCCCGCCGGGGGTGGATTGATAGGCAGCGCGCTGGTCACCCCCATCACCATGCCGGCCCCCGGCGCGGTCCCGCCGGAACGCGAACGCTGGCTCAGCAAGCTGCAGGCCGGCCTGCGCAAGACCGGCTCCAGCATTTCAACGGTGTTCACCGGCAGCCGCATCGACGATGCGCTGTACGAAGACCTTGAAACCGCGCTGCTGATGGCCGACGCCGGCACCAAGGCCACCGAACACCTGTTGGCCGACGTCAAGCGCCGCGTGCGCGAGGGCGGCATGACCCATCCGGTGGCCGTCAAGAACGCGCTGGTGGACGCCATCGCGCAACTGCTCAAGCCGCTGGAACAACCGCTGGTGATAGGCCAGTACCAGCCCACCGTGATCATGGTCACCGGCGTGAACGGCGCCGGCAAGACCACCTCCATCGGCAAGCTCACACGCCACCTGGCGAGCGAAGGCGCTTCGGTGCTGCTCGCGGCGGCCGACACCTTTCGCGCGGCGGCGCGCGAGCAGCTCAGTGTCTGGGCCGACCGCAACACCGTCGAGATCGTGAGCCAGGAAGGGGGCGACCCGGCCGCCGTGAGCTTTGACGCCGTGAGCGCCGGCAAGGCGCGCGGCAAGGATGTGGTGCTGGTCGATACCGCCGGCCGCCTGCCCACGCAACTGCACCTCATGGAAGAGCTGCGCAAGATCAAACGCGTGGTGCAAAAGGCGGATGCCACCGCCCCCCACGAGGTGCTGCTGGTGATCGACGGCAACACCGGCCAGAACGCGCTGGCCCAGGTCAAGGCCTTTGACGACACCTTGCAGCTGACCGGCCTCATCGTGACCAAGCTGGACGGCACGGCCAAGGGCGGCGTGCTCGCGGCCATCGCGCTGTGGGCCCGCGAACGCGCGCTGGCCTCACCGGCGCTGCGCCCCGTCTCGGTGTATTTCATCGGCGTGGGCGAGCAGCTCGAAGACCTGGAAACCTTTAACGCGCGCGAATTCGCGCAGGCCCTGCTGGGCTAGCCCGTTAACGCCACGCTCATCAACCAGCGCGCGAGGCAACGCGCCTCATGAACGCTTGTCATGGTGGCTTGAGCACGCCTTCGAGCAGGGCGGCGCCGGCAGTGCTGCCGGCCACCAGCATCCGGCTTTCGAGCAGCGGCAGGCCGTCCATCGCCCGCATCACGGCGCCGGCTTCGCGCAGCAGCACCGCGCCGGCCGCCGCGTCCCAGGCGCCCATGCCGCGCTCCCAGAAGGCGTCTACCCTGCCGGCCGCCACATAGGCCAGCTCCAGCGCCATCGCGCCGCTACGGCGCACCTGGCCGAAGGTTTTCAGCACGCGGCCGAATTCGGCGAGGTAGTCGTCCATAAAGGGCGCGCCGGGTTTGGGAAACACCGTGGCCACCAGGCACTGGGCCGGCAGGCGCGGACCGGCGCAGGTGATGGCCCGCCCGTTCAGCCGGGCGCCCAGGCCGGTCGCGGCCGTGAAGACCTCATCGCGCGAAGGATCAACGATCACGCCCAGCACCGGCTCACGGCCCACACAGAGGGCGATGGCCACCGCGTACTGCGGATAGCCGCGCGCGAAGTTCGCCGTGCCGTCTATCGGGTCCACCAGCCAGGTCGGTTCGTCCGTCAACTCGCCGCCGCCCTCCTCGCCGACAAAGCGGCCCTGCGGCAGGGCATGCTGCAGGGCTTGCTGCAGGTCCTCCTGCACTTCGCGGTCAAAACGCGTGACCCAATCGCCGGGCGCTTTCTGGCTCACGTCGGCCGGTTTCAGGCCGGCCCGGGCCTGCTGGATGCGGGCGGCCGCTTCCATGCCGGCGAGCCTGGCCTTCTCCAGTAAAAAAACAAGGTCCATGCTCAGGCTCTCTTGGACAGCACACTGACATAGTCGTGCGCCTGGGTGTTGATGGTCGACACGCGGTACTCCACCGGCTTGTCGCCGAAAGTCAGCGCCAGCCGGTGCACTTCCATCACCGGCGCGCCGGCCGCCACGCCCAGCACGCGGGCCGTGGTTTTATCGGCCGCCGCCGCGCGCGCGCGCTCCTGCGCGCGCAGCACGGTGATGCCGAAGTCGGTCTGGTACAGCGCGTAAATGGTGCTGGGCCTTTCGACAAAGCGCTTTTCGGTGAGGTTGCGAAACAGCGCCGCCGAAATCGCCAGCCTGTCATGCATCACCACGCGGCCGCGCAGGGCGAGCCGGTTCTCGGCCCTGAACACCGGCTCGCCGGGCTTGATGCGCAAGGCGGCGGCCTCCAGCTCGTTCGCCCGCTCGCGCGCGAAGGCGATGCAATCGATTTCGGGGTAGTCGCGCTCGCGCGCCTCATCGTCGTCGCCGAAGTTCCAGCGCGGCTCCACATGGAAAAACTGGAACAGGAAGCGGGCATCGGTGTGCGGCGCCACAAACGTGCCCTTGCCCTGGCGGCGCAGCAGCACGTGCTCGTGCACCAGCTCGTCCACCGCATGGCGCAGGGTGCCCACGCTGACCTGCAGGCCTGTGGCGATTTCAGCCTCGCTGGGCAGGGGTTTACCCGGACCGTAGCGGCCGGCTTCAATGAGTTTTTGCAGCTCCCGCTTGACCTGGCGGTACAGCGGCATGGTGTCCCCGCCCGCCAGCGGGCGCAGGGAGGTGGGTCTGGTTTTCGCGTTCACGGCGCCCATTGAAACACCGATGGCCGGGTCGTACAAGTCATATATATGAGTGAATTGACAAGGTGCCTACCGTCCATAAAACTGGCGGCTCGATTCAACCCAGCCCCTGATGGAGAACCCATGATTCATTTTGTATTGCATGACGCCAAAGACACCGTGGCTGTCGTGGTGGTGGAAGGTGTAAAGGCCGGAACCGCCATGACCGGCTGGATCATGGATGAGGACCGCATGATCAATGTGCAGGCCCAGCAGGACATCCCCATCGGCCACAAGGTGGCGCTCAAGGACATGACCGTCGGCGACACGGTGCTCAAGTACGGCATCGACATGGGCAAGGTCGTCGCCAACATCAAGGCGGGCCAGCATGCACACGTGCACAACATCAAAACAAAACGCTGGTAGTTGATGGCTTGCCTGGCTACTGCGCGGGCGGGATGCTGCGTTGCAAATCCTCGCCGGGCAGTAGCCCGACTGTGGTTTGCGCCTAGCCTGCCGCCCGCTCGCTACGCCGGGCGCACCATCAATCCAAGTTATTTTTTAAGGATTTCTTATGTCAGTGATTAACAAAGACACCACATTCCTGGGCTATCGCCGCGAGAACGGCCGCGTCGGCGTGCGCAACCACGTCATCATCCTGCCGCTGGACGACTTGTCGAACGCGGCGGCCGAGGCCGTGGCCCACAACATCAAGGGCTGCATGGCGATCCCGCACCCCTACGGCCGGCTGCAGTTCGGCGCCGACCTGGAGCTGCACTTTCGCACGCTGATAGGCGCGGGCTGCAACCCCAATGTCGCGGCCGTGGTGGTGATAGGCATTGAAGACGGCTGGACCAAAAAAGTCGTCGACGGCATCGCCACCACCGGCAAGCCGGTGGTCGGCTTCGGTATCGAGGGCCACGGCGACCACGAGACCATCATGAAGGCCTCCAGGGCGGCGCGCGAGTATGTGCAATGGGCCAGCGAAAAGCAGCGCGAGGTCTGCGGCATCTCCGAACTCTGGGTCTCCACCAAGTGCGGCGAGTCCGACACCACCTCGGGCTGCGGCGCCAATCCCACGGTGGGCAATGCTTTCGACAAGCTGCACCCGCTGGGCAACTACCTGTGCTTCGGCGAGACCTCGGAAATCACCGGCGGCGAAAAAATCGTGGCCGACCGCTGCGCCAGCGACGCGGTGCGCGACAAGTTCATGTTCATGTTCAACCGCTACCAGGACATGATCAACCGCCACAAGACCAGCGACCTGTCCGACTCGCAGCCGACCAAGGGCAACATCGCCGGGGGCCTGACGACCATCGAGGAAAAAGCCCTGGGCAACATCCAGAAGATAGGCAAGGTCTGCACGGTGGACGGCGTCATCGACAAGGCCGAGATGCCCACGCACCCGGGCCTGTGGTTCATGGATTCGTCCAGCGCCGCCGCCGAGATGGTGACCCTGTGCGCCGCCTCGGGCTACGCCGTGCATTTCTTCCCCACGGGCCAGGGCAATGTGATCGGCAACGCCATCGTCCCGGTGATCAAGATCTGCTCGAACCCGCGCACCGTGCGCCTGATGAGCGAGCACATCGACGTGGACACCTCGGGCCTGCTGCAGCGCGAGATCACGCTGGACCAGGCCGGCGACAAGCTGCTGGAGAACATGCTGCGCACGGCCAACGGCCGCCTCACGGCGGCAGAAGCCCTGGGCCACCGCGAGTTCGTGCTGACGCGCCTGTTCGAATCAGCCTAGAGCGGAGGACATATGGCGCGCATAGTCATCTGTGAATTCATGGACGAGCGCGCCGTGGCGCGGCTGGCGGCGGCGCACGAGGTGCTCTACGACCCGCAGCTGGTGGGCGATGCGGCCCGCCTGCGGGCCGAGGCGGCAACGGCCGATGTGCTGGTCGTGCGCAACCTGACGCAGGTGCGCGGCGAACTGCTGGCCGCGCTCACGCGCTGCAAGGTAGTGGGCCGGCTGGGCGTGGGCCTGGACAATATCGATGTCCCGGCCTGCGAGGCCCGCGGCATCAAGGTCATCCCGGCCACCGGCGCCAATGCGCTCAGCGTGGCCGAATACGTGATCGCCAGCACCATGCTGCTGCTGCGCGGCGCTTTTGCCTCCAGCGCGGCGGTGGCCGCCGGCCAGTGGCCGCGGGCGGCGCTGGGCAATGGGCGCGAGACCGCCGGGCAGGTGCTGGGCATCATAGGTTTCGGCTCCATAGGCCAGACCACGGCGCGCCTGGCGCGGGGCCTGGGCATGCAAGTGATCGCTTACGACGCCATGCTGGCGCCCGATGCGCCGGTGTTTGCGCAGGCGGGCGTGTGCTACGCCGCGCTCGATGAGCTCATCGCCGGCGCGGACGCCGTCACGCTGCATGTGCCGCTGGTGGATTCCACACGCGGCCTGTTCAATGCCGAGCGCATCGCCCGGATGAAAAAAGGCGCCGTGCTGGTCAACACCTCGCGCGGCCACATCGTGGACCTGGCCGCCGTGGCGGCCGCCCTCAGGGACGGCCGGCTGGGCGGCGCGGCCATCGATGTCTTCGATGTGGAGCCCCTGCCCGCGACGGTGTCGCTGCAAGATTGCCCCAACTTGGTGCTGACCCCGCATATTTCAGGCGTCAGCACACAATCGAATGAACGTGTATCGTTCATGGTCGCAGAAAAAGTTCTGGAGAGTCTGAGCTGATGGCCCATTTGACCCTTGAAGAAGCCACCCGCCTCGGCGCGCAGGCATTGCGCTGCGCGGGCGCGTCCGAAGAAATGGCGCTGAGCACCGCAAAGGCGCTGGTACGCGCGGACGCGCAAGGCCTGGCCTCGCACGGCCTGAGCCGCGTGCCGCAATACGCCACCCACCTGAGCAACGGCCGCGCCGACGGCCACGCCGTGCCCGTGGTGGCGCGCAAAAAAGGCGCGACGGTGCTGGTCGATGCCGGCGAAGGCCTGGCCTTTCCGGCCTGCGACCTGGCGATCGCCACGGCGATCACCACGGCGCGCGAGATGGGCGTATGTTTTGTGGGCATCACCAACAGCCACCACTGCGGCGTGTTGATAGACCACCTGCGCGCCGCGGCCGATGCCGGCCTGGTGGGCCTGGGTTTTGCCAACGCGCCGGCGGCCATGCCGGCGGCCGGCGGCAAGCACCCTGTGTTCGGAACCAATCCCCTGGCCGCGATCTTTCCGCGCCGCGATGCCGACCCGCTGATGGTCGACCTCTCGCTCAGCGAGGTCGCGCGCGGCAAGGTCATGCTGGCCGCCAAGGAAGGCAAGCCGATTCCGCTGGGCTGGGCGCTGGACACCGAGGGCCGGCCGACCACCGACGCGCAGGCGGCGCTCGAAGGCTCCATGCTGCCGCTGGGCGCGGTGAGTAGCCCCAAGGGCTCCATGCTGGCACTGGTTGTGGAGCTGCTTGTCACCGCCGTGATAGGCGCGCGCTTTTCTTTTGAGGCATCCTCCTTTTTTGTCGATGAAGGCAACCAGCCGCGCATAGGCCAGGCCTTTATCCTGATAGACCCAGGCGCCCTGGCCGGCGCCGACAGCTACTTTGAGCGCATGGAAACCCTGATCGCCGAGATGCTGCAAGACGACGGCGTACGCCTGGGCGGCGCGCGGCGCATCGCACTCGAAGCCAAGGCACAGCAGGCGGGGATCACCATCCCCGACGCGCTCAAGTTTCAATTGGATCAGTTAGTCAGTGAGGGATCAGTTGTTTAGTTAAAACTCAAGGAGATTGGCATGAAGCGTCGTGACATCGTATTGGCATCAGCAGGTGCAGCCCTGACGGGCGTTCCGGGCCTGGGGCTGGCCCAACAGACCTTTCCCAAACCGGGCAGCACCATCAAGTATGTGGTTCCGTTCACGCCCGGCGGGCTGACCGACATGATGGCCCGCACGGTTGCCCAAAAGCTCTCCGAGGCGTGGAAGACCTCCGTGATTGTCGAAAACAAGGCCGGCGGAAACGCGCAGATTGGCGCCGAACAGGTCGCCAAATCAGCGCCCGACGGCAATACGGTGCTGGCCATCACGTTGACGCATGCCGCCAACGTTTCTCTCTATCCCAACGCGCCCTACAGCTTGACCAAGGATTTGCGTCCCGTCGCCCTGCTGGCCAATTCGCCGATGCTGGTGGTTGTCCCCACCGCCAGCCCGATCAAGGACTTCAAGGACCTGATGGCGGTGTCCAAAACCAAGCAGCTGAGCGCGGGCTCGAGCGGCAACGGCACGCCGGCGCACCTGACCATGGCTTTGTTCAATGAGCTGAACAAAACGAAAATGATCCACGTCCCCTACCGCGGTGGTGCGCCATCGATGGTCGACCTGATCGGTGGCCAGCTGGACGTGGTCTTTTCCAACTATCCGGAATCGATTGCCCACGTCAAAGGCGGCAAGCTGCGCGCGATCGCCATCTGCAGCCTGGGCCGGCACCCGGGGGTGCCCGATGTTCCGACCGCCCTGGAAGCGGGCATGCCTGGCCTCTTTGTCGAAAACTGGACAGGCGCCATGCTCCCGGCCAAGACACCGGATGACATCGTGGACAAATTCTCGCGCGAGATGATCAAGATCATGTACAGCGCCGAAGTGGAAGAGCGCGCCAAGCAGCAAGGCTTTCGTGTCTCACAAAAGGGTTCAGACGAGTTCGGCCGCTTCCTGAAAAGCGAAATAGACCGCTGGAGCCGGATTATCAAGACCGCGAAAATCACGCCGACCTGATGTCGCCCGGGCGCCGTGCCCGGCTTTGTAAAACACCGCGGCTGTATTAAAGTGGAAGAAAAAAGGCGCTGATTGCGCCTTTTTTCCCACAGGAGACAGACATGGACAATACGGCGCACACACACGACACCCCCGACACTGCCGGCGCACCGGCCGAAGCCCGCAAAGTCGACCAGTTGCTCGCGCATTACGGCGAAAGCCACCAGAACCCGCGCAACGAACTGATCCACTTCATCGCCATTCCCCTCATCATGCTGAGCCTGGTCGGCATGCTGTTTGCGCTGCATCCCTATGTGGCCTATGCCTTTGTCGCAGCCAGCATGGTGTACTACGCCCGGCTGTCCGCGGTGTTTTTCGTGAGCATGGCGGTCTGGTCGGTGCTGTTCATGGCCCTGGTGTTCGCCATGGGGCCGCTGGTGCTGCCGCTCAGCATCGGCATTTTTGTGGGCGCCTGGATCCTGCAATTCATAGGCCACAAGATAGAAGGCAAAAAGCCCTCGTTTTTCGAAGACATCCAGTACCTCTGGGTCGGCCCGCTGTTTGTGCTGAGCAAGCTGTTCGGCAAGCTGGGCATACGCTGGTGATGCATCCAGCTTGAAAAAGCGCCTTTCGCCTCCAGGTGGGAGGTTTAAACCTTTTCACAGGTGTTTCGCTTGATCAGCAAAATTCTGCGTTTTTTCCTCAAACTGGTGCTGGGCCTGTTTGCGGCGGTGTTTGCCCTCAGCCTGCTGGCGGCCGCGCTGATCGTCGTGGTGCTGAGCCTGCTGAAGTCCCTGGTCACCGGCCGCAAGCCGGCGCCGGCCATGGTGTTCGGCCGCTTCCAGCGCTACTCGCCCCAGGGCATGTGGCCGGGCGGCTCCGGCCGTGAGGCCGGCAATGCCGCGCGCGCCGGCGACGTGGTCGATGTCGAAGTCCGCGAAGTGCGCGACGACAAGCGCCTGCCTTAAATCCCCCCTGCCATCAAAGGCGCGCAGGGCGCCAGTCGCGTAGCCGCCCTGCTTCCCCTTCTTTCTTATTGCTCCACCAGCTCCACGCGGCGCCTCAGGCCGCGACGGGTGAACGGTTTTGCCGCAGCACCGCCAGCGTGTTGTGTGCGGCGGCAAGGCCCATATTGACGTAGGCATCGCTGGTGACGCCGCCTATGTGCGGGCTCAGGATGAAACCGGGCTGATGGTAGAAGATATGCGGCGCCGTCATGGGCTCCACCGCAAAGCTGTCAAGCGCGGCCATGCCGACCTGGCCCGACTGCACGGCCGCCAGTAGCGCGGGCTCGTCAACCAGCCCGCCGCGCGCGGTGTTCACCACGATCACGCCTTTTTTGCACTGCGCCAAGGTGTTCGCGTTCAGCAACTGCTTGTTGTCGGCCGTCAGCGGGCAGTGCAGCGAAATGGCGTCGGACTCGCGCCAGAGCGTGTCCAGGTCAACGGGTTGAATATGCGCGGGCAGGTTCTTCGCAAAGGGATCGAAGCCCAGAACGCGCATGCCCATGGCGTCACACATCTTCGCGAAGCGCAGGCCTATGGCGCCCAGGCCGATCAGGCCTATGCTGCGCCCGCCCAGCTCCATGCTCTTGTGCGTGGCCTTGTCCCAGTGGCCCGCGTGCATGCGGCTGTTGAGCTGGACCACCGACTTGGCACAGGCCAGCAGCAGGGCCAGCGCCTGCTCGGCCACCGCCGCGGCGTTGGCGCCCACGGCGGCGGTGACCGCTATGCCGCGCGCGGCGGCCGCCGCCTTGTCGATGGTGTCGGTGCCGCTGCCATGCTTGGAGATGACTTTCAGGGCCGGCGCGGCATCCATGACCTCGGGCGTGATGCTGCTGTAGCGCACGATGATGGCCACCGGGTTGTGGCGCTGGCACAGTGCCACCAGGTCGGCCACTTGCGGCGTCTTGCCGGCATAGATCACCTCAAAGTCCTCGAGCAAAGCCAGCGCCTGGGGCGCCAGGTCGGCGGCGGTGACCAGGATGGCGGGCTTGGCGTTCACAGGCTTTCCCCTGCTTGCAGCACGCCGGCGGCCACCAGTGATTCGTTCAGCCAGGGGGCACTGGTTTTGCCTTCCTTGATCTGGGCGATGCGTTTGGCCTCGGCCGCCACCTTGTGCGCCGCCAGCGGCAACAGCGATTCAATTTTTTCGCGCTCGACCACAACCACACCGTCGCCGTCGCCGCAAATGAAGTCGCCGGGATTGACCGTCACGCCGCCCACCGACACTGGGTGGCCGATGCGGCCGCCGGCCTGCTTGGTCGGGCCGTTGGGATTGGTGCCGGCCGAGAACACCGGGTAGTCCATCTCGTCGATTTCAAGGCTGTCGCGCACCGCGCCGTCGATCACCACAGCGGCCAGCCCCAGCTGCCGGCATGCCGTCATCATGATGGTGCCCATGAGCGCGCTGGTCTGGTCGCCTTTGCCGTCAATCACCAGCACTTCGCCCGGCCGGGCCAGCGCCATGGCGGCATGGATCATGAGGTTGTCGCCCGGACGGACCTCGACGGTGAAGGCCGTGCCGGCGAACTTCATGCGCGGGCGCAAGGCCTTGATGCGGCCGTGCAGCGCGCCGCGGCGGCCCGCCACGTCGGCCAGGATGGCGGGCTGGTATTGCGCGGCCTGCGCGACGATGTCGGCGGGTACGCGGTCGAAGTTTTTAATGATGTCGCGCTGGTTCATGGATGTGTTCGATAGGGAAGTGTTGGAAAAAATTGCCTGGCGTGCTCAGTCCAGCTTGGCGCCGGATTCTTTGACGACCGGTGCCCAGCGCGTGATCTCGGCCTTGATCAGCGCGCCCAGCTGTTCGGGCGTTCCACCGAGCACGGCAGCGCCCTGGTCACCGAGTTTTTTCTTGACGTCGGCGGTCTGCAGCGCCTTGTTGAGTTCGGTGTTCAGGCGCAGCACGATGTCCTTGGGCACGGCCGCGGGCGCCACCACGCCAAACCAGGTCACCGCCTCGAAACCCTTGTAGCCCGACTCGGCCACCGTCGGCACCTGCGGCAGGTCGTCCACGCGCTTGACAGACGTGACGGCGATGGCGCGCATCTTGCCGTTCTTGATGTGGCCCAGCAGCGTGGGCACCGATGACATATACAGCTGCACCTGGCCGCCTATGACGTCGGTCGCCGCCTGGGCCATGCCTTTGTAAGGCACGTGGATGAATTTGACCCCGGCCGTCTTCTGCAGCAGCTCGCTGGCCAGGTGGGCCACGGTGCCGTTGCCCGGTGACGCGAAGTTGAGGGACCCTGGTTTGGCCTTGCTGGCATTGACCACGTCGGCCAGCGTTTTGTAGGGTGAATCGGCGGCCACCACCAGCACCAGCGGCGCACTGGCGACCAGGCCGACGGGCGCCAGGTCCTTGACCGGGTCGTAGGGCATCTTGCTGTAAAGCGCGGGGTTGATGGCCAGGTTGCTGGTTTGCCCCAGCGCCAGCGTGTAGCCGTCGGGAGCCGCCTTGGCCGCGGTGTCCACACCGAGGTTGCCGCCGCTGCCGGGCCTGTTGTCGATGACAAAAGTCCAGCCCAGGGTGGTGGACAGCTTTTGGGCCACCTCCCGCGCAATGATGTCCGTACCCCCGCCGGCCGGGAAAGGCACGACCAGGCGTATCGGTTTGTTGGGATAGGCCTGCTGGGCCAGCACGGGAATGGCCAGCATGGCAAGCAAGGCGGCCAGCAGGCCGCGGCGCAGAAAAATCATGAAATGTCTCCGTTGTTATGAACTCGCCCGCAAATTGTCATGCAGCGTTCCGTTTGTTAAAATACAGTTTCACCTGTCGCAACGAACTCCACGGCATGAACCCATCCTCGCCCAGCACCTCCAGGCCGGCGGCCGAAGAAGAATCCACGGGTGTCAGCGCGGTCACCCGCGCGCTGCGGCTGCTGGAGGCCTTCGGCACCAGCGATGCCCAACTGACCCTGGCCGAATTGAGCCGCCGCACCGGCATGCACAAAACCACGGCGCTGCGCATCGCCCGCACGCTGGCGACGGACCATTACCTGGTGCAAAAGGAAGACGGCAGCTGGCGGCTGGGCCGGGCCGCCGGCTGGCTGGGCGCCTGCTACCAGGCGACCTTTAACGTGCACGAAGTGGTGGAACCGGTGCTGCGGGAACTCACCATAGAGACCGGCGAAAGCGCCTCGTTTTACGTGCGCGAAGGCAACCAGCGCACCTGCCTGGCCCGGGTTGACGGGCCGCGCACCATTCGCCACCACGTGCGTGTCGGCATCGGGCTGCCGCTGGACCTGGGCGCGCCGGGCCGGGTGATCCTGGCTTTTTCGGGCGAGCCCGGCGAGCCCTATGAAACGATCCGCCAGCGCGGTTACCACCTGTCGCTGGGCGAACGCGAGCCGGAGGTGTCCAGCGTGTCGGCGCCGGTGTTCAGCATGGGATGGCGGCTGCTGGGCTCGGTCTGCATTTCAGGGCCTACCTCGCGCCTGACGGAGCCGCGCCTGAAGGAGCTGGCCCAAACCGTGATCCGGGCGGCCAACCAGCTGTCCTATGCGCTGGCGGGAAGCCGCCAACCCGGTGCCGGGGCGGCAGGGACCCCGGCCGCCTGGCATCCCTAAGACCGGTTTTCCCCTCTGGTAATTGGAAGAATTACCCGCATTTACATCCCGGAAACCAACGGCGCCCGAACCAAACCCGGACGCCGCGCTCATACTGGGGACCAAGGGTTTTTACTTATTAGCCTTGCGCTATCCGAGTCATTGAACCTATTGCTTAGCACTCTCTCTAACAGAGTGCTAATATTTAGCACTAGAGAAAAGGAGTTCTGCAGTGTCATATGCTCTTTCCCCCCAATCGCTGACCGCTGCCGTGGCCGTGCCCCCATCGGGCGCCGTCGCAGCCGTCAACCCTTGGTCGCTGGTTCCCCCACTGGGCAACCTGGACGCCTATATTTCCGCCGTCAATCGCCTGCCTATGCTCACCCTGGAGCAGGAGCAGGAATACGCCAAAAACCTCAAGGAAAACAACGATCTGGACTCGGCCGGTAAGTTGGTGCTCTCTCACTTGCGCCTGGTGGTGTCGATTTCGCGCAAATACCTGGGTTACGGCCTGCCGCATGGCGACCTGATCCAGGAAGGCAATATCGGCCTGATGAAGGCCGTCAAGCGCTTCGACCCGGACCAGAACGTGCGCCTGGTGAGCTATGCCATGCACTGGATCAAAGCCGAGATCCATGAGTACATCCTGAAAAACTGGCGCATGGTCAAGGTCGCCACGACCAAGGCCCAGCGCAAGCTGTTTTTCAACCTGCGCTCCATGAAGCAGGGTTTCAAGGACGACGCCGACGTGGCGACGCACCGCGACACGCTGACCGAAGGCCAGATCGACTCCATGGCCAAGACGCTCAACGTCAAGCGCGAGGAAGTCATAGAGATGGAGCAGCGCATGTCGGGCGGCGACGTGCTGCTGGACCCCAGCCCCGGTGACGACGGCGAGGACGCTTTCGGCCCCATCGCCTACCTGGCCGACGCGACGCAGGAACCGACCGCGCTGATGGAATCGCGCCAGCGCGACAACCTGGCTTCGGACGGCATCACGGCCGCGCTGGAAGAACTGGATCCGCGCGCCCGCCGCATCGTGGAAGAGCGCTGGCTCAAGGTGAACGACGACGGTTCGGGCGGCATGACGCTGCACGACCTGGCCGCCGAGTACAAGGTCAGCGCCGAGCGCATCCGCCAGATCGAAGTGGCGGCCATGAAGAAAATGAAGAAGGTGTTGGCCGCTTACGCCTGAAGCGCTTTCACCCACCGCGTTCTTCGCAAAGCCCGCAGCGTCAAAACTGCGGGCTTTTTTGTGGGCGCGTGTTGCCCGAAAACAATTTCGGCGCTCTCAATACGGCCTGTAGCGTGATTTGCTGCACTAAATTGCAGTTGCTCGCATGCACCAACGCAAATTTAAAACGCAATTTGTTACGCATAGTCGCACAATGAATTTGTGCTGATCCTTAACGCGCTTTCAGGCCTGCCAAGGCGTGTTCAGCGGTTCATGCGCGCCCTCTTCCCTGTTTTCTCCGTGGGTTGTTTCCGGGGATTGTTGGCGGCGTACCTGCTGGGTACCACCATGCCGGGATGGGCGCAGCCGGGCGCCGACGCGCGGCTGCCGGTGCTTCAGCTCAATGCGCCAGACGGCCAGATCGAGCTGGCCGAACACAGCCAGTTCTGGATTGACGCGACCGGCAAGGCCCTGCTGGAACAGGTGGAAGCCTGGGAATATGACCTGCCGTTTGTGATGCGCCCGGCCGGCCACACCGCCATGCTGGAAGGCCAGGTGATGTGGGTGCGCTTTAACGCCATGCAGCCCGACCTGTCGCAGCGCTGGGCGCTGGAGGTGAGCAGCGCGGGCGTGGACCGCGTGAGCCTGCATTACCGCGACGCCGCCGGGAACTGGGTCGAACAAAAGGCGGGCGACAAAATTCCGGTGAACCAGTGGCCGCGCCCCGACCGCTTCCCGGTCTTCGACCTGGACAGCGAGCAGACCCGGCCGGTCACCTATTTCATACGCATAGAGCAGGCGCGCAGGCCGTTTTCAGCGCCCCTCTATATTTACAAGCACCCTGCCCTGCTGGCGCAGCGCATGCAGGAGCAGTTCCTGCTGGGCGCCTACTTCGGCCTGGCGCTGCTGATGGCCCTGGTGGCCGCCGCCAATGCCGTGGCATTCAGGGACAGGAGTTTTGCGGCCTATGCCGTTTACACCGGCGCGCTGGCGGCCGCGCAAGCCGCGCTGCTGGGCATAGGCGGGCAATACCTCTGGCCGGACTGGCCGACCTGGAACGACCTTTCGGCCTTTTTGCTGCCGGTGCTGGCAACCTGCAGCGGCCTCTGGTTTGCCCGCGTGGTGACCCGCCCGCGCCAGTTCTCGGCGGTGCTGGACTGGCTATCGCTCAGGCTGATCGCCGTGCTGGCGCTGCTGACGCTGCTGGACACGGCGCTACCGACACGCGCGGGCTTTATCGCCGTCACGGCCCTGATCGTCGCGGCCTTGCTGCTGATCTGCGTCATGGTGTTCATCGCCTGGCGAGGCGGCGAGCCCACCATGCGCTGGATCGCGCTGGGCTTTGTGCCGGTCGCGGTCGCGGTGCCCTTTCCCATACTGCGCGACCTGGGCCTGGTCCCGATCAGCTTCCTCACCCAGTACGGCCTCACCCTGGGCGCGGCGCTGGAAACACCGCTGCTGTTTTACGGCCTGCTGCGGCGGGGCGCGCAGCGCCGCGAAGCCCGGGCACGCGCCGCGGCGCTGGCGCAGACCGAGCCGCTCACGGGCCTGAGCAACCTGCACACCTTCGAGGCGCGGCTGCAGGAGGCCTTGCTGCGCTCCAGCCGCTACGGGCACCGCAGCGCGCTGCTGATGATAGAGCTCTCCAACCACGGCTGGTTCGCCAGGGAACACGGGCGGCAGATTGCCGACTACGCGCTGGTGCTGGCGGGCTCCTGCCTGCGCAAGCTGGCGCGCGACATCGACATCGCCGCGCGCGTCGGCGACAGCGAGTTTGCCTTGTTGATAGAAGGGCCGGTGACCGCCGCGCAAGCCGTGGCCGCGGCCACCCAGCTGGTGGCGCGCGCGCTGCAGCCGTCCGATTTACTGCCGGTGGGCTCGCACCTGAAGCTGCACGTCGCGATCGCCATGGTGCCCGACGCGCAGTGCGGCGCGCAGCCGGACGCGGCGCTGCATGTGGCCTATATGCTCAAGTCGCTGCGCGAGATGCCGGCCAACACGCGCAAGTCCATCAAGACGGTGAACTTTTGACCGCGGCGGCTCAGGAGTTCTTGAGCAGCAGGCGGATGTCGGACGCCAGCATTTCCGCGCCGCCGCCGTAGCGGTTGTACAGGCGTATGCGGCCCTTGCCGTCAAAGACATAGCTGCCCGCGGAGTGGTCCATGGTGTAGCTGCCGGGGGTCTTGCCGTCGACCTTCTTGTAATAGACCTTGAAGTCCTTGGCAACTTCCGGCAACTGGGCCATGGTGGGGCGCAACGCGAGGAAGCCCGGGTCGAAGTTGCCCATATAGGCCTTGAGCAGCTCGGGCGTGTCGCGCTCGGGGTCGACCGTGATGAAGATGGCCTGCAGCTTGTCGCCGTCGGCACCCAGCAGCTTCTTGACCTGGGCCAGCTCGGCCATGGAGGTCGGGCAGACGTCGGGGCACTGCGTGAAACCGAAGAAAACCACAACCACCTTGCCGGGGAAATCCTTGAGCGTGCGCACCTGGCCGTTGTGGTCGGCCAGCGTGAAGCCCTGCGCATAGTCGGCGCCGGTCAGGTCTATGCTTTTGAACTGCGGCTTGTCGGGCGCGCAGGCCGCCAGCAGGCCGGCCGTGGCCGCGAGCGCGGCGGCGCCGGCCAGGGTTCGAATCGCGCCGCGGCGCGTGGACGGCAAGGTGTTGGGGGTTTTCATGCGGTGTCAGACAAGGTAGTGGTCCAGCAGCAGGGCCGCGAACAGGACCGAAAGGTGGATCAGCGAAAAGCGGAAGGTCTTGCGCGCCAGCGCATCGGAATAGTTGCGCCACAGGCGCCAGCCGTACCAGCTGAAGCCCATGCTCAGCGCCACGGCGGCCACCAGGTAAAGCCAGCCGCTCATCTTGAAGATGAAAGGCATCAGGCAGGCCGGAAACAGCACCAGCGTGTACAGAAACACCTGCAGGCGCGTGAAGGCGTTGCCGTGAGTGACCGGCAGCATGGGCAGACCGGACTTGCGGTAGTCCTCGACGCGGTACAGCGCCAGCGCCCAGAAGTGCGGCGGCGTCCAGAGGAAGATGATCAGGAACAGGATCAGCGCCTCGGGGCCGACCGCGCCCGTCATCGCGGCCCAGCCCAGCACCGGCGGCATGGCGCCCGAGGCGCCGCCTATCACGATGTTCTGCGGCGTCATGGGCTTGAGGATCACGGTGTAGACCACCGCATAGCCGATGAAGGTGGCAAAGGTCAGCCACATGGTGAGCGGGTTCACCCACACATACAAAATCCAGGAGCCCAGCGCGCACAGCGCGGCCGAAAACGCCAGCGTGAGCGGGTTGCTGAGCTCGCCCTTGGCCGTGGGGCGCCAGGCGGTGCGGCGCATGCGCGCGTCGATCTGCTGCTCGACCAGGCAGTTAAAGGCCGCGGCGGCCCCGGCGACCAGCCAGATGCCGGCGCAGGCAACGAGCGCGAGCCTGACGTCGGGCCAGGTGGGCACGCCGGGAACGGCCAACACCATGCCGATCAGCGCGCAGAACACGATGAGCTGCACCACACGCGGCTTGGTCAGCGCATAGAACTGCGCGAACTTCGACGGAACGTGGGGCGCGGCGGAAGCCGGGGCGGCGGACGGGGTACTGGGGTTCATGGGGAGTCGCTAGGCATTCAATTTTGACGCATGTGGCGCGGAGGGCCCGCCGCGGCCGGAAAAGACCACGCCGCCGAGCACAATGACCAGGGCCGCGGCGCCGCCGGTGTGCATGACGGCGGCCAGCAAAGGCCAGCCCAGCACGGCATTGCTGATACCGGTCACGGCCTGCAGCACGATGAGCCCGGCCAGCCAGCGCGCGGGCGCGCGAAACGCCGGCACGCGGTGCAAAAAGAAAGCCAGCGCGAGGAACACGGCAAACACCAGGTAGGCCGTGAGGCGGTGCACATAGTGGATGGCCGTGAGCGCCTGGAAGCTGATGTTGGCGCCGTCATGGCCCGCGCCCAGCTCGCGCCACAGCGTGAAACCCTGGCGAAAGTCCATCGCCGGCCACAGCGAGTTCTGGCAGCCCGGAAAGTCGGTGCAGGCCAGCACCGCGTAGTTGGTGCTGACCCAGCCGCCCAGGGCGATCTGCAGCCACAGCAGGGCAAACGCGGCCAGCGCGGCCAGGCGCAGGCCCTTGCCCAAACCCTGGGCCGTCGGCGCCTGCAGCCCGGCATAACGCAGCGACTGCGCGCGCAGCAAAGCCAGCAGCACCAGGCCGCCCAGCAAATGCAGGGTGACGATGGCGGGGAACAATTTCATGGTGACGGTGAGCGCGCCGAAAGCGCCTTGCAAACACACCCACACCAGCGTGACGGTAGGCCACCAAGGCGAGACGGCTGTGCGCTTGCGCTCCAGCCAGCTGGTCACCGTGAGCGTGAGGATCAGCACACCGACGCCTGTGGCCAGGTAGCGGTGGACCATCTCGATCCAGGCTTTCGAATGCGTGACCGGCCCGGTCGGCATGGCGGTTTGCGCGGCCTCGATGTGCACCTGCGCGCCTACCGGGCTGGCGCTGCCGTAGCAGCCGGGCCAGTCGGGGCAGCCCAGGCCGGAATCGGTGAGCCGGGTGAAGGCGCCAAAGATCACCAGGTCAAAAGTGAGGAACAGCGTGACCAGGGTCAGCACGCGCAGGCGCTGCGCCACCGGCGCGTTCTTGTTGTGCGCCCAGACCCAGGCCAGCGGCCCGAGCGCGACCACCAGGCCCATGATCATCAGGCGCAGGGCGGGGCTCAGGTCGTAGAGAGCGGTACTGGACATGGTGTGATGTGAGACAGGCGTTAAACCGGCTTTGCCGGTTTAACGGCCCTCTTTATCCCAGCTGCTGGAGGCGCGCAATAGCCGCTCCAGGTCGCGCTTGGCCTTGGCCGCGGCGGCGGTATCCATGTCGGCCGGGAAACGCATCATCAAATTGCCGATGGGGTCGACCAGGTAGAGGTGGTCTTCCAGGCGCTTGCCCGCGGCGGGCTCCAGCCACTGCGCGAGTTCTGCCGGCGCCACGCGCAGCACGGCCGAGGAAGCCAGCGCCGGCAGCAGCGCATCGCGCACGGGCGCGTCGTCGGCGACCAGCCATACGCGGTCCACGCGCTCTTTTTCCTTGCCCAGCGATTCGCGCAGCTGGCGCTGGAAATACAGGTTCTGCTCGCAGCGCGCATCGCAGGCACCGCCGGCCACGCTGATCAGCAGCCACTGGTTCTTGAGCGCTGTCAGCGTGCCGCTGCGGCCGTCGAGCGTGCGTGTGGCCAGCGGCGGCAGCGGGCGCTGCGGATCTATCAGCTCGCCGAAGTTGCGGCGGCCTTCGGGCCGGACCACGTAGTAAGTGAAATAGGAGGCGACCACCGGGGCGGCGCACACCAGCAGCACGGCCAGCATCTTCCAGCGGCCGGCGACGGTGTTCGGCTCGCGGGTGCTGGACTGGTCCAGCACGGGCATGGTGTGCACGGTCAGGCCCAGGGGCTGGTCCTGCGGGGCCGGCACGGCGGCGGGGTTGGGGGAAGTGTCAGGCGTAGGGGTCACGGCAGTTGATCGCGGCTTGTTGGGCGGCGTGAGTGGATACGGGCACGGAAAGGAAGAACCAGCTGAAACCAGCCATAAAGAATGATCACCAGAGCGCACAGGCCGAACCACTGGAAGGCATAACCGTAGTGCTTGTCGACGCCGAGGTTCGGGGCGGCCCATTCGCGCGACAGGCCTTCGCCGGCCGCGCCGGTCTGCAGCAGGGAAACCTCCAGCAGCGGCAGGCCGGTTTGCGCCCGGTAGGCCGGCAAGTCGAGATTTTGCCGTATCCGGCCGGCCTCTATGCCCTGGAACTCATAAAGCCTGGAGGGCGAGGCGGCGATGCGGCCCTCCACGGTGATGGTGCCGGCGGGCGTTGCCACCTGCGGCAGGCGCGTGCGGTCGGCGAAATCGCGCGGCACCCAGCCGCGCTGGACCACGATGGCCTGGGCGCTGCCTTCCAGCACCAGCGGCGTGAGCACCACAAAACCAGTCTTGCCGGCCATGGGCCGGTTGTCGAGGTAGACCGTGTGTTCCGGCCGCCAGCTGCCCTTGAGCACGGCCGGCCTGTGGATCTCGCCCGCCATGTCCGGGTTCGCGAGCAGCGCGCGCGCATCGAGCGCGGGCAGGCGGCCCTTGGACTCGACGGCGGCCTGCAGGGCTTCCTTCTGCGCGGCGCGGCGCAGCTGCCACTGCCCCAGCGAGAAGGTGGTGCCGGCCACCAACACGGCGGCCGCGCTCAGCAGCCAGAAGCGCGGGGAATGCAAAGCCGGTGTCATGCGCCGATAATCCTGTTCATGAACTACCTCGTTGCACTGGCGTTTATCGCCATCCTGGCCAGCCTGGCTTCCGCGCTTTTTTTCATGCTCAAGGGCAGTAGCGGCGACAACAAGGACGGCAAGCGCAAAGCCAGCAATATGGCGCGCGCGCTGGCCTTCCGTATCGGGTTCTCGGTGCTGCTGTTCATCTGCATTCTGATTGCGTGGAAGCTCGGTTACATACAGCCCACCGGTATTCCCGCAGGCAAATAAACGTCACGCTAGGTGGCGAAATAAAGAACAAAGGCCGCATCAAGCGGCCTTTGGTTGAGCGGCCTGGGCCGCGATTGGTTCCGTCTTAGAGCCAGTACACCAGGATGTACAGGCCCAGCCAAACGACGTCCACAAAGTGCCAGTACCAGGCGGCGCCTTCAAAACCGAAGTGCTTTTCAGGCGTGAAGTGGCCTTTTTGCAGGCGCAGCGTGATGAACAGCAGCATCAGCATGCCGACGAACACGTGGAAGCCGTGGAAACCCGTGAGCATGAAGAAGGTCGAGCCGTACACGCCGGACGACAGCTTCAGGTTCATCTCGTGGTAGGCATGGAAATACTCATAGCCCTGCACGAACAGGAAGACCACGCCGAGCAGAACCGTTGCCCACATGAAGCCAATGGTGCGGGCGCGCTTGCCTTCAATCAGCGCATGGTGGGCGATGGTGATGGTGACGCCGGAGCTCAGCAGCAGCGCGGTGTTGACCGTCGGCAGGGAGCCCATGATGCTGGCCCAGATGCCGCCGCCAATGGCCAGCGGCTTCATGGCGGTGAAAGGCTCGATGATGTCAGCGGGCGAAGCGGTCACGCCGGCGGCCAGGCTGGGCCAGACGGCCTTGAAGTCGGGCCAGAGCAGCGCATTGTCCAGGCTGCCCAGCGCGGGCAGCGAGTGCGCGCGGGCCCACCACAGGGCGGTGAAGAAGGCGCCGAAGAACATCACTTCCGAGAAGATGAACCAGCTCATGCTCCAGCGGAAGGACATGTCGATCTTGCGGCCGTACATGCCGCCTTCGCTTTCGGCGATGGACTGGCTGAACCAGCGGTACAGCGTCACCAGCCACCAGATCATGCCGAAGGCCAGCGACCATTTGCCCCAGTCGTGGCCGTTGATCCATTGGCTGGCACCGAGAATGACAAAAAACAGGCCGATAGACGCCATCACCGGATGGCTCGATGGGCTGGGAACGAAATAGTGGGGGGTAGACCCGTGGGTTGCTGATGACATCGCTGGACTCCTGTTTTTCTCTCGAATTTCCAATAATCTTTTTAACTCACACCGTGATGCGCTGGCGGATGCGGCCTCAGCGCGCGACCATCCATTTCGCCAGCAGCACCAGGGCTGCGACAAATACCACCACGGCGATCAGCCCGACCACAATGATGTGGAGGGGGTTCAAATTTTTCACGTCTTCCTCGTAATCGCCGCGCGCGCGCAGCCCCACGAAGGACCAGGCCACGGCCTTGACCGTGCGCCAGAAGGAAGGTTTTTTGGCAGGTGCGGCGGCCATGCTGCTCATGCGCCTGCCTGTTTTTCAGGTGCCGCAGCGGCCGTCGTCGCCTTGGGCGCGGCCGGCGTCTTGCCGCCGACTTCAAAAAAGGTATAGGACAGCGTGATGGTGCTCACGTCTTTCGACAGCTTCGGGTCGATGACAAAAGCCACCGGCCACTGCTTTTTCTCGCCGGGCGCCAGGGTGTACTGGCTGAAGCAGAAGCATTCCAGCTTGTTGAAGTGCGCGCCGGCCTGGGCGGGCGCGTAGCTGGGGATGGCCTGGGCCGACATGGTCCGGTTCTGCACATTCTGGAATTCGTACATCACCGTGGTCAGCTCGCCCGGATGCACCTGCAGCGTGTTTTTCGCGGGCTTGAACTGCCAGGGGCCGCGCGAATTCGCGTCGAACTCGACGGTGATGGTGCGGCTGAAGTCCACCTGGGTATTGGCCGGCAGGCTGGAGGTCGCGCCGGGAATCTGCCGGTCGGACAGGGCCAGCACATTGATGCCGGTCATCTCGCAAATCGCCTTGTAAAGAGGCACCAGCGCATAACCGAAGGCGAACATGCCGAGCACGATCACGCCCAGCTTGCCCATCATCTTGAAGTTTTCGCGCTTGAGCCGCATCACAGTGGTATCGGTTGGAGCCTGGTGCCGGACGGACCGGTTCAGTGCGCCAGGAAAATCATCTTGGCCATGAAGCCCAGAAAAAAGACCAGCGCGACCGAGGCCAGTATCAGGGCCAGCCTCAGGTTGCTTTTCTTTTGCTCAGGTGTCGTCATGGCGGTTGACCGATTAGGAGTTTGAATCAGCCGATCACGCGGGTTGCCGAGGCATCCAGCTTGGGCGGGGTTTCATAGGTGTGGAAAGGCGCGGGGGACGGAACTTCCCACTCCAGGCCTTCGGCGCCCTTGCCGCCTTCGTCGACCCAGGGGTTCTGCTTGGCCGGTGCGCCCTTGCCGCGCATCGTGGGCACCACGATGAACAGGAAGAAATAAAGCTGCGCGAAACCGAAGAAGAAGGCGCCCACGCTGGCCACGGCATTGAAGTCGGCGAACTGCATGGGGTAGTCGGCATAGCGGCGCGGCATGCCGGCCAGGCCCAGGAAGTGCATCGGGAAGAAGGTCACGTTGAAGGAGATCAGCGACCACCAGAAGTGGATCTTGCCGCGGGTTTCGTTGTACATGACGCCGGTCCATTTGGGCGACCAGTAGTAGTAGCCGGCAAACAGGGCGTAGAGCGAACCGGCCACCAGCACGTAGTGGAAGTGGGCCACCACGTAATAAGTGTCTTGCAGCTGGATGTCGATCGGTGCGACCGACAGAATCACGCCCGTCAGGCCGCCGATGGTGAACACGAAGATGAAGCCCACTGCGAACAGCATGGGGGTTTCAAAGGTCATGGAACCGCGCCACATGGTGGCGATCCAGTTGAACACCTTCACGCCCGTGGGCACGGCGATCAGCATGGTGGAGTACATGAAGAACAGCTGGCCAGTGACCGGCATGCCGGTGGTGAACATGTGGTGCGCCCACACGACGAAGCTCAGGATGGCGATGGAGCCGGTCGCGTACACCATGGAGGCGTAGCCGAACAGGCGCTTGCGCGAGAAGGCCGGAATGATCTGGCTGATGATGCCGAAGGCCGGCAAGATCATGATGTAGACCTCGGGGTGGCCGAAGAACCAGAAGATGTGCTGGTACATCACCGGGTCGCCGCCGCCCGCGGGGTTGAAGAAGCTGGTGCCGAAGTGGCGGTCGGTCAGCGTCATGGTGATGGCGCCTGCCAGCACGGGCATCACGGCGATCAGCAGGTAGGCGGTGATCAGCCAGGTCCAGCAGAACATCGGCATCTTCATCAGCGTCATGCCGGGAGCGCGCATGTTCAGGATGGTCACGATGATGTTGATCGAGCCCATGATGGACGAGGCGCCCAGGATGTGCATCGCGAAAATACCGGCGTCCATGGACGGGCCCATCTGCAGCGTGAGCGGCGCGTAGAGCGTCCAGCCCGCGGCGGGCGCGCCGCCGGGCATGAAGAAGGAACCGGCCAGCATGATGCCGGCGGGGATCATCAGCCAGAAGCTGAAGTTGTTCATGCGGGCGAAAGCCATGTCGGCCGCGCCGATCTGCAGCGGAATCATCCAGTTGGCGAAGCCCACAAAGGCCGGCATGATGGCGCCGAACACCATGATCAGGCCGTGCATGGTGGTGAGCTGGTTGAACAGTTCGGGGTTGACCACCTGCAGGCCGGGCTGGAACAGCTCGGCGCGGATCAGCAAGGCCAGCACGCCGCCGAACATCAACATGAAGAAACTGAACAGCAGGTAAAGCGTTCCGATGTCTTTATGGTTGGTCGCGAAGACCCAACGGCGCCAGCCCGCCGGGGCATGGTCGTGGTGGTCGTCGTGCGCGTGGTCGTGATGGTCTAGAACTGCACTCATCTTGGCTTCCTTTGGTGGCTTTGGCCTGTAGCTTTATCTTGGCGGCCGGCGCGCAGGGCACCGGCGGATTCTGGTCGTGGGGCGGATCGGCTTACTTGCGGGCGGCCTGCACTTCGGCGGGCTGGACGATCTGGCCGGTCTGGTTGGACCAGTTGTTCTTGGTGTAGCTGACGACAGCCGCGAGATCGGTGTCGCTCAAAGCCTTCCACGATGGCATCGCGCCGCCGGCGGCGCCGTTGAGCACGATGGCGATCTGTTTCTTGTGGTCGGCATCGAGCACGATGGCCGAGCCGTCCAGCGGCTTGATCGGGCCGGCGCCCTTGCCGTTGGGCTGGTGGCAGGCGGCGCAGTTGGCGGCGTACACCTTTTCACCGCGGGCTTTCAGGTCGACCAGGGTCCAGACCTTGGAAGGATCATCGGCCTTGGCGGCGGCTTCCTTGGCCTTGACGGCGACCCAGGCGCTGTAGTCGGCGGCGGAGACGACCTTCACGTGGATGGGCATGTAGGCGTGTTCCTTGCCGCAGAGTTCCTGGCACTGGCCGTAGAAGTCGCCGACCTGTTCGGCGCGGAACCAGGTGTCGCGCACAAAACCGGGAATCGCATCCTGCTTGATGCCGAAGGCCGGCACCGCGAAGGCGTGGATCACGTCGCTGGCGGTGGTGATGATGCGGATTTTCTTGTTGACGGGAACAACCAGCGGGTTGTCGACCTTGAGCAGGTAGTTGTCGGGCGCTTCGCCGGCCTTGGGGCCGCCGTTGTCGGACATTTCGCGGTGGGTGTTGTCGAGCGTGGAGACAAAGCCTATGCCTTCGCCTTCGCCCTTGATGTAGTCATAGCCCCATTTCCACTGGATGCCGGTGGCCTTGATGGTCAGGTCGGCGCCGGTGGTGTCCTTCTGGGCGACCAGCACCTTGGTGGCGGGCAGCGCCATGCCGATCACGATGATGAAGGGGACGATGGTCCAGGCGATTTCCACGGCGGTGGACTCGTGGAAGTTGGCCGATTTGTGGCCCACCGACTTGCGGTGCTTCAGGATGGAATAAAACATCACGCCGAACACCGCCACGAAGATCACGAGGCAGATGGCCATCATGAACCAGTGCAGCCACTGCTGTTCTTCGGCGATCTTGGTCACGGCCGGGTGCAGGTTCAGCTGGTTGACGGCGGGGCCGCCCTTCAGGTCATTGACGGCGTAAGCGGCGGTGCTGACCCAGGCGGCCGCAGATACCAGAATTGCGCCTGCATGCTGCATGCCAAGCCGTGTCATTTTGCTCATGGTGTTGCTTACGTTCATCGTGATCACTTTTTCTGCTTCAATTACCGACCAAATTAACCGGCTGATTATAAAGTTAGCGGCGGGTCCCCCCGCCGCACCTGAACTGACGCGAGACTTTCAGCGCCTCTTCAACCGCCCCGCAACGCCATCCGTATCTCGCGGGCCAGCGCGGGACGCAGCTCGGGCCGCACATGCCGCCCCACTTGCACCGACCGCCCCTGCCCCGACACTTCAATCAGCGAACCATCCCCATCCTTGGGTTCGATACGCACCCATTCGCGGTTGAACTCCGCGCGCTCGGTGCGCCCCGCCGTTTCAAGCTCCACCACCAGCTGCCCGCCTTCGAGGACGATTTTTTCACCGTCCCCCGCATGGCGGGCATACGCCACAAAGGCCGCGCCCACCGCCAGCAGTTCAGCCCAGGCAAAAGGCATCACCATGGTGGCGCCCTGGACCCAGAAGAATGCCGCAATCCCCAGCGAAACGCCGCACAGCGACACGTAAAGCCACCCGAGCTGGGCCGGGGTGAGTGAACAGTGACGCTTGAGAAGCCACAGCACAGCATCGTGGCTGTGGGTACCCTGCGCGGGCGAGGTGGCAAAACGAAACGCTGGCGTTGGCTGCAGCATGCGGCAACCCCCCAAAAAAACAGCGGTCCATGCCGGGCACGGGCCGCGCGAGGCTTGGGAACATCCCCAAAATCTGTACTGAATTGTAGCCGGTTTGCCCCGCCGCTCCCCTGAAAAAGCCCCCAAAGCAGCGCTCGCGGCGGGCCGGATAGGCGCCCGCGCAACAGCCCCGGCACCCAAGGCCGGCACTCAGGCGCCGGGCCGCCCGCCCTGCAGCATGCTGCGCATGTCGGCCACCGACACCGCGCTGAGCGCGCTGACCTTGACCTTGGGCGGCGCCTTCAGCGCGTGGCCGTAGATGACTTCGAAGGTCAGCGACAAACGCCCGTCCTCGCCCTTGACGAGGTGGCGGGCCAGCGCCTCTTCAAGCCGCATCTTCCAGGCGCGCCCGCGCAAGGCCGGAAACCGCGCGGGGTGGAAGTTGCGGCCCAGCTCGGCCAGGTCCTGCAGCAGGCGCGCGGGCGTCGCATAGGTCAGCGTGATGCGCTCCATGTCCATCACGGGCTCGGCAAAACCGGTCTGCACCAGCATGTCGCCCCAGTCGTGCATGTCGGTCAGCTCATGGCCCGCGGGCGGCCAGCCCCCTTGCGCGTAGACCTCGCGCAGCTCCTTCGCGGTGTCCGGGCCCAGGCATGAAAACATCAGGAAACCGTTGACCTTGAGCGCCTCGCGCCATTGCGCCAGCAAAGCCTGCGGGTCGGCCGATTCATGCAGCGCCATATTGGCCCAGAGCATGTCGGCGCTGCCGGGCGGCGGCGCTTCAAAACGCACCGGCGCGGCCGTCCATCGCCGCGGCGCCCACCACGGCTGCACGATGCCCTTCATGGCCTCACGCGTACGCTGCGGATTGTTTTCAAGCACAAAGGCCGTGGCGCCCGGGTAGGTCTTGGCCAGCTGCGCATGGGCCTGCAGCCCGCCGCGCAGCGCACCCCAGTGCACCCAGCTTTGGGGCTGCAGCTTGATCCACTGCAGGCGGTCCATCATGCGGCGCGCCACTTCCTCATGCAGCCAGGGCGAGGCCAGGGGCGCGCTGCGCTCCCAGCGGCTGACGGCGATCGGGTCCAGCGTGGGCGGGCGCTCGGTGGGGGTCGTGGAAGAAGGCAAGGCGTCTCGCTCAAAAGGTAGGCGAGTATATTGGCACGGTGTTCACGCGCCTGCTTGCTCCTTCCGCATTCCTGCCCCGCTGGAGCGGCTTTGCCCGCGGCATCACCCCGGGGATCGCCAGCCAGTGCGCGGTCTGCCGCAGCTGGCCCGCGCGCCAGGTGTGCGAGCCCTGCGTGGCCCGCTTCGCGCAGGCACAGGCGCGCTGCAGCCGCTGCGCGCTGGCCTTGCCGGCCGACCTTTCCATGGGCTTGCGAGCCGGCCCGCCCTTGTGCGGCGCCTGCGCCGTCGAGCCGCCGCCGCTGGACCGCGCCTTCGCCGGCGTTGATTACGCCTACCCCTGGTCCACGCTGGTCGCCGGCTACAAATTCGGCGAACGGCACGGCTGGGCCGGTTTTTTTGCGGGCCTGCTGCTGCAGTCACCCGGCCTGGCGCAGGTGTTGGCCGAACTGGGGCCTGAGGACTGGCTGCTGCCGATACCGCTGTCGGCCCAGCGCCTGCGGGCGCGCGGCTTCAACCAGGCCTGGGCGCTGTGCGCGGCGCTGGCCCGGCAGGCGCGGACCGCCGCCAGCCCCGACGCCCAGCTGCTGCTGCGCGTGCGGCACACCCGCCCGCAAAGCCAGCTCAAGCGCCGGGAGCGGCTGGCCAACGTCAGGGGCGCCTTCCAGGTCGACCCGCTGCGCGCCGCGGAGCTGCGGGGCCGGCGCGTGCTGCTGGTCGATGACGTGATGACCAGCGGCGCCTCGATGTACACCGCCGCACAGGCCTTGCGCGATGCGGGCGCCGCGCATATCACCGCCGTGGTGTTTGCTCGCACAGCTGCCGCCTAGAATCCCGTGCTCCGCCTTACCGCTCTCCCGCATGTTCAATATCGTCCTGGTCGAACCCGAAATCCCGCCCAACACCGGCAATGTGATCCGGCTGGCGGCCAACACCGGCTGCCGGCTGCACCTGGTCGAGCCCCTGGGCTTTTCCATGGACGACAAACACATGCGCCGCGCCGGCCTGGACTACCACGAGTACGCGCAGCTGCTGCGCCATGCCAGCTGGCAGGCCCTGCTCGAAAGTGAGCAACCACCTGCAGACCGCCTGTTTGCCATGACCACCCGGGGTTCGGCCAGCCTGTATGAGACGCGCTTCCAGCCCGGCGACTGGCTGGTGTTTGGCGCGGAAACCCGCGGCCTGGCGCCCGAACTGCGGGAATCCTTCCCGCCCGCCCAACGCCTGAAACTGCCCATGCGGCCCGGCCAGCGCAGCCTGAACCTGTCCAACAGCGTGGCCGTCACGGTGTTTGAGGCCTGGCGGCAGAACGGTTTTGGCGGGGCGGCGCAAAGCTGACGACCGGCTGACGGCCCGGCGACCGCCCATCCGCTTCCGGTCCAAATTCCTTGCCAGACGCTAGGTGAAAACCCTATTATTCGCCCTTCGAACTTAAGTGTGCGGATGCCGACACCCGGCGATTCCGGCCTTACACCTTCCCCATCGCCCAGTTCACAAGACTGGCAGGAGCCTTCTGTGAACACGGTTATCCAGCGTATCCTGGGCCTTGCGGCGCCCGCTTTTTCCGACTCGGGGCGGCCGGTCAACCGCGTGCCGGTGGAACAGATCCGCGAAAGCCTGCTGGCCCTGCTGCACGACTGCCGCGACATGCGCACCCAGCGGCTCATCTACAAAGTCAATGTTGCCAAGACGCCGGCCGAGCTGTGGCTGCTGCGCAGCGACCTGCACCAGTGCATCGCCCAGACGCACAGCCAGAGCGAGGCGGCCGAACGCATCAACAGCCTGATCGAGGTGTTTGAAGGCTGGTTGCCGGCCGGCCAGCTGCTGCGCATCTAGCCTCGCAGCGTTTCCCGTGCTTCCCGCGGCTCAGGGGTAACGCCGCACCAGCGACTCGGCCACGCACACCGGCTTGGCCGAGCCCTCGCGCTCCACCATCACTTCCCAAGTCATCTGCATGCCGGCGTTGTCTATGGCCTCGGCCGCCAGCAGCTTCATGCGCGCCCGCAGGCGGCTGCCCACCGGCACCGGCGCGGTAAAGCGCACCTTGTTGAGCCCGTAGTTCACGCCCATGCGCGAGCCGGTGATGTCAAAGGAGGACTCAAAAAAGCGCGGCAGCAGCGACAAGGTCAAAAAGCCATGCGCGATCGGCCCGCCAAAGGGCCCGGCCTTGGCTTTTTCCACGTCGACGTGGATCCACTGGTGGTCGCCCGTGGCTTCGGCAAACAGGTTGACCTGCTGCTGGGTGATGGTGATCCAGTCGCTGACGGCGACTTCCTGGCCGGTGCAGGCGGCCAGCTCGGCCAGTGTTGCGAAGATTTTCATGCCGCCACTGTAGCGGCATGGCTGCCCGCCCCTTGTCGGCTCAGCGACAAGCGAGGAGAACCTGTTTACGGCCTAAACGGGGTCGCGTTGGGGTGCAATCGGGATGAGTGGGCCGACCGGGAACGCCGCATGGGCTAATGCCCATGCAAGGGCCTGGGTGGCTCAATCGCCCGATTTCACCCCAACCCGGAGGGCAAGCGCCTTCTCGGGCGGTCTGCGGCGTTGCGGCGCTAGCCCATAGCCGTGCTATGGGCGTCGCACCGCGCCTTGCACCCCATCCCGACAAGGCGCTTGCGCGGCCCCGTTTAGGCCGTAAACAGGTTCTCAACGTTCCAGCCACTCGCAGATGCCCTTCCACTGCTCCATGTCTTTTTCGACGCGGCTGGGCGCCACGTCGAACAGGGTCAGGCCGCGGGCCGCCAAATGGATGTAGTTCTGCGTGTCGCGCAAATAGCCCAGCACCGGCAGCCCCAGGCCTTCGACAAAGCCGCGCAGCTTGTCGGCGGCGATGGTGCGCGCATCCACGCGCATGCCGACAATGCCCACCTGCATCTTGCCGGCATGCTTGTGTTCAGCGAGCTGGTCCAGGAAGGTGCGCGTGGCGAAGATGTCGAAGACACTGGGCTGCAGCGGCACGATGACCTTGTCGGCCAGCTTGAGCACGTCGTTGAAGCGCCAGCCGTGCAGGCCGCCGGGGGTGTCCAGCACCACATGCGTCGTGCCCCTGGGCGGCTTCACGATCAGGTCGGCGTTGACGTCCCAGGTGGCGATCTGCCGGGCGGCCGGCGGGCGCAGGCCCAGCCACAGCCGCGAAGACTGCTGCCGGTCGGCATCCCCCAGCATGACCGTATGGCCCTGGCTGGCGAAAAATCCGGCAACGTTGGTGGCCAGCGTCGTCTTGCCGACGCCCCCCTTCGGATTGGCGATCACAACCACGGGCATGCGAATCTCCTTGTTATGGAAGCTTGCTTTTCCGCTATGGTAACGGCATGGACAGCCTTATCACAACCACTGACAAACCCACGGGCGATGCGGCCAACACTGACATTTATGTCATTGCGGCCCATCCGGCCTGGCGCGAATCGCGGGTCAACCGCCCCTTGATGGAGGCCGCGCGCACCTTGCCGCGCGTGCAGGTGCAAGACCTTTACTCGAGTTATCCCGACTACGCCATCGACGTTCCCAGGGAGCAGGCCGCCCTGGAACGCGCGCAGCTGGTGGTGCTGCTGCACCCCATTCAGTGGTATTCCATGCCCCCGCTGCAAAAGCTCTGGCTCGACGAGGTGTTCAGCTACGGCTGGGCTTACGGCGAAGGCGAGGCCGGCGATGAAGGCGGCCGGGGCCGGGCGCTGCAGGGCAAGGACTTGTGGCTGGTCGCCACCACGGGCGGCCCCGAGGACTCCTACCACCCGCAAGGCTACAACCGGTATTTTTTCGATGCCTTCCTGCCGCCCTATGAACAGAGCGCGGCCCTGTGCGGCATGCGCTTTTTGCCGCCGCTGGTGCTGCACGGCGCCCACAGCGTAGGCCGGCATGCCGTGGACGAGCACGTCGCCACTTTCAGCCAGCGCCTGCAAAGCTATCCCGACTGGCCCGAACTTGAGGACCTGGAGCAATGCGCCGCCTGCGTGGTGCCCATGCGGGACCGGCTGGTCGAGCATGCGGCTGCGGCCAATGCCGCGGGAGCTGCCTGATGGAGCACGCGCCCACCTGGCTGGTCAACAGCTTTATCTATTTAGCGGCTGCCGTCATCTCGGTGCCCCTGGCCAAAAAACTCGGCCTGGGCTCCATCATCGGCTACCTGGCCGCCGGCATCGCCATAGGCCCCTGGGGCCTGGGCCTGGTCACCAATGTGCAGGACATCCTGCATTTCGCCGAGTTCGGCGTGGTGCTGATGCTGTTCCTGATCGGCCTGGAGCTGGAGCCCAAGCGCCTGTGGAATTTGCGCCGGCCCATCTTCGGCTGGGGCAGCGCGCAGGTGCTGGGCTGCGCCGCCCTGCTGACCGGCGTGGCCATGGCCTTCGGCGTGGGCTGGCAGACGGCGCTGGTCGCCGGCCTGGGCCTGGCGCTGTCGTCCACCGCGATCGCGTTGCAGGCCATGGGCGAGCGCCACCTGCTGCCGACGTCGAGCGGGCAGGCGGGCTTTTCCATCCTGCTGTTCCAGGACGTGGCGGCCATCCCCATCCTGGCGCTGCTGCCGCTGCTGGGCGCCATGGCCGGCGACAGCGAGGCCGCCAGCCACAGCGGCCGGGCGTTTGAAGCGCTCAAAATCGTCGGCGCGATCGCCGCCATCATCCTGGGCGGCCGCCTGCTGCTGCGCCCGCTGCTGCGCTGGATCGCCAACAGCGGCACACCCGAGATCTTCACCGCGGCTTCGCTGCTGCTGGTGGTCAGCATCGCCGCGCTGATGCAGTTTGTGGGCCTGTCCATGGCGCTGGGCGCTTTCCTGGCCGGCGTGCTGCTGGCGGAAAGCGAATACCGGCGCGAGCTGGAGACCGACATCGAGCCCTTCAAGGGCCTGCTGCTGGGCCTGTTTTTCATCGCCGTGGGCATGAGCATCGATTTCGGCGTGCTGTGGCGCTCGCCCGGCCTGATGGCCGTCATCCTGGCGGGTTTTCTGGGCCTGAAGCTGGCCGTGATCTACGGCCTGGCCAAGCTCATGAAGCTGCCCTTCCAGGAGCGCCCGGTGTTCGCGGTGCTGCTGGCGCAGGGCGGCGAATTCGCCTTTGTGGTGTTCCAGGCGGCCGCCGGGGCCCAGGTGTTTTCCGCCGAAACCGCCTCGCTGCTGATAGGCGCGGTGGCACTGTCCATGCTGCTGAGCCCGCTGCTGCTGGTGGCCGTGGACAAGCTCTGGGTGCCGCGCTACGCCAACTGCAACCTGCCGCAGCTCGAGGAAATCTCCGAGCAGCAGGAAGCGCCCATCATCATCGCCGGCTTCGGCCGCTACGGCCAGATCGTCGGCCGCATGCTGCTGGCCCAGGGCGTCCAGGCCACGGTGCTGGACCACGACGCCGAGATGATAGAAACCGTGCGCGCCTTCGGCTACCGCGTCTTCTACGGCGACGCGACGCGCCTGGACCTGCTGCGCACCGCCGGCGCGGCCACCGCAAAGATCCTGGTGCTGTCGGTGGACGACATGGAGCAGTCGCTCAAGATCGTCGATATCGCGCGCGAGAACTTCCCGCAGATGCAGATCGTGGCCCGCGCGCGCGACGTCACGCACTGGAACGCGCTGCGCGACCGCGGCGTGATGCTGGTCGAACGCGAGGTCTTCGAGTCCAGCCTGCGCAGCGCGCGCAGCGTGCTGGAACTGCTGGGCCAGCCGCCGCACGAGGCGCGCCAAGCCGCCATGCGTTTTCGCCGGCACAACCTTGAGTTGTTCGAGCGCATGTACCCGCACCGCAAGGACCGCACCAAGGTCATCGCCGTGGCCACGCAGGGCCGGCTGCAGCTGGAGGAGCAACTGGCCCAGGAACGCCAGCAACAGGCGCAGCGCCGGCCCGCCGGCTGGTACGGCCAGCAGCAGTCGACGGACGAGGAGTAAACCGGAGGGCGCCTGCCCCTTTGCGGGCCGGCGCCGCGGCTCAGCGCCTGAGCTGCTCGGCCTCGCGCCGGCGCTGCTCCATCGCGCGGCGCTCCACGCAGACCGGGTGGTTGGTGAAGGCCGGCTTGGCGCACTGCTCGTTCATGCAGATCTGGAAGCCGATCAGCACGCGGTCTTCACAGGCCTGGCGCGGATTACCGGCGTTCGCGGACGGCGCCGGGGCCGGGGCATGCTCGGCAGCCGCCGGTGCGGCGGTGCTGCCGCTGGGTTTGGCCTGCGCGGCCTGCTGTTTGGCCAGCCGTTCTTTCTCGAGGGCGGCCTTTTTGGCCGCGATGGCTTGGGCCGCCGCAGCCCTGGAGGCCGGGGACAGCGGCGCGGCCGCGGTCGATGCCGCCGCCGCAGGTGCGGGCGCCGCGGTCGCCGCCGCGGGCTGGGCCTGCGCCGCTTGCACCGCCGGCTGGGGAGCGGCCGGCGCCGCCGCGGGCCGCGCCGGGCCGGCATCGTCCGCCGTGGCGGCCGGCTGGGCAGCCGCCAGTGCCGGCGTTTTCGGTTTCGACAGTTGCCTGACGCCTACGCCCAGGATGACCAAAGCCACCAGGGCGATCCCGCCCCACAACAGGTAAGGAGGAGAGGCTGCGGACGCCTTCGCGCCCGCGCCCGGCTCGGCGCTGCGGCGCTTGCGCGAGGACTCCGGCCTGGCCTCGGGCGCGACGGCGCTTTCGGCGGCAACAGGCGCGGCCTCGGCCTTGGCTTTTGCCTCGGCGGCCTCGAACTGGACCGTCACCGGGCCGGCATCGCTGAACACGGTCTCAGGCCATTCAGAGGGCTCGCTCTGCGGCTGCGGCACGGCCGGCACCGGTGGCACGGCCATGGCCGGCACACCCAGGCGCGTGGCATCCGGGTCTTCGGCCGCGGGGGCTGCCGGCAAAGGTGGAGGCACTACCGGCGCCTGCGCCGCGGCTTCTTCGAGCGCCTTCCAGGCCAGGTCGGTCGCCGAGCCGGGATTTGTCACCCCAGGATTGGTCGCCCCGGGGCTGGCCACACCGGGTTTAGTGATTCCAGGGTTGGTGATCCCGGGGTTGGTGATCCCGGGGTTGGTGATCCCGGGGTTGGTGATCCCGGGGTTGGTCACGCCGGGGTTGGTCGCACCCGGATTGGTCGCACCGGCGGCCGCGTCCTGGCCGGCCGGGCGCGGAACGATCAGGGTGCCGGTGCCCAGGCGCCTGCCGATGTCGGAATCCTCCCCGCCCGGCACACCCATCTTCTTGAGGCGGCGGCGGGCCAGGTCGGCATAGATGCCGGACGGGAACCTGGCGAGAAAGCCCTGGATGTCCTCGACGTCCATGGACTCCTTGATCTCTTTCCAGTAAACCAGCTCCAGCTCCTGCGTCACCATGGGAATGTCGGCGCTGGTGCCCGACTGCAGGCCGACCAGGGCTTCGCCGGCCAGCAGCGTGGAGGTCCAGGTCGAGTTGCTGCCCGGCCCCACCGGTATGGCCGGCGGCTGCACCGTGGTGTCGGCCGCTTCGCGGGCCGCGGCCTGCAGCGCCGCGAGGAAGTCCTGCGCGCTGGCGTAACGCTGGTCGCGCGACTTGGCCAGGGCCTTGGCCACCACCGCGTCGATCGCGGCGGGCAGCTTGGGGTTGAAGCTGCTGGGCGGCGCGGGCGTGTGGCCCACGATCTGCTGGATGGTCGCGAAATCGGTGTCGCCGTCAAAGGGCCGCTTGCCCGTGAGCAGCTGGTACAGCACGATGCCGGCGGCGAACAGGTCGGCCCGGGCGTCTATCGGGCGGCCCTGCACCTGCTCGGGCGACATGTATTTGAGCGTGCCCACCATGGAGCCCTGGGTGCGCGTGGCCTCGCCCGAGTCCTGGATGCGCGCCACGCCGAAGTCGGTCAGCTTGACCCGCCCGTTGGTCTCTATCAGCAGGTTGGCCGGCTTGATGTCGCGGTGGACGATGCTTTGCCGATGCGCGTACTCCAGGGCCGACAGCAGGTCGCCCATGATGCCCAGGGTCTGCTCCAGCGTGTAGAGGTTGCCCTTGTCCAGGTGATGCTTGAGGTCGTCGCCGTCGACGAACTCCATGACCAGGAAGGCAATGTCGCCGTCGCGGTCGGAGTCGTAGACGCTCACGATATGCGGGTGCTGCAGGCGCGCGGCGGAGCGGGCCTCGGTGCGAAAGCGCACCTCGTATTCGGCGGCGGCTTCCTCGGAGAGGTTTTCCACCTTGATGGTCTTGATGGCGACGCGGCGGTCCAGGTTGGGGTCGCGCCCCTCGTACACCAGCCCCATCGCACCCTTGCCGAGGACGTTGATCAGATCGTATCGGCCAAGCTTCTTGAGACTCATGAGGAGGTGGAATTGGGCGAGATGGGCTGAGGAGGCAAAAAAGGCGGGATGGCCTGCGGGCTACCCAGCGGCCCGGCTACGTCTTGAAACAAAAATCGATTCTAGCCTGCATCGCCGGGCGGGCAAGCCTCTGGAAAGCGTAACTTTTCCCGATGCGCCGCGCCTGTTGCGGCCCGCATACGCGGCCGCGGGCAAGTTCTCAGGTACGGATGGCAAACGCCACCAGCGGCGCGTTCTCGTCCGTGCGGTCGCAGCCCGGCACGATGTGGCCGCTGCCCACCAGGTAGCACTCGGTGCGGCGCAGCACCACGGCCTCGCTCTGGTTGCCCAGGTAGACCCAGGTGCCGTAGCTGGAGGCGTCGGTCAGCACGAAGTGCCCGCCGCGCCACTCCAGCGTGGCATGCATGCGCGAGACCCGCGGGTCGTTCAGGTTCAGCGCGGCATCGGCGCCCCGGCCCAGCGCCAGCTTGCTGCTTTTGGCGTCCAGCCTCAGGGTCTGCCCGGCAAAAGTCAGCTCGAGGAAAGCCTGGCTGGGCGAAGCGAACATGGAGCGGCCCGCCATGGTGGCGTCCTCGTCGCGCCCGGCCATCCATTCGACGCGGTAGACGTGGCTGGCTTCGGCCCGGCCGCGCAGGTACATGGGCCCCATGCTGCGCAGGGCCGACCTTTGCACCGGCAACAGCGCGTTCCAGACGTTTTCGGTGGTGAGGATTTGCGCGGCGCCGGCCAGGTCGGCCAGGCGGGCGGCGGAATTCACGGTGTCGCCGAAGCAGTCGCCGTCGATCTCGACCACTTCGCCCGATTCGATGCCCATCTGCATCTGCACCGGCGCGCCGCTGCCGCCGGGCTTGATGGGTTTTTCCTGCAGGCGCTTCTGGATGCTGATGCAGGCCGAGAGCGCGTCGCCCTCGTTGGGAAAGACCACAAACAGGCCGTCGCCCAGCAGCTTGACGACCCGTCCCTGGTGCTGCTCGAAGACCTGGCTGAGCACGCCTATGAGCTGCGTCACGAAACGCGACGCGGTCTCATCGCCCAGCCGTTCAAACATGCTGGTGCTGCCCACAAGATCGGCGAAAACAACAGTGGTCATGAAGGGGAGGTCAAACGCAATGTAAGCATATTGTTCTCATCCCCGTGATTCTCACAGAAATTCGCGAAACGCAGGCCGGTAAAACTCCGGGTGCCCGCCCAAAACCCCACGCAGGCCAGGGGCCGTTCTGGACGCGAGTGGCGAATCGCGCTAGGGGCGAGTGCTTAGCGGAAGCCGTCCCAGAGCAGCTTGCAGCCTGTCAGCAGCATGCCCAGATAGAGCAAACGGTAAAACAGCACAGGGCTGATGCTGCGCGCCATGCGCACGCCCATCCACACGCCCAGCGGCGCCAGCGGCAGCAGGGCCAGCGAGGTTGCCATGTTGCGCAGGTCCAGCAGGCCCAGCCAGGCGTAGGGAATCCACTTGGACAGGTTGATGACAAAAAAGAAGGCCGCCATGGTGGCGGTGAACTTCACCGGGCTCAGGCGCATGGGGATCACATAGGCGCTCAGCGGCGGCCCGCCGGCATGCGACACAAAGCTGGTGAAGCCCGAGGTCACCGTCAGGATGGCGCCCAGCCAGCGCGGCGGCGGCGGGCTGTCAGGCCGGGGCGGGAACAAGAGGCGCTGCGCCAAAAACAACAAGGTGAATATTCCCACCAGGGCCGCGACGACCTTGGCGTCCAGCAGCTTGAACAGCAAGGCCCCCACCAGCGTGCCCAGCAGGCCGAAGGGAACCAGGAACTTCAGGAACTTGACATCGAAGTCGCGGCGAAAGGCCGCCAGCCCCAGCAGGTCCATCAGCAGCAACACCGGCATCAGGATGGCGGCGGCCTGCGGCACCGTGACGGCCAGCGCCATCACCGGAACCGCGAGCGAACCAAAGCCCGCGCCGAAACCGCTTTTGCTGACGCCCAGCATCAGCACGGCGGGAATCGCCACGGCGTAGAAAAAGGGGTCGGTGATCAGCGGGAAGCTCACGGCGTGTCTTTCGGTTTACCCAGGCCGTGGCGTGCAGGCGCAAGGAAAGAAAGGCGCCATGTTAGCCGCCGGCCGTCAATCCGGCTGCAACGCCTCACGCCGCCGCTCAGACGCGCTCGAGGATGACCGCGATGCCCTGGCCCACGCCTATGCACATGGTGGCCAGCGCATAACGCCCGCCGCTCTTGTGCAGCTGGTTGACCGCTGTGGTGGCCAGCCGCGCGCCCGATGCGCCCAGGGGGTGGCCCAGCGCGATGGCGCCGCCGTTGGGGTTGACGCGCGGGTCGTCGTCCCGCACGCCCAGCAAACGCAGCACGGCCAGGCCTTGCGCGGCAAAGGCTTCGTTGAGTTCGATCACATCCATCTGCGCCATCGTGAGGCCGGTGAGCGCCAGCACTTTCTGCGTGGCGGGCGCCGGGCCAATGCCCATGACGCGCGGCGCGACGCCGGCCGTGGCCATGCCAACCACTCGCGCCTTGGGCGTGAGGCCATTCTTTGCGGCGGTGGCTTCATCGGCCAGCAGCAGCGCGCAGGCGCCGTCGTTCACGCCGCTGGCATTGCCGGCGGTCACCGTGCCGTCGGGCCGCACAACACCCTTGAGTTTGGCCAGCGCCTCGAGCGAGGTTTCGCGCGGGTGCTCGTCCTTGCCCACCACGATGGGGTCGCCCTTTTTCTGGGCAATCGTCACCGGCGTGATTTCGGCGTCGAAGTAGCCGGCCTTCTGCGCGGCCACGGCCTTGAGCTGGCTGGCCAGCGCCATCTTGTCCTGGTCTTCGCGGCTGATCTTGTAGTCGGTCGCCACGTTCTCGGCGGTTTCGGGCATGGCGTCGACGCCGTATTTTTCCTTCATCAGCTTGTTGATGAAGCGCCAGCCAATCGTCGTGTCGTAAACCGCGTTGGCGCGGCTGAAGGCGCTTTCGGCCTTGGGCATCACAAAGGGCGCGCGGCTCATGCTTTCCACGCCGCCGGCGATCATCAGCGTGGCCTCGCCCGACTTGATGGCGCGCGCGGCCGTGCCCAGCGCGTCCAGGCCGGAGCCGCACAGGCGGTTGATGGTGGCGCCCGGCACGTCCATGGGCAGGCCGGCCAGCAGGGCCGCCATGCGCGCCACGTTGCGGTTGTCCTCACCGGCCTGGTTGGCGCAGCCGTAGATCACGTCGGTCACAGCCTGCCAGTCGACCTTGGGGTTGCGCGCCATCAACGCCTTGAGCGGGATCGCGCCCAGGTCGTCGGTGCGCACGCTGCTGAGCGCGCCGCCGTAGCGGCCAAAGGGTGTGCGTATCGCGTCGCAGATAAAAGCTTGGGTCATGGTGGGTCTTTTCGAAGAAGGTGGAATTCAGGCGTCAGGCGGCGATCGGCAGGCCGACCAGTTTTTCGAGTTCGGCATGCGTGAGGCCGTCGACGGTGTCTATGAGCTTCAGGCCTTGCGGTGTGCATTCAAGTGTCGCCAGGTCTGAATACACGCGCTTGACGCAGCCTATGCCGGTCAGCGGATAGGTGCATTGGCTCACCAGCTTGCTGGCGCCCTGCTTGGTCAGCAAGTCCATCATGACCCAGGTCTGCCGCGCGCCTATGGCCAGGTCCATGGCGCCGCCCACGGCCGGAATCGCGCCGGGCTCGCCGGTGCTCCAGTTGGCCAGGTCGCCGGTGGCCGAGACCTGGAAAGCGCCCAGCACGCAGATGTCGAGGTGGCCGCCGCGCATCATCGCGAAGCTGTCGGCGTGGTGGAAGAAGGCGCCGCCCTTGAGCAGCGTCACCGGCTGCTTGCCGGCGTTGATCAGGTCGTAGTCTTCCTGGCCCTCGGCGGGCGCCGGGCCCATACCCAGGATGCCGTTCTCGCTTTGCAGGATGACCTCGCGGCCGGCCGGCAAATGGTTGGCCACCAGCGTGGGCTGGCCTATGCCGAGATTCACGACAGCCCCGTCAAAAATATCCTGCGCGACGCGGGCGGCGAGCTGGTCCTTGCTGCGGCGTTGGTAAGTCATGGTCATGCCGCCTTTTTAAAGCCGCCCGCTTGCGTAGCGGTGCGTTGAATCTTCACGATGTGGTGGACAAAGATGCCCGGCGTCACGATGGTTTCAGGGTCAAGCTCGCCGAGCTCAACAATGTCATGCACGGTGGCAACAGTTTTCTTCGCCGCCGTCGCCATCACAGGGCCGAAGTTGCGCGCCGCCATGCGGTAGGTCAGGTTGCCCCAGCGGTCGCCGCGCTCGGCCTTGATCAGCGCCACGTCGCCGTGGATCGGCATCTCCAGCACATACTGCCGGCCGTTGATTTCGCGGGTCTCCTTGGCGCTGCCGTCGGCATTGCGCGCCAGCTCGGTGCCGTAGCCCGTGGGGCAGAAGAAGGCGCCTATGCCGGCGCCCGCTGCGCGAATGCGTTCGGCCAGGTTGCCCTGGGGCACCAGTTCCAGTTCCAGCTTGCCGCTGCGGTACAGGCCGTCAAACACCTGGCTGTCGGCCTGGCGCGGGAAGCTGCAGATGATCTTGCGCACGCGCCCGGCCTTGAGCAGCGCGGCCAGGCCCACTTCGGCATTGCCCGCGTTGTTGTTCACCACTGTCAGGTCTTTGGCGCCCTGCTCTATCAGGCCGTCGATCAGCTCATTGGGAATGCCCGCGGTGCCGAAGCCGCCTATCAGCACCGTGGCGCCGTCTTTCACGTCCGCCAGCGCGTCGGCGACGGAAGCGGCAATCTTGTTGATCATTCAATCGTCTCCAGCTAGGGCGGCCACGCCAATGAAGCATCGGCCGCCATCAAAATATTGTTCGACATTAGAACAAGAGTTCGTATAATGAATTTTAGGAGATTTCGCTCACCATGGCAAACGCCGCATCCACGCCCACCACAGCCCACAAGCCGGGCGACGGCTATGTGCAGTCCTTCGCACGCGGGCTGGAGGTCATACGCTCCTTCAGCGCCGACGCGCCGCGCCAGACGCTGACCGAAGTCGCCGGGCGCAGCGGCCTGAGCCGCGCGGGCGCGCGCCGCATTTTGCTGACGCTGGAAACACTGGGTTATGTCAGCAGCGACGGCAAGCTCTTCAGCCTCACGCCGCGCATCCTGGATCTGGGTTTTGCCTATCTGTCATCCATGCCGATCTGGAACCTGGCCGAGCCGGTCATGGAAGCGCTGGTCGCCGAGGTCAAGGAATCGTGTTCGGCCGCGGTGCTGGACGGCACGGACATTGTTTATGTGCTGCGCGTGCCCACACACAAAATCATGAGCATCAGCCTGGGCGTGGGCTCGCGCCTGCCGGCGTATTGCACCTCCATGGGCCGCATGCTGCTGTCGGCCCTGCCCGAGGCCGAACTCATGAAATGCCTGCAGGCCTCCACCTTGACGGCCCGCACCAAATACACCGTGACCGACGTCAAGGAACTCGCGGCCAAGGTCGCCCAGGCGCGCAAGCAGGGCTGGTCGCTGGTGAACCAGGAACTCGAGGAGGGATTGGTGTCCATGGCGGCGCCGATTACCAACCGCGCCGGCCAGACGGTGGCCGCCCTCAATATCAGCGGCCAGGCCAACCGCACCAGCGCCAAGGCCATGCAGGAGACCATGCTGCCGCAGCTGCTGACAGCCGCGAACGCAATCTCGCGCTTGCTAAGCGTTCAGCGTTCATAGGCCACCCCCGTCCAGGCTCACTTCGTGTAGCCCGTTCCCCCTCAAGGGGGCGGCGCCTGCGGTCTGGCAAAGCCAGTCCCGCGGCCCCTGCTGGTGTGGAGCTATGACTTCTTGAAGCCCACCACAAGGACAACAGCACCCAGAACGATGGCACCCAGGCTCAACCACTGCGGAATATTGACCGACTCTTTTTCCTTTACGGTCAGCTGTATCGGGCCTATCTTGGCGGCCGTGGTGTCCTTGGTAAAGCTGAAGCCGCCGGTGAAAAACCCGGCCAGGCCCAAAACAATCAGGACTATGCCTGTGATGCGTGCTGCGTTCATGGTGTCGATCTCCTCGCCGGGCTGTGAATGGTGGGAGTGGCCCCGCCCCGGAACTGCGCCACTCGCTGGTAGCAGCGTAGGCAGGGACGCGCAAGCTGTCTGTAGGACGCAGCCCGCGGCCCCTGTGGCCCAAGCGCTGATAACAGGCACACGCCGGCAGTGGAAAATACCTGCGTGATACGCTTTCGCCCATGTTCACGCCCTCGCAAGCCGACGTCCGGCGCTTCTTCTGTTCCGTCTATGCCAAGGCGCGCGCCGGCCAGCCCATGGAGGCGATTGAAACCATCGCCAGCCAGTGGATCGAAGAGCACCCCGAATACCATGCGGATTTCGCCGATGCCGATGCCGCACTCGAAAAAATGTACGACGTGGAAGCCGGCAAGACCAACCCGTTTCTGCACCTGTCCATGCACCTGTCCATCAGCGAGCAATGCTCCATAGACCAGCCGCGCGGCATACGCCAGGCCGTGGAGCTGCTGACGGCCAGGCGCAACTCCCTGCATGACGCCCACCACGAAACCATGGACTGCCTGGGGCAGATGGTCTGGGAAAGCCAGCGCGCGGGGCGCCCGCCCGACGGCGCGGCCTATATCAATTGCGTGCAACGCAGAGCCACTAAAGACTAGGCAATAAAAAAGCCGCTTGATGAAGCGGCTTTTTTGTGGGCGGGAGATTCCGGCTTAGCGGAATTTCTTCTGCGGGATGGTCTTCAGGTCGCCGTCCACAGAGGCCAGGTAGTTGGCCAGCTGCTTGAGTTCGGCATTGGTGTACTGCTTGGCCATGCCGGCCATGATGGCGTTGCTGCGGCCGACCTTGGGGTTGTTCTCGGTCTTGTAGGCCTTGAGCGCCACGAACAGGTAGTCGGCGTGCTGGCCGCCCAGCTTGGGGTAAGCCGGGTCAATCGGCTTGCTGAAGTTGTCGCCGTGGCAGGAGGCGCAATTGGCCTTGGCCAGCAGGGCCTTGACTTCGGTGCTGGGCTCCTTGGCGGCCTTGGCCGGCTCGCCCGCGCCGTCGGCGCTGTAGTGGGCGGCGAGGTCGGCGATGTCCTGGTCGGTCAGGGAGTCGGCGATGGCGCGCATCGTCGGGTGCTTGCGTTCGCCTTTTTTGTATTCATTGAGCGCGGCGGTGATGTATTTGGCGCCCTGGCCGGAAATCATGGGCACCTTGTAGACCTCGGGGAAAGAGGCTTGGTAGCCCTTGATGCCGTGGCAGCCTATGCACATGGCATTCTTGGTTTCGCCGGCCTTGGCGTCGCCCTTGATCTCCTGGGCCAGGCTGGCAGCCGTCGCACAAGAGACAGCAACGGCGAATATCGTGGTGAACAGCTTATTCATTTTGCGCGCACAATCAGGTGGGGATTCATCGTATAAAACAACCTTGGATTATATCTGGGCCCGCCGCGGCCAGGCACCCGTTGCCGGCCAGGCCCCGCAAAAGCCCGCTCCACCTTCACCTCCCTGACCCAAGAACATGAAATTTCAAGGCTCAAAAAACTACGTCGCCACCCAGGACCTGATGCTCGCCGTCAACGCCGCCGCCGCCCTGAAAAAGCCGCTGCTGGTCAAGGGCGAGCCCGGCACCGGCAAGACCATGCTGGCCGAGGAAGTGGCCCAGTCCCTGGGCCTGCCGCTGTTGCAATGGCACATCAAGTCCACCACCAAGGCGCAGCAGGGCCTCTATGAATACGACGCGGTTTCGCGCCTGCGCGACTCGCAGCTGTCCACCGTGGACGGCGGCGAAAAGGTCAAGGACATCCACAACTACATCGTCAAGGGCGTGCTGTGGCAGGCCTTCACCTCGGAAACGCCGGTGGCGCTGCTGATCGACGAGATCGACAAGGCCGACATCGAATTCCCCAACGACCTGCTGCGCGAAATCGACCGCATGGAGTTCTATGTGTATGAAACACGCGAGCTCATCAAGGCCAGGCACCGCCCGCTGGTGTTCATCACCTCCAACAACGAAAAAGAACTGCCCGACGCGTTTTTGCGACGCTGTTTCTTCCACTACATCAAGTTCCCCGACGCCGACACCATGAAGCAGATCGTGGACGTGCACTTCCCGGACCTCAAGAAAGAACTGCTGACGGCCGCGATGAAAACGTTTTACGACGTGCGCAACCTGCCCGGCCTCAAGAAGAAACCCTCGACCAGCGAGCTGCTGGACTGGCTCAAGCTGCTGGTCGCCGAGGACATCCCGCTGGACGCCCTGCAAAGCAAGGACGACAAGGTCGCCGTGCCGCCGCTGGTGGGCGCGCTGCTCAAGAACGAGCAGGACGTGACCCTGTTCGAGAAGCTGGTTTTCATGCAGCGCAACAATCGCTGAAGCACAGGATCCACCCATGAGCCAAAAATCCATGCTGGTCGAAGGCCTGTCCGACGCGGTCGGTTTTGTGGGCGGCGCCCTGCTGGGCTTCTGGGCCGGCCGGCTGCTGGGCCTGGATATTTTTGCGGACGGCTACGGCAATGCCGCCATAGGCGGCATCGTGCTGGTGGGCCTGGGCGGCGGCGGCGGCTTGCAACTCGCACGAGCCTGGCGCGCCCGCCGCAAGAAAGCCGATTGACCCGCGGACACCCGACTGGGAGAAGCCCATGCCACGACCAACCACCGCCTTGCGCCGCGCAGCCTTGCACAGCAGCTGCCTGGCCGCCCTGCTGGCCTTGACACTGCTCCCCGCCCCGTCCTATGCCTTCTGGGGCCTGCTCGGCAAGCTCGGCTCCGCTGCCGGCAAGGGTGCCGGTGCCGCCGGCGCCGCGGGCAAAGGCGCGGCCGGCGCAGCGGGCGTGGCCGGCGCTGTTGAGGTGGCGCAGGGCGCCAATGCAGCGGCGAAGGCAGCCAAGGCCGCAGGTGCGGCGGAGATGGGCGCGGGCGACGTGGCGGCTGCGGCCGGCGCCGCCGAACGCAACACGGCGGCCGGCGTGATGAGCGCCGACGAGCTGTCACGCGCATCAGGCCTGGGCAAGGCCGTGCCGGACGAAGTCGCCGCCATGCTGACGGCGCCCGGCCGCAAACTCAGCGAAGTGCCCGACGCCGGCACACGCTCCTGGCTGTCGCTCCCGCGCAAACAGCTGACGGCGACGGATGCCGACCTGATGGTGCACGACTACGTGAAGCTGCTGGAAGGCCGGCCCGCCGCCGGGCCGCCGCCCCGGCGCGCCAAGGCTTCCCTCGAATCCGAGAAAGCCGCCGCCGCGCGGCCGGTACCTCCGCACCGCCCGGCCGCGGACGTTCCCTGGCATGCGGTCGAGCTGCTGGTGCGCGCGGCCCATGCCGGCCACGTCGGCGCCCGAAACGAACTCAACACCCTGTGCCGCGAAAACCCGCGCGGCCAGGCCGCCGCAGCCTGCGCCAGGCTGCGGTCCACGTGAACACATCGCTCAACAGGAAAAGGATTGCCGGATGGCCTTCGTAGAACCCGTCACTCTCACGGCGCGCGGCGTCAAGCTGGTCCCGCTCGCGCTGGAACACGAAGCAGGCCTCAAGGCTGCGGCCGCCGACGGCGAGCTCTGGAAGCTGCGCATCACCTCCGTGCCCGAGCCGCATGAAACCCGCGGCTACATCGAAACCGCCCTAGCCACAGAAAACCGCTTCGCCTTCGCGGTGACCGATGCGGCCAGCGGCGAGGTGCTGGGCTCCACGAGTTACCACGACATCGTGCCCAACCTCAAGCGCGTCGAGATCGGCTACACCTGGTACGCCGCGCGCTGCCAGCGCACCCACGTCAACACCACCTGCAAGCTCTTGATGCTCACACACGCCTTCGAAACCCTGGGCTGCAACATCGTGGGCTGGCGCACCGACAACTTCAACCACGCCTCGCAGCGCGCCATCGAGCGCCTGGGCGCGCGCAAGGACGGCGTGCTGCGCGGCCATGCGCTGCGCCGCGACGGAACCATACGCGACACCGTGATGTACAGCCTGGCCGCCGGCGAATGGCCGGAAGTCAAGGCGCAGCTGCTGTACCTGTTGGACAAACCTCGAGCCTGAAGCGCCCCAGGAGTTTTCCATGCTGATCGATTTTTTCTACACCCTGCGCTCGGCCAAGCTGCCGGTCTCCGTCAAGGAATACCTGATGCTGCTCGAGGCGCTGGAGGCCGGCGTGGTCGGGCCCAACAGCGACAAGCTCGAGGCACAACAGGGTGAAGGCGCCTGGAAGATAGACGACTTCTATTACCTGAGCCGCACCGTGCTCGTGAAGGACGAAAAAAACTACGACAAGTTCGACCGCGCCTTCGCCGCCTACTTCAAGGGCGTCGAGATGATCGCCGACTTCACGAAAGACATCCCGCTCGAATGGCTGCGCAAAAACCTGGAGCTTGAGCTGAGCCCCGAGGAAAAAGCCAAGATCGAAAAAATGGGCTGGGACGAGCTCATGGAAACGCTCAAAAAACGTTTTGAGGAGCAGAAGGAGCGCCACGAAGGCGGCAGCAAATGGATAGGCACGGGCGGCACCTCGCCCTTCGGCGCCAACGGCTTCAACCCGCAAGGCATACGCATAGGCCAGGAAAAAAGCCGCAACAAGAGCGCGGTGAAAGTCTGGGACCAGCGCGCCTACAAGGACTACGACGACACCCAGGAGCTGGGCACGCGCAACATCAAGGTCGCGCTGCGCCGCCTGCGCAAGTTCGCGCGCCAGGGCAATGCCGAGGAGCTGGACCTGGACGACACCATACGCTCCACCGCGGCCAATGCCGGCTGGCTGGACATCAAGATGGTGCCCGAGCGCCACAACAATGTGAAGGTGCTGCTGCTCATGGACGTGGGCGGCACCATGGACGAGCACATCCACCGCGTCGAGGAAATGTTCTCGGCCGTGAAGGCCGAGTTCAAGCACCTGGAGTTTTATTACTTCCACAACTGCGTCTACGACTTCATGTGGAAGAACAACCGCCGCCGCTTCAGCGAAAAATTCCCGACCTGGGACATCATCCGCAAGTACAACAAGGACTACAAACTCATCTTCGTCGGCGACGCGACCATGAGCCCTTATGAAATCCTGCAGCCCGGCGGCAGCGTGGAATACAACAACGAGGAAGCCGGCGCCGAATGGATGCAGCGCCTGACCAACGCCTTTCCCAAGTTCGCCTGGATCAACCCCGAGCCGCAAGGCGTCTGGCAATACCGGCAAAGCATTGGCGTGATCCAGCAGCTGGTCAACCAGCGCATGTACCCGCTGACGATCAAAGGGCTTGAGGAAGCCATGCGGATGCTCTCCAAATAAGAGACCGCCTCCTACGCTTGGGCAAAGGAGCGCTCAAGTAAACTGCCCCCGTGACCCACCCCAGTACCCGTACCCACAGTACCCACTGCGCACGGACGGCCACCCCGGCAGGACTGAGCAATGCCTAGCGCCGGTTTCATCCCTGCTTTCGCCCTCTTTGCGATCCTGCTGGCGCCCCTGGCCGGCGCGCAGACGGCTGCGCCCGCGGAGAGCACAACACCGCCTTCCGGCGTCACACAGACCGCGCCCGCCCCGCCACCGCCGCCTGCAAAAGTCTCGCCCGGGCCCACGCCCGAGGGCTCCACCGGCCCGACCAGCGCCCAGCCCGAGGTCACGGCCTTCGACATCGCGGTGCGCGCGCCCCAGCCCCTCAAGGACCTGCTCGACAAACACCTGGAGCTGCAGCGCTACCGCGCGGTGACCGACCTCGATGAGGCCGAACTTGCGCGCCTGATCGTGCTGGCCGAGCGCAATGTGCGCAACCTGGCCGGCACGCTGGGCTACTTCAGCCCCAGCATCCACATCACGCGCGAAGGCGCGGCCGGCCAGAAGCCGACCATTGTGGTCGCCGTGGAGCCCGGCCAGGCCACCACCGTGGGCGGGGTGGCGATTGATTTTGCGGGCGACATCGCCGACTCCCCCGACCCGGACGCCAAAGCCCAGCGCGCCGGCATAGAGAGCGACTGGCGCCTGCCCGCAGGCCAGCGCTTCACCCAGGACGCCTGGGACGGCGCCAAGACGCAAGCCCTGCGCGAGCTGGTGGCGCGCCGCTACCCGGCCGGCAAGCTGGCCGACAGCCTGGCCGACGTGGACGCGCCCACCAACAGCGCGGCGCTCAGCCTCAAGCTGGACTCCGGCCCGCTCTACCGCCTGGGCCCGCTGCAGGTCAGCGGCGTGGAGCGCTACGACCCGGTGCTGGTGCCGCGCCTGGCGCGCCTGACCCCGGGCACGCCCTACGACCAGAACCAGCTCAACGAGGCGCAGCTGCGCCTGGCCTCCAGCGGCTACTTCGACTCGGCCTATATCTTTGTCGACCCCGAAAGCGACCCGAACGCCGCGCCCGTGCAGGTGCAGGTGCGCGAAGCCAAACTGCAAAAAGTCATCCTGGGCGTGGGCGTGACCACCGACAGCGGCCCGCGCGCCTCCGTCGAGCACACCCACCAGCGCGTGCCGGGCACCAACTGGCGCGCCGTCACCAAGCTGCAGCTCGAAAAGAAGGCGCCTTATGCGCAGACGGAATGGACCTCCATTCCCGACGAGTCCAACTGGCGCTGGGTGGCGCTGGCGCGCGCCGAGCGTGTCGACGATGACGACCTGGTCACGCGCTCCAGCCGCCTGCGCTTTGGCCGCACCCAGGCCGGCGAGCGCATAGACCGCAATATGTATGTGCAGTACGACAGGGCCAGTGTCAGCGGCAGCGGCCAGCTCAACAGCAGCGCCGCCGACATCGGCGACGGCTCGGCCCTGTCGGTCAACTACGTCTGGACAGGCCGCTATTTCGACAGCCTGCCCTTCCCGAACAAGGGCTACGGCCTGGGTTTTGAACTCGGCGGCGGCAGCACCATGGGCACGCAGCACCTGCCCTTCACACGCGCCGTCGGCCGCTGGCTGGGCATTGTGCCGCTGGAGCGCGGCCGCATCGCGATGCGCGCCGAAGGCGGCGCCGTGATCGCCAAGGATTCGGCCCGCATTCCCGGCACCCTGCTGTTTCGCACCGGCGGCGACACCACGGTGCGCGGCTACGGCTACCGCGACATCGGCATCAAGCTGGACAACGGCGTCATAGGGCCGGGCCGTTACATGGCCGTGGGCAGCGTCGAATACCAGCGCCCCCTGCTGCGCGACGGCCGGCCCAGCGAGTGGGAGAACACCTTTTTCATCGACGCGGGCGCCGTGGCCGACAACCCCAAGGACATGAAGCCCTCCGTCGGCATAGGCACGGGCGTGCGCTGGCGAAGCCCCATAGGCCCGCTGCAGATGGATGTGGCTTATGGCGTCAAACCCAAGCAGCTGCGCCTGCACGTCAGCGTGGGATTTGTTTTCTGATGGATGCCTCCACCACGCCCAACAAACCCGTTCGCCCGCCGCGGCGACGGCTGCGCGCCGCGGCCTGGGCCGCGGGCAGTGTCGTGGCTCTGGCCGTCGCCGCAACGGGCGGCGCCTGGTGGTGGGCCGGCACCGACGGCTCGCTGGCCACCGCACTCGGCTGGGTCGCGCGCTCGCAACCGCTGAGTGCCGAGGGTGTCACAGGCTCGCTGCGCGCCGGCGGCCGCATTGAGCAACTGGTGTGGCAACAAAACGGCTTGCGTGTGGACCTGCGCGAACTCACGCTGGCCTGGCAGCCCTGGTCGCTGCTGCAGGGCACACTCAAGGTCAACCGCCTGGCAGCCGCCAGCGTGCGGGTCGACGACCAGCGGCCGCCCTCCACCGAGCCTTCGGTGCCGCCCTCGGCGCTCGGCTTGCCGCTGCCGGTGCTGCTCGAAGGCTTTTCTGTCGGGCAATTTCAGTGGCATGGCGGCGCGGAATTTTCCGCATCGGGCCTACGCGGAAACTATTCTTTCAACGGCTTTTCGCACCAGCTTGAACTGCTGGGCGCGCAAATCGCGCAAGGGCGTTACAGCGGCAAGGCCACACTCGCCGCGCACGGCGCGCTGCCACTGGACGCGACCCTCAACGGCGCCCTCGATGCGCCTCTTCCCGGGCTCGCGGGCGGCAAGACCAAGGTGCCGCTGGCCTTCAAGGCCACCGCCAAGGGCCCGCTCACCGAACTGCTGCTCAAGGCCGATCTGCAAATGGAAAACGCCGCTGCGCAAAAAAACCAGCTGCGGCCCCAGGCCAATGCCACGGCCCGCGTCATGCCCTGGGCCGCGCAGCCACTGCCGCAGGCTGATGCGACATTTCGCGACCTTGACGTCGCCGCCTTCTGGCCCGACGGCCCGCAAACCCAGCTCACAGGCAGTGCCAGCGTGCGGCCGGCCGACAGCGGCCCCGCATCATCCACCTCCGCCTGGGGCCTGCAACTGCAGCTCAGCAACAGCCAGCCCGGCCCCTGGGACCAGCACAAGCTGCCGCTGGAGCGCCTCGAGGCCCAGGGCGAATGGCGCGGCGGCGCGGCCCTGGTGCGCACGCTCAAGGCCAGGCTGGGCGGCGGCGAGCTGCTGGCCAGCGGCGAATGGGCCGATGCGCCGGCGGGGGCTGCTACGGCCAAAACGCCCGCCTGGAAAATGCAGGCCAGCCTGCAACAGGTCAACCCCGCCCTCTTGCACAGCCAGCTCGCGCCACTGCCGCTGGACGGCAAGGCCCAGGCCCACAGCCAAGGCCCCGCCATTGCGTTTGAGGCCAACCTGCAGGCGGCGCGCAACGATGCGGCAAGCGCGAAGAACAATCCCCTGGGCGCGCTGCGCCTGCGCGACGCCAGCGCCAGCGGCAGCTGGAATGGCGAACAGGCCGGCGGCACGCTGCTGCTCTCGGCCCTGCGTGTACGCAGCGACGATGCTGAACTGAGCGGCAACCTGGAGGCCCAACCCGCAGCGCAAGGCGGCAAAGGCAAGCTGGTGCTCACCGCGCCCGGGCTGGAGGCGCAAGTGCAAGGCGAGCTGCGCCCCGCCAGCGGCAAGGGCGAATTGAGCCTGCGCGGCCGCGACATGGCGCAAGCCTTGCGCTGGCTGCAAAAGCTGCCGGGTTTGCCCACTTCGCTCAAATCCGCATCGGCCACAGGCAGCGCCGAACTGCAGGCGAGCTGGCAAGGCGGCTGGCAGGACCCGGACTTGCAGGCGCGGCTGGAGCTGCCATCCCTCGACTGGCGCATGGCCGCGGCGGACACCGAGGCCTTCAAGGTCCGCGCCTTGCAGGCCACACTCTCGGGCCGCCTGAGCCAGGCCCAGCTCAACACCCAGGGCCGCCTGGAAGCCGGCACGCGCCGCTACACATTACAGCTTGCGGCCCAGGGCGGGCGCGGTGGTGCGGCGCGCAGCACGCCGCTGGCCGAATCGCCCTGGCAAGGCCTGTTGCAGCAGCTGAGCCTCGGCGTGCAGGATCCCGCGCTCGGCACAGGCGCCTGGCAGCTCAAAACTCGCTCGGCCGTGCCGCTCAAATGGACACCGGCACGCAGCGGCGGCGCGTTTGAAAGCGGCGCCGGCGAGGCGCTGCTGATCGCACCTGCTTCCGGCACTTCGGGCACCGCCACGCCCTCGCAAGCCACACTCGCCTGGCAGCCGCTGCGCTGGCGGCCGGGCCGCGAACTTGTCACCGCCGGCAAACTCAGCGGCCTGCCCCTGGCCTGGATAGAGCTCTTCGCCGGCCCGCAAATGGCCGGTGCCGGCCTGGGCGGCACCCTGCTGCTGGACGGCGACTGGGACGCCACGCTGGGCGACACCCTGCGCCTCAAGGCCAGCCTCGCGCGCAGCAGCGGCGACATCACGGTACAGGCCGAAACCGCGCAGGGCACATCGGCACGCGTCGCGGCCGGCGTCAAGGAAGCGCGGCTCTCCTTGCAAAGCGAAGGCGAGGCCGTCACCGTGGCGCTGCGCTGGGACAGCGAACGCGCGGGCACGGCCGAGGGCCAGCTGCGCACACGCCTGGCACGCGCGCCCGCCGCGGCCGGCGGCGGCTGGCTCTGGCCCGCGGATGCGCCCCTGGCCGGCCAGCTGCGCGCGCAGCTGCCGCGCATAGGCGTGTGGTCGGTGCTGGCGCCGCCCGGCTGGCGGCTGCGCGGCTCGCTGGGCGCCGACGTCGCCATCAGCGGCACACGCGCCGCGCCGCAACTGGCCGGCGACCTGCAGGCCGACGACCTGGCGCTGCGCTCGGTGGTCGACGGCATTGAATTCGGCAACGGCCGGCTGCGGGCCAAACTCGACGGCACCCGCATGCGCATCAACGAGTTCACGCTGCAAGGCGCGGGCGACAAAGGCACGGGCGGCATCCTCAGCGCGCAAGGCGAAGCCGGCTGGGTGGACGGCAAACCGCAGGTGCAGCTCAGCGCGAAGATTGAACGCCTGCGCGCCAGCATTCGCACAGATCGGCAGATCACCGTCTCCGGCGACATACAGGCGGGCCTCAAGGGTGTCCAGAGCGAACTCACCGGCAAGCTGCTGGTCGACCAGGCCCGCATCATCCTGCCCGACGAAGGCACGCCCCAGCTCGGCGACGACGTGGTGGTGCGCAGCACACGCGGCGCGGCGGCCGGCCAGAAAGCGCCCGCGCAGACCAGCGCCGACACCACCGACCGCGACGCAAGGCCCGTCAAGCTCGCCGTGGAACTCGACCTGGGCCGCGACTTCCGCATCCAGGGCAAAGGCATAGACACGCGGGTGCGCGGCACCTTGGCCCTGAGCGGCGACAACCTGCGCGAGCCCCGGCTCAACGGCACCATCAACACCGCAGGCGGCCAGTACCGCGCCTACGGCCAGCGCCTGGACGTGGAGCAAGGCATGCTGCGCTTTACCGGCGCCATCGACAACCCCACGCTCGATATCCTGGCAATTCGCCCCAACCTCACGCAGCGCGTGGGTGTGCAGATCACCGGCACCGCCCTGCTGCCACGCGTGCGCCTGTATGCCCAGCCCGAACTGCCCGACGCCGAAAAACTCTCATGGCTGGTGGTGGGGCGCTCCTCCGCCTCGGGCGGCGCCGAGGCCGCCATGCTGCAGCAGGCGGCCCTGGCCCTGCTGGGCAGCAAAGGCGGAGGCGGCATGTCGGGCGGCCTGGCCGCCTCGCTGGGCCTTGATGAGCTGTCTTACCGCGGCGCCTCGAGCAACACCGACGGCAGCACCACCGAAAGCGCCCTGACCCTGGGCAAGCGCTTTTCGCGCAATTTTTACGCGGCTTACGAACGCACCATCTCGGGCGCACTGGGCACGCTGTACGTGTTCTATGACCTGTCGCAACGTTTCACCGTGCGCGCCCAGGCCGGTCAGCAAAGCGCGGTGGACCTGATCTTCACCGTGCCCTATGACTGAGGCCTATCCCGGCCGCGCAAAAAGGGCTACCGCCACCGAATACAATCACGGCTTCTCCCCGAGAAGTGCCGCCATAGTTCAATGGATAGAACGAGTGCCTCCTAAGCGCTAGATACAGGTTCGATTCCTGTTGGTGGTACCAAGCCCCTTGCCGATTTTGAAGGGTCGCTGAAAAAGCGCCCCAACTCCGCATTTAGGGGATCAGCCGTCATGACGCACAACGCTGGAGATGACCGGCGGGCCATAGACCGGCAAAGCCCTTCGCGAGAATATCCGAGTCGATCGACTTGCTAGGCCGTATTTCCAACACCCTTTTTATTGGCCTCCTCACTAGCGCCCTTGCTGCGCGACCAAACGAGGACGGCGAGCAAGTAGACAGGAGCAAGCACCGCCAGGCCCGCAGCTATGGGGCTTTGACTGAGTCCCGCAACGAGCATGGCCGCGAACCAGGAGCCGGCGAGAACCAGGCAGCCCAAAGTAACCCAGGCCGCGCGATTGCGCGCCACTGCGAGAAGAGCGATCAAAAGGACCCCAAACAGCTGGGCCGAGATGAGCATCCGAAGGGGCGAAAGCCTATACGTCCCCAGACAGGCGCAGGCCACCGATGGCACAAAGGCAAGCAGCGCCAGAAGAATGACAGCGACTACAGACGCTTTGCTGCGCACAAGCTTGCTCCGGATGGTCGAGAGGGTCGGCGTCACGTGCGGTCTAAGGTTTGATCTGAGCGGACGGAAGCGCCTCGCCGGTGGAGGTCCACTCTGGCGAAGGGTTAGGCATCAGTTTGTGTCTCGTAGATGGCGAGCCATTCGCGACTCTGAGCAATCGCAATTCATTGCGATAGTCCTTGAACAACCGCTTCAACCGCTTGGTCGAGGTTGGCGGCGTTCGACGTCGGCGCTTCAAAGAACATCAATACCGACCTGATGGGACGAGTGTGCTCCACCGTCACAAATGACCGCCCCGAGCTGTCAAACCCCCGGTAAGTCCCGGCGGTGCCGTCACTCAAGGCATAGATCTCCTGCTTCGTGATTGTGACGGTCACACCTGCCTTGGCAGCCGCGTGCTCGCGCCGAATCGACTCTTCAAGGAGCTTCGTCGCCACTAGCCGGGTGCGTTCAGGTCGGACCGGCTGTGTAATGCCCATGATCTTCACTTGCAAGCCCAGCGCCTCCGAGCGAAAGACAACATGTTCCGCGAACAATAGGCGAACCTGCACCCAATCCCCGCCAAGGACCAACGAGAAATCAGAGTCGCTGTACGCCACGGCGCTGTTCGCCTGAGAGCAGAAGGACAGAATCAGAATGGCTAAGAATTGGCGCACGTTACCCCCTAACGTTCAAGATAATCGGCCTTGCGCGGCTTTATGCGCAAGGTCCGGTTGACCGCAGGGTCAGCCTGCTGCATATGGAAGAAACACAGAGTCGCATGTCACTCACCGCTACTTGTTTATAGATGGCGGCCAGAACATACCGTCATAGTCGCGGTATCCGTACGGATACCACACAAGGCGACCTTCTGGGTCAGTTCCCACCTTAGCAAAGATAGTGCCTTTATCGCCACTTTGATGATGAGGACCGCAACTGGAGACCAGGAACTTCAGAGAGAGAATGTCGCCTTTATGGACTCTGCCGGTAGCGGGCCCAATAACGCGCAAGACCGTTGCTTTCGCCTCTCCTTTGTAGAGGTCCAAAACGGACACATCCAACAAGGCCACCTCTGCAATTACATCAGCATCAGGTGGTGGATTGGGAGCGGCCTTAAAAAATAGCGTCTCCTCCATGATAGGACCCTGACACGCGTGCGCCTGGGAGAGGGCTAGCAGGACGCAAGGAGCCAACGCAATCAAGTAGCGCATGTGTTTCACCGAAAGTTTGGAACTGACGGAACTCAAGGCAGGCTAACGTGAAGGGCAGCAGCAGCCGTAGGCGGTCCGATGGACTGACATGCTAAGTCTCATTGCCATCGGTGGAAAGATAGATAAACCCATTCTCAGGCTTCGAACTGAGCCAACTGCGTACCAATTCGTTTCCTACCCCAATAAGCCGGACAGCCGCGTGGTGTCCATTTGGCACAACGTCCACGATCTTGCGGAAAAATTCGATCTCTTCAATTTTCAAAGACACGCACTCGTCGCGGATCGTTTCAAGAACATATGTGCCGCTTTCCGTGACGCTTCGTCTAGCGAGCAATTTTGTGAAAATAGTGCCGTTTGGAATGTCATACGCTCCCGAGACGGCAAGCGCAGTGTGCTCCGGCCCCGGCTGGCAACCATCGTTCGAGCAGTTCGTCACGACGAACCGCCCGTCGTCAAGTTGCTCGTGAATCGACAAGCTGAAGCGCACGCTGTTTCCTGCGACTTAACGTTCGACATGAGCGGCGACTAGGGGCAGGCGAAGCCTGCCGGAAGGCGCCCGCTCGATGAAGGGGTTAGGTGTCACGATCTGCAAACTCCTGTTTCGGCTAAATTGGCCACCACCGATTTTCTAATGAATTCGAAGGCGAATGGAGTTACGTTGTTCAGCATCGAGAGGTGCATACGGTCTAGCATTTCAAGTGCCTGCGGAGTGGCGAGTTCCCCGAGAACACCTAAAACAGAATTTGCGTTCGACTGAGGATCTGCCAGGTACAGCTCAGTTAGATATTTATAAACACCAGGATCGGTTATGCCACGCACTCTCGCCCAGCATTCGCGCAACGCAGCATGTAATTCGAAAACTTGGAGGAACTCACCGTTTCGATTATCGACTGAGCACAGGCCTTGGACCAATTGCAACGGCGTTGCGTCAGGATGCCGAAAAAGCAATTTGAGTGCCTTTAGACGAACCTGCTTGTTAGGCGACAAGAGATGGTTCGCGACAGAGGATATGTCAGTGCTCATGAAACCTAACGTTTAACTTAAGCGGCCTGCCGAAGGCAGGTCCGCTTGAAATAAGGGTTAGGCCTCATGGTGGGATGTGGCTATACGGTTGCCGGGAACTCAAGGGCTGTGCAGATAAGACCTACTCTGGCTTGGATAAAGCGAGCATAAAAGCCCGACACTTCTACGCTGTGTCCAGATTGAACGCCACCTTCTGGCGAAGACGAGATCATGAGCTGGTGAGCCGACGATTTGTGTTCTCGAATGTCGTATTCAGGAGCGGGAGAACCTAGCAACACGAACTCAAATCCCGCGCCTTCTGCGACGTAGGCGGGATACTCCTCGTACTTCCCGGTCTGCTCCTCACTGAAACGGAGGTGCAGTGCCGTTGCAAGCTTTTCCGCTGTCTCTTCCAAAGAAAGACGCGGCTCGATATCGACAGTTCCGTGCAAGTGAAATGATCGCAGCCAGTTGATGGTCATAGCAATGTCTGAGGCCTAACGTAATGCATACCGCAAGGTCTGCGGTATGCCGCCGAAAACCCGGCCAAGTGCTTGTTATTAAAAGACTTACTGTCCATTTTGAGTTTCGCTCAGGTCGATAAAAACGGGACCCAACCCCGCAAGCCAATTCTAGGCGGGCAGCGTGGTTGCCGCCTCCTCACTATGAACGAGCACAGGCTGTTGAATTCCGTCGAATCTTGTTTTCGTGCGAATACATGAACTGCCTCCCGGTAATCCAAGTTTTTGTCCGCGCCCCAGCGTGATTCAGCCCTCCCGGCCCGGCAATTCGCCCGCCATGCCCGCTCCCTCTCAGGGATAACCAGAAGATAACCAGATCCGACACCATGTCGGATTTGAACAAGTGTGCGTCTGCCCGGCGCAAGTTCGCGCATCTGGGAAATCCAACAATGAGCGCAGATTCATTGGACCTCCCCACAAGCGACTATGCGCGGCCAAAACTACTCTCTCTGGAGCCTGCTCAAGCATGGCTTCAAAAACCACCAGACCTGGGAACCCGCCTGGGAACGGGTGGCATTAAAGCCGTCCTACGACGTGGTGATCGTCGGCGGCGGCGGGCACGGCCTGGCCACGGCCTACTACCTGGCCAAAAACCATCCCCAGGTCGGGCGCATCGCGGTGCTGGAAAAAGGCTACCTGGGCGGCGGCAACACCGCGCGCAACACCACCATCGTGCGCTCCAACTACCTGTGGGATGAGTCGGCGGCGATTTATGAGCATTCGCTCAAGCTGTGGGAAGGCCTGACCGAGGACCTGAACTTCAACGTGATGTTCAGCCAGCGCGGCGTGTTCAACCTGGGCCACACCCTGCAGGACATGCGCGACATCGAGCGCCGGGTCAACGCCAATGCGCTGCAAGGCATAGACGCCCATGTGCTGAACGCGCGGGAGGTCAAAGAAAAGATTCCCCAGCTCGATTGCAGCCGCAGCCGCCGCTACCCGGTGCTGGGCGCCAGCTGGCAGCCGCGCGCCGGCATCGCCCACCACGACGCCGTGGCGCGCGGTTTTGCCCGCGCCGCCAGCCGGCTGGGCGTGGACCTGATCGAGGGCTGCGAAGTCACCGGCATGGACATCTCCGGCGGCAAGATTCGTGGCCTGCAAACCAACCTGGGCATGGTGAAAACCGAGCGCGTGGGCTGCGTGGCCGCCGGCCATTCATCGGTGCTGGCCAAAATGGCCGGCCTGCGCATGCCACTCGAAAGCCACCCGCTGCAGGCCTTTGTGTCCGAATCGATGCAGCGTGTGATCGACACCGTGATCATGTCCAACGCGGTCCACGGCTACCTGAGCCAGTCCGACAAGGGCGAGCTGGTGATAGGCGCCGGCATCGACAGCTACCTGGGCTATGGCCAGCGCGGCAGCCCGCATGTGATCGAGCACACGGCCGCCGCCATCATCGAGCTGTTTCCCCAGTTCTCCCGCGTGCGCATGAACCGCCAATGGGGCGGCATTGTGGACGTGACGCCCGACGCCTGCCCGATCATCTCCAAGACGGCAGTCCAAGGCCTGTTCTTCAACTGCGGCTGGGGCACCGGCGGCTTCAAGGCCACGCCGGGTTCGGGCCATGTCTTTGCCGACATGCTGGCCCAGGGCGAGCCCAACGCGCTCGCCAGATCCTTCTCCGTGGACCGCTTCCACACCGGCCACCTCATCGACGAACACGGCGCCGCAGGCGTCGCCCACTGATATGTTTTTATTGCACTGCCCCCACTGCGGCGAAACGCGGGACGAAGAAGAGTTCAGCAACGCCGGTGAAGCCTATATTCCCCGCCCGCTCCAGCCCGAGGCTGTGGACGACGCCACCTGGGGCGACTATGTTTTTATGCGCAGGAACACCAAGGGCTGGTTCTGGGAGCAATGGCAGCACACCGCGGCCTGCCGCAAGGTATTTGCCGTGAAGCGCAACACCGCCACCTATGAAATCGCCGGCACCTGGACCCTGGCCGAAGGCAAGGCGCTGTTTCTGGCCGACATGGCCAAGGAGCAAACGAAATGAGCGGCTCCCGGGTTCTCCAGGCCGGCACGCGCATCGACAGCACGCGCACGGTCAACTTCAGCTTTGACGGCCGCGACTACACCGGCCACCCCGGCGACACGCTGGCCTCCGCCCTGCTGGCCCACGGCGTGCGCCGCATGGCGCGCAGCTTCAAGTACGGCCGCCCCCGCGGCATCATAGGCGCTGGCGCGGAAGAGCCGAACGCGCTGGTGCAGCTGGGCACGGGCGCGCTGACCACGCCCAACGTCAAGGCCACCCAGGCCGAGCTTTACGAAGGCCTGAGCGCCCGCTCCACCTCGGGCTGGCCCTCGCTGGACTTCGATTTGAAGTCGGTGCTGGGCCAGGGCTCGCGCTTCATGCCGGCCGGTTTTTACAGCAAGACCTTCAAGTGGCCGCAAAAACTCTGGCCGCTCTATGAAACCGTGATCCGCAAGTTCGCCGGCTTCGGCGACGCGCCGGCCGAACCCGATCCCGAGGACTACGACCACCTGCACCACCATGTGGACGTGCTGGTCGTCGGCGGCGGCGCCTGCGGCTTGCTGGCCGCGCTGCAGGCCGGCCGCGCCGGGCTCAAGACCCTGCTGCTGGACGAGCAGAACGAACTCGGCGGCTGGCTGCTGTCGGACCCCAACGCGCAGATCGACGGCCGCAGCAGCGAGGCCTACATCCGCTCGGTGCAGGCCGCCCTGGCCGAGATGCCGCATGTGACGGTCCTGGTGCGCACCACCGCCTTCGGCATGTATGAGCAGAACCTGGTGCAGGCCGTGGAGCTGCTGCAGGACCACATCGCGCCCGGGCAGCGCCAGGCCCACCTGCCGCGCCACCGCATGCACAAGATACGCGCGCACCAGGTGGTGTTGGCCACAGGCGCCATCGAGCGCCCCCTGGTGTTCGGCAACAACGACCTGCCGGGCGTGATGACGGTTTCCGCCGGCCAGACTTTTCTGCACCGCTACGGCGTGCGCGTCGGCCAGCGCGTGGTGATCTGCGGCACCAGCGACCTGATCCACGACTGCGCCGAAAGCCTGGCCAAGGCCGGCGCCCAGGTCACCGTGGCCGACGTGCGCCACAGCGCGGTGGCGCGCAATGGCAGCTACACGGTGATGGCGGGCCACTGCATTGCCGAAGCCACCGGCGGCGGCGAAGTCAAGGGCGTCAAACTTGTGCCCCTGCATCCCACGCGCGACGAAACGACCGGCGCCGGCAGCTTCCTGGCCTGCGACGTGGTGCTGAGCTCCGGCGGCCTGTCGCCTACGGTGCACCTGTTTTGCCACGACGGCAGCCGCCCGCAGTGGGACGAATCGCTCGCGGCCTTTGTGGCGCCGCACACGGGGCGCAAAGGTGTTGCCTGCGCCGGTTCGGTCACCGGCGCTTTCGAGCTGGCCGACGCACTGGCGCAAACCACCCAGGCCATGCAGCAGGTGCTGGCCGCCTGCGGCAAGACCGACACCTTGCCGGTTCCGTCCTGCCCCCAGCCCCGCCGCCTGCAGCCGCGCCCCATGTTCCGCCTGCCCGACGGCAAGGCCGAAGGCGCGGGCGCCAAGGCCTTTGTCGACTACCAGAACGACGTCAGCGCCGCCGACATCGAACTGGCGGTGCGCGAAAACTACCACTCCATCGAACACGTCAAGCGCTACACCGCGCTGGGCTTCGGCACCGACCAGGGCAAGCTGTCCAACGTCAACGGCTTTGTCATCACGGCCCGCGCGCTCAAGCGCCCGGTCAGCGAGGTCGGCACCACGACCTACCGCCCGGCCTACACGCCGGTCAGCCTGGGCGCCCTGGCCGGCACCATGTCCGGCGAGCTGTTCGACCCGAATCGCTACGGCGCCATCCACGCCTCGCATGTGGCACGCGGCGCGGCACTGGAGCCGGTCGGCCAATGGCAGCGCCCCTGGTACTTTGCCAAGCCTGGCGAAGACCTGCATGCCGCGGTCGCCCGCGAATGCCTGGCCGCCCGCAACGGCGTGGCGGTGATGGACGCCTCCACCCTGGGCAAGATCCAGATCGACGGCCCGGATGCGCGCGAATTCCTGAACCGCATCTACGCCAATGCCTGGACCCAGCTGGCCGTCGGCAAATGCCGCTACGGCCTGATGCTGGACGAAAACGGCATGGTGATGGACGACGGCGTGACCGCCTGCATCGAGCAAAACCAGTTCTACATGACCACCACCACCGGCGGCGCGGCCCGGGTGCTGAACTGGCTGGAGCGCTGGCACCAGACCGAATGGCCCGAACTCAAGGTCTGGATGACCTCGGTGACCGACCACTGGTCCACCATCGCGCTGGTCGGGCCCAAATCACGCGCGGTGCTGGCCAAGCTCTGCGCCGACATCGACCTCTCGCCCGACAGCTTCAAGTTCATGGACTGGCGCGCGGGCACGGTGCATGGCCTGCCTGTGCGTGTGTTCCGCATCAGCTTCTCGGGTGAGCTGTCCTATGAGCTCAACGTCGAGTCCGGCTACGGCCGCGCGCTGTGGGAGGCGGTGATGGCCGCCGGCGCCGAGTTCGACATCACGCCTTACGGCACCGAGACCATGCACGTGCTGCGCGCCGAAAAAGGCTTCATCATCGTCGGCCAGGATACCGACGGCTCCATGAGCCCCATGGACCTGGACATGGCCTGGGCCGTCGGCCTGAAAAAGCCCTTCAGCTTCCTGGGCAAGCGCTCGCTGTCGCGCAGCGACACGGCCCGCGAAGGCCGCAAGCAGCTGGTGGGGCTGTTGCCCGAAGACCCGGCCAGCGTGCTGGTCGAGGGCGCGCAGATCATGGAAAGCGCCACCGTGGGTGCGCAAAACCAGATGCTGGGCCATGTGACTTCCAGCTACCACAGCGCCTTTCTGGGCCGCTCCATCGCCATGGCCGTGGTCGCCGGCGGCCTGCAGCGCAAGGAGCAGACCCTGTATGTGCACGCCCACGGCAAGGTCACGCCCGCCAAGGTCGGCTCCAGCGTATTCGTGGACCTGAAAGGCGACCGCCAAAATGTTTAACCCCCCCAACGTCATGCTGGAATCCCCCCTGCACGCCTTCGGCCTGCCCGCCCGCGCGGCAACGCCCGCCAAAGAAAACCGCGTGGCCATGAGCGAGCTGCCCCATCTGGGCTACATCGTGCTGCGCGGCAAGGCCGATGACACGGCCTTCATGCAAGGCGTGGCCGGCGTGCTGGGCCAGGCCTTGCCGACCCGGCCGATGTCGGTTGTATCCACCAGCGCCGGCGTGGTGCTGTGGGTCTCGCCCGATGAATGGCTGCTGGCCTGCAAGCGCTCGGCCCGCGACGCCCTGCTGGCCGCGCTGGCCACCGCGTTGCGGGACGTGTTCGCCCAGGTGGTGGACAACAGCGGCGGCCTGACGGCGCTGCGCATCAGCGGCCCCGACCACCTGCTGCTGCTGCGCCAGCTCGGCCCCTACGACTACGAAAGCCTGGCCGTGGGCCGCTGCGCCAGCACCGTAGCCTCCAAGACCGGCTTCACCGTGGTGCGCACCGACACCGACGGTGTGGTCCTGGTGTTCCGCCGCAGCTTCGCCGACTACACCTGGCGCCTGCTGGAGCGCACCGCCAGGCCTTACCGCCTGTGCATCACCAGCCCGGCGCACTGCGCCGACCCGCTATTCACCCCCTTGTTAGAAATCGTTTGAAAGAGCGTCCCCATGCAAACTGAAGCTTTCTTTTCCACAGGCGTGGCCCAGGCCGACCCGGCCGTCAGCCTGGCCATGGACCACGAACTGCAGCGCCAGCGCGAGCAGATCGAGCTGATCGCCTCGGAAAACATCGTCTCCCAGGCCGTGCTGCAAGCCCAGGGCTCGGTGCTGACCAACAAGTACGCCGAAGGCTATCCCGGCAAGCGCTACTACGGCGGCTGCGAGCATGTGGACGTGGTCGAGGCCCTGGCGATTGAACGCCTGTGCAAGCTGTTCGGCTGCGAGTTCGCCAATGTACAGCCCCACTCCGGCGCGCAGGCCAACACCGCGGTGATGCTGGCGCTGGTGCAGCCCGGCGACACGGTGCTGGGCATGTCGCTGTCGGCCGGCGGCCACCTCACGCACGGCGCCAAGCCGGCGCTCTCGGGCAAGTGGTTCAAGGCCGTGCAGTACGGCGTGCGCCGCGTCGATTCGCTGATCGACTATGACGAAGTCGAAGCGCTGGCCCTGGAAAACAAGCCCAAACTCATCATCGCGGGATTTTCCGCCTACCCCCGCACCATCGACTGGGCGCGCTTTCGCGCGATTGCCGACAAGGTCGGCGCCTTCCTGATGGTGGACATGGCCCACGTCGCCGGCCTGGTCGCCACCGGCGTCTACCCCAGCCCGGTGCCGCACGCCCACGTGACGACCTCCACCACTCACAAAACCCTGCGCGGCCCGCGCGGCGGCGTGGTGCTGACCAACGACGCGGAGATCGCCAAGAAGATCAACTCCTCCGTGTTCCCCGGCTCGCAAGGCGGCCCGCTGATGCACGTCATCGCCGCCAAGGCCGTGGCCTTCGGCGAAGCGCTGCAGCCCGGCTTCAAGGCCTACACACAACAGGTCGTGGCCAACGCCAAGGCCCTGGGCGCGGTGCTCAAGGCCGGCGGCCTGGACCTGGTGACCGGCGGCACCGACAACCACCTGCTGCTGGTCGACCTGCGCCCCCTGGGCCTCAAAGGCAATACCACCGAGGTCGCGCTGGAGCGCGCCGGCATCACCTGCAACAAGAACGGCATCCCCTTCGACGACGAGAAACCGACCATCACCTCCGGCATACGCGTCGGCACGGCCGCGGGCACCACACGCGGCTTCGGCGTCGCCGAGTTTGAAGAAGTCGGCCGGCTGATGCTGGAAGTCTTCAACAGCCTGAAGACCCACCCCGCTGGCGACGCCTCCGTCGAAGCTTCAGTCTATGCCCGCGTCAAGGCATTGACCACCCGTTTCCCTCTGTACGCCTAAAGGACAAACGCCATGAGCACGCTGCACCAAGACTCCCTCATCATCGATGGCCTGATCATCTCCAAGTGGAGCCGTGAGGTGTTCGAGGACATGAAAAAAGGCGGCCTCAGCGCCGCCAATTGCACCGTCTCGGTGTGGGACGACTTCAAGAGCACGGTGCACAACATCGCCGAGATGAAGAAATCCATCCGCGACAACAGCGACCTGCTGTCGCTGGTGCGCACCACGGCCGACATCGAGCAAGCCAAAAAAGACGGCAAGACCGGCATCATCCTGGGCTTCCAGAACGCCCACGCCTTTGAAGACCAACTCGGCTATGTCGAAGCCTTTGCCGACATGGGTGTGCGCGTGGTCCAGCTTTGCTACAACACGCAGAACCTGATTGGCACCGGCTGCTACGAGCGCGACGGGGGCCTCTCGGGCTACGGCCGCGAAGTCATCGGCGAGATGAACCGCGTCGGCATCATGGTGGACTTGTCACACGTAGGCGCCAAGACGTCGGAAGAAGCCATCCTCGAATCCAAGAAGCCCGTTACCTACAGCCACTGCCTGCCTGCCGGCCTGAAGGAACACCCGCGCAACAAAAGCGACGAGCAGCTCAAATTCATCGCCGACCGCGGCGGCTTTATCGGCGTGACCATGTTTCCTCCCTTCCTCAAGCGCGGCCCCGAAGCCACGGTGGAGGACTACGTCGAAGCCCTGGACTATGTGATCAACATCGTGGGCGAAGACTGCGTAGGCGTGGGAACCGACCACACCCAGGGTTATGGCAAGGAATTCTTCGACATGCTGACCCACGACAAGGGGCAGTTCCGCCGCCTCACCAATTTCGGCACCGTGCAAAACCCGCTGGGCATACGCACCATCGGCGAAATGCCAAACCTGACAGCCGCCATGGAACGCGCGGGCTGGCCGGTGGCCAAGATCACAAAGGTCATGGGGCGCAACTGGCTCCGTGTTTTTGGTGAGGTGTGGGGCGTGTAGTTCACACTCCCGACAGGGTTAGGGTTGTTCTTGCTTTCTTTGCTTTATTTGCCTTCTTCCAATCAATCAGGAGTGTTCGTACCATGATGAAACCGCAAAAAAATATTTCCCTCGGCCAGCGCCGCAAATTCCTGGCGCAGACACTGGGTGCCTCGGCCCTGGCCGCCACGGGCATGGGCGCCTTTGCCCAGGCCAAACCCACAATCAAGATCGGTTTTGTCGACGGCTGGTCCGACAGCGTGGCCACCACCAACCTCGCCGCGGCCATCATCCGCAGCAAGCTGGGCTATCCGGTTGAGCTGGTGCCGCTGGCGGCCGGCATCATGTGGCAAGGCGTGGCACGCGGCGACCTGGACATGACGCTGTCGGCCTGGCTGCCGGTGACGCACGAAGCCTACCTGACCAGCTTCAAGGACAAGGTCCAGATCCTGGGCGCCAACTACCCCGGCGCCAAGATCGGCCTGATCGTGCCCGACTACGTCAAGGCCACCAGCCTGGCCGACCTCAACAACTTCCGCGCCGATTTTGACAACCGCATTGTGGGCATTGACGCCGGCGCGGGTGTGATGCGCAAAACCGAGGAAGCCATCAAGGCCTACGGCCTGGACATGCGCCTGCTGCCCAGCTCCGGCCCGGCCATGGCCGCCGAACTCGACCGCTCCTACCGCGCGAACAAATCCATCGCCGTCACAGGCTGGATTCCGCACTGGATGTTCGCCAAGTACAAGCTGCGCTTCCTGGCCGACCCGAAAAACATCTACGGCGCCGAAGAGCACGTGGACAGCGTCATCAACCCGGCGCTCAATGCCAAGGCGCCGGCTGTCGTGGCTTTCCTGAAGAAATTCTCGTGGAAGCCGGAAGAAATCGGCGCCGTGATGCTGGCCGTCGAAGGCGGCTCCAAGGCGGACGCGGCAGCCGAGAAGTGGATGAACGACAACGCCGCGCGTGTTTCAAGCTGGCTCGGCTAAAGCGCCGCAAACACCGGGCGCAGATAGCGGCCCGGTGGTCCCAGCCGGCCTGGGACCACCGGCCGCCATCGGATCGGGGGTGAAGCCTTCCCCTGCCCCGTGGTTTGACCTTTGCTTTCCACCAGACACAAACAGGCCGTGTTCCAGGCCGTGTTCCGACATCCATAACGAGACTCCCAAGATGAACCCGCAACTCCCCATTGAAGTTGATGCCCAGACCGGGATCTGGACCACCGACGGCCTGCCGATGATTTATGTGCCGCGGCACTTCTTCGTCAACAACCATGTCGAAACCGAGGCCGTGGTGGGCCGCGAGGTGTACGCACCCGCGCTCTACAAGGCGGGGCATCGCTCGGCGTATTTCTGGTGCCAGAAAGAGGCGGCCACGCACGGCCTGTCCGGCATGGCGGTTTACGAGCACTACCTCAAGCGCCTGTCGCAGCGCGGCTGGGGCCTGTTCTCCTTCATCGAATCGGACGCCGCCACCGGCCGCGCAAAGATCAAGCTCGAGCACTCGGTGTTCGTGCTCGCGCAAGGCATTGCCGGCGTGCCGGTGAACCACAGCAAGGTCTGCTACCTGTTCGCCGGCTGGTTCTCGGGCGCGATGGACTGGGTGCTGGAGACCAGCGGCTCGGCCGTGCGCACCACCAGCGCCGAAACCCAGTGCGCGGCCGAGGGCCACAGCCACTGCGTGTTCACCGTCAGCCCCCTCTAGAGATTCGCCATGCGCTACCCGCATTTGTTTGAGCCCATCCGCCTGAACCAGGTCCTGCTGCGCAACCGCATCGTCAGCACCGCGCATGCCGAGGTGTATGCCGAAGGCGGCAACCCGACCGAGCGCTACATCCGGTACTACGAGGAAAAAGCCAAGGGCGGTGTGGGCCTGGCAATTTGCGGCGGCTCCAGCCCGGTGTCGCGCGACAGCCCCTGGTCCTGGTGGAGTTCCGTCAACCTGGCGAAGAACTCGGTGATCGAGCCCTTGGCCAAGCTGGCCGAGACCATGCACAAGCACGGCGCCAAGCTGATGATCCAGGCCACCCACATGGGCAGGCGCAATGCCTGGCACGGCTTCGACTGGCCGCACCTGGTCAGCCCCTCGGGCATACGCGAGCCGGTGCACCGCGGCAACGCCAAGACCATAGAGATCGAAGAGATTCGCCGCATCGTGGCCGACTACGGCCGGGCCGCCAAACGCGTGAAGGACGCCGGCCTGGACGGCATCGAAATCTCCGCCGCGCACCAGCAGCTGGTCGACCAGTTCTGGAGCCCGCGCGTGAACCACCGCACCGACGAGTACGGCGGCAGCCTGGAAAACCGCCTGCGCTTCGGCATGGAAGTGCTGCAGGCCGTGCGCGAGCAGGTCGGCGCCGATTTCTGCGTCGGCATGCGCATGTGCGGCGACGAATTCCATGAAGACGGTATCAGCCACGAGATGGCCAAGGAGATTGCCCAGGCCATGTCGGAAAGCGGCCTGATCGACTTCCTGAGCGTGGTCGGCTCCGGCGCGGACACCCACAACACCCTGGTCAACTGCATGCCGCCCATGGCGCTGCCGCCCGAGCCCTTTGTGCACCTGGCCGCCGGCATCAAGTCGGTGTCCAAAGTGCCCGTCATGCACGCGCAAAGCATTCGCGACGCCTCGCAGGCCGAACGCATCCTGGCCACCGGCATGGTCGACATGGTGGGCATGACGCGCGCGCAGATCGCCGATCCGCACATGGTCATCAAGATCCGCGACGGCCGGGAAGACCAGATCAAACAATGCGTGGGCGCCAACTACTGCATAGACCGCCAGTACAACGGCCTGGACGTGCTGTGCATCCAGAACGCCGCCACCAGCCGCGAAGAAACCATGCCGCACACCATTGAAAAAACCACCGGTGTCCGCCGCAAGGTGGTGGTGGTCGGCGCCGGCCCGGCCGGCCTGGAAGCCGCGCGCGTGGCCCGCGAGCGCGGCCACGAGGTGGTGCTGTTCGAGAAAAACACCGTCGTCGGCGGCCAGGTGAACCTGGCGGCCAAGCCGCCCAAGCGCGAGCAGATGGCCGGCATCATCCGCTGGTTCGACATGGAGACCCAGCGCCTGGGCGTGCAGCGCCGCCTGGGCGTGGCGGCCACGCAGGAAATGATCCTGGCCGAGCAGCCCGACATCGTGGTGCTGGCCACCGGCGGCACACCGCACATGGGGCAAACGCCCGCCTGGGGCGCGGCTGAAGGCCTGTGCGTCAGCAGCTGGGACATCCTGTCGGGCGCGGTCGCGCCGGGCGAAAACGTCCTGGTGTACGACAGCATCAGCACCCACGCGGGCACCGGCGCGGCCGACTTCATCGCCGCGCGCGGCAAGCTGGTGGAGATCGTGACGCCCGACGTCAAGGTCGCCGACGACGTGGGCGGCACCACCTTCCCGATCTTTTACCGCCAGCTGTACGCCAGCGGCGTGATCCAGACGCCCAACTTCTGGCTGGAGCGCGTTTACCGCGAAGGCGACAAACTGATCGCCGTGCTGAAGAACGAATACACCGAAGCGCTGGAAGAGCGCGCAGTGGACCAGGTGGTCATCGAAAACGGCATCCTGCCCAATGACGGCCTGTACTGGCAGCTCAAGCCGCTGTCGCTCAACAAGGGCCAGACCGACATCGAGGCCCTGTACGACGCGCAGCCGCAGCCCGGCTTGAGCCAGGCCACCGGCAAGGGGGACTTCCTGCTCTACCGCGTCGGCGACTGCGTCTCCATGCACAACATCCACGCCGCGATCTACGACTCGCTGCGCCTGTGCAAGGATTTTTGACATGCTGCCCCAGCTTGTAAGCGCCGTGTTCTGGCTGGCCGTCCTGGCCCTGGCCTGGGGCATGGGCCGGCGCGCGCTCATCTGGAAAACAGGCCGGCAGGCCAGTGTGGACCTGCGCGGGCTGTTGCAAATACCCAAGCGCTACTTTGTGGACTTGCACGACGTGGTGGCTCGCGAGCCCTTTGTGGCACGGGCCCACGTCGGTGTGGCCGGCGGTGCAATCCTGGCCCTGGCATTGGTGGCGCTGAACTACGGCCTGGGCCTGTACTTGCGGGTACTGGATGCGGCGCTGCTGCTGGCCGGGCTGATGATGCTCGCCGGTGCCGGCGCAATGGCCTGGCGCCGGCGCAACGCGCCGCAGCGCCTGTCCAAAGGGCCCTGGAGCCGCCTTCCCTATTCGCTGGCGCTGTTTGCGGCGGCTGCTGCTTTCGTCGGTGCGCTGGCCTTCACCGGCACCGCCCTGGCGCCCTGGCTGGCCGGCGTGGTCGCGCTCGCCTTTGCCGCCGGCGCCGCCGAACTGGCCTTGGGCGTGGGCCTGGCCGGACCGATGAAACATGCGGTCGCCGGCCTGCTGCACCTGGGCCTGCACCCCCGGCCCGAGCGTTTTGGCGACAAACGCTTCGCCACCGCCCTCAAGCCGCTGCGCCTGAGCGCGGACGACATGGGCGTAGGCAAGCCCGCCGACTTCGCCTGGAACAAGCTGCTGTCCTTCGATGCCTGCGTGCAGTGCGGCAAATGCGAAGCCGCCTGCCCGGCCTTCGCGGCGGGCCAGCCGCTGAACCCGAAAAAGCTGATCCAGGACCTGGTGGTCGGCATGAGCGCCAGGACCGACGCCGCTTATGCGGGCAGCCCTTACCCTGGCCAGCCCATAGGCCAGCACGGCGGAGCGCCCGGCCTGCCCATCGTGAACGGCCTGATCAACAGCGAGACGCTCTGGTCCTGCACCACCTGCCGGGCCTGCGTGCAGGAATGCCCCATGCTGATCGAACATGTGGACGCCATCGTCGACATGCGGCGCCACATGGCCCTGGTCGATGGCGTGGTGCCGAACAAGGGCATGGAAGTGCTGGAGCAGCTGCGCGACACCGACACCGCCGGCGGTTTCCCGCTCACGGCCCGGCACCACTGGGCGGCCGACCTGAATGTGCCGGTGCTCGATGCCGGCGGCCGGACCGACTGGCTGGTGCTGGTGGGCGAAGGCGGCTTTGACATGCGCTACCAGCGCACCCTGCGCGCCTTCATCAAAACCCTGCAAAAAGCCGGCCTGCGGATCGCCTTGCTGGGCGCGGCGGAAACCGATTGCGGCGACCTGGCGCGCCGCCTGGGCGACGAGCATGGCTTCCAGCGCCTGTCGCGCCAGCTCATCGCCACGCTGAAGGCACGCGGCTTCCAGCACATCGTGACACCCGACCCGCACATCTTCCATTCGCTGAAAAACGAGTACCCCGCCATGGGTGGCGACTTCGACGTCTGGCACCACACCCAGCTGCTGGCCCAGCTGCTGGCCGAGGGCAAGCTCCAGCCCACGCGTGCCGGCAGCGTGGAGGCCGTCACTTACCACGACCCCTGCTACCTGGGCCGCTACGGCCGCGAAGTGGACGCGCCGCGCGCCGTGCTCAAGGGCATAGGCATCAAGGTTGTCGAGATGGAACGCAACCGTGAGCGCGGCCGCTGCTGCGGCGGCGGGGGCGGCGCACCGTTTACCGACATTCCGGGCACCACGCGCATTCCCGATATCCGCATCGCCGACGCGAAGCTTGCCGGCGCAGGCGTGGTGGCCGTGGCCTGCCCCAACTGCACCGCCATGCTCGAGGGCGTGGTGGGGCCGCGGCCCGAAGTGCTCGATGTGGCCGAACTGCTGGCCCATGCATTGGAGGTCGCATGAGCACCGCATACGCCCCCCCAGGCCAGTTGCGCCGCGTGGACCCGCGCCGGCCCGCCATCATCACGCCCGCGGGCCTGCGGCGCATCGTGCTGGGCAGCAGCGAAGGCGAACGCATCAGCGCAAACCGCCTCGATGCGCCGGTGGCCAAGGCCGCGCGCAGCGCCGGCCCCTTTCACCGCGCCACCATGGTGGTGGCCCGCGCGGAGCGCGGCGCGCTGAGCGACGCGGCACGCCAGGCGGTTGCGGCGGCGGCGATCCTGGCCCCGGCCGATACCGAAGTCATCCTGGCGGTGCTGGGGCCCTGCCATGACGATGTGGCCGCGCTGGGCGCGGACCGCTTGCTGGCGGCTGAGGATTTTGAGGCGAACCGCTACCAGCCCGCAGCCTGCGTGCAATGGCTGCAAGGCCTGCAGGCCGCCTGGGCTCCCCAACACTGGCTGTTCGCCGACACCGGCTTTGACGGCCAGCTGGGCCGGCGCTTTGCCGTCCAGGCCGGGCTGGGCCTGGCCTGCGGCGTGGTCGAGCTGGGGGCGGACAGCCTGCGCGTGCCCGCCGGCGCCGGCCAGGACTGGCTGCGCCCGCATGCCCAGGTCATGCTGCTGGCCAAGGGCGTGGCCAGCACCAAATTGCCTTTTGTCGGGCTCGGCGTGCGCGAACCCGCGCAGCCTGTGCCGACTGTTTCCGAGCGCGGCATCGAGGACCTCGGTGTGCAGCCCGGGGACCCGAAAACGCTGGCGCTCGAGGAAGCCGATTTCATCCTGGCCGCGGGCAACGGCGTCACCGACCTGCCGCTGTTCCACGCGCTGGCGCTGGAAGTGGGCGCCGCCGTCGGCGCCTCGCGCGTCGCGGTGGACGACGGCCGCTTTGCCCGCGCCCAGCAGATCGGCGCCACGGGGAAAACCGTCTCCGCTTCGGCGTACCTGGCGCTGGGGATTTCGGGCGCGGTACAGCACCTGCAAGGCATCAAGGATTGCCGCCACGTCATTGCGGTGAACCTCGATGCGTCGGCGCCCATCGCGCGCCGTGCCGACCTGACCGTGGTGGAAGACAGCGCGGCCCTGATGCGCGCGCTGCTGGAACTGGTGCGCCAACACAAGGAGGCCGCATGAGCGACATCACCGTACTCGTGGCGGCCCGCCACCACGCGATCAGCGGCCGGCCCGTGCGCAGCCGCGCCGATGCGGCCGCTGCCGCCCTGGCCTTGGGCGTGTCGGGTACCGTGCGGCTGCTGACGGCAGGCCCGCTGCCCGACGCGGTCGCCCGCGATTACCTGGCCCTGGGCGCGCCGCTGCTGGAAGTCCTGGAATGCGGCGAAGGCGCCGACATCGCGGCACGCCTGCTGCCGGCCTTGCGCGATGTGCCCTGGGTGTTGGCGGGAACTCGCTCCGAATCCGAACACGGCACCGGCAGCACAGGAATATTGCCCTATGCCCTGGCAGCCGCGCTGCAGCGCCCCGTGGTCGCCGATGTCCTGGGCATACAGGCCGAAGGTTCCGCCTGGATCGTGACCCAGGCCCTGCCCAAAGGCGCGCGGCGCCGCCTGCGCGTGCAGGCACCGGCCGTGCTGGTGGTCAGCGCCGCAGCATCACCCACATTGCGCCATTCGCTGGCCGACGCCATGGCGGGCCGCATCGTGCGCAAGCCGCTTCAGGCGACCAAGCCCGCATCCACATCCCCATCAGCACCCGCGGGCCAGCGGGTTGCCGGCAGCAAGCGCCGCAAGCTGCTGGAGGCCCGCACCCAGCAAAGCGGCCACGCCCGCATGCTGGGCGCGATCGAGTCGCCCTCGACGGGCGGCGCCGTGCTGCAAGCGGGCGACCCACACACCAAGGCGCAGGCGGTACTGGACTACCTGCGCACCCATTCTCTTGTTCATTTTTGACGAAACGCCCACTATGACAAAGACCCTTTCCGCGCAAACCCTGTTGACCCGTGAGTTGCTGGCCCGCCGCCGCCCAGGCTACAGCCTGGAGGCGCCGTTCTACCTCAGCGACACGGTGCTGCAGGCCGACATGGAACACATCTTCGGCAAGCACTGGATCTTCGTCGCCGTCGAGCCGCAGATCGCCGAAGCCGGCGACTACATCACCGTGGACTTCGACAAGAACTCCATCCTGATCGTGCGCGACGACGACATGCAGGTGCGGGCCTTCCACAATGTCTGCCGCCACCGCGGCTCGCGCCTGTGCGCGAGCCGGCAGGGCGTGGTCGGCAACATCGTCTGCCCTTACCACCAATGGACTTACGACCTGACCGGCAAGCTGATCCACGCCAAACACATGGGCGATGACTTCGACGCCTCGGACCTGGGCCTCAAGCCGGTGCATGTGCGCAGCCTGGCGGGTTTGATCTTTATCTGCCTGGCGGAAAACCCGCCCGAAGACTTCGAGCAGATGGTGGCCGAGATGACGCCTTACCTGGCGCCCCACCAGCTGAGCCAGTGCAAGGTGGCGGCCCAGGTCGACATCGTGGAAGACTGCAACTGGAAGCTCACCATGGAAAACAACCGGGAGTGCTACCACTGCATGAGCAACCACCCCGAGCTGACCATCTCCCTGTACGAGTACGGATTCGGCTACAAACCGGACGAGCACAACGCCGCCGGGCAGCAACAGTTCCAGGACATCATGGACGCCAGCCACAAACGCTGGGAAGCCATGGGCCTGCCCTCGGCGGAGATCGACACCCTGGATGACCGCGTGACGGGCTTTCGCACCCAGCGCCTGCCGATAGACCGCTCCGGCCAGTCGCAAACCATGAACGCAGAGGTCGCCTCCAAAAAACTGCTGGCCGACTTTGTCGACCCGGCGCTGGGCGGCCTGTCGTTCTGGACGCAGCCCAACTCCTGGCACCACTTCATGAGCGACCACATCGTCAGCTTTTCCGTGCTGCCCATCTCGGCCACCAAAACCCTGGTGCGCACCACCTGGTGCGTGCACAAGGACGCGGTGGAAAACGTGGACTACACCGTGGAGAACCTGACCGCCGTGTGGAATGCCACCAATGCGCAGGACCGCCGCCTGGTGGAAGAGTCGCAAATCGGCATCGCCACCGGCGCCTACCAGCCCGGGCCATATTCACCGTACACCGAAGGCCTGGTTGAAAAATTCTGCAACTGGTATGTGAACCGCCTCAGTGCCCTGACCCGGTAGATCCCGGTAAACATCCACCGACATTTCCAGCGTTCTGGCCCATCCCCATGTCCACCTCTCTTCACGCTCCTGACTTCGCGGCGCCCGCCTCCCCGCCCTGGTCTTCCGACCGGGACGAAACCCTGCGCTGCGTCCAGGTGCGCCAGGAAACGCACGACGTCAAAACCTTTGTGCTCGCGGCGCAAGGGCCGCGCAGCTTTCGCTACCTGCCGGGCCAGTTCATCACGCTGGAGCTGGACATCGCGGGCAGCAAGATCAACCGCTGCTACACGCTGTCCAGCACGCCCACCCGCCCCGACCTGGTCAGCATCACCGTCAAACGCGTGCCGGGCGGGACTGTGTCCAACTGGCTGCATGACAACTTGCGCCCCGGCATGACGCTGGGCGTGATCGGGCCCTCGGGAGAATTCAGCTGCTTCAAGGCACCGACACAGCGTTACCTGTTCCTTTCGGGCGGCAGCGGCGTGACGCCCCTGATGTCCATGACCCGCGCGCTGCACGACCTGGGCAGCGATGCCGACATCGTGTTCGCGCATTGCGCGCGCAGCCCCGCCGACGTGCTGTTCCCCGAAGAGCTGACCTTGATGGCGCGCAACATGGCGCAGCTTCGGCTGGCCACCGTGTGCGAGCAGCACACGCCGGGCAGCGCCTATGCCGGGCATATCGGTCGCATGGACGCGGCGCGGCTGGCCCATATCGCGCCCGACTTCCTGCAGCGCGACGTCTACACCTGCGGCCCGGCGCCTTTCATGGCGGCGGTGCGCCAGCTGCTGGCGGCGGCGGGCTACGACATGCGGCGCTACCGCGAAGAGAGTTTTTCGTTTGCCGACCAGGCGCAGCCCGAGGCGCAAGCGCAGGCCGACGGCGATGGCGGCGCCGCCACGCACAGCATCCAGCTGCAGAAGATGGGCCAGTCCTTTTCGTGCCGCGCCGACCAGACCATCTTGCAGGCGGCCACGGCCGCGGGCCTGCGCCTGCCGTCCTCCTGCAGCAGCGGCATCTGCGGCACCTGCAAAACCAAAAAAATCTCCGGCCAGGTCGAGATGAAACACGCCGGCGGCATTCGCCCGCGCGAGATCGACCAGGGCTGGATCCTGCCTTGCTGCAGCAAACCCGTGAGTGATGTCGCACTGGATCGGTGAGCTCAAAAACGTGCATGCACCGAATCAAGAATCCCTTTGAACCCTCATTGAAAGTTATGCAAATTTTTTTGGCGTTTAACGGCAGAAATCGAGGTCCTCCATGGACAAACCCTATAGCTTGAAACCCCTGCGCCCGACAAAATCGTGGCACGCTGCTTGCTCATAAAAAGAACCGAAACATGCAGCGAAATTTCCCCGGAGACATACGATGACAAAACCCAAGATCAGTGTCCGAAATCTTTACAAGATTTTCGGAAACAATATTTCAGAAGCCGTGAAGTTGCTGGGGGAAGGCCTGAGCAAGGACGAAGTGTTTGCCAGGACCGGGCACGTCGTCGGCGTCAACAAAGTCAGCTTCGACGTCATGCCGGGCGAGATCTATGTGCTCATGGGTTTGTCGGGCTCGGGCAAGTCCACCCTGATCCGGCTCATCAACCGCCTGGTCGAGCCGTCGTCAGGCTCCATCAACATCGACGGAGAGGACATCACCGCCCTGCCGCAGTGCGACCTGGTCAAGTGGCGGCGCAAGCGGGTAGCCATGGTGTTCCAGTCCTTCGCGCTCATGCCGCACCGCAATGTGCTGGACAACGCCGCCTTCGGCCTCGAAATGGCGGGCACGCCGCGCAAGGCGCGCGAGGACCGGGCCATGGAAGTGCTGGGCCAGGTGGGTTTGCAGACTTACGCGGCGAAGTACCCCTCGCAACTGTCGGGCGGCATGCAGCAGCGCGTGGGGCTGGCGCGCGCCCTGGCGGTGGACCCCGACATCCTGCTGATGGATGAAGCCTTCTCGGCGCTGGACCCGCTCAAGCGCGTCGAGATGCAAGGCCTGATGCTGGACTTGCAGCGCGAACAGCAGCGCACGGTGCTGTTTGTCTCGCACGACCTCGAAGAAGCCCTGCGCATAGGCACCCGCATCGCCATCATGGAAGGCGGCAACCTGGTGCAGGAAGGCACGCCCCACCAGATCATCACCCAGCCGGCCAACGACTATGTGCGGCGCTTTTTCGAAGGCGTGGACACCTCGCGCTACCTGACCGCCGCGGACCTGCTGGACCCCGGCTTGAACGGCCACTCCTACAACGGCGGGCCGCGCCTGCCGTCCCACACCACCTTGCCCGAGGCCATGAAGATTGTGCTGGGCATGGACCAACCGGTGGGCGTATTCGACGCCACCGACCAATTACTGGGCTGCATCTCCGCGCGCAGCCTGCTCGTCCGAATGGCTCAAGAGGCCCGCCATGTCTAATCTGCTTTCTCAAATCACCCAGGCCTCGCACGACGTGCTGCCCCTGGGCAAGTGGGTCAATGCCGGGGTGAAACACCTGCTGGACAACGGCGCCGCCGTCTTCGATTCCATCGGCGTGGTGGTCGAACAATTCGCCACGTGGGTCGAGATGGGCATGCTGGCCCTGCCCTTCTGGCTGGTCATCCTGGTGGCCACGGCAGTGGGCGTGCGCCGGCTGGGCTGGAAGTTCGGGCTCTTTGTGGCGCTGTCCCTGGCGCTCATCGTGGTCACCGGTTTCTGGCTGCAAACCATGGTCACCCTGGCGCTCACGCTCTCGGCCACCCTGATCAGCCTGTTTTTCGGGATACCGCTGGGCATCTGGTGCGCGCGCGCGCCGCGTGTGAACGCCTCGATACGGCCCATGCTGGACTTCATGCAGACCATGCCCGCTTTTGTCTACCTGATCCCCGCGGCCATGCTGTTCGGCCTGGGCCGGGTGCCCGGCATCATCGCCACCGTGATCTTCGCCATGCCGCCCGTGGTGCGCCTGACCAGCCTGGGCATACGCCAGGTGAGCTCCGAACAGGTGGAAGCGGGCAACGCCTTCGGCTGCACCTCCACCCAGCTGCTGTTCAAGGTGCAGCTCCCGATTGCCCTGCCGACCATCATGGCCGGCGTCAACCAGACTATCATGATGGCGCTGTCCATGGTCATCATCGCCTCCATGGTGGGGGCGGGCGGCCTGGGCAACGACGTACTCGCCAGCATCCAGCGACTGGACATCGGCCTGGGGTTCGAGAGCGGGCTGGCGGTGGTTTTGCTGGCCATCATCCTCGACCGCCTCACCGAGAGTTTTGGCGTGGCCCGCGAGAGCAGCGACAGCTAGGTGTCACAAGGATCACTCCATGCCACGCGTTCCGGTTGAGCCTCCCGCGCCAAAAACAGTTGGCGCCGACGAGGTCAAGTCCAAAAAAGACGGCACCCATGTCGGCTTCATCCTGCTGCACGACTATTCGATGATCGCGTTCGCCAATGCCGTGGAAACGCTGCGCATGGCCAACTACATCAGCCGCCGCCCCCTGTACCGGTGGACCGTGGTGAATCCCGAACAGGCCAGCGCGGTCGCCAGCAACGGCCTGGCGCTGGCGACGACCGGGGAGCTGGCCGAGCTGGCCGGCTGCGACATGGTTTTTGTCTGCGGCGGCGTCAACATCCGCAGCGTCACCAACGACGGCGTGCGCCAGCTGCTGCGCCGCTGCGCCGCCGGCGGCGCGGTCATGGGCGCGCTGTGCACGGGCTCCTTCGCCCTGGCCAGCGCCGGGCTGCTGGACGGCTACCGCTGCGCCATCCATTGGGAAAACCTGGCGGCCATCAGCGAGGAGTTTCCCAAGGTGCGCTTCGCGCCCGAGGTCTTCATCCTCGACCGCGACCGCATGACCTGCTCCGGCGGCACGGCCCCGCTGCACCTGATGCTGCACCTGATCCGCGGCGCTCACGGCGCCAAGCTGGTGATGGACATCTCCGAACAATTCATCGTGGAGCGGCTGCGCGCCAGCAACGACCGCCAGCGCATCCCGCAGCCCGAATGCATAGGCCCCGGTTACCAGCACCTGACGGAGGCCGCCGAGATCATGGCGGCCAATATTGAAGACCCCCTGCCTCTGGCCGAACTGGCCGGCGCCGTCGGGCTCTCGCTGCGCCAGCTCGAGCGCCTGTTCCACCGCTACTTCAGCATCAACCCGGCGCAGTACTACATGAACCTGCGGCTGCGCCGCGCACAGGAGCTGCTCACGCACAGCAGCCATCCCATCATGCAGGTCACCGTGGCCTGCGGCTTCCAGTCGTCCTCGCATTTCTGCAAGGCCTACCGCAGCCTGTTCGGGCACGCGCCCAGCGAGGAACGCCGCGGCAAGGTGGGCGAGAGCGAAGCGCGCACCAGGGCCTCGCGCAAGCGCGTGGTGCCCCTGAAACGCGCCGCCTGAAGCGCGCGGCCGCGGCCGCATACCTGCCGCTGCGGGACAACTCCGCGTCGCTCCCAGCAAAGTTGCGCAGCCCCAACCTGTAAAAGTGCAGTGGTGCCGTAGCACCGCGCGATTTCACTTTGACAAGGGACAGGGCATGAAGCTGCAAGCAAGGACGCCCTCCTGCCTTGGAGATGCGACGCGCCGGATGCGGCAGCCGGGCAAGCCATTCCATACCAACACAAGGAGACCCAGAATGTCAGCTAATCGCGGTGTCGTCTACCTGCGCCAGGGCCAGGTTGAAGTCCAGTCCATCCCGTTTCCCAAACTGCTCAATCCGCTGGGCGGCAAGGCCGAACACGGCGTGATCCTGAAGGTGCTCACCACCAACATCTGCGGCTCCGACCAGCACATGGTGCGCGGCCGCACCACCGCGCCGGCCGGCCTGGTGCTGGGCCATGAGATCACGGGCGAGGTGCTCGAAGTCGGACGCGACGTCGAAACACTGCAGCGCGGCGACATCGTGTCCGTGCCCTTCAATGTGGCCTGCGGGCGCTGCCGCACTTGCAAGGAACAGCACACCGGCGTGTGCCTCAGCGTGAACCCATCCCGCGCCGGCGGGGCCTATGGTTACGTCGACATGGGCGGCTGGATTGGCGGGCAAGCCGAGTACGTCATGGTGCCCTATGCGGACTTCAATTTGCTGAAGTTCCCCGACCGCGCGCAGGCCGTTGAAAAAATCCGCGACCTGACTTGCCTGTCCGACATCCTGCCCACCGGCTACCACGGCGCGGTGACGGCCGGGGTCGGCCCGGGCAGCACGGTGTATGTGGCGGGCGCCGGCCCGGTCGGCCTGGCCGCTGCCGCCTCGGCGCGATTGCTGGGGGCCGCCGTCGTCATCGTCGGCGACATCAACCCGTCCCGCCTGGAACATGCGCGCAAGGTCGGTTTCGAGACCGTCGACCTGTCCAAGGACGCCCCCCTGGGCGAGCAGATCGCGCAGATCCTGGGCACGCCGGAAGTCGACTGCGCCGTGGATGCGGTGGGCTTCGAGGCGCGCGGCCACGGCCATGCGGGCTCACAGACGGAAGCCCCAGCCGCGGTGCTCAATTCGCTGATGGAAGTCACGCGCGCGGCGGGCAAGATCGGCATTCCGGGCCTGTATGTCACGGAGGATCCCGGCGGTGTCGACAAGGCCGCAAAGACCGGCTCGCTTAGCCTTCGCCTGGGCCTGGGCTGGGCCAAATCGCACAGCTTCTTCACCGGCCAGACGCCCGTCATGAAATACAACCGCGCGCTGATGCAGGCCATTTTGTGGGACCGCATCAAGATCGCCGATGTGGTGGGCGTGCAGGTGATTTCGCTGGACGAGGCGCCCTCGGGCTATGCCGCCTTCGATGCCGGCGCGCCGAAAAAATTCGTCATCGACCCGCACCAGCAACTGAAGAAGGCGGCCTGAGTTTCACGGCGCCGGGGCAACGCCCCGGCGCGTGAAGACATCCCGCCCTTTAGCCCTTCAACCACAAACATCTATTGCCAACTTTCCCGCGCCCATGACCCCGGATACCAACACCCATTTCTGCCTGAACCTGGCCTGCGGCAGCGCCCAGGGCCAGGTCGCGGCCATCTCCGCCTTGTTAAACGAGCATGGGGCGTATATCGAGCAGTTTTCGGTGTTTGACGACCACACGACCGAGCGCTTTTTTGTGCGCAGCGTTTTCAGCTTGCGCAGCTCGGTGGAAGTGCTGCGCGGCGCCTTCGCCGAACTGGCAAAAGGTTTCCCGCAAGCGCAGTGGCAGCTGCACGACCTGGCGCAACCCACCCGCGTGCTGGTCATGGTGTCCAAATTCGACCATTGCCTGCGCGAGCTGATCGCGCAGTGGCGGCGCGGTGAACTGAAGATGGACATTGTGGCGATTGCCTCCAACCATGCCGACCTGGCGCCTCTGGCCGAGGCCGAGGGCCTGCCCTTTCACCACCTTCCGATCAGCGCCGAAACCAAACCCGCGCAGGAAGAAAAGCTGCGCCGGCTGATCACGGACACCGGCGCCGAATTTGTGGTGCTGGCCCGCTACATGCAGGTCCTGTCGGAGGACTTGTGCCGGCAGCTGCACGGCCGGGTCATCAATATCCACCATTCCTTCCTGCCCGGCTTCAAGGGCGGCAAGCCCTACCAGCAGGCCCACGACCGGGGCGTCAAGCTGATAGGCGCGACCGCCCACTTCGCCACCACCGACCTGGACGAGGGCCCCATCATCGAGCAGTCGGTCGAGCGTGTGGACCACGCCGATACGCCGCAACACCTGTCACAGGCGGGCCGCCTGGTGGAAAGCCTGGTGCTGTCGCGGGCCCTGCGTTTTGTGCTGGAGCGGCGGGTGTTCATCAACGGCATGAAAACCGTGGTGCTGCGTTAGGGCACTAAGGCACTAAGGCACACTGGCGCCACCCGGACGGGCTTGTTCATCCAATCCTTTCTTCCATTCTTTTTACCCAGGCGCACCGCGCCAGAAAATCCCCCACCATGGCTGTCAGTGTTTTTGATATTTTCAAGATTGGCATAGGCCCGAGCAGCTCGCACACCGTGGGCCCGATGCGGGCGGCCCACCTGTTCACCGAGCGCCTGGCGCACCAGGGCCTGCTGGCCTCCTGCGCGCGCGTGGAGGTCAAGCTCTACGGCTCCCTGGGCTCCACCGGCAAAGGCCACGGCACCGACAAGGCCGTGCTGCTGGGCCTGCAGGGGCATGACCCGGAAAACGTCGACGTGGAAGCCATCCCGGCGATGCTGGAGGCCATTCGCAGCACGGGCCAGCTGCAGCTGGCGGGCCGGCACCCGGTGGCCTTCCGCGAGAAAGATCACCTGGCGTTTTACCGCCGCGAGACCCTGCCCTTTCACCCCAACGGCATGCGCTGCATCGCGTATGATGCCGCGGGAGAGGAGCTGCTCAACCGCTGCTATTACTCGGTGGGCGGCGGTTTTGTGGTCAGCGATGAAGTGGCGGCCGACGGCAGCAAGCAGAAAGTGCTGGCGCCCGACGTCACCGTGCTGCCCTACCCTTTCCACAGCGGCGACGAGCTGATGCAGCAATGCAAAAAAGCCGGCATCTCGATTGCCGAACTCATGCGCCGCAATGAACGCCATTGGCGCAGCGATGCCGAAATCGACGCCGGCCTGCACAAAATCTGGGACGTGATGCAAGCCTGCGTGGAGCGCGGCTGCCGCACCCAGGGCGTGTTGCCCGGCGGCTTCAAGATCAAGCGCCGCGCGGCCGAGCTGCACCAGCGGCTGCGCTCCAACCCGGAGGCTTCCCTGCGCGATCCGCTGCAGGTGCTGGACTGGGTCAACCTCTATGCCCTGGCGGTGAACGAAGAGAACGCCGCGGGCGGCCGCGTCGTCACCGCGCCCACCAACGGCGCGGCGGGCATTGTGCCGGCCGTGCTGCACTACTACACGCGCTTTGTCGCCACGGCCACGCCCGGCGGCGTGATCGACTTCCTGCTGACCGCCGCCGCCATCGGCATGCTGTACAAGGAAAACGCCTCCATCTCGGGCGCCGAAGTCGGTTGCCAGGGCGAGGTCGGCGTGGCCTGCTCCATGGCGGCGGCCGCCTTGTGCGCCGTCATGGGCGGCACACCGGAGCAGGTGGAAAACGCGGCCGAAATCGGCATGGAGCACCACCTGGGGCTGACCTGCGACCCGGTCGGCGGGCTGGTGCAAATTCCGTGCATTGAACGCAACGCCATTGCCTCGGTCAAGGCCATCAACGCGGCCCGCATGGCCTTGCACGGCGACGGCACCCACCATGTGAGCCTGGACAAGGTCATCAAGACCATGCGCGAAACCGGCGCCGACATGATGACCAAGTACAAGGAGACCGCGCGCGGCGGGCTGGCGGTCAATATTGTTGAATGCTAGTGTTTGAGAAAAGCATGGGTGACCCGTCGATGGCGCCGCGCTCCAGATGGACGGCCCGCGTCGAGTCGCTGGAGACCCGGCTGCGCGTCGGCGTGTACGCGCATGAACACGAACCCCAGCCCATCCTGGTGAGCCTGCGCATCAGCGGGCTGGCCGAAGCATCCCCTTCTACTTTGGCGCAATGCTTTGACTACGAGCCGATCTGCCGCTGGATGCTCGATGAGTGGCCGCTCGGCGCACACACGCCTTTGCTCGAAACACGTTTGAAAGAACTGCTGGGCCGCGTGTTTGCCGACAGCCGGATCAGCGATGTCTGGATAGGCTTGTACAAGACGCAAGCCATCCCCCAGGCGAAGCTGGTGGGGCTGGAGCGTGAAGTCACGCGGCTTCAATTCGAGGAACAGCAGCGCCTGCTGGCCCTGTCGGTCCGGGCTTAGCGCCGCAGGCCTGATTCGCGATCAAGCGCCGGCACGGCCGGCCGCTTCCCATGCCGCGCCGCTGTCGAGTTTGGACAAATGCGCGTCCACTCAGCACCACTGCACGCAGCAAGGCCGCCCAACAATGGGCGCAGGCTGATTATTTGTGGTCTTTTGTTTTCACAAAGAAGCCAAGGAGATCGTATGAAAGTCATTTCGTATGTTTTGGCGCTGGCCGCCATGGCCGCGCTGAGCTGCCAGGCCCAGACGAGTTCTGCCACCGCCCCCGGCGCGCCCACCGCCAAGGTGATGCGCCTGGCCACACTGGAATGGCCGCCCTACAACGGCCAGCTGCTGCCGCAGGACGGGCTCTCGACCCGGGTCGCCGCCGTCGTGGCCAAGGCCGCCGGCTACCGCCTGCTGAGCGCCTCCTCCGAATGGGCCACCACCGTGGAAAGGGGTGAGAAAGATCCCAATTACGAGGGCTACTTTCCCGTCTACTTCAACACCCAGCGCGAGCAGGCCTGCCATCTGTCCCAGTCCATAGGCACCAGCCTGCTGGGCGTGGCGACCTTGAAGGGCGCGCCCATCACCTGGAACAGCATCGCCGACCTGGAAGCCTACAAGCTCGGTGTGGTCGAGGGTTATGTCAACGGCGAGGCCTTCGACAAGGCGATCAAGGAGAAACGCCAGGCCGTCGAGGCCGGCGCCAGCGACGCGCAAAACGTGAAGAAGCTCAGGGAAGGCAAGATACGCGGCATCGTCATCGACAAAAACGTGCTGAACTACACCCTGTCACGCCTGGGCGGCGCAGAACAAGTGGTGTTCAACCCCAGGCCCATCGCGCAGCTGACCCTGCATGTCTGCTTCAAGCGCAGCCCCGCGGGACTGGAGATGCGCGATGCGTTTGACGCAGCCCTCAAGAAGCTGGACCCGGCGCAGCTGGAGGCGGAGTACTTTCGGACTTTTCCATTGATACGGTAGGTGGTGCCGGCACCGGCTATTGGCTCTCAATCCGCGTGGAATTGAGCAGCGTGTCCAAGCGGGCGGCCCGCTGGGTCAGCTGCTGTAGCGTTGCGCTGAAATCGCCGCCATCCTGGGGGCTGCCCATCGCCTTGGTCAGTGCCTGGAACAATGACAGGTCCGCCACGGGCCGCAGCTGGTAGTTCGACGAAGCCTTGAACGCCGACAGGTCATACATATTCTTCAGCGTGGCCTTTTCGGCCTCGTCGCGGCCGTAGGCCAGGAAGAACTTTCGGATGCGTTGCTGGGTTGCCGCCGGCAGGTCCTTGCGGTACAGGATGGGGTCGTTGGGAATCAGCGGGGACTCCCAGATCACTTTGACGCGTGCCATCCTGTCCGGGAACTCCACCTTGTAGCGCAGCATGTCCGCGGTGTTGTTGGTCGCCAGGTCCACCTGGCCGTCGGCGACCGCGAGAAAATTGTCGCGATGGCTGGTGCGGTTGATCTTCTTGAAGTGTTTCTCAGGATCGATCTTGTTCTTGGCGAACACATAGTAGTTCGGCGCCAGGAAACCCGAAATCGACTCCTTGTTGCCGGCCCCCAGCGTGTAGCTGCCCGGGCGGCTGATCACCTCCGCCAGGCTCTGAGGCGCGGCGTCCTTGCGGGCAAGCAAGACCGAGCTGTAGCCGCGCGTTCCATCCAGCCCGACCATCTGCGCAAACACCAGCGCCTGGTCGGCCTCCACCAGTTCGATCGCCAGCTTGTTGTTGACCCAGGCCACCTGCACCTGCCCACTCTTCAGGGCACCGGAAATTTCGGCGAAGTCTTTCGAAGCCAGAACCTGCACCGGCCGCTGCATCTCTTTGGCCAGCGCGTCGGTGAAAGGCTTCCAGTTCTCCACCATCTTCTCCACGGTATCGCCCGTGACGATGAGCCCCAGCGTCAAAGGCGCCGGGCTGTTGGCCGCGTGAACGGGGAACAGCCCCATCCCGGCCACGAAGGTCATGCACAAGGCCGCGCACAGGGCGCGCCGGACCCGGGAGGGCATCCCGGGGCAGAGACGATCAGGTTTCATTCAACACCTCCTGGCGGATGGGTGGACGGATGGATGGACAGGCGAACGAGCGGATGGGGCCGGCTTACTTGTTGCCGGCAGGCAGCGGATGAATGTCTTCCGGCTTGACGACGATCCAGTTCTTGTCGGCCGTGACCGGCAAGCCCAGCTCCTTCTGGCGCGCCGCGTTTTTGGTCCACATGTCGGTGATCTGTGTCATGTATTTGGCTTTGCGATTGACCCAGACGCGCACGCCGCCGCGATCGATGTCCGTCCCGTGGAACAGCATGTAGCCGTCGCTGGTCGGTGTATCGCCCGCGACCAGGATGGGTTTTTTCCACTGGTCGATGTAGGTCAGGATGGCCGCATACTTGCCCGCCATCCAGGTGTTGGGCGTCCACAGGTAAGGATGCATTTGCAGGTCCATGTTTTTGGCGGGATCGTATTTGCCTTTCTGGATCTGCAGGCGGGACGAGGTCAGTTCCTGGGTCTTGCGGTCTTTCAGCATGGTCGCGACGCCGATCACGTTTTGCGGCTTGACGTTGTAGCCGTACCGCGGGTCGGATGCCACCATGCGCACCAGTTCTTCATGCGCGGCGGTCATGATGTAGACCTCGATGCCGTTTTCCATCAAGTGGTTCATCAGTTCGCGCTGGCCCTGGTAGATGCGCGGCGGCTGGATGTCTATGGTCTTGACCGTGTCGCCTTCATAGTAGGTCGCCGGAATCGGCTTGCCGTAGGCCATCAATTCATCGACGAAGCCTTTCAACTCCTTGAGCGTGTAGCCTGAAAAGATTTGCGCCACCCAGGGGTAGCAAACCATGTCGTCGAGTTCGCACAGCCGGTAGTAATAGCTGTTCAGGCTTTCCTTGTTGCCGTTGACATCCTTGAACGGGATCAACTTGAGCGAAGGGTCCATGTTTTCGCGCGTCAGCAGGCCTTTCATTTCCATGTAAGGCAGCAGGGACTCTTCCAGGTCGAAGTTGTAGCTCGTGTTGTCCATATCGAACACGGCGTACTCCCCTTTGTTCGCATGCGTCTTGACCAGCGCATTGAGTTTGGCCGCGGCATCGGCGGGCCAGTGTTTCAATTCGACGGCTGAGCAGCCGAAAGCAACACCCGCCAGCACCAGGCCGGACAACAGCTTTTTAACCAAATTCATACGAACCTCCAGAGTTTTTTTGATGAGACAAGCGATAACTTCGCGGTAACTTTCCGATAACTTTTTCCGGTGGCGACGCGGTCAAAGACCCAGGTGCTTGCTGACCGCCGCCAGCCCATCCTTGCCGTCAAAGGTGCTGACCTCGGCCAGCCACTTCTTGAGCACATCCGGGTTTTTCTTCAGCCAATCGCGGGCCGCGTCGTTCGGCTTGACCTTGTTGGTGATGGGCACCATGACCTGGTTTTCCAGGTCGGTCGTGAATTGCAGGTTGCCGATCAGCCTGGCCGCGTTCGGGCAGCGCGCCTGGTAATCGGGGGTGGTCGCGGTGTACACCTTGGCCTCGCCGAAGTTCGGGCCGAACACGGTGTCGCCGCCTTCCAGGTATTTCATCTTGAGCTGCACGTTCATCGGATGCGGCTCCCAGCCCAGGAACACGATCCATTTTTTCAGGCGCGACGCGCGCTGTATTTCGGACAGCATGCCGGCTTCGCTCGACTCGACCAGCTTGAAATCCTTCAGGCCGAATTCGTTCTTGTCGATCATGCGCTGGATCAGCAGGTTGCCGTCGTTGCCGGCTTCGATGCCGTAGATCTTTCCATCGAGCTCTTTGCGAAATTTCGCGATGTCGGCAAAGCTCTTCAAGCCGCCTTCAAAAGCGGTGCTGTTGACGGCCAGCGTGTATTTGGCGCCGGCCAGGTTGGGCTGGTCCAGCACCTTGACCTGGCCCGCCTTGACGAAGGGCTCGATCATGGGCGTCATGCTCGGGTTCCAGTAGCCCAGAAAAACGTCGATCTGCTTGCTCTTGATGCCCGCGAAGGTAATCGGCACCGAAGCCAGCGTCGTCTTCGGCTGGTAACCCAGGCCTTCCAGCACCACCGACGCCAGCCCGGTGGTGGCGGCGATGTCGCTCCAACCGACGTCGCCAAAACGCACCGTGCGGCAGCTTTCCGCCTCTTTGGCGCCAGCCGGCGATTTGCTTTGTGCGCTTGCGGGGCCGGCGCAAAGGGTGAGGGCAAGAACCGCAAGCGAGCCGAGTATGTGCAGAGACCTCATGTCACGTTTTCCTGGTTGGATAGCGCATTTACAGGGACTGAAACAGGCCTGCCCACCGCATGCTTTTTTTGCCGTTCCCGCCGCAAGGCGAGTGGTGCATGCCGGTAAGCAGTGCTCTTCCGTTGACGAACTATAGGTTTAGGAAAACGGCCGATATTGACGTAATACGACTAACATATGTCGTATTACGTCAACCGGCTAACAGCTGCCCCAAATACCTTATAGGCTGTTTGTCAACGCATGGCGGGTCTCTATGAAGGAAGCAAACCGGGAGCGCACGTCGCCCAAAGCCACCCCCGCGGCGCGCCGGGTCGGCTTGCTGCTGATCCCGCAGTTTTCCAACCTGGGCCTGGCCCTGGTGATGGAACCGCTGGTGCTGGCCAACTGGCTGATGCAGCGCAAGCTGTTCGAATGGACCACGCTTTCGGTCGATGGCGCCCCGGTGATCGGGACACACGGCATGCAGGTGCCGGTGGACGCGGAGTTGTCTGATGACATGGAGTTCTCCGCGGTTTTTGTGATTGCCAGCTTCGAAGCCAAGAAGTATGCGAAGAATCGCAAGATCAAAAACTGGCTGAGGCGGCAGGCGGCCTTCGGCGCGGAACTCGCGGGCATAGAGACCGGCGCCGAAATCATGGCAGCCGCTGGTTTGCTCGATGGCTATAGCGCGGCGATTCATTGGGACAACCTGGAAGGCTTCCAGGAGCTGTACCCGAGCGTCAATGCGAAGGACCAGTTTTACACCATAGAAAGACGCCGCCTGACCTGCGCAGGCGCCACGTCAACGCTGGACATGATGCTGCAGTGGATAGGCGAGCGCGAAGGCGCCGACCTGGCACACGAGGTTTCGCAGCACATGCAGTACACGCAGGTTCGCTACCCGACGGACTCCTTGCTGAGCAGTGCCAACAAGCGCCCCGGCGAAGGCAGCAGGCATGTTCAGGCCGCGATCAACCTGATGCAGGAAACCGTGGGAGAGCCCGTGCCCTGCGACGAGATCGCCACCCGGGTCGGGCTGTCGCGGCGCCAGCTGGAACGCCTGTTCCAGCACTACACCTCGCTGCCGCCGCTGAAGTACTACATCAACCTGCGGCTGGCGCGCGCGCACAAGCTGCTGCAGCAAACCGACATGAGCGTGGCGCAAGTGGCTGTCGGTGCCGGCTATTCGTCGCTGGAACATTTCTCGCGCGTCTACCGGGACAAGTTCGGCTGCCCGCCCAGGGCGGACCGGCTGCAGTCCGTGCAGGCGCCGGTGATGCGGCGCGCCGTGTCACCGGCGCGCAAATGATTTGCCCAGCGCTGCCCGCCGCTTGGCGGGCTTGACTGGGCCCGGAAATTTGCGCCATCGCGTGGTCGTAATACATCAAGAGCGCAGGGTGCCCTGAACCTATAGTGAGCCGTCAAGGCAATCGACCCATCGACCCATCGACGATTGCACGGCGAAACTTCGGAACAAGGTGAGCTCGTGACGACCCCCACACTACGCAACTACATAGGCGGCGCTTACCAGGCCAGCACTGCTTCGGAAACACTGGAAAACCTGAATCCGGCCACGGGCCAGGTCCTGTGCCGCGTCGAACTGGCGCTTGCGCCGGAACTCGAGCGCGCGATCGAGGCGGCGCAAGCCGGGCTGGCCACGTGGTCGGCGATGACCGGCGCGGAGCGCGGCCGCATCCTGTACCGGGCGGCACAACTGCTGCGCGCGCGCAACCGCGAACTGGCCGAGCTGGAGGTGGCGGATTGCGGCAAGCCGATCCAGGAAGCCGAAGTGGTCGATGTCGCCAGCGGCGCCGATTGCATTGAGTACTTTGCCGGCCTGGCGCCGACGATTCACGGCCACCATTACGGGCTCAAGAACGCTTTTGCGTACACGCGGCGCGAACCCCTGGGCATTTGCGTCGGCATAGGCGCCTGGAACTATCCCCTGCAGATCGCCTGCTGGAAATCGGCGCCGGCCCTGGCCTGCGGCAACGCCATGATTTTCAAGCCTTCCGAATTGACGCCGCGCAGCGCCGCCAGGCTCGCGGAAATCTACACCGAGGCCGGTGTACCGGACGGTGTGTTCAATGTGCTGCAAGGCGACGGCCGCACCGGCCGGCTGCTGGTGTCGCATCCGGCGGTGGCCAAGGTGTCGCTCACGGGTTCGGTGGGCACCGGAAAAGCCGTCATGGCGGAAGCCGCCAAAACCCTGAAGCGCGCGACCATGGAGCTGGGCGGCAAATCGGCGCTGCTGGTATTCCCCGATGCCGACCTGAGGCAGGCGGTGTCCGCCGCGATGCTCGGCAATTTTTATACGCAGGGCGAGGTCTGCACCAACTGCACGCGCGTCTTTGTGCATGAGGACATCCACGAGGCGTTTCTGGAACAGCTGCAGGCGCGCACCCGGAAACTGCGCATCGGCGACCCGATGGATCCGGCGACGCAGGTCGGTGCGCTGATTTCACGCCCGCATATGCAGCGTGTGCTCAGCTACATCGAAAAAGGCGTGGCTGAAGGCGCGCGGCTGGTCGCCGGGGGCAAGCAGCTCAAGACCGGCGGACTGGCCGAGGGAAATTTTGTTGAGCCGACCATTTTTGCCGATTGCCGCGACGACATGAGCATCGTGCGTGAAGAGATTTTCGGCCCTGTGATGTCGGTGCTGCGATTCAGTGATGAGGCGGAAGCGGTGGCGCGCGCCAACGACACGCGCTTCGGCCTGGCAGCCGGTGTGTTCACCGGCGACCTGGCGCGCGGACACCGGGTGGCGGCGCAATTGCAGGCGGGCGTGTGCTGGATCAACAACTACAACATCACACCCATCGAGATGCCGTTTGGCGGCATCCGTGAATCGGGCATAGGCCATGAAAACAGCATGGTGACGATTGACTACTACACGCAGTTAAAGAGCGTGTACGTCGAGCTGGGTGAAGTGGCCTGTCCTTATGAATAGGACATCGCGGCGAGCCGACTCCCGATCAGGAACTCCGGAATTCACATGAAACAAGAACAATACGACTACATCATCGTCGGCGCCGGTTCAGCCGGTTGCGTCCTCGCCAACCGCCTGAGCGAGGACGAAGGCGCGCGCGTCCTGCTGCTGGAAGCCGGCCCGGCGGACCACAGCATTTTCATCCACATGCCATCGGCCTTCGCTTACCCACTGGCCAACGACAAGTACAACTGGTTCTATGACACCGAGCCGGAACCTTTCATGAACGGGCGCCGCATGCACTGCCCGCGCGGCCGCGTGCTCGGCGGCTCGTCGTCGATCAACGGCATGGTCTATATCCGCGGACATGCGTTTGACTATGACGCCTGGGCCGGCATGCCCGGACTGGAACAATGGTCTTACGCGCACTGCCTGCCCTACTTCAAGAAATCCGAAACCCGGCTGAAAGGCGGTGACGCCTATCGCGGCAAGGACGGCCCCTTGTATGTCTCCACCGCGGCCTGCAAGAACCCGCTCTACCGCGCTTTCATCGAGGCAGGGCAACAAGCCGGCTACCCCTACACAGACGACATGAACGGCTACCAGCAGGAAGGCCTCGGGCCTATGGACATGACGGTCTACAAGGGCCGCCGCTGGAGCACGGCGCAGGCCTACCTGCGCCCGGCAGCCAGGCGCGGCAACCTGCGCGTGGTGACGCGCGCGCGCGTCACGCGGGTCTTGTTCGAGGGCACACGCGCAACCGGTGTCGAATACGCGAAAGGCTCGCGCCTGCATCAGGTGGGTGCGGCGCGTGAGGTGATCCTGTCCGGCGGCGCGATCAATTCGCCGCAGCTTCTGATGCTGTCCGGGATCGGCAAGGCGCAAGAGCTGCGCGCCTTGGGCATCCAGCCGCGGGTCGACCTTCCGGGTGTCGGCCAAAACCTGCAAGACCATCTCGAGGTCTACGTGCAGTACGCCAGCAAGCAGCCGATTACCCTGTACAGCGCGATGAATCCCCTGGCCAAACTGAAAATCGGCGTGCAATGGCTGTTTGCCGGAAAAGGCCTGGGCGCGACCAATCATTTCGAATCCGGCGGTTTTATCCGCAGCGCGGCGGGGGTGGCGCATCCGGACCTGCAATACCATTTTCTGCCGATGGCGGTCAGCTACGACGGCAGCGCACCGGCCACACAGCACGGCTTTCAGGCACACGTCGGGCCCATGCGCGCGACCAGCCGCGGCCACATCACGCTGCGCTCGGCGGACCCCAAAGCGCATCCACGCATCCTGTTCAACTACATGCAGACCGAGCAGGACCGCAAGGAAATGCGCGCGGGTGTGCGCCTGACGCGCGAGATATTTTCCCAAGCGGCATTCGAGCCTTTCCGCAATGGCGAAATCTCGCCCGGCGCCAAGGTCCAGACCGACGCCGAGATCGACGCCTTCATCCGCGACAAGGCCGAAAGCGCTTTTCACCCGTCCTGCAGTTGCCGCATGGGGACCGATCCGATGGCGGTGGTGGACGGCGCCGGCCGCGTGCACGGCATCCAGAACCTGCGCGTGGTGGACGCCTCCATCATGCCCAATGTCGTCAGCGGCAACCTGAATGCGCCGACCATCATGATCGCGGAAAAAATCGCGGACCTGATCCGGGGCAAGTCACCGTTGCCGGCGCAGGCGGCGCCGGTCTATGTGGCGGCAAACCACGCGACCCATCAGCGTTGATCACGAGTGCTTCTTAAGCGCTGGACACTGTTCGATTTCTGTTGGTGATACCAGATCAAAGCCCAGCCTCGCGCGAACCCAAGTTCAACCGCCCGCCCTTCTTCGCGGCGCACCCCTACACCGCCCAATGTCCAAAGGCTTGCGCAACGCGGACGCACGGCTATTGCCCTTCCTCACTTTCTGGTGATGGACCGGTCGCCCCGCGCAATTTCGCATCCTGCCGTCAATGTTATTAATCACATTGCCGCCGCAACATAAAACGATAACGGCATCCGGTGGGGCTGGCTACACTTTAAAAAAATAGTAAGCGATCAAAAGAACAGGTACGGAGTGAGGGCTCCGCCGTGTCAAACAAAAGTCCCGCGCCGACTCGCAGGACTTTCCGATTTGGAGGGAGGGGCATCGTGCGAAATACTCTATCAATGCGCGGCATGAAGTTTGCCGCGATCATCGGATTCATCCTTGTGTTCACATCGACCGCCGTGCTTGCGCAATCGTGCGCAGATGGACCGATCCTGCAGGACTACCGCAAGGCTGCTCGCGAGCGGGCCAGTGCGTCCGTAGCGGGAATAATTTCGGCTACCGGGAACGGAGCGATCAGCCTGGTGCCTGTTTCGGGACCGGCACCGTCCGGCAACCCACCGAAGTTCGCCGCATTCTTCCTGCCCGCGACAATGTTCATCAATGCCTCCCAGCTGATCGAGCTCGAGGCAAAGGCAGGCGACACGACGCAAGCGTTGCCTGCCGCCTGGGGCATGCTGCTCGTGCCCATGGCCGCCGGCGATTGCCGCCTCTTCCTGGCAGCGCCGTCCGATTTCGACCACGTGTTGACTGCCAACGATGTGCGACGAAAGCTTACCGACGCCGGGTCGGCCTCCTTGTTGCTGGACGCCCTGTATCGTGCGCGCTTTCCCGACCGGCCGGCAACAAAGAACATCGTCGCCGAAGGCGCGTCCGACCCCACCGGCCGTGTGCTGTTTGCCGAGGTGTTACGCGAGCCGCTGGTGCTGACCGCACAGGCCGGAGTGCTGGCGGATCCGCCGGCGACGCCTGGATCGCCGATCGATCTGCCATCCCTGTTCGAATGGCAGCGCTCCATGTGGCAGTTCGCCTGGCCTGAATCTTTACGTGCCATGAACCTGAAGACCGGCATCTACGGTGCGCGCGTCGAGCCGATCCTGCAGCGCGACCCGAAGGCCTGGACGGAGGCTTCCATCCGGCAGGACTTGCTGACGCTGGAAGACACCATGCGCGCGCTCAAGCCCATTGGCGAACTGGCGCAGGCCGATCTGGCGAACTTGGTCAAGCTTGGGGCGGGGATGAGCGATCCTCGGGTCGGCGCGCTCTACGGGCAACAGGTCGCGGTGCTCGAGCGCGAATTCGGCAACCAGTACACCTTGCTCGCCAACCGGATCGAATCGCGCTACGCCGCGCTTTACGCCGCCTCGATCGGTGCGACACCGGTGACGCCCGCACGGCCCTTCGATGCATCGGAATTGGTAACGCACCGTCCGAAGTCGGCGACGAAGGAATGGGACTTCAAGACCCTCGTGGTCCAGGATGCGACGGCACTTATTCCGTCCGGTGCGCCTGACGGCGAGCTCGGCGCAGGCATCGCATCGGCAGCCGCGAGAGCCACGGCATACCTGCTTTTTCGCGATGCTCGTGATCCGTCTACCGGTGAGGCGCGCATCCAGCCGGAGATCGTGATCGCGCTGCCGGTCGATGCCTTGCAATCGCTGGCGAGCAGTGAGCTGGAAAGGCGCATGCCTGCGAACAAATGCGAACTGCGATATAGCCATGGGGACGTGCGTTGGGATGTCCGTGACGGGGAACTCGTCGGCATTACGGACGTCCAGGCGCAGGTTTGGGCCTGCGTACGGCACAAATGGGTGTGCTTTCGAGGGTGGAAGCCGCACTGGTGTGAAAACGAGGTGAAAACGCGGCTATTCAAGACGCACGGCGCCGTGTCCATCACCGCCGCGGGCAGTGTGATCGGGCAAGGCCTCACGATGTTGATCACTGCAAACATCCCCTATCAGGCCACACAAACGCGCGTGATAAGCAAGGTTTTACGCCAACCTGAATCGCCTATGTTTGCGATACCGCCAGTGGAAATGCGAAGCGCATTTTTTGCTCGGCGTAAGGGCGGCAACGACATCTTGTGGGTAATCACCGGCAGCATGCCCGCGATGGAACCGGGTATAACAGCCGCCACGGCCGAAGCCTTGAAGGCCTATCTTGCAGAGGAGAAAAAGAAGTGAAAATTCGATTTTTGGCAGCGCTCGTACTGCCGCTGTTCATCGCAGGGTGTGGTAACGATATCAACATTTGCTACCACGGCCAGGGTATCTGTAAGCTGCGTACGCACCGGGAACCGACGCAGCCGAAGCCGGAAACGCCCAAGGTAGCAGTTGTGGAGCTGGAAGGATCCGCCAAAACTTGCCGTTGCGCGCAGGCGCAGCAGTTCGTCCTGCGCAATACGGGTAGCCCCGGCAACGTTTCCTGGACCACTTACAGCCGCGAACCAGCCGACACGGAGCCCCGCAGCGTGACGACGACCCGCATGATCGGAAAAGACGACATCCCACTGTCCTGTACGATCGATCTGACAGAGTCCACCCAGCAGTGCCAGCGCAGCACGGTGACGATGTACGAGGGAAAGCCTTATGGCGGCGATGTCAATACCATTCTGCACGGCATCGTGGCAACCGCCGCCAAGGCCGATCTGCAAAGCATGGGCGAGTTGCCCAAGCCCGACGGCAGTTGCCCGCAAAAATGCCGAGGCACCACGGACTGCCTGCAAATGAAAGCAGGCAAAAGTGTCGATGTCGGCCGCAAGATCGCATTGGCGCTCGCACGGCCCCAGCCGGTGATTGCCAATAGCTTCATTGTGAATCTCACTGCGGCACAGAACAACGTCTGCCAACGCAGCGACATCGTCTTCGAAGGTAGCAAGGCCTATAACGTCGGTTTGACCATGGGCTCTGCGGACTCCGAGGGCTGCGAGATCTCGAGCAGCCTGCCTTCGACGTTGGGGGACCTGACCATCGCCGTGCCGCGCACCATAAGCTTTCAGCACACCCCGATGGTCGGCGACAACTTTGAGCTCCGTTTCGAACGTCGGCAGGCCTCACCCGAGCTCAAATTCAGCAATGGCACGCTACAGTCCGTCTATGGTGGGCGGGTGCTCGCCGCGACCTACGATGCGGGTAATTTCGTCATCGAAATGGAGTCGCAGAACCGTTGCATGGCGGTGCGTGTGAATTGAAGATCTGTATTGTCAAGCGGTCGCCCGCTCGCAAATCATGAGGTTGATCCGGCGGGATTGACAGCTTGAGAGCGGTCAATCAGTTGCTGCGGCTGATGGCCTATCAATCCAGGCTCGATCGGTCGTCTTAAATCGCGAAGGCAAGGACCCGACTTCCGCCCAAGTTCATCGCCAGGCCAGCCAGCACTCGCGTAATATGGAAAAGGCAAAAGTCCCCGCCCACCAAAAAGCCATTCCATGAACCCACTGTCCCAACCCGGCGTGCTGGCCACCCTCCTCGCGGCAACGCTGTTCGGCGCGGGCACGCCGCTGGCCAAGCTCCTGCTGGCACAGGCCAGCCCCTGGCTGCTGGCGGCTTTGCTGTACCTGGGTTCGGGCGTCGGCTTGTTTCTGCTGCGGCGGCTGCGCCGCTCAGCGCCTGTGCGCATGCCTCGCGCGGAATGGAAGTGGCTGGCCGGCGCCGTGCTTGCGGGCGGCATGCTGGGCCCGGTCCTGCTGATGCTGGGCCTTTCGGGCATGCCGGCGTCGGGCGCCTCGCTGCTGCTGAATGCGGAAGGGGTGTTGACGGCCTTGATTGCCTGGTTTGTTTTCAAGGAGAACTTTGACCGCCGCATCGCGCTGGGCATGCTGGCGATTGTGGCGGGCGGTGTGATTCTTTCCTGGCCCGGTGAGGCGCGCTTTGGCGAACTCTGGCCGGCCCTGGCCGTGGTGGGCGCCTGCCTGGCCTGGGGTGTGGACAACAACCTGACCCGCAAGGTCTCCTTGTCCGACGCTTCGTTCATCGCCATGGTCAAAGGCCTGGTGGCCGGCGCCACCAACCTGGTGCTGGCCCTTGCCCTGGGCGCCGCGTGGCCCGCGCTACCTGTTGTGCTGGCGGCAGCGCTGCTGGGTTTTGCGAGCTATGGCGCCAGCCTGGCGCTGTTTGTGCTCGGCTTGCGCCATCTTGGCACGGCGCGCACGGGCGCGTATTTTTCGATCGCGCCGTTTGTCGGTGCGGCCCTGGCGATTGCCGTCCTCGGTGAGCCCATTACGCTGTCCTTGCTGATCGCGGCGGCGCTGATGGCCTGGGGCGTCTGGCTGCACCTGACCGAGAGCCACCAGCATTCACACACCCACGAGCCGCTTGAGCACAGCCATGAACATGCGCACGGCCTGGGTGACGAGCACCACGACCATGCGCACCAAACGCACGAAGAGCCGGTGGCGCCCGGCACGCGCCACACGCATGCGCACCAGCACCTGCCTATCTCGCACAGCCATGCGCATTTCCCCGATGCCCACCACCGGCATTCGCATTAGGGCCTGTTAACGCTATTGATGCAAATGCGAATGGGGTGAAAACGGTGCCAATCAAGGCGCGCGACGACGCCCAGACCGGGCGTCTGGGCTAGGAGCGCAACGCCGAGTGGCGCCGTTTTCACCCCATTCCCTCCGGGTTGCGATC
>Ga0209130_1000087_pt1 | contig 155407 bp, 152 predicted proteins | sample AraplaMF_Cvi_mLB_FD_184264 | JGI IMG/M metagenome (GOLD analysis project Ga0209130, IMG submission 184264) | Arabidopsis root microbial communities from the University of North Carolina, USA - plate scrape MF_Cvi_mLB (SPAdes) (version 2) | ecosystem: Host-associated > Plants > Roots >... | reverse complement strand
CCTTGCGGGCTTCTACAATTCGATCGAAGCCCGCAAGGCCTGCTGCAATGTCCGCAAGGTGGAGCCGCTCGGCCGGGCGCTCGCCGGCGCTGCGGCCTGGGTCACCGGCCTGCGCGCCGATCAGTCGGCTGCGCGCGGCGGTGTCGCCCTCGCCGAAGTCGACAGCGAGCGCGGGCTGATCAAGCTCAATCCGCTGCTCGACTGGTCGCGCGACCAGGCACTGGCCTTCGCCCGCGAGCACGACGTCCCGCTCAACCCGCTGCATGAGAAGGGTTTCCTCTCGATCGGCTGCCAGCCCTGCACTCGCGCTATCCAGCCGGGCGAGCCGGAGCGGGCCGGGCGCTGGTGGTGGGAAGAGGAGGCCGCCAAGGAATGCGGCCTGCATGTCGGCCCCGATGGTCGTTTGGTGCGGTCGGAGCCGGCCGCGGAGGTTTTGGCGTGATCCAGCTCAGTCATCTGCAGAAGCTCGAAGCCGAGGCGATCTTCATCATCCGCGAGGTCGCCGCGACCTGCGAGAAACCGGTGCTGCTCTATTCGATCGGCAAGGACTCGGCCGTCCTGCTGCATCTCGTCATGAAGGCCTTCTACCCCGGCAAGCCGCCATTCCCGCTGCTCCATGTCGACACGACCTGGAAGTTCCGGGACATGATCGCCTTTCGCGACCAGACCGCCAGCCGGCTCGGGCTCGACCTGATCGTGCACATCAACGAGGAGGGCGTGCGCGCCGGCGTCAACCCGTTCGTCTCCGGCTCGCGCCTCCACACCGACGTGATGAAGACGCAAGGGCTGAAGCAGGCCCTCGACAAATACGGCTTCGACGCGGCCTTCGGCGGAGCCAGGCGCGACGAGGAGAAGAGCCGGGCCAAGGAGCGGGTGTTCTCCCTGCGCTCGGCCCAGCATCGCTGGGATCCGAAGAACCAGCGCCCGGAGCCCTGGCGGCTGTTCAACACGCGCAAGGCCCAGGGCGAGAGCTTCCGCGTCTTCCCGCTCTCGAATTGGACCGAGAAGGACGTCTGGGACTACATCGCGCTCGAGAACATCCCGGTCGTGCCGCTCTACTTCGCGGCGCCGCGGCCGGTCGTGCGCCGCAACGGCGCCTGGATCATGCGCGACGACGAGCGCATGGAGCTGCTGCCCGGCGAGAAGCTCGAGACCCGCATGGTCCGCTTCCGCACGCTCGGCTGCTACCCGCTGACCGGAGCGGTCGAGAGCGAGGCTGCGAACCTCACCGACATCATCGCGGAGATGCGGGCCTCACGCTCCTCCGAGCGCGAAGGGCGCGTCATCGACCATGACGGCTCCGGCTCGATGGAGCAGAAGAAGCAGGAAGGCTATTTCTGATGGCGGCGCTCGCGAAGTTGAAGGGCCAGCCCGCTCCGGCTGGCCAGCCGCATCCCGCCAACGATCAGGGTCAGAGCACCGAGGGCAGCGCCCGCGCTTTGCTGCGCTTCATCACCTGCGGCTCGGTCGACGACGGCAAGTCGACGCTGATCGGGCGTATCCTCTACGAGGCCGGCGCGGTCTTCGACGACCAGCTCACCGTGCTCGACAGCGATTCCCGCAAGTTCGGCACGCAGGGTGCTGCGCCCGATTTTGCCTTGCTGGTCGACGGGCTCTCGGCCGAGCGCGAGCAGGGCATCACCATCGATGTCGCCTATCGCTATTTCTCGACCGATCAGCGCAGCTTCATCGTCGCCGACACGCCAGGCCATGAGCAGTACACCCGCAACATGGCGACCGGCGCCTCGACCGCCGATCTCGCCATCATCCTGATCGACGCCCGCAAGGGCCTCCTGCCGCAGACGCGCAGGCACTCCTTCATCGTCTCGCTGGTCGGCGTCCGCCATGTCGTCGTCGCCATCAACAAGATGGACCTGGTCGGCTATGACGAGGCGGTCTTCCGGCAGATAGAACAGGACTACCGCAAGGCGGTCGCGGGTCTCGGCTTCGCCAGCATCGATTTCGTCCCGGTCTCGGCCCGCGACGGCGAGAACGTCACCAGCCTCTCCAGGCTGACGCCCTGGTATCGGGGCCCGGCGCTGCTGCCTCTGCTCGAATCCGTCGTGGTCGTCGCCGAGGCGGAGATCGAAACCGGCTTCGCCCTGCCGGTGCAATGGGTCAATCGGCCCGATCTCGACTTCCGCGGCTTCGCCGGGACTGTCGCGCGCGGACGGCTGCGCGTCGGCGATGCGGTCGCGGCGCTGCCATCGGGCCGCCGCAGCACGATCGCGCGCATCCTCGCGCCCTCCGGCGACGTCTCGCAGGCGAGCGCCGGCCAGTCGGTGACGGTCACGCTCGCCGACGAGATCGACATCTCCCGCGGCGACGTCATCGCCTCGCTCGCGCACGCCCCTGTCGTGAAGCAGGAATTGCAGGCGCGCCTGCTCTGGACCGGCGAGGCGGCGTTGCGCGAGGGCGGCGAGTTCATCCTCAAGCTCGCCACGGCGACCGCCAACGCCCAGATCGTGCGGCTGCATCACAGCGTCGACATCGAGAGCTATGCCGAGGCGCCGGCCGAAAGCCTGGCAATGAACGGCATCGGCCTGGCGACGCTGACGCTCGACCGCCAGCTCGCTGTGCTCGACTACGCCCGTAGCCGCGAGCTCGGCGGCTTCATCCTGATCGACAGGCTCAGCAACCAGACGGTCGCCTTCGGCTTCATCGAGACCCGTGCGAATAAACCGAACGATCGTTCGGTGGCGGATGTCGGCGCTGCCCGCCGCGCGGCGTTGCGTCTCGTCGGCTGGCGTGGCGCTCAAGAGCGGCGCGCCTGGTTCGAGGCGGCGAGCTGGCGTCTGGCGAGCGGCTCGCTCGTCTTCGCCGCGGTGGCGCTAACGACGGGACAATGGGCTCTCGCGGCCGTGCTGGGGCTCGGCGATATCGTGCTGCGGCCGCTGCTGAAGGGCCTGCATGCCAAAATATGGGCGAGGAGGGCGCCGCCTGCGCTCTATGACGGAGCGGGGATCTAGGCCCGGAAGATGTGAAGAGCGCCGGACGGCCTTCTGCCGGCCCGGCGTTGCGCAAGCGGTGACTTAAGCCGCCTGGGAGTAGGTCGTGCCAGCGGAAGCACGTGCTCCGAGCTGGTAGGTCTGGCCATAGGCTTCCGACGCGCCGGTGATCTCCGCCGGCGGCGGTGGCGGAGGCGGCCGATGCGAGGCGCGCTCCTCCATCTGCTTTTTGAAGTCCGCCATCTCCTCCTTGGAGACCTTGCCGTCCTTGTCCGCGTCCATCGCGGCGAAGAGGCGGCTGAGCAGGCCGTTCGAGCTGTCGCCGTCTGGGGCGACCGCCTTCAGGAATTCGTCCTTGGCGACGCTGCCGTCGGAATTGGTGTCGAGCTTAGCGAAGTAGTTCTTGTCATCGCCATCCTTGGCGTCGGCCTTGGTACTGGCCGTATCCGACTGGAGCATGAGCAGGAGGGCCTGCATCTGCTGGTCGGCCTTCTCGAACTTGGCCTTGAAAGCGTCCGACTCCGCCTTGCTGACCGAGCCGTCCTGGTCGGCGTCCATCGCCTTGAACAGCTTCTCGGTTTTCTTGCTGTCGGCGCCCTTCGGCGCGCCGGCCGCGAACTCATCGAGGCTGAGCGCCCCGTCGGCATTGCCGTCGAGCTTTTCGAAGCTCGGTGGTTTTCCTGGCGGTGGTGGGCGAAAGCCCCCAACGCCGCCGATGCTCGTCATGCGATACTCCTGGTTACGCACCACCCGGACAGGATGGCGCCGTCGAGTATCGTGGATAATTCTTGGTAAATTCCTAGCAGCTTGGAAACCACGCCGGAGGCAAGTGCTCAGCCCGCCAATACCGCCGTCGCCTCGATTTCGACCATTGCCTCGGGCTCGACCAGCGCCGCGACGGCAACCACCGCCATCGCTGGGAAATGCCGGCCGAAATTGGCGCGATAGGCCGGGCCGAGCTCGGCGAGGCTGTTGCGATAGGCTTCGATGTCGGTGACGTACCAGGTCAGCCGCACGATATCCTCGACCTTGCCGCCACCGGCCTCGACCACCGCCTTGATATTGGCGAGCGTCTGGCCGACCTGCGCGACGAAGCCTTTGGCGAAGACGCCTTGGCTGTCCCAGCCGACGAGGCCGCCGGTCATCAGCACCTTGCCCTCGGCGACCATGCCGTTGGCATAACCGCGCGGCTGCGGCCAGCCTTCGGGCAGGACGGCGCGGGCACGGCGCGAAGAGGGATCGGTGGGCGGCGTACCGCTGGTCATGATGTGATCTTTCTCAAGCAATAGTCAGGAGGCCGAGGCTTCCTGGCGCGCGATCTCGCGCAGGGCGAAGCGCTGCAGCTTCCCGGTAGAGGTCTTCGGCAGTGTTGTCACGAAGGCGATGGCGCGTGGGTACTTGTAGGGCGCGATCGACGCCTTGACGTGGTCCTGCAGCGCCTTGGCCAGGGCCGCATCGCCGGTGAAGCCCTCGCGCAGCAGCACATAGGCCTTCACGATCTGGCCGCGCTCGGGGCAGGGCGCGCCGACGACGCCGCATTCTGCCACCGCCGCATGCGTCAGCAGGCAGGCCTCGACCTCCGGCCCGGCGATGTTGTAGCCGGCCGAGATGATCATGTCGTCGGAGCGGGCCTGGTACCAGAAATAGCCGTCGCCATCGCGCAGATAGGTGTCGCCGGTGACGTTCCAGCCATCGAGGATGTAGCGCTGCTGGCGCGGGTCGGCGAGGTAGCGGCAGCCGGTCGGTCCACGCACGGCGAGGCGCCCGGGCGTGCCGTCCGGCAGCTCCTTGCCGTCCTCGTCGACGATCTTGGCTTCGTAGCCGGGCACCGGCAGGCCGGTCGACCCAGGTCGGATCGCCTCGCGTGGTGCGCCGATGAAGATGTGCAGCATCTCGGTGGCACCGATGCCGTCCATCAGCGGCAGTCCCGTCGCCGCCTGCCAGGCATCGAAGGTCGCCTTGGGCAGCGCCTCGCCGGCCGAAACGCAGATGCGCAGGGAGGAAAGATCGCGCTCGCCGAGCTTGCCGAGTATGGCACGATAGGCCGTCGGCGCCGTGAAGCAGACGGTCGCACGATAGCGCTCGATCGCTTCCGCGAGGTCCGGCGGCGCGACCTTGGCCGGCAGCACACAGGCGGCGCCGATCCGCAACGGGAAGAGCACGATGCCGCCGAGCCCGAAGGTGAAGGCAAGCGGCGGCGAGCCGATGAAGCGGTCATCCGGAGCGGCCTTCAGCACGCGCGCGCCATAGGCGTCGCAGATCGCCAGCAGGTCGCGCTGGAAATGCATCGTGCCCTTGGGCTCGCCGGTGGTGCCGGAGGTGAAGGCGATCAGGCAGACATCGTCCTGAGCCGTGTCAGCCGGCTCGAAGACCTCGTAGCCGGCTTGATTCATCAGGCTTTCGAGCGCGCCGTCTCCCCATGTGACGATGGTCGAGAGTTCCGGCGCAAGCTGTTGCGCTGCCTTGAGTTCGTCGACCAATGTGGCATCGCAGAGGGCCAGTGCGATCTTCGCCTTGCGGATCGGATAGGCGATCTCGCCGGCGCGCAGCATCGGCATCGTCGCGACCACGACACCGCCGGCCTTCAGCACCGCGAAATAGGTCGCGACCATCATCGGCGTGTTGGCGGCGCGCAGCAGCACGCGGTTGCCGGGCACCATGCCGAGATCGCGGGTGAGCACATTGGCGATGCGGTTCACGGTGTCGGCGAGCGCCTGATAGCTCCAGGTCTCGCTCGGGCCGATCACCGCATCGCGCCCGCCGCGTCCCTCGGCGACATGGCGATCGACGAACTCGGTGACGACGTTGAGCCGCTCAGGATAGCTCAGCCCGGCGGCAGCGAGGTCGAGACGCGGCCAACTCTCGCGCGGCGGCAGGTTGTCCCGCGCGAATGTGTCGACATGTCCCGACCGCATGAGATCTGCGGTACCCATCTCGTTCCCCTGGTCTATCTTTCGAGCATGGTCCTGTCGCAAAGCCGGCTCCCCCGTTTGCGGACCATGCTCGCGCCTATTTCAGCAGGTCGCGTGCGATCACGACCTTCTGCACCTCGCTGGCGCCCTCGTAGATCCTGAGCGCCCTGATCTCCCGATAGAGTTCCTCGACCTTGACGCCACGGGTGACGCCGAGCCCGCCATGGATCTGCACGGCGCGGTCGATCACCTTCTGGGCGTTCTCGGTCGCGACCAGCTTGGCCAGCGCCGCCTCGCGGGTGACGCGGGCCGCGCCCCGGTCCTTGGTCCAGGCGGCGCGGTAGACGAGGAGGGCGGCGGCATCGACCTCGGTCGCGCTCTCGGCGATCGCCGCTTGCGAGAGCTGGAGGTCGCCGAGCGTGCCGCCGAACAGCTTGCGGCCCTTGGCATGCGAGACCGTCTCGTGCAGTGCCCGCCGGGCGAAGCCGAGCGCGGCGGCGCCGACCGTCGAGCGGAAGATGTCGAGCGTTGCCATCGCCACCTTGAAGCCGTCACCGGGACCGCCGATGCGGTTCGCGGCGGGGATGCGGCAGCCATCGAAACGCAAGGTCGCGAGCGGATGCGGCGCGATCACGTCGATGCGCTCGGCGATGGACAGGCCGGGCGTATCGGCTTCGACCAGATAGGCCGAGAGACCGCGCGCGCCCGGCGCCTCGCCTGAGCGGGCGAAGACGACATAGTGGTCGGCGATGCCGCCATTCGAGATCCAGGTCTTCTCGCCGTCGATCCGGACATGGGTATTGCCATCCGGTGTCGCAGTCGTCGCCAACGCCGCGACGTCGGAGCCGGCCTCCTTCTCGGAGAGGGCGAAGGCGGCGATCCTCTCGCCACGTGCGACCGCGGGCAGGATGCGCGCCTTCATCTCGGGCGAACCGGCGACGCTGATCGAGCCGGTGCCGAGCCCCTGCATGGCGAAGGCGAAATCGGCGAGCCCGTCTCGGGCGGCCAATATCTCGCGGGCAAGGCAGAGCGTGCGGACGTCGAGCGCGGCGTGCAGACCGCCATATTCGGCCGGGACGGCAGCCTTGAGGAAACCGGCCTCGCCCAGCGCCTTCACGCGGGCGCGGCAGGCCTCGTCGACATCGTCATGCGGCAGGCCGGGCAGGATGGCGTCGGCCCAGGCAGAGAGCTGCTCAGCGAAGTCGCGGTGATGGGCCTCGAAGAACGGCCAGTCGAGCGCGTCGCCGAGAATACCGATGCCGAGCGAAGCCATCTCAGTTGCCCTCGAACACCGGTTTCCGCTTCTCGGCGAAGGCGTGATAGGCGCGGGCGAAATCCTCGGTCTGCATGCACAAAGCCTGCGCCACCGCCTCCGCCTCGATCGCGGACTCGACCGACATCGCCCACTCCATTTCGAGCATGCGCTTGGTCATGGCGTTGGCGAAGGTCGGCCCGTCGGCGAGCTCGGCGGCGAGCGCCTGCGCTTCGGCGAGCACGCTCTCGCGGGCGATCAGCCGGTTGAGGAAGCCCCAGCGCTCGGCTTCCTCGCCCTTCAGCACCCGGCCGGTATAAAGCAGTTCGGCAGCGCGACCCTGGCCGATGATGCGCGGCAGCATCGCACAGGCGCCCATATCGCAGCCGGCGAGGCCGACGCGGTTGAACAGGAAGGCGATCTTGGTTTCGGCCGTGCCGAGGCGCAGATCGGAGGCCATGGCGATGATCGCGCCGGCGCCGGCGCAGATGCCGTCGATCGCGGCGATCACCGGCTGCGGGCAGGCGCGCATGGTCTTGACCAGCTCGCCGGTCATCCGCGTGAACTTGAGCAGGTCCTTGGTGTCCATCGCGACCAGCGGCCCGATGATCTCGAAGACGTCGCCGCCCGAGGAGAAGTTGCCGCCGGCACCGGTGACGACGATCGCCTTGACCGCCTCCTCCTTCTGCGCCGCCAGGAAGAAATCGGTGAGCTCGCGATAGCTCTCGACCGTCAGCGGGTTCTTCTTCTCCGGCCGGTTCAGCGTCACGGTCGCGACCTTGCCGGCGACCGAGAGCTGGAAATGCTGCGGCGTGAAGCCGGAAAGCGGCAGGGTAACTGGATTGGCGCTGGTCATTCGTTCTCTCCCGCCGCGGTCGGCGTGCCGTTCTGGCGGTTGCTGATGGCCTGGTGCAGCGAGGTCTTGACCCCGCCGAGCAGCCGGAAGAGCTGGCCGATCTCGGCCGGTCCAAGCCCGGCGAAGAGTTCGGCGATCCAGTCCTCATGGTGTTCGGCCATCGCCTTGAAGGCGCGCCGGCCCTGGGCGGTCAGCGTCAGCACCTGGACGCGCCGGTCCTGCGCCGCCGGGCGCTTGTCGACCAGCCCGTCGGCGAGCAGGCCGGCGACCACCGCCGTGACGTTGCCGTTCGAGACCATCAGGCGCTGCGAGACCTCGCCGACGGTCATGCCCGTGGTCGATTTCTCCAGCTGCGCCATCAGGTCGAAGCGCGGCAGCGTCGTCTTGAACTCTTCGCGCAGGCGGGTGCGGATCTCGCTCTCGATCAGGGTCGAGCAGGTCAGCATCCGCAACCAGAGCCGGAGCTCGTCCTTGTGGTCGCCGGGGCGCTCGCTGGCCTTGGTCTCGCGGTCGAGCAGGGGGGCGTTGGACGGGATCTCCATGCTCAGAACTCCCCGCCATTGATCAGGATGGATTGGCCGGTGATGCCGCGGCTCTCGGGGCCGCAGAGATTGAGGACGGCAGCCGCCACTTCTTCCGGCGTGATCAGCCGGTGCTGCGGATTGTCCTTGGTCAGCTCAGCCAGCGCCTCGTCGCGGCTCTTGCCGGTCTTGGCTGCGATCGTCGTCAGGCTGCTCGCGACCATGTCGGTATCGGTATAGCCGGGGCAGACGGCGTTGACGGTGACGCCGCTGCGCGCGGTCTCCAGCGCAAGTGAGCGTACGAGGCCGACCACCGCATGCTTGGCGGCGACATAAGCCGAGACGTAAGCATAGCCGCGGTGGCCCGCAGTCGAGGCGATCGCGATCAGCCGGCCTGAGCGGCGCTCCGTCATGCCGGGCAGGGCCGGCCGAAAGCAGTTCACCGTGCCGATCAGGTTGATCTCGACCATGCGCCGGAAGAGCTCGGCATCGCTGCGCTGGAAGCTTGCACTCTCGGCCGCGCCGGCATTGGCGACGACGATGTCGAAGGGCTGCCCCGCCGCGAGCCCCGCCATCGCCTCGCGCACCGCCGCCTCGTCGGTGACGTCGACGGCATGAGCGGTATCGGCGGCGCCCGCGAGCACCGCCTGTTGCAGGATGTCGTCATTGCGGCCGATGATCGAGACGCGGGCGCCGGCCTGGCGCAGCGTGGAGGCGATGGCGCGGCCGATGCCGCGTCCGCCGCCACTTACCAGGGCATGCTGTCCCGTCAGAGCCGATGCCATGCCGTTCACTCCCTCTTGAGACCAATATATTTTAGGTCTGAAACATTTTGCAAGAGGCGAGGGGCGGATTGCGTATCGGCACTGAATGGTCCGTAATGTCAGAAGTTTATGTCAACTTTTGCCGCGCCATCCTCACTTGAGCAGCGGCTCGGCGCCAACTTCACATCGGAGGCTTGAGCCAAAATTATTTTAGGTTTAAAATGATTTTCTCAGCCAAGGAGAGCGTCATGCGCATTGCGGTGGTGGGCGGCGGGCCGGCGGGCCTCTATTATGCGCTGCTGATGAAGCGGGACTGGCCCGAGCTCGACGTCACTGTCTTCGAGCGCAACCGCCCCGACGACACCTTCGGCTTCGGCGTCGTCTTCTCCGACCAGACGCTCGACCTGTTCAAGGCGGCGGACCTGCCGAGCTACGAGGCGATCGTCCGCAGCTTCGCCTATTGGGGCGATATCGAGATCCATTTCAAAGGCACGGTGCGCCGCGTGCCCGGTAACGGCTTCTGCGGCTGCTCGCGCCGGACGCTCCTGATGCTGCTGCAGGAGCGGGCCCGCCAGGTCGGCGTCAAGCTCGTCTTCTCGCAGGAGATCGAGGATGTCGCGGCGCTGAAGCGCGACTACGACCTCGTCGTCGCTGCCGACGGCATCAACAGCCGCATCCGCGAGGGCGACCGCGAGCGCTTCGCACCTCAGGTCGATCTCCGGCCGAACCGCTTCGTCTGGATGGGCTCGACCCGGCCCTTCGACGCCTTCACCTTCTTCTTCAAGCAGACGCAGCACGGCGTCTTCATCGCCCATTGCTACCAGTACGAGCCGGGGCAATCGACCTGGGTGCTGGAGACGGACCCTGCGACCTTCGCCCGCGCCGGGCTGGAAGGTCTGGACGAAGCCGGCACAGCCGCTTTCCTGGAGGAGGTCTTCGCCCAGGAATTGCAGGGCCACAGGCTGATCACCAATCGCTCGCTCTGGCGGCAGTTCCCGATGATCCGCTGCAGCAACTGGGTTGTCGACAATGTCGTGCTGCTCGGCGACGCCAAGGCGACGGCGCATTTCTCGATCGGTTCCGGCACCAAGCTCGCCATGGAGGATTCGATCGCGCTGCACCGCGCCTTCCATCGCGCCGGGCTCGATGTCAAGGCGGCGCTCGCCGGCTTCGAGACCGGGCGGCGCGAGGAGGTCGAGAAGACCCAGCACGCCGCCGACGTCTCGCTGGTCTGGTTCGAGCAACTCGAGCGCTTCTGGGATTTCGAGCCGCTGCGCTTCGCCTTCGGCCTGATGACCCGCTCCAAGGCGATCACCTATGACAACCTCGCTCTGCGCGCGCCGGATTTCGTCGCCGCGATCGACAAACTGGTCGCCGACGATCTCGGCGCCGAGCAGGCGACACGCCGCGACGGCACGCCGGTGCCGCCGGCCTTCCAGCCCTTCTCCCTGCGCGAGATGAAGGTCGCGAACCGCTTCGTCGTCTCGCCGATGTGCCAGTATTCGGCTGAGGATGGCCTGCCGGGCGACTGGCACCTGATGCATTACGGCGCCCGCGCCATCGGCGGGGCAGGGCTGGTCTTCACCGAGATGACCTGCGTCTCGGCCGATGCCCGCATCACCCCCGGCTGCACGGGCCTCTATAACGACGCGCAGGAAGCGGCCTGGAAGCGCATCGTCGACTTCATCCACGACAACTCGGCGGCGAAAATCTGCCTCCAGCTCGGCCATGCCGGCCGCAAGGGCGCGAGCAAGCTGATGTGGGACGGGATGGACCGGCCGCTCGCGGAAGGCGCCTGGCCGATCGTCTCGGCTTCGCCGCTGCCCTACTATCCGGAGAGCCAGGTGCCGCGCGAAATGACCCGCGCCGACATGGACCGAGTCAAGGCCGACTTCGTCGCGTCTGCCGAGCGCGGCCTGCGCGCCGGCTTCGACATGCTCGAGCTGCACTGTGCCCATGGCTATCTGCTCGCGAGCTTCCTCTCGCCGCTCACCAACCAGCGCACGGACGAGTACGGTGGCTCGCTCGAAAACCGTCTGCGCTTCCCGCTCGAAGTCTTTGTCGCGCTTCGCCAGACATGGCCGGCCGACAAGCCGATGTCGGTGCGCATCTCGGCGACGGACTGGCAGGAGGGCGGGATCAGCGCGCAGGATTCGGTCGCGATCTCCGAAGCCTTCGCTGGAGCAGGCTGCGACCTCGTCGACGTCTCGACCGGGCAGACGACGCCGCGAGCCCGGCCGCTCTATGGCCGCATGTTCCAGACCCCGTTCGCCGACCGCATCCGCAACGAGGCCGGCGTCGCCACCATGTGCGTCGGCGCCATCACCTCGGCCGACCAGGCCAACACCATCGTCGCCGCCGGCCGCGCCGATCTCGTCGCACTCGGGCGCCCGCATCTGGCCGATCCGTCCTTCGTGCTCAGGGCCGCCGCCTGGTACGGCGCCGATATCGCCCAGCCGGTGCAATACCAGCCCGGCAAGGACCAGCTCATGCGCAACACGCCGCGCGAGCGCGAGGAGCTGCAGGACCTGAAGCTCAAGGCCAAGCCGAGCCGGCATGGCGGCGCGCCGGCGGCTCCCGTTGCGCGGGCGGCGGAGTAGACGGGAACCCGATCTGGCAATGGCGGGTTGATCTCCGAACTCATTGATCAGATTCGGAGATTCGCGATGCCCGCCAGGACGACGCTGCTTGCTGTGCTGACGACGGTCGCGCTGACGGCGGCTGCCACTGCGCAGACGCCTCAAGCCACAAAACAGCCCGATAACTCCGGCGTCGGTCCCAAAACCACGCATCCGAGTCAGGTCGATAAGGGTCAGAACATGATCCTGCCCTCTGCGGGGCAGTCGGGCGAATCGGCTGCTCCGACCATGGTCTATGACTGCAAGAACAAGCCGCAGGACTGCACCACACCGCCAGCTCCCGGTGACAAGAGCAGCGCGCCGAAGCAATCGACGCCAAAGAACTAGGCCACAATATTGCAATCATGCAATTTACGATTGGCTGATCGCAGCCTTCATGGCGAGCGTGCAACGACTATCTTGGTGGGCAACGCAGGCGCCTCGGCAGATGAGGCGCTCAACCAAGGGGCCCACACCATGCACCTCACCGGTATCCACCACGTCACCGCCATCACTGCCCAGGCCGCTCAGAACCGGCGCTTCTATGTCGAGACGCTCGGCCTGCGCCTGGTCAAGAAGACGGTGAACCAGGACGACACCTCCGCCTATCACCTGTTCTATGCCGACGGCGCCGGCTCGCCCGGCACCGACCTGACTTTCTTCGACTGGCCGACCGTTCCGGCAAGGCGCGGCACGCATTCGATCACGCGCACCTCGCTCAGGGTCGCCAGCGAAGCCTCGCTCGATTTCTGGCGTGAGCGGCTGACCGCGGCCGGCGTGGCGGTCTCTGACACGCGCCTGCTCAATGGCCGCGCCGCGCTCGATTTCGAGGATTCGGAAGGCCAGCGCCTGACGCTCGTCGTCGATGGCGGCGTAGGCCCCTTCGTCGCCTGGGAGAAGAGCCCGGTCCCGGCCGAGCATCAGATCCGCGGCCTTGGGCCCGTGACGATCTCGGTGCCGCAGATCGAGCGGACCGAGCTGGTCCTGACCAAGCTGCTCGGGCTGGAGCGCATCGCCGACTATCGCGACGCAGCCCACGCCAGCGGTGACATCCATGTCTTCCGGATCGGCGAGGGCGGCCCGGCGGCCGAGCTCAATGTTGCGGTCGAGCCGGGTCTTGCTCCTGCTCGCGAAGGCGCCGGCGGCGTCCATCATTTGGCGCTGCGCACGCCGAGCTTCGGCGAGTACGACGCCTGGGCCGAGCGGCTGCGCGCTTCTGGCTACCCGAACAGCGGGCCGGTCGATCGCTTCTATTTCCGCTCGCTCTATCTGCGCGAGCCGAACGGCGTGCTGATCGAGATCGCCAGCGACGGGCCGGGCTTCGCCACCGACGAGCCCTTCGAGACGATGGGCGAGGGGCTCTCGCTGCCCCCTTTCCTCGAACCGAAGCGGGCGGCGATCGAGGCCGGCCTGAAGCCTCTGGCTTAAGCAGTCAGAGCCGACGAAACGCGCTGCGGCCGGCTTTGGCCGCAGCGCGATCCGCAATCCCTAAATTTGTTTTGATTCATCGGGAATTAACCAAGCTCGCGCTGAATGAGCTTGTGAGGTTGGGGCCTCCCGAGACTGACGAACGGACCGCTACGGTCTACCCTGCGCAAGCGAGCGCAGCGGCGAGACGCGTAGGGCGCTGGGCCTCAGCGGGATGCCTGCAAGGTGTCCCGAGGCGTTGCGTATGCGTAGCTCGAACAAGTTCGCCGGCTATTCCTATAGTCTGAAGCGCCGGCGCGGCAGCCCATTCACGCGCCTCGGCGTGCTCGTCGCCATCGTCGGTGGTGGTATGGCCGGTGTGTCGGTCTGGTCGAACAGGCAGGCCGAGCAGGCGGCGGCCACGCCAACGCCGGCCCAGAGGCACGCACTGGCGCATCCAATCTCCGCCCACAGCGCGACCCCAGTGCTTCGCCCAGGCTACGTCGTCGGCTATGTCGCGCAGTCGCTCGCCGACAGCGCGCCGCTCTCCGGCCGCTTCCAGTCGAGCTTGCCGGCGCCACAGACTGTCGTGTTCGATCCGGAAACCACCGGCTCGATCGCGCCGTCCGAGCCGGTCGCTCCGAGCGTGGCGACGACCACGGTCGCCGTCCAACCCGCCACGGCCGAGCCGCCGAGGATCGCGCTGATCGCGCCGCGCCCCGTGCCGCGCCCGTCCGATCTCAAGCTGCCGACACCGCCCGAGCCGCGTGTCGCGGCGCGCGCAACCTCGCGCCAGGGCAAGGACATCGTCGCCAAGGCCGAGCCCACAGCCGACAACCGCAACTTCTTCGAGAAGCTCTTCGGCGTGAATGCCAATGCGCCGCAGAGCTCCGGCGAGCGCCTCGCCTATGCGGCGCCGCAGGACGACATCACCCAGCGTAGCGGCCGCGGCAGCGGCCTGACAGTCGCCCCCGCGCCCATGCCTGTGCCGATGTCGTCGGCGACGCCGGCCGCCAGCGGCAAGACCGCCGTCTACGACATCAGCGCTCGCATGGTCTATCTGCCCAATGGCGAGCGACTGGAGGCCAATTCCGGCTTCGGCGAGATGATGAATGATCTGCGCTTCGTCCATGTCCGCATGAAGGGGCCGACGCCGCCGCACACCTATAATCTCACCGAGCGCGAAGCGCTGTTCCATGGCGTCAGGGCGATCCGGCTCAACCCGGTCGGCGGCAGCGGCAGGATCTTCGGTCGCGCCGGCCTGCTGGCCCATACCTATCTGCTCGGCCCGCGCGGCGACTCGAATGGCTGCGTCTCGATCAAGGACTATGACCGTTTCCTGCAGGCCTTCCTGCGCGGCGAGATCAAGCAGCTCGTGGTCGTGGCCGGGCGCAGCTGAGGCGCTCTGCCAGCCTTGCGCCACTAGAGCCATGCTGGTCTGATCGGAACATGATCAGACCCTCCCATCGCGCGACACGCCTGCTCACGCTCGCGGCGTTGGCGCTCCCACTGGCGGCGGCCGCTCCGGCTGCCGCCGAAGTGCGTTTCGGCAACAATGTCCGCATCGGCGGGCACGATGCCTCGAACCAGCGCTTCGACCGCCGGAATCGCGGCGTCTACCACATCTACGAAGGCCGACCGCGCCATCCGGGCTGCACCTGGCGCCCGGACGGCAGGGGCGGGCGCGTCAAGGTTTGCCACCTGCAGCGCATCAGGCGGCCCTGACTTTGAACGGGATGTGCGCAGAGCTCGCGCCTTGGCGGGCCGCACCAAGCTCTTCAAAAGCAGATGCAAGTGGCCGGCCTGCTCCAGGCGTGAATCGGCCATCGCGAGGGGCGGACGTGGTGAAACATGGAAAAGATCTGGGGGCAGCATTTCTGCCGCCCCCGGATCGCTTCGTTTCCCCGCGATGATGCTTGAACGACGGAAGATACGTCCTCCGAGCCTTGGCGACTGCCGCAGGCTCGGCGCTTCGGCTCTTTTCAGAACTCTTCCCATCCGGCGTCGCCGCCACGGGCGTTCGCGACCTTGCGGGCCGGAGCCGGAACAGGGGCAGGGGCTGCACGCTCGCGCCGCGGCGCCGGCCGCTGCTGGCTGAAGGCGGCCTCCGCCAGCGTCCGCAGCCGTTCCGGCTCGGACGCGGCCGGCTGATGTGACAAGGCCGCGGGGCTCTCGCCGGTCCGGAAGCCCGCGACCAATGTGTTGAGCTCGCCGATCTTGCTCGACAGTGCGCTGGCGGAAGCGGCGCTCTGCTCGGCCAGGGCGGCGTTCGCCTGGGTCATCTCGTCCATATGGGCGACGGTCTGGCTCATCTCCTCGATGCCGTTGGCCTGCTCGCTCGAGGCGGCGGCAACCTCCGAAACGGTCGCCTGGACGTTCTGCGAGGCCGCGACGATGCGGGTCAGCGCGTCGCCGGCCTGGCGAACCAGCTTCACCCCGGCCTCGACCTCGGTGTTCGAGGAGGAGATCAGGCCGGTGATGTCCTTGGCCGCCTCGCCCGAGCGCTGGGCGAGCGTGCGGACCTCGGAGGCGACCACCGCAAAGCCCTTGCCGGCATCGCCGGCGCGGGCTGCTTCGACCGCCGCGTTCAGCGCCAGCAAATTGGTCTGGAAGGCGATGTCGTCGATCACGCGGGTGATGTCGGAGATCTTCTTCGACGCTTGCTCGATCCGCTCCATCGCCGAAACGGCGTCGGTGACGATGTTGCCGCCGGCCTGGGCGACCTGCATGGCTTCGCCCGCCTGACGCACGGCCTGCTGGGCGGCCTGGGCGGCAGCCTTCACCGAGGCGGCGAGCTCCTCGGTTGTCGCCGCACTCTCCTCGAGCGAGGAGGCCTGCTCTTCCGTGCGCTTGGAAAGGTCGTCGGCGCCCATGTTGATCTCGCGCGCCGACAGGCCGACATCGGCCGACATGGTCTGGATCGTGCTGACAGTCGAGGACAGGCGCACCATCGTCTCGTTGATAGCGCCCTTCAATTCGGCGAAGCGGCCGCGATAGGCGGTCGGTACCTGATGGGTCAGGTCGCCGGCGGCCAGCGCTTGCAGCACAGCGACGAACTCCGTGGTGGCGCTGTCGACGACCGCGTTGATCTCGTTGATCCCGGCGACCAGCTTCTGCATCTGCTCGTCGCCATGGTCGATCTGGAGCCGGGCCGAGAAATCGCCGTTCGCCGCTGCGGCGACGACCTCGCCGACATCGGAGACCACCGAGGCCATCGCGTCGGCAGAGCGGATCCGTGCCGCAGAGGCTGCGCGCTCCTGCTCCTGCAGCAAGGCGACCTGCTCGGTGCTCTGGCGCAGCACGGAGACCGCCCGCGCCATCTCGCCGATCTCGTCGCGGCGCTTGGTGTGCGGCACCTCGATCTGGGTGTCGCCCGCGGTCAGGCGGCTCATCGTTCCGCCGAGGTCGACGAGCGGGCGAATGATCGAGCGCCGGGAGAAGACCAGCGCGCCGAAGATCGCGACACCGAGCACGACGACGAGCGCGACCGGCAGCCAGATCCGCACCTGGCCCGAAAAGGCGCTCGAAGCTGCATCCACCTCATTGGCGAGCGTCTCGTTGAAGCTGCTCAGCGAGGTGAGCTCTTCCTGCAGCGTCGCGCGGTTCTTCTTGCTGGCGTCGCTGTTGCCCCAGGCTTCGGCGGCGCGGGCGGAAATCTCGCGGACCATGCGCGTCGTCTCCAGCCGGATGGCGACGAACTCGGTGATCAGCCCGCTGATCTTCTCCATGCGTTCACGCTCGCCGGCGGGAATGAGCTGGGCCAGATCCTTGCGGCGTTCCTCGACCTTGGTCAGGCCGCCTTCGACCGTGGTCGCGGCGATGCCGGCGAAATGCGGGTTGCGGGCGGTGTAGACGAGATAGGAATCGGCGACGACGAGATTGACCGCGGCGTTGAGCCGCTCGGCCGCGAGGGCGATATGGTTCTGCTGCGACGAACGCTCGTTCATCGTGTCGATGCGAGTCATCGCCAGCAAGGCGCAGCCGAGTGCAACCAAGGCGCCGGCCGCGACGATCGCGATCAGCCCCAGAATCTGGGTCCTGATGGATTTCATGATGTCCCCTCGCAGGCCGCTAGTGTCTTTGCGGCGCTGCAAGGTAGCGCGAGGCCTTGAATCCGGAGTTAACCGTGATCGGTTTTAGCTGTCGGCGGCACCGGCTTTCTTGGCCTTGGCGCTTTTCGCCTTCGCCGGCGCCTTCTTGGCCGCTGCCGGCTTCTTGGCGGGCGCTTTCGCCTTGCCCTTGGCGCCGCCGCCGGCCGCCGCCTTGGCGTTGACCAGCTCGATCGCCTGCTCGGCGGTGATGCTCTCCTGCGCCATCGTCTTCGGCAGGGTGGCGTAGACCTTGCCCCAGGCGACATAGGGGCCGTAGCGGCCGGCCTTGACCTCCATCTTGCCGCCCTGCGGGTGCTCGCCGAGATCGCGCCCCGGCGCCGCCGCGGCATTGCCGAAGCGGCGGCCACCGGCACCGCTCTCCTTGGCGACGATCAGGTCGATCGCCCGGTTGGCGCCGATGTCGAGGATGTCGTCGTCCTTGTCGATATTGGCGTAGGTCTTGCCGTGCTGGACATAAGGCCCATAGCGGCCGATGCCGGCGAGGATCGGCTCGCCGCTGGTCGGATGCTTGGCGACCTCGCGCGGCAGCGAGAGCAGGGCGAGCGCCTTCTCCAAGGTCAGCGAACCGACGGTCTCGCCCCTGGGCAGGCTCGACCGCTTCGGCTTTTCGCCGTCGCCGAGCTGGATATAGGGGCCGAAGCGGCCTTCGCGCGCGGTGACGTCGAGATCGGTGTCCGGGTCCTTGCCCAGGGTGCGAACGCCGTTGACGGCCTGGCCACCCTCGGCCGAGGCCTCGCCTTCGGCGGCGGAGGCGCTGAGCGGGCGGGTGAAGCGGCATTCCGGATAGTTCGAGCAGCCGACGAAGGCGCCGAACTTGCCGAGCTTGAGCGACAGCGTGCCGGTGCCGCAGACCTGGCAACGGCGCGGATCGCCGCCATCGGCGCGCGGCGGGAAGACGTGCTCGCCGAGGATTCCGTTGAGCGCCTCCAGCACGTCGCCGACGCGCAATTCCTTGGTCTCGCCGATCGACTTGGTGAATTCCTCCCAGAATTCGCGCAGCAGCGCCTTCCAGTCGATCTCGGCATTGGAGACGCGATCGAGCTTCTCCTCGAGGCTGGCAGTGAAGTCGAACTCGACATAGCGCTTGAAGAAACTCTCCAGGAACGCCGTGACCAGCATGCCCTTGTCCTCGGGCACGAGCCGCTTCTTCTCGATGCGGACATATTCGCGGTCGCGCAGGGTGGCCAGCGTCGCGGCATAGGTCGAGGGCCGACCGATGCCGAGCTCCTCCATGCGCTTGACCAGACTCGCTTCCGAGAAGCGCGGCGGCGGCTCGGTGAAATGCTGGTCGGCGGCGATGGCGCGCTTCTCCAGCGGGTCGCCGGCCTTCATCGCGGGCAGCTTCTTCGAGTCCTCGTCCTCCTCGTCGTCGCGGCTCTCCTGATAGAGCGTCAGGAAGCCGTCGAAGAGCACGACCTGGCCGGTGGCGCGCAGTTCGAGCGCACGGGCGCCGACCTGGGCCGCGATATCGACCGTGGTGCGCTCGATCGAGGCCGATTCCATCTGGCTGGCGATGGTGCGCTTCCAGATCAGCTCGTAGAGCTTGGCCTGCTCCGGCTCGAGATGACGCGCGACCATGGCTGGCAAACGGCCGAGATCGGTCGGGCGGATCGCCTCGTGCGCTTCCTGCGCGTTCTTGGCCTTGACCGTGTACTTGCGCGGGACGCCCGGCACGTAGTTGTCGCCGAATTCCTTGCCGATCACCCGGCGCGCCGCCGCGATCGCCGAGCCGTCCATGTCGACGCCGTCGGTACGCATATAGGTGATCAGGCCGACGGTCTCGCCGCCTATGTCGACGCCCTCATAGAGGCGCTGCGCCACCTGCATGGTGCGGGCCGGCGCCATGCCGAGCTTGCGAGAGGCCTCCTGCTGCAGCGTCGAGGTCTGGAAGGGCGGTTGGGGGTGGCGCTTGACCGGCTTGGCCTCGACCTCGGCCACCGAGAAGCGTGCGGTCTCCAGCGCGGCCTTGAAGGCCTGCGCTTCCTCGCCCGTGCCGATGTCGAGCCGTGTGATCTTCTTGCCGTCCGCGCCGGAAAGGCGGGCGTCGAAGGTTGCGCCGCTTGCGGTCGCGAGCGTCGCGACCAGCGACCAGTATTCGCGGGCCCGGAAGGCCTCGATCTCGCGCTCGCGGTCGCAGACCAGGCGCAGAGCGACCGACTGCACGCGCCCGGCCGAGCGGGCGCCCGGCAGCTTGCGCCACAGCACCGGCGAGAGCGTGAAGCCGACGAGATAGTCGAGGGCGCGGCGGGCGAGATAGGCGTCGACCAGCGCCTGGTCGATCGGGCGCGGATTGGCCAGCGCCTTCTGCACCGCGTCCTTGGTCACGGCGTTGAAGGTGACGCGCTCGACCGGGATGCCCTTGATGGCGCGCTTCTGGTTCAGCGCCTCCAGTACATGCCAGGAGATCGCTTCGCCCTCGCGATCCGGGTCGGTGGCGAGGATGACCTTTTCGGCGTTCTTCGCGGCACGCGCGATCTCGGCGACCTGCTTGGCGCCACGCCCCTCGGTCTCCCACAGCATGGCGAAATCGTTCTCGGGGTCGACCGAGCCGTCCTTCGCGGGCAGGTCGCGAATATGCCCGAACGAGGCGATGACCTCGTAGTCGGAGCCCAGATACTTATTGATCGTCTTGGCCTTGGCCGGCGACTCGACGACGAGGAGCTTCATGACGCTTTCGATCTCATAGACAAGCAGCGGGCGGCATTGGCTTGCCAGCCTCGCCGAACTTGGCGCGGGGCGCGTTGATAGCGGTTCGGGATTGCGCGCGAAAGTGGTTCACGCGGCCGGTCCTGTCAAACCCGATTCTGCTTTTCGAGAGCAGGGTGGTCAGGCTACGTCACCAGCCGTCGCTGTTTTTGATGTATGTCATGGAGAGATCAGCATGTCGTCGCAGAACCGGACAAGCCGGCTGACCTCGCTCGACATTCGCAGCCGCAAGAGCGGCGAGCCGCTCGTCGCCTTGACGGCCTATACCGCCCCCATGGCCAGGATCGTCGACGAGGTCGCTGATGTCGCGCTGGTCGGCGACTCGCTCGGCATGGTCGTCTACGGCCTCGACAGCACGGTCCCGGTGACGCTGGAGATGATGAGCCTGCACGGCCAGGCGGTGACGCGCGCGACGGCCCGCTCGCTCGTCGTGATCGACATGCCCTTCGGCAGCTATGAGGAAAGCCGGGAGCAGGCCTTCCGCAATGCCGCGAGGCTGCTCAAGGAGACCGGCGCCGGCGCGGTGAAGCTCGAAGGCGGCTCGCGCATGGCCGAGACCGTCCGCTTCCTGGTCGAGCGCGGCGTGCCGGTGATGGGTCATGTCGGCCTGACGCCGCAGGCGGTCAACACGCTCGGCGGCTACAAGGCGCAGGGCCGCAGCAAGGCGGAATGGCCGGCGCTCATCGCCGATGCCGAGGCGATCGCCGATGCCGGCGCATTCTCTCTGGTGATCGAGGCGGTCGCCGAGCCGCTGGCGGCGGAGATCACCAAGAGGGTCGCGATCCCGACCATCGGCATCGGCGCCTCTGCGAGTTGCGACGGCCAGGTCCTCGTTCTCGACGACATGCTGGGCCTCACCGGCCGCGTGCCGAAATTCGTCAAGGCCTATGGTGATTTGGCAGCGCAGGCGCGCGAAGCAGTTCGGGCCTATGCCGCCGAGGTACGCAGCCGCCAGTTCCCGGGCGAGGCCCATGTCTATGCGTTGAAGGCCGAATGACGCACAGAGAACACGCAAGCCGCCTTGCGCCGGCCACGACTCGCCCCTAAACAGCGGTCTTCAAATGACATCGACCGCACCGCTCTATCCGCACCGGCACCTCCTCGGGATCGAGGGGCTGTCCCATTTGGATATCGAGGCGCTGCTCGAGCGCGCCGAGACCTATGTCGCGCTCTCGCGCCAGATCGAGAAGAAGACGGCGACGCTGCGCGGCCGCACGCAAATCAACCTGTTCTTCGAGCCCTCGACGCGGACGCAGGCTTCGTTCGAGCTCGCCGGCAAGCGCCTCGGCGCCGATGTGATGAACATGTCCGTCGGCTCCTCCTCGGTGAAGAAGGGCGAGACGCTGATCGACACCGCCGCGACGCTGAACGCGATGCGGCCCGATATCCTGGTGGTGCGCCATCATGCTGCCGGCGCGGTCAATCTGCTCGCCCGCAAGGTCGACTGCTCCGTGGTCAATGCCGGCGACGGCGCCCATGAGCACCCGACGCAGGCGCTGCTCGATGCCTTGACGATCCGCCGCAACAAGGGCCGCATCGCCGGGCTCACCGTCGCGATCTGCGGCGACATCCTGCATTCGCGCGTCGCCCGCTCCAACATCATCCTGCTCAGTGCGCTCGGCGCCAAGGTGCGCCTGATCGCGCCCTCGACCCTGTTGCCGGCCGGAGTCGAGCGCATGGGCGTCGAGGTCTTCCGCGACATGAAGAAGGGGCTTGAGGGCGTCGACATCGTCATGATGCTGCGCCTGCAGCTCGAACGCATGAATGGCGCCTTCGTGCCGTCCTCGAAGGAGTATTTCCGCTATTTCGGGCTCGACCGCGACAAGCTCTCGCTAGCCGCGCCGGATGCGCTCGTCATGCATCCCGGCCCGATGAATCGCGGCGTCGAGATCTCTTCCGAAGTCGCCGACGGCGCCCAGTCGCTGATCCGCGAGCAGGTCGAGATGGGCGTCGCCGTACGCATGGCGGTGCTCGATGCGCTCGCGCAGCACCTGCCCAATGGCTGAGCGCGATGGAGCTCTTCCTCGCCTGGCTGCTGCGACAGATGCGCCGGGCTCGGATCGTCTTCGTCGGACTTTATCTCCTGGTCGTGGCCGGCTTCGTCTATGCCGAGCCGCGTTCCGCCTGGACCTGGCTGATCGTGCTGCTGGGCGCGCTCCTGTGCATCGGCATCTGGGGGCTGGTCGGGTTCTGGCATGATGTCTTCACGCAGCGCCGCGAGCGCGAGAACGGGATCGAGCGGAGCGATGGCTGACGGCAGCGGGCAGAATAGCGGCGTTGCGATCCTCGGCGCACAACTGGTCGATCCGGCCTCGGGCCGCGAGGGCGTCGGCAGCGTCCTGATCCGCGACGGCGTGATCGCCGATGTCCATTGGGGTGGCGACCGCCCAGAGCTGCCAGCCGGCATCGCGACCGAGGACGGCCAAGGCCTCGTGCTGGCGCCTGGCCTCGTCGATCTGCGCGCCTTCCTCGGCGAGCCCGGCGCCGAGTTCCGCGAGACGCTGGGGACCGGTTCGCAGGCTGCAGCGGCGGGCGGCGTCACCACGGTGATCTGCCGCCCCGACACCGATCCGCCGATCGACGACCCCTCGGTCATCGACTTCATCAAGCGCCGCGCCCGCGACAAGGCGATCGTCAACGTCCTGCCGGCAGCGGCATTGACCAAGGGGCTGGCCGGCAAGGAGATCACCGAGTTCGGCCTGCTGCTCGAAGCCGGTGCGGTCGCCTTCAGCGACGGCGCCAACGGCGTGCGCAACCCGCAGCTCATGCGGCGCGCCATGATCTATGCCCGCGATTTCGACGCGCTGCTGATCAACCATGTCGAGGATCCCGACCTGCGCGGCGATGGGGTCATGAACGAGGGCGAGTTCGCCAGCCGCAAGGGCCTGCCCGGCATCCCCCATGAGGCCGAGACGGTGATGCTGGAGCGCGACCTGCGCCTCGCCCGCGCCAGCAGCGCCCGCTACCATGCTGCCATGATCTCATGCTCGGATTCGCTCGCCCTGATCCGTCGGGCCAAGGAGGACGGGCTCAACGTCACCTGCGGCGTCTCGATCAACAATCTCTGCCTGAACGAGAACGATGTCGGCGAGTACCGCACTTTCTGCAAGGTTTCGCCGCCGCTCCGGCATGAGGATGAACGGCTGGCGATGATCGCGGCGGTGGCCGAAGGCCTGATCGACGTCATCGTCTCCGACCACGACCCGCAGGACGTCGAGACCAAGCGCCAGCCCTTCGCCGAGGCCGCCAATGGCGCGCTCGGCATCGAGACACTGCTCTCGGCCGCGCTGCGCCTCTACCACGGCGAGCAGATCGGCCTGCCAGCGTTGTTCGCCGCTTTGTCGAGCCGGCCGGCGGAGCTGCTCGGTCTCGGCTGCGGGTGCTTGGTGGCCGGCGCCCCCGCCGACCTCGCCTTGATCGACATCGACGCGCCCTTCGTCGTCGACAAGCGCAAGCTGAAGTCGCGAGCCAAGAACTCGCCCTTCGACGAGGCGCGGCTGCAGGGACTGGTGCAGGCGACCTGGGTCGGCGGCCGGGTGGTGTATCGCAGCGAAGCGGCTTAAGCTCAACCGGGACGGGCAGGGGAGTTTGCATGGCTGAGGCGTTCGCTTGGGCATTTTCGGGCCCTATGGGGCTCGCCGCGCTCGTCCTCGGCTACCTCTTCGGTTCGATCCCGTTCGGCATCATCCTGACGCGGCTTTCCGGCGGTCCCGATCTGCGCACGATCGGCTCCGGCAATATCGGCGCGACCAATGTCCTGCGCACCGGCAACAAGAAGCTGGCAGCACTGACTTTGCTCGGCGACATGCTGAAAGGCACCGCCGCGGTCCTGCTCGCCGGCTGGCTGCTCGGCGGCAAGAGCGCGGCGCTGGCCGCCGGTCTCGGCGCCTTCATCGGCCATCTCTTCCCGGTCTGGCTGCGCTTCAAGGGCGGAAAGGGCGTCGCCACCTTCCTCGGCATCCTGATCGGGCTGAAATGGTCGATCGCGCTGATCTTCGCCGCGATCTGGCTCAGCATAGCCTACCTGACCAAATACTCCTCGCTCTCGGCCCTGATCGCCAGCCTGTTGACGCCGCTCCTGCTCTTGTTCTGGGTTCGCGATGCACAGATGGCTGGGCTGATGGCCATCCTCGCCTTGCTGCTCTGGTTCATGCATCGCGAGAACATTGCGAGACTGCTCTCGGGGAGCGAAGGCAAGATCGGGCAGAAAGGCTGAATGCCGATGGCCGGTTTCGCTCTCGACGACCGGCAACGCCTCGACTGGCTCCGCCTGATCCGCAGCGAGAGCATCGGCCCGCGCACCTTCCGCACTTTGGTCAACCGCTTCGGAGGGGCATCTGGCGCGCTCGACGCCTTGCCGGAACTCGGCCGGCAAGCAGGCCGAACGCTCCGGCTGTGCACGCCCGCAGAGGCCGAGCGCGAGTTCGAAGCGCTGCGCCGGCGCGGCGCGCATCTCATCGCGCTCGGCGAACGGGCCTATCCGGTGCCGCTGCAGGCGATCGATTCGGCGCCGCCGCTGATCGCGGTCGAGGGTGATCCGGCGACGCTCAATCGCCCTTGCGTCGCACTGGTCGGATCGCGCAATGCGTCCGCCGCCGGGCTGAAATTCACCGCGACCCTGGCGCGCGAGCTCGGCGAGGCCGGTTTCGTCGTCGTCTCCGGCCTGGCGCGCGGCATCGACACGTCCGCTCACCAGGCGAGCCTGGAGAACGGCACGATCGCCGTGCTGGCGGGCGGGCTCGACGAGGTCTATCCGCCGCAGAACATTCCCCTCTTCGGCCATATCCGCGAGCGCGGCGCAGGGCTGAGCGAGATGCCGCTCGGCTGGGCGCCGCGCGGACGCGATTTCCCAAGACGCAATCGCCTGGTCTCGGGCCTCGCGCTCGGAACGGTCGTGGTCGAGGCGGCGCGCAAGTCCGGCTCGCTGGTTACCGCGCGCTTCGCCAATGAGCAGGGGCGTCAGGTCTTCGCTGTGCCGGGTTCGCCACTCGATCCGCGGGCCGAGGGCGGCAACCACCTGATTCGCGAAGGTGCGATCCTTTGCGCCGAGACTGCACATGTCGTCGATGTGCTGTCGCCTATGCTCCGGCGCAACGATCTGTTCGACTCTGCGCCCATTCTGGCGCGCGAGGAACCAGGGCCGGAACAGCCGCGGGAAGCGCTCTGGGACGAGCTCGATCTGCCGGACGTCCTGCCGGCGCCGAAGCTCGAGCTCCGGAGGGAGCTCCTGTCGCGAGAAGGCCTGTCACGGGAGGGGCTGGCCGAGGACGCTCCTCGTCGGCGCCTGCTCGACCTGATCGGACCGACGCCGATGGCGATGGACGACCTCGTTCGCGCCAGCGGTCAGCCCGCACGCGAGGTCAGCCAGATCCTGCTCGAGCTCGAACTGGAAGGCATGGTGCAGCGCCATGCCGGAGGAGCGCTCTCGCGCATGGCATGACCGCGACAGAGCGGCGATCAGCCGGTGGCTTCGCCCCAGCGGCCGCATTCGCGCTCGGCCTCCGCGGCCGCGAGCTCCAGCAAGGTGACGAGCAAGTCGAGATCGGCGGCGCGGGCCTGACTGCCGAGCTCGACCAGCATGCTTGTCGCCTTGGCGGCGACGTCACGCTGCAGATCGCGTTGGCGCGCACGCTTCGCGACGAGGAGCTGCAGTACCAGGGCTTCGCATTCGCCATGGGTCTGGAAGCTTCGGGATGCTGCAAAGTCCCCGGAGATGTGGGTGGTCGTCGTCGGAGGCGCCTGCATGAGGACTCCCGCCAGGTTGTTTCCCGGCAAATTACAACCTATGATTTAATAATCTGACAAAGACACGTTCGGCTAGGCGGTCGTATCCCGGTCATGCGCTTCGCCGAGCTGTACCTGGCAGGTCCGACGATTGATTGCCGCCTCCAACCGCGTCATCTCGACGAAATAGGCGAGGCTGCTCAACTGCGCGGCCTTGGCCATCGCGCCGAGTTCGATGCTGATTTCCTCGATATAGCTGGCAACTTCAAGTTGCATACGCGCCAGCGCGTCCATGTTGTGCGGGCCGGGCGAGACTGCGGCGCTGCGGCCAAGATGGGAAACACGCGGCAAGCGGTTGTCGTTCGGATAGATTTTATCCTCCTTGATCTGCCGTGACGTCGCTTTTCTCATCTCGTCTGCCCTCGTGATCGTATCAGCCCGGGGAAACGAACCGGTGTTCGATGGACACTATTCTTGCTACTCGATTCCGATAAATGCAATCACCGCGTGTATGAAATTTCCGGCAACGGAACATTTTCCCGATCCCCGTGTTTTCTACCGGTCGCAATTTGGCCGCGATTGGTTCAGCCCCGGTTCAACCGAGGCGAGCTAGACCGGTCCTCAAGGCGGGCATCCGCCGACAGGAGAATGCCATGTCAGATTTCGGAAAGAGCCGCTTCCTCGTGACGCTCGCCGTCGCGGGCAGCATTCTGGCAGCGGGCCTGACGCCCGTGATGGCGGGCGAGTCCCGCGCAGTCGGCTTCGACAAGAGCCGCCTCGACCAGGCGCAAGTCGACTATTCGCAGTATTACCGCCGTGGCTGGCGCGGCAATCGCGGTGCGGCGATCGCGGCCGGCGTGGGCCTGGGCGTCCTCGGCGCCGCGGCCATTGCTGCCAGCCGGCCGGCCTATGCCGAGCCGGTCTACGGTTACGACTATGGCTACGAACCGCGCTATGTCTATGAGGAGCCGGTCTATGTCGCGCCGCGTCGCTACTATGCGCCGCGCCATTACGGCTACTATCCCGACAATATCCGGGATCCGGCTGGCGGCAGCTATCGCTGAGATCCGGCCCGGACGACAGCCTTAATCAATTCTGAACGCCTCGCGCCTAGGCTTTCAAGGGTCGCTTCCGCCATATGGCGGTGGCGGCCCTTTTCATGGTGTGCGGCAACGACCGGCTCCGCTTCTGAAGCCGTCACCTTGTCGACCTTGGAGAAAGACGATGAAACCCTCGCTCAAGACGCTGCTGTCCGGCTGCGGCGCGGTTGCGCTGGCGATGTTCTGCTCGGGCGCCGCGGTGGCCCAGTACTACGACGATGGATATGGGCGCCGCGAGCGCCCCCGCTACGACCGGGGTTATGATCGTGGCTACGATCGTGGCTATGACCAGGGCCGACGCGACGGCGATGGCTATGGGCGCTACGGCCGGGATGGCGGCTACCGGCGTGGGCCAGCCCCCAGCAATCCGCTCGCCGGGATGAGCATCGAAGATCAGAAGCGGGCGATCAAGAACCAGCGCGACGCACAGAAGAAGGCGATCAAGCGCGGCTACGTTCTTCAGTAGCAGTCCTCTTCCGGCTCGCTCTCGTCCATGGTGAGGCGGGCGAGCCGGTCGAGCGCACCTTGCAGGATATAGGCGGCGGCCATCTTGTCGACGACCGCTGCCCGCCGCGCGCGTGAGGCATCGGCGTCGAGCAAGGTGCGGGTGACGGCAAGGGTCGACATGCGCTCGTCCCAGAACACGATCGGCAGCGCCGTCAGCGGCGCGAGATTGCGTACGAAGGCCCGGGTCGACTGCACCCGCGGCCCTTCGCTTCCGTCCATGTTGAGCGGCAGGCCGATCACCAGCCCGGCGATCGCGTGCTTTTCCGCCACTTTCAGCAGCGCCGCCGCATCCTGACGGAACTTGATGCGCTGGATCGTCTCCAGCGGCGTGGCGATCCGGCGCTCGACATCCGAGAGCGCGAGCCCGATCGTTTTGGTGCCGAGATCCAGCCCGAGCAGGCGAGCGTGCTCAGGCAAGGTGACGAAGTGATCCAAAGCGACGAGGTTGGTCATGCGCCGCCGGTAGCATGGGCCGCCCGCGGAGGCGAGCGGCCCTGCCAGCTCTAGTTGGCGTTCTGCGGCGTCAGCCCGGCTGCCTTCAACGCCGCTCCCCATTTGGCGATCTCAGCGGCGAAGCGCTTGGCATGGGCCTCGCGTGTCCATTCGGCTTGCGGAAAGGCGCTGGTGCCGACCGCCTTGAAGCGCTCCAGTACGGCAGGATCCTTCAACGCCGCCTGCAATGCGCCGTTGAGCTTGTCGAGTACTGCAGCGGGTGTGCCCTTCGGGGCGTAGAGCCCATGCCAGATCGTCATGTCGAGCTCGGTGCCGGCCTCGCGCGAGGTCGGGACGTTCGGGAGCACTCCGAGCCGCTCCGGCGAGGTCACCGCATAGGCGCGGATCTTGTCGGACTGGATCTGCGGCACGGCTGTGGTCGACTGGTCGCAGAGCACGTCGACCTGGCCGCCGACGAGGTCGTTCATCGCCGGCCCGGTGCCGCGATAGGCGACCTGGGCGAGCTTGACGCCGAGCGCCTGCGAGATCAGCACGGCGCACAGATGCGCGTTCGAGCCGATGCCGGCATGGGCGACGGTGAGCTTCTCGGCCTGCTGCTTGGCGTAGGGGAAGAAGGCCTTGCCGTCGACCGGAGGCAAAGCGAGCTTGCCGGCGATCACCATCGGTCCGGTATTGACGAGCCCGACCGGCGCGAAGGCGGTCTGCGTCTCATAGCCGAGATTGGCGTAGAGCGCCGGCGCCGCGGCGAGCGCCAAATGGTGGATGAGCAGCGTGTAGCCATCCGGCGCCGAGGAGACCAGGCGCTTGGCGCCGGCCGTGCCGCCGGCACCGGCGATGTTCTCGACGATGAACTGCTGCCCGAGCGTGCGGCCCATATGTTCACCGAGCAGGCGGGCGATCACGTCGCTGGGGCCGCCCGCGGCGAAGGGCACGATCAGCGTGATCGGTTTGGTCGGAAAGCCTTGAGCCAGGGCGGATGGGCCTAGGCCCAGCAGGAGCAAGCCTGCAAGGGCGCCGCGGCGCGTCATGAGGAATCTGCGGAGATGCGCGATCATTCGTTTCCTCCAATAGGGCGGCCGCTCTGCGTCGGCTTTGCTGAATTCTCGTGGTTCTTGGTCCTCGAGCTTGGGTCGCTCGCTCTCGAGCGCAATATGAGAAATCGGTGATAACAAGCTGACCTTGTGCCGATTATGACGAATCGGCACTTCGAAATGGCCGCGAATCGGGGGCGCTCAGCGCAGGTCCGACAGGTAGTGAACCTCCTGGGTCAGGCACAGGCTGAGCCGGTGTTCGACGGGCGTGCCGTCGAGCGACAGGGCGATGCGGTCAATCTGCAAGACAGGCTCGCCGGCCGCGACGCCGAGCGCCGCCGCGTGCTCAGCCGCGAGCGCCACCGCCTTCAGCCGCTCGCGCGCATTGGCGATGGTGATGCCATAGTGCCCCGCATAGAGGCTGTAGAGATTGTTCGGGATCGGCCCGTTCTCCAGCCCGGAAAAGAGCTGCCGCGGCAGACTGACCGTCTCGACGATCAGCGGCGTGCCGTCGAACGAGCGTTGCCGGCGGATACGAATGACGGTGGCGTCCTCCGCGAGGTCCAGGGCCGCGCGCTCTGCCTCATTGGCCGGCCCGGTCGTCACCGAGAGGACGACACTGTCGGGGAAGCGCGGCGCGCCGCGATCAGGCGCGAGCTTGAAGAACTGGAACAGGATGCGGCGCTCGTCATGCTCGGCGACGAAGGTGCCGCGGCCCTGGCGCCGCACCACCAAGTTCTCGGCGGCGAGTTCGTCGAGCGCCTTGCGCACCGTCCCCTGGCTGACGCCGATCTCGGCAGCGAGTTGGCCCTCGCTCGGCAGCGCCGCTCCCGGCGCCCAGACGCCATCCATCAGCCTGCGCACGAAGATCGCCTTCACCTGCCGATAGAGCGGCCGGAAGCCCAGCGTCTCCGGCGTGTCGGGCTCGCGAGCCTGTCCTGTGATTTCGAGCTTGTGCACACTCATATGTCTTATATAAGACTTGAGCGCAGCCACGTCGAGCCCGATTTCACGAACTGGGTCACGGCGTGACGATCACGGGAAACGGTCAGGGATATCAGCCATGAGCAAGCCGCATCTGCTGGTGCACGAGAAGAAGGACACGGTCGGCGTCGTCGTCGTCGAGGGCCTGAAGGCCGGGACCGACATGCTCTGTGTCGTCACCCACGACAATTCCGACTTCCGCCTCGCCGCCAAGATGGACATCCCGATCGGCCATAAGGTCGCGCTCAAGGACATCAAGAAGGGCGATACGATCTGGAAATACGGCCAGGACATCGGCAAGGCCGTCGCCGACGTCGGCAAGGGCGAGCATCTCCACGTCCACAACGCCAAGACCAAGCGCTGGTGAGCGCCGTCTTCGCTGATTCCGATCCCCGAGGCTCCCGTCAGGTCGAGCCCGCAACCATCCAGGAAACGCCAATGTCCTCCATCGTCGCCAATTTCGACCTCGTCAAAGGCAAGCTCGCCAAGGTGAAGGGCCGCAAGATCGAGGCGCCCGAGTTCAAGACCCCCTTCGTCAAGCGCCCGACCGGCCGCAGCCTCGATTCCTTCATGGGTTGGCGCCGCGAGAACGGCCGCGTCGGCGTGCGCAACCATGTGCTGCTGCTGCCGCTCGATGATCTCTCCAACGCCGCCTGCGAGGCCGTCGCCAACAACATCAAGGGCACGCTGGCGATTCCGCACGCCTATGGCCGCCTGCAGTTCGGCGAGGACCTCGAGGTCCATTTCCGCACCCTGATCGGCACCGGTTCGAACCCGAACGTCGCCGCCGTCATCGTCATCGGCATCGAGGACGGCTGGACCAAGCGTGTCGTCGACGGCATCGCCAAGACCGGCAAGCCGGTGGTCGGCTTCGGCATCGAGGGCCATGGCGACATCGCCACCATCGCCAAGGCCTCCTATGTCGCCAAGGAATTCGTGCAGTGGGCGACCGAGCTCCAGCGCGTAAAATGCGGCATCGAGGAGCTCTGGGTCTCGACCAAATGCGGTGAGTCTGACACCACCACCGGCCTGTCTTCCTGCCCGACCGTCGGCAACATGTACGACAAGTGGATCCCGCGCGGCGTCTACGGCGTCTTCGGCGAGACCTCCGAGATCACCGGCGCCGAGCATCTCTGCAAGGCGCGTGCGGCGACGCCGGAGGTCGGCGAGCGCTGGTACAAGATGTGGAAGGCCTATCAGGACGACGTCATCGAAGCGCACAAGACCGACGATCTCTCCGATTCGCAGCCGACCAAGGGCAACATCGCCGGCGGCCTGACCACGATCGAGGAGAAGGCGCTCGGCAACCTCGAGAAGATCGGCCGCGAGTGCAAGTTCATCGACATCCTCGAGCCGGCACAGGCGCCGGAAAAGGGGCCGGGCCTCTACTACATGGACACCTCCTCGGCCGCGGCCGAGTGCGTGACCCTGATGGCGGCGGGCGGCTATGTCGTGCACACCTTCCCGACCGGCCAGGGCAACGTCATCGGCAATCCGATCGTTCCGGTCATCAAGATCACCGGCAACCCGAAGACGATGCGCACCATGCCCGAGCACATCGACGTCGACGTCTCCGGCATCCTGCGCCGTGACCTGACGATCCCGCAGGCCGGCGACGCGCTGATCGAGAACATCGTGCGCACGGCGAATGGCCGCCTCACGGCAGCCGAGGCGCTCGGCCATCGCGAGTTCTCGATGACAAAGCTATATCGCAGCGCCTGAGGAACTCAGATTCCGGGCGCGACGAGGCGAACGTGTCGGACAGGATCGTTTCCAGAAACGTTTCACTGCATGCGCCGGGGCGGGACGTGTTGCCCGCCTACGTCCGTGCCCTGGAGACGGGCTGGTCCCCGAACACGATGCGCGACGTAGCGCCCGAACAGCTCGCTGCGATCACGGCCGATCCCGATGCCTTCTTGGCCGGGCTCAACGGGCGCGGTGGCACGATCCGTCTCCATGACGGCAGCGAAGTCGACCGACTGCCCGGCATCACCCGCTGGATCATCGCCACCGATCGGCCGGAGCGTCCTTTTGTCGGCAGCATCAATCTGCGCTGGCAGGAGGACGAAGCTGGCCAGCCGGTCACGGAATTGCCTGCGCATGTGCTTGGCCATGTCGGCTACACAATCCTGCCGAGCCATGCCGGGCGTGGCTATGCCAGCGCCGCTCTTGCGGCCATGCTGGCCGAAGCGAGCGCGATCGGTCTGCCCTTCGTCAGGATCACCTGCGACGTCGACAATGCGGCCTCGCGGCGGATCATCGAGAAGAGTGGCGGGCGATTCGTCGAGGGTTTCGTCGCTCCCTTCTATGGGCCCGGGGAGCGTCTGATGTACCGGATCGATCTCCAGTCATGACCGAAGCAGCCCTTCCGCGTTTGGCGAAAGGCCTTGGCCCGCTCCTGCCGGGCATCGCGCTCTCGACGGCGGTCGCGATCGCCTCCGTGCTGGCCGAGCCTGTCTTGAAGCAACTGGCCGGTGGGCGCGTCGGCATACCCGCGGTTGTCATCGCGCTGGTGATCGGCATGATCATGCATCCGGTCGCGAACACGCAGCGCTTTGCGCCGGGCATGACCTTCTGCGTCAAGAAACTGCTGCGCTGGGCGATCGCGCTGCTCGGCCTGCGCGTCGCGCTCGGCGACATCATTGCGCTCGGCCTGGGCACGGCGGTACTGGTCATCGTCTCCATGGCCCTGACGGTCGTTGCTGGCTTCCTGCTGGCGCGCGCGCTCGGCCGTGAGCCCGGCGTCGGTGCGCTTGGCGGCGTCGCCACGGCGGTCTGTGGCGCCTCCGCTGCCCTCGCTACGTCGACAGTCGTACCCGATTACAAGAACAAGGCTGCCGACACCGCCTTCACCGTGATCGCGATGAACGTGCTCGCCACGATCGCGATGCTGGCCTATCCGCTGCTCTGCGCCTGGCTCGGCCTGTCGCAGCAGCAGACCGGGGTGATGCTGGGGGCGACCATCCACGATGTCGCGCAGGTGGTCGGCGCCGGCCAGGCCGTCTCGGACGAGGCGGCGAATGCGGCTGTCATCGTCAAGCTGTTCCGGGTCTTCCTGTTGCTGCCCGCAGTGCTGATCGTCGGCTGGTGGCTGACTCGCCATGGCGAGGTCCATGGCGATGCCAAGGTGCCGGTCCCGGTCTTCGCCTTCGTCTTTCTCGTCATGTGCGTGATCAACAGCGTGCTGAGCACGCAGGCAGGGCTCGCCGGCATTTACCTGCCGATCCGCGACATCTTGCTCGAGATCTCGCGCTGGGGCCTGCTGATCGCGATCGCGGCGCTTGGCCTCGGCACCTCGATCGCGGCGATGGCCCGGCTCGGCTGGCGCCATCTCGCCGTCGTCACCGGAACGAGCCTCGTCATCCTCGTCGTCGCCACGAGCGGGATTATCCTGCTCGGCTGATCGGACCTCACAGCGGAAACAGCCATGACCGACATCGTCATCACCGAATTCATGGACGAAGCGGCCGTGGCGGCGCTGAAGGCGCGCTACAGCGTGCACCATGATCCGGACCTCTTCGCCAAGCCCGAGGAGCTCGCGCGGCTGGTCGCCGACGTCCCGGCGCTGATCGTGCGTAACCAGACGCAGGTTCGCGGCGCGGTGCTGGCGGGTGCAAAAAACCTCAAGGTTGTCGGCCGGCTCGGCGTCGGGCTCGACAATATCGATATGGACGCTTGCTCGGCCCGCGGCATCCAGGTCTTCCCGGCGACCGGAGCCAACAGCCTGTCGGTGGTCGAATATGTGATCGGCACGGCGATGACGCTGCTCCGCGGCGCCTATTTCGCCAATGCCGCGATGATCGCCGGCGAGTTCCCGAAGACCAGGCTGATCGGCCGCGAGATCGCCGGCAAGCGCATGGGCCTGGTCGGCTTCGGCGCGATCGCCCGCGACGTGGCGCGGCACGCCAAGGCGCTCGGCATGACCATCGCCGCCTATGACCCCTATGTTCCCACCGAGGATGCCGTCTGGCAGGGCATCGAGAAGCTCGAGCTCGATGCCCTGCTGTCGACCTCCGACGTGATCTCGATCCATTTGCCGCTGACGCCTGAAACCCGCGGGGCGATCGACGAGGCGGCCTTCGCCAGGGTGAAGCCCGACGCCATCCTGATCAACGCGGCGCGCGGTGGTATCATGGACGAGGCGGCGATGGTCGCGGCGTTGAAGGGCGGGCGGCTCGGCGGCGCGGCGCTCGATGTTTTCGAGCAGGAGCCGCTCAAGGCCGATGGCGCAAAACTCTTCGCCGGCACGCCCAACCTGATCCTGACGCCGCATATCGCCGGCAATACGGTCGAATCGAACGGGCGCGTCTCCGGCCTCGTCGCCGAGCGGGTCATGGCGGCGCTGGAGGGCAGGGCATGACGAAGCTCTCGCTGGAAGCGGCCGAACAGAAGGTCGCGGATCTCTTCATCGAGGCCGGCGCCTCGCCCGCCAATGCGGCGTCCGTCGCGCTGGCACTGGTGATGGCCGAGGCGGATGGGCTCAAGGGCCACGGCCTGTCGCGCGTGCCGACCTATCTGTCGATGCTCCGCTCCGGCAAGATCGACGGCCAGGCCGTGCCGATCGCGCGCCAGCCCAGGCCCGGCGTGCTGGCGATCGACGCCGCCCATGGCTTCGCCTATCCGGCGATCGATCTCGCCGTGATCGAATTGCCCGAGATCGCCCGCAAGCAGGGCATCGCCGCCGCGCCGATCCGCCGCTCCAATCATTGCGGCTCCGCCGGCCTGCATGTCGAACGGCTGGCCGAGCAGGGGCTGGTGGCGCTGCTCTTCGCCAACACGCCCGGCGCGATGGCGCCCTGGGGCGGCGCCAAGCCTGTCTTCGGCACCAACCCGATCGCCTTCGCCGCGCCGCTGGCCGGCCGCGAGCCCCTGGTGATCGACATGGCCCTGTCCAAAGTGGCGCGCGGCCCGATCGTCGCGGCAAAGCAGAAGGGCGAGCCGATCCCGGAGGGCTGGGCCCTCGACGCAGCCGGCAAGCCGACCACCGATCCGGCGGCGGCGATCGCCGGCACCATGGTGCCGCTCGGCGACGCCAAGGGCGCGACGCTCGCCATGATGGTCGAGATCCTCGCCGCGGCGCTGGTCGGCACCCATTTCGCCTTCCAGGCCTCGTCCTTCCTCGACGATCAGGGCGGCCCGCCCGACACCGGCCAGCTCATCCTCGCCATCGACCCGGCGAGCATGGGCGGCAACTGGTTCGCCGAGCGGATGAAGCTGCTGACCCACGCGATCGAGGAGCAGCCCGGGACGAGGCTGCCCGGCATGCGGCGCTACGGGCTGCGGGCCAAGGCGCGGGCCGAGGGGATCGAAGTCACTCTCTGATCGGTTGGCGCTTCTCTAGACGAAGTCGAATCGATCAACGTCGACAAGGCCTTTGTCGGTGATCTTGAGATGTGGGATCACCGGCAGCGTCAGGAAGGCGACCTGCAGGAAGGGCTCGGCCAGCACGACGCCGAGCGCCTTCGCCGCCGCTCGCAGGCCCTCCAGCCCATGCCGCACCGTCTCGAAGGGCTGGTCGCTCATCAGCCCGGCGACGGGCAACGCCAGCTCGGCTACGACCTTGCCGCCATCGGCGACCGCGAAGCCGCCGCCGGTCTCGATCAACCGATTTGCGGCCACCGCCATCGAGGCCTCGTCGACGCCGACGACACAGAGATTATGGCTGTCATGCCCGACCGATGAGGCGATGGCGCCGTGCTTCATGCCGAAGCCATGCACGAAGCCTGAAGCGATGCCGCCATTGCGGCCATGACGCTCGATTACCGTGACCTTGACGGCGTCCTGGTCGAGATCGGGCAGGGCGATGCCGTTCTGTGCGGGCAGGCGCATGGAAAGCCGCTCGGTGATGATCCGGCCCGGCACGACGCCGATCACCGGCGTTTCGCCTTCGCGCGCCTTCACCCCGAAATCCTCCGGCGCGAGCCTGCGGCTGCGGACGCTGGCGAGGCCGACGGGCGCTACCGCTTTCCGGTCCGCGAACAGTGCATCCTCCACCAGCTTGCCGCCGGCGAAGACCTGCTTGACGCGGCAGGCGGCGAGATCCTCGACCAGCACGATGTCGGCGCGCTTGCCGGGGCCGATGAAGCCCCGGTCGAACAGGCCGAAATTCCGCGCTGCCGACAGGCTCGCCGTGCGATAGGTCGCGAGGATGTCGGCGCCATGCGCGATCGCGGTGCGGATCATGTAGTCGAGATGGCCTTCCTCGGCGATGTCCAGCGGGTTGCGGTCGTCGGTGCAGAAGGCGAGGAAGGGCGAGGCGTCGCGCGTGATCAACGGGATCAGGGCGTGCAGGTCCTTCGAGACCGAGCCCTCGCGGATCAGGATCGCCATGCCCTTGGCGAGCTTTTCGCGGGCTTCCTCGGCAGTCGTGGTTTCGTGGTCGGTGCGGATACCGGCAGAGAGATAGCCGTTGAGGTCCATGCCGCGCACCAGTGGCGCATGGCCGTCGATATGCCGGTGCGAGAAGGCTTCGAGCTTGGCGAGGCAGCCGGGATCGCGATGGAGCACACCGGGGAAGTTCATGAACTCGGCGAGGCCGATCACCTTGGCATGGTCCATGAACGGGGTGAGGTCGGCGGCTTCCAGTGCCGCGCCCGCGGTCTCCAGATGCGTCGCCGGCACGCAGCTCGAGAGCTGCACCCGCAAATCCATGCGCATGACCTCGGCACAGTCGAGGAAATAGCGGATGCCCTCGGCGCCCAATACGTTGGAGATCTCGTGCGGATCGCAGATCGCGGTGGTGACGCCGTGCGGCAGCACGCAGCGCTCGAATTCGAGCGGCGTCACTAGCGAGGATTCGACATGCAGATGCGTGTCGATGAAGCCGGGTACTGCAATCAGCCCTTTAGCATCGAAGGTCGCCTTGCCCTCATAGCTGCCATAGGTGCCTACGATCGAGTCGTCGCAGAGCGCGATATCGGTCTCGATGAGGTCGCCCGAGACGAGGTCGAACAGCTGCGCGCCGCGGATGACGAGATCGGCCGGCTCGTCGCCGCGTCCTTGCGCGATCCGGCGGGCGAGGGTGGCTGCGTCGGTCATGGGAAACCCTTTCGATCCAAAAAAGCGCTGGTCGTCCCGGGCGACCGAAGGGAGACCCGGGACCCATGCCTGAACATTGATCCAGTTGCGTTCTGCACTGTAGCGCTCGGGCTAATCTCGCTATCGTCAGGCATGGGTCCCGGGTCTGCGCGGCTGCGCCGCTTCGCCCGGGACGACCAGGGTAGGGTTATGTGGCTCTACATTCTCGCGAGTCAGAAGAATGGCACATTGTATGTCGGGGTGACGAACTCTCTATCGAAACGCGTCGAGGAGCATCGCGATGGTCGAGGCTCCGAGTTCGCTCGGCGTTATCGCGTCATGCGGCTCGTCTACGCTGAGACTTTCGCCGACCCGAATGATGCGATCGCCCAGGAGAAGCGCATCAAGCATTGGCACCGCGCTTGGAAAATCGCACTGATCGAGCGCACCAATCCCGACTGGAACGACCTGTATCCAACCGCACATCTCGATTGAGCCGGCCAGCCCGGCTATACCCTGCCGACACAGCCTTTCGCGGAGACCATCATGCAGCTCACCTGGTTCGGCCATTCGGCGTTTCGGCTCGACCTGCCCGGCGCCTCGGTCCTGATCGATCCGTTCTTCACCGGCAACCCCGCCTTCGAGGGCGATGCGGTCGCCGCGGGGAAGGGCGTCAGCCATATCGTCGTGACCCATGGCCATGGCGACCATGTCGGCGACACGCTCGCCATCGCCGCGGCGAACGACGCGACCGTGATCACCAATTACGACCTGTGCATGCACCTCGCCTCGAAAGGCCTCAAGAAGTTCCAGCCGATGAACACCGGCGGAACCGTCGATCTCGGAGCCTTCTCGGTGACGTTGGTCCGGGCCGACCATTCTGCCGGCATGGGCGAGGCGGGCGTGGCCGCCCCGGTCGGCAGCGCCAATGGCGCGATCGTCAAGGCGCCGGGCGAGAAGACGCTCTGGCACATGGGCGACACCGACATCTTCTCCGACATGGCCCTGCTCGCCGAGATCCACGGCGTCGAGGCCTGCATCTGCCCGATCGGCGACCGCTTCACCATGGGCGCCAGGACGGCGGCATTGGCGATGACCCGCTTCGTCAAGCCGAAGCTCGCGATTCCCTGCCACTACGGCTCCTTCCCGATCATCGCCCAGGACGCGGCGGTCTTCGTCGAGGGGCTGAAGGGCAGCGGCATCGAGGCGCTGGTGCCGGAGAAGGGCAAGGCGGTGACGGTCTGAGGTCACCATCATTACGAGCCGAGTGCAGCCAGCGGACCGCAAGTAAGTGCTGACTTACTGGCGGTCCGCGCGCTATAGCGCTGGCGAACCATTACCGGCGCCTTCGCGCCAATCCCTTCAGGAGCCCGCCCATGTCGGTCGACGCCGCCACCGTCAAACGCGTCGCGCATCTCTCGCGCATCGCCGTCGATGATGCGGATGTGCCGAAGCTGCAAGGCGAGCTCAACGCCATCCTCGGCTTCGTCGAGCAGCTCAACGAGGTCGACGTCTCCGGCGTCGAGCCGATGACCTCGGTGACGCCGATGGTGATGAAGAAGCGCCAGGACGTGGTCAACGACGGCGAGATCGCCGACGAGATCGTCGCCAACGCGCCGGCCTCCGAGGACGACTACTTCATGGTGCCGAAGGTGATCGAGTGAGCGCTTGAAGCGCTCCGCTCACCCTCATCGCCCGCCCGCATACGTTTTACGGATATTCCCCGTGACCGATCTCACCCGCCTGACCCTGACCGAAGCCCGCGAGGGGCTGAAGGCCAAGCAGTTCTCCGCCACCGAGCTCGCCAAGGCGCATATCGCCGCGGTCGAGCAGGCGCGTGTGCTCAACGCCTATGTGCTGGAGACGCCCGAGCACGCGCTGAAGCAGGCTGCCGCCTCCGACGAGAAGCTCGCCAAGGGCGAGGCCGGCCCGCTCGAAGGCCTGCCGGTCGGCATCAAGGACCTGTTCGCGACCAAGGGCGTGCGCACCACCGCCTGCTCGCGCATTCTCGGCAATTTCGTGCCGCCCTATGAATCGACCGTCTCGTCGCAGCTCTGGCGCGACGGCGCCGTCATGCTCGGCAAGCTCAACAATGACGAGTTCGCCATGGGCTCGTCGAATGAGAGCTCGGCCTTCGGGCCGGTGGTCAATCCCTGGCGGCGCGCGCAGTCTTCGGCCAAGCTCGTGCCCGGCGGCTCCTCCGGCGGCTCGGCCGCGGCTGTCGCCGCGCATCTGTGCCTCGCTGCGACCGCGACCGACACCGGCGGCTCGATCCGCCAGCCCGCCGCCTACACCGGCACGGTCGGCATCAAGCCGACCTATGGCCGCTGCTCGCGCTGGGGTATCGTCGCCTACGCCTCCTCGCTCGACCAGGCCGGGCCGATCGGCAAGACCGTGCGCGACTGCGCCGTGATGCTGCGCTCCATGGCCGGGCACGATCCGAAGGACACCACCTCGGTCGATCGGCCGGTGCCGGATTACGAGGCCTCGGCCGGCCGCTCGGTCAAGGGCATGCGGATCGGCATCCCTCGGGAGTACCGGCTGGAGGGCCTCAACGCCGAGATCAACGCGCTCTGGCAGCAGGGCATCGACTGGCTCAAGGCAGCCGGCGCCGAGATCGTCGAGATCTCGCTCCCGCACGCCAAATACGCGCTGCCGGCCTACTACATCGTCGCGCCGGCGGAGGCCTCCTCCAACCTCGCGCGCTATGACGGCGTCCGCTACGGCCTGCGCGAGCAGGGCCGCGACATCGTCGAGATGTACGAGAAGACCCGCGCCGCCGGCTTCGGCGCCGAGGTCCAGCGCCGCATCATGATCGGCACCTATGTGCTTTCTTCCGGCTATTACGACGCCTATTACCTGCGCGCCCAGAAGGTGCGCACGCTGCTCAAGCGCGATTTCGAGCAGGCCTACGATCAGGGCATCGACGCGGTCCTGACGCCGGCGACGCCGACCTCGGCCTTCGGAATCGGCGAGCAGGGCTCCTCGGATCCGGTCGAGATGTATCTCAACGACGTCTTCACGGTGACAGTGAACATGGCCGGCCTGCCCGGGCTCTCCGTGCCGGCGGGGCTGGACAGCCAGGGTCTGCCGCTCGGCCTGCAGCTGATCGGCCGCCCCTTCGACGAGGAGACACTGTTCTCGCTCGGCCAGGTCATCGAGGAGGCGGCCGGTCGCTTCCCCGTCGGCGAGCGCTGGTGGGCCTGAATAGACTCCGACCGGCCCCTGACCACTCTTAGTCATCCCGGACAAGCGGCAAAGCCGCGCCGATCCGGGATCCATGCCTGAGCCTTTCCTAAAGAGGTTCCGGAATGGGTCCCGGGTCTCCCTTCTGTCGCCCGGGACGACTCTGAAAAGACAGAGCTGAAGATCAGCCCGCGCAAGCTGATCGGTCGCATTCCGAATCCTGATTTCTCGGACGCGACACAGGGTGGCAGTCTCCGCGCCTGATCAGGCTGCCGGAGATCGCCATGCCGTCCTATCCGTTCGAAACCGTCGACGTCTTCACCAACAGCCGCTTTGGTGGCAACCAGCTCGCCGTCTTCACCGATGCCCGCGGCCTCTCCGATGCCGAGATGCAGGCGCTGGCGGCGGAGATGAACTATAGCGAGACGACCTTCGTGCTGCCGCCGAGCGATCCGGCCAACACGGCGCGCGTCCGCATCTTCCATCGCACCGCCGAGATGCCCTTCGCCGGCCATCCCAATGTCGGTACGGCCTGCGTGCTCGCCGGTCATGGCCGCGACCGCGACGGCATCCTGTTGTTCGAGGAAATGGCTGGGCTCGTCGAGGTCCGGGTCGCGCGCGACGCAGCCGGTCTCGTGACGGGGGCGACGATCGCCGCGCCGCAGGCGCTCTCGCTCGGCCTCCAGCTGCCGGCCGAGGCGATCGCCGCCTGCGCAGGGCTGAGCCCGCAGGAGGTGCTCACCGGCCGCCACCCGCCCCAGCAGGCTTCGCTCGGCGTCAAGTTCGTCCTCACCGAAGTCACACCTGAAGCGCTGACCCGGGCGACGCCGGACATCGCCGCCTATCGCCGGCTCGCCGAAGCCAACCCGGCCCTGGAAGGCCGCCTGTCGATCTTCTTCTATGCCTGGGATCGTGACAGGGTCCGTGCCCGCATGTTCGCGCCGCTCGCCGGCACCTGGGAGGATCCCGCGACCGGCAGTGCCAGCGCGACCTTGGCAGCGCTGACCCTCTCGCTCTCCGACAAGGACAGCATCGCCTTCGAGATCGCCCAGGGCGTCGAGATGGGCCGGCCGAGCCTGCTGCACGTCACGGCGCGCCGCGTCGGCGGCGAGATTCGCGCCACTGTCGGCGGCGGCTGCGTGCCGGTGCTGAGGGGCGAGGCGACGGTCTAGCGTCCGCTCGGGCCGACGCTCAGACGGATAGCCCTAGCTCCGCACGAACCTTCCGCGTCAGCCCCGCCGCGACTAGCCGGTGGCTCTCGCGCAGATAGTCGCGGAAGGCGTCGTCCGGCAGGCCTTCGTCGGAGAAGCGCTGGATCCACTTCATCCCGCGCGAGGCGAGATAGGGTGCCGGGCGGCAGCCGGGCGCGTCGCGCAGCATCTCATAGGCCAGCGGCGAGCACTTGAACGAAACGAAGAGCGTGCCCTCGGCATCGTCGCGGCCGAGCGCGAACACCTTGCCGCCGACCTTCCAGACATCGGCGCCGCCCCATTGCACGACATGGCTGGTCGCGGGCAGGGCGGCGCAGAAGGCATTGTATTCGGCGAGAGTCATGAGCTGCTGCCATCGTGAATCGCGGAGGGCTACATCACCGGAAATCCCTGGTGGCGTCGAGACGCTTCACCGCCGCCAGAACGGCTTGGCGACCTCCGTCTCGACCTGCTGTTTCGTCAGGCCGACATCCTCGAGCAGATGCGGGTTCTCCTGCGCCATCCGCGCCAGTTTCCAGCGGACGCGTATCCGCTCGTGCCAGATGGCGAGAACGCGTCGCGGATGTGAATCCGGCGCGAGAATGGGAGCATCGTCCATGGCTACCTCCCCATGGTTCACGGGCACACGGCCCTCGGCATGAAGGAGGTTTCGTTCTGCGGGCTGGGAACGGCGGCGTCCTTAAGCGCACCCGAATAGTTCCAAAAACGTCCAAACCGGCTATGGATTTCCCATGCAGGGATCGCGCTTTGCCTTCGGCCCTTTCGTGCTCGATTCAAGCGCGGGAACGCTCCTCGAGAACGATGTGCCTGTCACCGCCAGCTATCGCGGCCTGAGGCTCCTTGCGGCGCTCGTGGCACGGCCCCGTGAGATCCTGAGCAAGTCCGAGCTGCTGGAGGCAGCCTGGCCGGGGATGGCGGTCGAGGAGGGCAATCTCACCGTCCAGATCGCGCAGCTCCGGAAGTTGCTCGGCGCGCGCGTCGACGGCGGCGAGTGGATCGTCACGGTCCCGCGCGTCGGCTACCGCTTCATCGGTGCGGTCGAGCAGCTTGGCGATGCCAGGCGAAAGCCCCTGCCGCTGCCGGCCAAGCCGTCGATCGCAGTGCTGCCCTTCGTCAATGTCAGCAGCGATCCCGAGCAGGAGAGCTTCGCCGACGGATTGACCGAGGACCTGATCACCGACCTCTCCAGGACCTCGGAGCTGTTCGTCATCGCGCGCAATTCGGCCTTTGCCTACAAGGGCAAGGCGAGGGATGTGCGCGCGATCGCCGAGGAGCTCGGCGTGCGCCATCTGCTGGAAGGGAGCATCCGGCACGCTGCCGGTCGCGTCCGCATCAACGCCCAGCTGGTCGATGCGCTCACCGGCGATCATCTCTGGGCTGAACGCTTCGATCGCAAGCTGGACGACATCTTCGCTGTCCAGGACGAGGTCACAGCGAGGATCGTCGAAGCCCTGCTCGGCCGCTTGCGCACGCCGGCACCACGACGGCGGCCGACGAGCCTCGAAGCCTACGATCTTTGCGTCCGGGCCCGCCGGCTGATGGACGATACGCCCCAGGCCGCGCAGGAGGCGCACCTCCTGCTGACGCGCGCGATCTCGCTCGATCCGGACTATGCCGAGGCCCATCGCTGGCTCGCCCTCAACCACTGGATGGGCTGGGTGCATTCCGGCGGCCCGACCAAGGCGTCCCGCGGCATCGCCCTGGAACTGGCCGGCAAGGCCGTCGTGCTCGATCCGAGCGATGCCGGCTGCCGCTGGGCCTTGGGCTATCTGCTCGCTTATGAGCGCAGCTTCGCCGAGGCCGATGTCGAATTCGCCCGCGCGATCGAACTCGACCCGAACGAGGCCGATGCCTGGGCGGCGCTGTCCGACATCACGGTGCTGGCCGGACGGGTCGACGAAGGCCTCGAACAGATCCGCAAGGCTTTCCGGCTGAATCCGTTTCCGGCGAGCTGGTACTATCTGCCGCTCGGCCAGGCGCTCTATGCGGCCAGTGAGCATCAGGCGGCCGTCGACGCCTTGCGCCGGGACGAGACGCATCGGACCAGCTCACGTCGCTTCCTGGCCGCGAGCCTGGCCCAGCTCGGCGAGCTCGACGAGGCGCGTGCGGAGGCCGAACTCTTCCTGGTCGGCAATCCGGATTTCAGCATCCGCCACTGGGCCACGATGGAACCGTTCCGCGATGCTGCGCTGCTCGCGCGCTTCGTCGACGGCTTCCGCAAGGCCGGCCTGCCGGAATGATGGAACCAGACCGGCCCACACCCCGTTGCCTTGCCGCTGGTGACGGCAAAACCTGAGGGCGCAACGACGATGAAACTCTCCGGTGGCTGCAATTGCGGACAGGTCCGCTACGAGCTCGACGGTGAGCCGATCCGCGTCGGCATCTGCCATTGCGAGAATTGCCGGAAGAGTTCCGGCTCGGCTTTCTCCTATTTCGGCATCTGGCCACGCGCCAACGCCACCCTGTCGGGCGAACTCGGCTGCTGGCAGAGCCGCGCAGGTGGCGAGCGCTTCTGCCCGGCCTGCGGCTCGCCGCTGTTCTGCTGGGCCGAGGGCGCGGACGAGATCGAAATCAAGCTCGGCTCATTGGACAGTCCGCCCAGCACACTGATCCCGGCCTATGAGCTCTGGACCATCCGGCGTGAGCCCTGGCTGGCGCACCAGAAGGGCGCCGAGCAGCACACGCGCGATCGCGAGAACCAGACACCTGACGATCGTTAGAAGCTTTCGGCGTCGACGCCATGGGCCTTGGCCGCGGCGACGATCTGCGACCAGGTCTCGTCGTCGAGCGGGATGCCGTCGCGCTCGCGCTCGATCCGTGTCCTGCGCTCCTTGTCGCCGGGGGCCAGCACGGGCTGGGACGGGTCCTGCGGCACGGCGGCGCGCACGAAGGTAAGATAGCTCTCGACCCGCTGCTGGCGCAGGCTCGCATCCGGCTCGAGCCGGGCCGGATCGATCAGCACGCCGAACAGCGAGTTGATGATCCAGGTCTTGTGCGGCTTCTGATCGATGCGGGCGGCGCCCATCAGCCCAGCCGAGAGCAATTCGGCGATCAGCGAGAGGCCGGCGCCCTTGTGGTCGCCGAAGGGCAAGAGCGCGCCGAGCGGCAGGTCAGGCTGCACGAAGACATGCCGGGGCTCGACGGTCGGGCGACCCTCGCCGTCGATGATGTAGCCTTCGGGCACGGTGACGCCCTTGTTGAGCGCGACGCGCGCCTTGCCATGCGCCATGCGGCTGGTCGCGAAGTCGAGGATCAGCGGCTCACCACCCGGTACCGGGATGCCGATCGAGATCGGATTGGTGCCGAAACGGGCCTGCTTGGCGGCGAAGGGCGCGACGATCGGCGGCCGACCGGCGACATTGACCCAGAACACCGAGATCAGCCCGGCGGCGGCGGCGACCTCGGAATAATGACCGATGCGGCCGATATGGTGGGAATCGAGCAGGTTGAGCACGGCGACGCCGCCGGCCTGGGCGATCGTGATGGCGCGGTCCACGGCGTTGCGCGCAGTCGGCTGGCCGAGCGCGACATTACCGTCGACGATCAGGAAGGAACCAAGCTCGCTGCGGATGCTGAGCCTGGACTGCGGCTTCAGATTGCCGTCGGCGAGCGAGTTGAAATAGAGCGGCAGCATGCCGACGCCATGGCTGTCATGGCCGCTGAGATTGGCCAGCACCAGATGTTCGGCCGTCTCCTTCGCCTCGCCCTCGCTCCAGCCGGCGGCGATGATCATGGCGCGGGTGAGGGCGCGGAGCGCCTCAGGCCGGTGCAGGCGGTAGGATGTCATGGCATTCTGTCGGCTGTTGCAGCGATCTGGGCAGAGTGCACGGGCCTGCGCTGCATGCAATGGACGCAAGCAAATGGCGCCGTCCCGGCCGGCGCATCTCGACGTTGCGCTCACCAATCCTTATATTGCTGTCAGCAATCCTGTTTTCACCGGACCTTGAATCCGGTCGAGGAGGGACGAGGATGTTTTCGATACCCGGCCTGAAGGTCGTCTCGCTGACCGACGCCGCCGCTCAGCGCATTCGCAAGATCATGGCGCTATCGGCGCGCGACAATCCCGATGCGCCCGCGCTCGGCCTGCGCGTCGGTGTCAAGAAGGGCGGCTGCGCCGGCATGGAGTATACCTTCGAGGTTGCGCACGCGGCCGGGAAGGGCGACGAGGTCGTGACTGAGAAGGACGCGACCGTGATCGTCGATGCCAAGGCGGTGCTGTTCCTGCTCGGCACAGAGCTCGACTTCAAGACCGATCGCTTCTCTTCGACCTTCGTCTTCAACAACCCGAACCAGGTTTCAGCCTGCGGCTGCGGCGAATCGGTCGAGATCAAGCCGCGCTCGGAAACCGCGCTGGCGGCCCAGTAGTCCCGATGGACGCCGCCGCCGTCGCGGAGTTGTTCGCGCCGGTGGTTGCGGTTCGCACGCGCCGCATGTTCGGCGGGCTCGGCATCTACGCGGGCGAGGCGATGTTCGCACTCGCCTTCGATGGCGAGATCTTCCTGAAGACCACGGACACGACCCGGCCGGAATTCGCCGCAGCCGGCAGCGAACCGTTCCGCTACATGGCGCGCAGCCGCGAGCGCGAGCTCGGCTGTTGGCGCCTGCCGGCGGCGGCATTCGATGACGAACAGGTTCTGCACCGTTTCACCGAGCTTGCGCTCGCAGCGGCGCACGAAGCCGCGCTCAAGAAGCACGCCAGATCGCTCAGGCGACCTTCGCCGCGTCCTGGATCGCGTCCTCGGTGACGGTGCGATTGCGGCCGTCGCGCTTGGCCTGCAGCAAGGCGTTGTCGGCACGCTCGACGATCGAGCTTGCCGTGTCGCCACGCCGGTAGACCGAGACGCCGAGCGAGATGGTGATGCGCCCGAGACTCTCATTGGTCGAGCGCTTGACCAGTTCGCGGGTCAGGAGCGCCTGGCGCACCGTCTCGGCGCCGAACTTGCCGGCGACGACATCGGCCTCCGGCAGGATGATGGCGAATTCCTCACCGCCGAAGCGGGTGATGATCGCTTTGTCCTTGAACTTGTCCTTCATCGTCTTGGCGACCAGGCGCAGCACCTGATCGCCGGTCAGATGACCGTGCATGTCATTGAAGTGCTTGAAGAAGTCGATATCGGCCATGACCAGAGCGAAGGGCTCGCGCCGCAAGGTCGCCTGATCGATCGCCTTCTGCAGCATCTCCTCGAAATGGCGGCGGTTGGCGAGGCCGGTGAGCGGGTCGGTCAGGGCTTCGGCCCGCGTCGACTCCAGCGCCTCGCGCAGATTGTGGATCTCGTGGGCGCTCTCGCGCAGCTGACCTTCGAGCTGGGTCTTGCGCGCGACCTCTTCGCGGGTCGACAGCACCAGGGCCTCGACCCATTCGCGCAGTTTCTGCCGGTCGGCCGAGGGCGGCACCTCCTCCGACATCGCGCAGAGCCGGCCGTGATACTGCTCGGTCGAGCTCAGCGCCTGGTCGACCAGGGCCATCATGCTATCGATCTCGGCGAGCACCTGCAGGCTGGTGCGCTCGGCCTGGCGCGAGAGGCGGTCTGTGCTGATGAACTTGTCGTAGAGCGTGTCGATGTCGGCCGCGCCGACCTCGCCATTGCTGGCGGCGATCACGGCGTTCATCGCCATGCTGAGCGCGGGCATCTCGCCGCTGAGATGTGCGTACCAGACCTCGAAGGCGCGCGGATAGCCTGGCGAATAATGCTGTCGCATCGCTGCGACGACCTGTTCGGCGAGATCGTGAGCCTGCGGCACGCCCGATCGGCTGGTGGTCATGACGTCCTGTCCCCCGCCGAGCGCGAAATTCTTCCGCGCCCGCTACGCGCCTGACCGTAGGGCAGACGGAGTTAAAGCAAGGTTGCCGCGATACGCGATTCAGCCGACGCGAACGGGACGCAACAGGAAGGCCGGAACGTGATCGCCGAGGCCCTTGACCTCCGGGCCGTCGTCGAGGTCGTCGCGGCGCGAGCGACCGCGGTTGCCGCGCGGGGCACCGTTGCCCGAGGTCTCTTCGCGGCGTGGCGAACGCGGCGCGTCGTTGCTGCGCACGGCCTCGACCTCGGACCGCTCGGGCCGGCTTTCGCTTCGCTCAGGCCGGCTCTCGGAGCGCGAGGGCTTCCCATCGCGACCGCGCCGCGAGCGCCCGTCGCGCCGTTCGTCGCCACGGCGGCCACCACGGCGCTCCTCGCGCGGCTCGGCCGCCGGCAGGCTCTCGAGGCCGGGCCCATCCCATGCGATGCTCTGGCCGGTCAGCTTCTCGATCGCGGCGACGAGCTTGTCGTCATGGCGGGTCACGATGGTGAAGGAGGCGCCTTCGCGGCCGGCGCGGCCGGTGCGGCCGATGCGGTGGACATAGTCCTCTGCATGGGTCGGCACATCGAAATTGAAGACGTGGCTGACGGCGGGGATGTCGAGACCGCGGGCGGCGACGTCGCTCGCCACCAGGATCGGGTTCTCGCCGCTGCGGAAGGAATCGAGCGCCGCCATGCGGGCGTACTGGTCCATGTCGCCATGCAGCGCCACCGCGGGGAAGCCGTGCTTCTGCAGTGACTTGTGCAGCGTTGCTACATCGCGCTTGCGGTTGCAGAACACGATCGCGTTCTGCAGCTCCTTGGCGTCCTTGATCAGCCGGCGCAGCGTCTCGCGCTTCTCGTAGTCCTGGCTGTGCGAGGCGATCAGGCGCTGCGTGATCGTCGCCGCGGCGGTCGCCGGGCGGGCGACCTCGACGCGGACCGGATTGTGCAGGAACTGCTCGCTGATCCGCGTGATCTCCGGCGGCATCGTCGCCGTGAAGAACAGGGTCTGGCGCGTGAAGGGAACGAGTTTGCAGACGCGCTCGATGTCCGGGATGAAGCCCATGTCGAGCATGCGGTCGGCCTCGTCGATGACGAGCAGTTCGACGCCGGTGAGCAGCAGCTTGCCGCGCTCGACATGGTCGAGCAGGCGGCCGGGCGTCGCGATCAGCACATCGACGCCGCGGGTGATCTTGGCATCCTGGTCGCCGAAGGAGACGCCGCCGATCAGTAGCGCCACCGAGAGCTTCTGGTTGACGCCGTAGCGGACGAAGTTCTCTTCGACCTGGGCGGCAAGCTCGCGCGTCGGCTCGAGGATCAGCGTGCGCGGCATCCGGGCGCGGGCGCGGCCGGTTTCCAGGATCGTCAGCATCGGCAGGGTGAAGGCAGCGGTCTTGCCGGTGCCGGTCTGGGCGATGCCGAGCACGTCCTTGCGGGCGAGCACGTGCGGGATGGCCTGGGCCTGGATGGGGGTGGGCGTCGTGTAGCCAGCGGCGGAGACCGCCGTAAGAACCTTATCGCTCAGGCCGAGTTCGGCAAAAGACATCGATAGTTGCGCTTCTCAAGGGTCGGGGACACGTGGCGGGATGACCGATCGACCGCAACGCTGGCGCGACTTTGCTGGGTTGCGCGCCTTCGGACGCCCGTGCAATGCAGAAAAAACAGGGCAAAGTCAACATTCTAGCGAGGTTGTTGAAGGATGGGCGCGGCGCTGACCAAGATTCCGGAGCCACTTGTGCTGATTCCGGGGCTGAACTGCACGCCGGCACTCTACGCTCCGCAATGGCCGGCTCTGGCGCCGGGCCGGCAGATTCTGGTCGCGGAGACCACAGCCGACGACACGATGGCCGGCATGGTCGAGCGCTTGCTGGCGGCGGCGCCCGAGCGTTTCGCGCTGTGCGGGCTGTCGATGGGCGGCTATGTCGCCTTCGAGGTGATGCGGCGTGCGCCGGAACGGGTGACGCGGCTCGCTTTGCTCGACACCACCGCCAAGCCGCCGACGCTTGAGACCAACACACCGCGCGAGCAGATGATCGCATTGGCTGAGAAGGGCGCCTTCGACAATGTCGTGACCGTGCTCTGGCAGAAGCTGGTCGCGCCCGACCGGCTGGCCGACGAGGCCTTGCGGCTGGAGGTGAGGGCGATGGCGGAGGCGGTCGGGGCCAAGGGCTTCATCCGCCAGCAACGTGCGATCATGGGGCGAAGCGATGCGCGCCCCGTGCTTGCCGCCATCTCCGTCCCGACGCTGGTCGTTGTCGGTGCGGAGGATCAGATCACGCCGCCCGACGAAGCGCGCGAGATCGCCGCAGGGATCGGAACGAAGGCGCGTTATCTGGAAGTGCCCGCTTGCGGCCACCTGTCCACGCTGGAAGCATCGGACATCGTTACGCCGGCTCTGGTGAATTGGCTGGACCACTGAGGCTGATACGCGACGGCTCGGCGAACAGAGTTTCGAGCCAACGTATGGTCGCATCGATCCGCGCTTCTGTCCGGGTATCGCTCGGCGTCAGCAGCCAGACATCGCGAGCGAGGGTCGGCGCGTCGTAGCGCTCCAGACCGGCGATGCGATCGCCGATGAGGCAAGGCAGAAGGCTGCGCCCCAATCCGGCCAGCAAAGCCGCAATCAAGCTCTCGGCATCATTGACGGCAAGTCGATGAGGCTCCGTAGCGCGGGCGCGTATGGCCCTTGCCGGCGGAAGATGGCTGGTCCCAGAGCTATAACCGATCCATGGCAAGGACTCCGGCGTCTCGCCAGCGGGGCCGTATTCAGCATAGTCGAGCCCTACGAGGCGGCGCGCGATGGCGGCGCGGTCCTGTTCTGGCAGCGCCATGCGCAAGGCAATATCCGCCTCGTGGCGGGTCAGGCTGAGATTGCGCGGTTCGGCCACGAACTCGACGCGCAGGGCCGGATGCTGCGCCAGGAGGGTGCCGACCGCAGGAAGCACGATGCGATTGATCAGGATCGGTACGCCGGTGATCCTGACGAGGCCGGCTATCGGAGCCTTCGCGCCCGGCCGGACGCCGTCGGCGAGCGCTTCGATCCGGGCCGCACGCGAAATCGCTTCGAGGCCGAGTTCGGTCGGTCGCCATCCCCGATCTTCACGTCGAAACAGGGATGCTCCGAGGTCTTGCTCAAGCGCCTTGATGCGCCGCGCTACCGTGGTCTCGTCGACGGAAAGGCTGCGGGCCGCCGCGGCGAGCGAGCCGGCGCGTCCGAGCGCGAGCACATAACGGAGGCCATCTCAGTCCATGCCTGCATTCTTGCAGGAACGTTCGGCAAAGGCTCGGCTTTTTTCAAGCGCCCTCCGCGACAATGCTCAGTCGCCCAGAGTCTGCAGGAGGCCACCGTGAGATACGCTGTGCTATTCACCGACAATCCCGCTCACGCCAATGCGAGAATACGGCTCATGCCCGAGCACTTGGCCTTCCTGGTGGAGCGTGCTGACGAGGTGCTTGCGGCTGGTCCGCTAGTGCAGTTGGACGGCTCGGCAGCGGGCGGACTCTGGCTGGTCGAAGCGGCGACACATGAACAGGTGCGCCGGCTCGTCGAAGCCGATCTATTTTGGCCGACCGGGCTGCGCGCGCAGGTCACGATCGCTGAGTGGCGGGAGGTCTTCGCCGACGGGCAGGTGCTGATCTAGCGACGGCTCAGCGTGGGACGACGCACGGGTCGAGCTTGGTTTCGCTGGCGCGCTTGACGATCGAGCCGGTGACGAGCGGATCGATCGCCTGGCCCTTGGCGGCCGCCTGGGCGACCTGACGCATCGCGTCGCGGTCGAGCTGGGCCGTCTGGTTCGAGACGAAATTGACGGCAATGACGGAGAGGAAGGCGATCGCAGCGGCGGCCTTGGCAACATCGGCGACCATGGTACCGCGCTGGCTGCGCAGGAAGGCGATGACGAGGCGCATCGCGGCCCTCCGGACAAGACAAAAGGCGTCAGACGCCGACAAACGAAATCATGCGACGACGGCTGTAAAAACTTGGTTAGCGAAGCCTGTTCGCGGCTGCTTGCCGCGCAAGAAGCATTTACGCTACGACAGGTCGGCTGATCGTCACCCATGGGAAGGGGGCGTCGCATGCTCAAGCTCGGTGCGCTCGGCGAGCCGGTCCGGCTGCTCCAGACCCAGCTCAATCTGCTGCCTACGAAGCTCGCCGCGCTCAAGATCGACGGCATCTTCGGTATCAGGACCCATGGGCGCGTCGTCGAATTCCAGGGCAACAATCAGCTCGACAAGGACGGCGTCGTTGGCCCGCTCACGGTCCAGCTTCTCGAGAATCTGCTCAAGAACCTCAACAACATCCTGCCGGTACCGCCACCGATGCCGGTTCCCAAGAAACCGTCGGCGGTCAGGCTGGTGACCAGTGAGATCCTCGGCTCCTTTCCGTCCGCGAACAACCTGATCACGCAGATCATCCCGCCGATCGCGGTGATCCAGACCGCGACTTACAAGCAGGGGGCGGGTGGCCCGCCGCTGGATTTCCAGATCATGCCGGCGACGACCGGGCGGCTCGCGATCTTCGCCGCTCGCAACAAGGACGGGATCGAGCGTGCGGTGATCCTGCTGCTGCCGGCGCAGGTCAAGCCGGATCGCCTGCTGATCTGCATCAGCCATGGCTTCGGCGGGCAAGGACCGAAGACGCGGGCCCGGCTCGCGGCATTGAACTGGACCAACCCGCTGTCGAAGCCGCTGATCGACTATGTGCTGCTGAATCACGTCGTCAATCGCTGGGGTGCCCAGACGCTCGCCGCGCAGAAGCGCAATCTCGGCTACATGCAGATCGTCCGCTCCGGCGCGGCCGGCGGGGAACTTGGGCCGTTCGCCAAGGATGCAACCTTCCTGCGTCAGGTGCTGACCGAGATGAGCGAGCTCACCAATGGCGCCTTCTCGTTCAGCACCCTGGAGACGATGACCTTTTCGAGCGGCATCGGCGACCACAACCTGTTCGTCTCGCACGCCGAGAAGCAATTCGACATCGCCGCCAGCTACGCCATCGACCCCGTGCCGCAGACCCGGCCGGCGAACACCAAGGGCAAGAAGCGGCTGTTCCGCAGCGGGGTGACGTCGCAGGGGCCGCCACTGCCCGGTTCGGATTTCCTCCCCGTCGGGCGCTGGAGCAATGAATGGGCGAATTTCCGCCTGAAGACCGAGGGCGAATACGACTACATGCACAACTGGACGATGCCGTTCTACTGCCTCTATCTCGGCATCCAGACATCGTGACAGGGCGCTGCTGCACTCGTTAGCGCACTCCCGCCAGCCTGCTGCGGTGCTCGCGGAACAGGGCGCGCAGAGCGTCGAGAACAGCGAGCACCGCCGGCCGCTGGCGCGAACTCTCATGCGAGACCAGGAAGATCTCGTCGGCAGTCGCTTCGGGGGGCTCTTCCAGCCGGATCAGGGTCGCATCGGCATCGGCCAGGAAGCAGGGCGCCATCGAGACGGCGCCGGATGAGCGGATGCTCTCGTAGCGCGCGGCGGAATCGCCGACGCGGGCGGCGATCGGCCGCCCCGCCGCCCAGGCGAGAATATGCTGCTCGATGCGCGAGGAGACATCGCGGCTGACCGAGATCACCGGTGCGCTCGCCGGGTCGACGTCGCGTCGGACATAGAAGGCCTGCGCGAGTTTACCCAGCTTCTGGCCAAAATAGCCGGCGGCCTGCGGCGGCTTGCGCATGCGGATCGCGATTTCGGCCTCGCCCTGCGCCAGGTCGAGCCGTTCGCGGGTGCTGATGATGACTATCTCGATGCCGCCCGCAGCCGCCGAGAGCCGGGCAGCATGCTGGGTCAGGAACAGGCTGATCGAGGTCGTCGCGGTGATGCGCACCGGGGCATCGTCGCGGGCGCGGGCGGCGTTCGCACGCGTCTCGAAGCGTGCGATCGCCTCGGCGGCAGCGGCCGCGTCGGCGGCGAGCGAAAGCCCGATCTCGGTGGGGATCAGCCGGTTGGCGCCGCGTTTGAACAGCGGCAGGCCGAGCCGCGCCTCGAAGGCCTTCAGCCGCCGCGCGACGGTGGTCTCGCTCAGCCCGAGCGCAGACGCCGCCAGAGCAAGACCGCCCGTGGAAGCAACGGCGTGGAAGATCTCGAGATCGGCCCAGAGAGAGGTCTGGGCCGATGCCAGGGTATCGCGTCGAGATGGAGAGGCAGCAGGCTCGCCCATGCGCTCAGGGGCCAGAGAGGGGCCGGCGGACTATGGCGCTGGGCGGGATCATGGTCGGTATCGTGCGGATCGGTCGGCATGCGCGCAAGATGGGTGCATGCCTGTCGCCAGGCAGCCCCGCAGGCTTGCCGGGGAGCCCGGCACACAAGCCGGCGAGGCTTCGCCTCACAGGTCGATCAGCTCGCCGGCGAAGGCTGCGCGCTCCTGGATGAAGAGAAAGCGCGCCTCCGGCTTGTTGCCCATCAACCGCTCGACCGTGTCGGAGGTCTCCTCCTTGTTCTCATGGTCGACCATCACCTTGAGCAGGATCCGCTTCTTCGGATCCATCGTCGTTTCCTTGAGCTGGGCCGGCATCATCTCGCCCAGGCCCTTGAAGCGGCTGATCTCCGGTTTCTTGCCCTTGAACACGGTATCGATCAGCTCGTCCTTATGGGCGTCGTTGCGGGCATAGATGCTCTTGCCGCCATGCTGGAGCCGGTAGAGCGGCGGCACGGCGAGATAGAGATGGCCCTTCTCGATCAGCCGCGGCATCTGGCGCCAGAAGAAGGTCACCAGCAGCGAGGCGATGTGGGCGCCGTCGACGTCCGCATCAGTCATCACGATGACCTTCTCGTAGCGCAGGTCGTCCTCGCGGAACTGACTACCGATGCCGCAGCCGAGCGCCAGGATCAGGTCGGCGAGCTGCTGGTTGGCGTTGAGCTTGTCGCGCGTCGCATTGGCGACGTTGAGGATCTTGCCGCGTAAGGGCAGGATCGCCTGCGTCGCGCGGTCGCGCGCCTGCTTGGCGGAGCCGCCGGCCGAGTCGCCCTCGACAATGAAGAGCTCGGAGCCCGCAGCACCTGCCGAGCTGCAGTCGGCGAGCTTGCCGGGGAGCCGGAGCTTGCGCGTCGCGGTCTTGCGCGAGACCTCCTTCTCGAGGCGTCGGCGCTGGCGTTCCTCGGCCCGGTCGACCGACCAGTCGAGCAGCTTCAGCGCCTGCTGCGGCGAGGCGGCGAGCCAATGGTCGAAGGCGTCGCGCATCGCGTTCTCGACGATGCGGGCGGCTTCCAGCGTCGCCAGCTTGTCCTTGGTCTGGCCCTGGAATTCCGGCTCGCGGATGAAGACCGAGAGCATGGCGGCGCAGGTCGCCATGACGTCGTCGGCGGTGACCTGTGCCATCCGCTTGGACTGGCCGATGCGCTCGGCATGGTCGCGCAAGCCGCGCAGCAGGGCGATGCGCAGGCCCTGCTCATGCGTGCCGCCTTCGGGCGTCGGGATGGTGTTGCAGTAGGAGGAGGAGAAGCCGTCCTCGCCGGTCGCCAGCCAGGCCACCGCCCATTCGAGCGAGCCGTGACCGCCTTCCTTGGTGAGCTTGCCGGAGAAGATCGGCTCGGCGACGAGGTCCTTGCCCTCGATCTCGCGCGCGAGATAGTCGCGCAGGCCCCCGGGGAACTTGAACACCGCCTCGGCCGCGACATCGCCCTCGGGCTTCAGGCGCGAGGGCGCGCAGCGCCAGCGGATCTCGACGCCGCCGAAGAGGTAGGCCTTCGAGCGTGCCATGCGGAACAGCCGCGCCGGGACGAAATGCGCGCCTTCGCCGAAGATCTGGGCGTCGGGGTGGAAGCGCACGCGGGTGCCGCGCCGGTTCGGCGCCCGGCCGACCGTCTCCAGTGGTCCCTGCGGCAGGCCGCGAGAGAAGGTCTGGCGATAGAGCATCTGGCCGCGCGCGACCTCGACCTCGACCAGGTCGGAGAGTGCATTGACGACGGAGACGCCGACGCCGTGCAGGCCGCCCGAGGTCTCGTAGACCTTGGAGTCGAATTTTCCGCCGGCATGCAGGATCGTCATGATGACTTCGAGCGCCGACTTGTCCGGAAATTTCGGATGTGGGTCGATCGGCATGCCGCGGCCGTTGTCGGTGACCGCGAGCGAGCCGTCGGCGAAGAGCTCGACATCGATGAAGCTGGCATGCCCGGCCACCGCCTCGTCCATGGCGTTGTCGATCACCTCGGCGAAGAGGTGATGCAGCGCGCGCTCGTCGGTGCCGCCGATATACATGCCCGGACGGCGCCGCACCGGCTCCAGGCCTTCGAGCACCTCGATGGCGGAAGCGTCATAGCCGGCCTCGGAAGGCGTGCCGCTGCGCGGGGCCGGGGCAGGGCGCGCAGCCGGCTTCGGCGCAGGGGCGGGCGCACGCACTTCCTCGCGCATGTCCTTGCCGCCTTCATCGCCGAAGAGATCGTCCGCCATCGTCACCGCACTCGCTGATTCGCTCAGGCTGCAGGATATCGCATCACCCCGCCAGCCGCTCACCGGAGCCCTATAACCCGCCCGTCATCAGCAATAAACTGGTCGGATTGCCGCCGGAAGTCAGGAGGAGCACGACCGTCGCCGAACCGTCATCCGAGGATGGCACAGCCGGCTCGTGGAACCTCGGCCGCCATTCGCCGGTTCAGCCGCCGTTAACGGGCGCGGTTTCATCATCGTCAGGCGAATCGGGACTGGTCCCGGCCGCACATTCGGCTAAGCTGCTCTGGGGGGAAGGTCACGTGGCGTCGCGTTCCGCAGTACCCAAGATCCGCATCGCCGGCCTCGAGCGGGCCGCGCGCTTCGCAGGCGAATCCTTCGCCTATGAGGAGCTGTCGGGTTTTGAGCAGCGTCATGATGCCGAGGGCGCGCAATTGCGCCGGCTCTGGTGGCTCGCCGCCATCGTCGCGCTGATCGGGCTGGTGGCCGTCGCGCTGCGCTAGCATCGGCCCGAAACCCGGGGCGCGGTTTTCGGACAAGGCCGATGCCCAAAGTCGCCGTCAGCGGTTCCTCAATCTTTGACGATTAGAAGAGCCTCGATGGGAGGCTCGACATGCGCGTGGTCATCGTCAGCGATTTCGGCTCGGTCAATGGCGGAGCCGCCAAGGTCGCGATCGAAAGCGCCTACGGACTTGCCGAAGCCGGCGTCGATGTCGTCTTCGCCTGCGCGATCGGCCCGGTCTCAGACCGGCTGACCCATCCGCGGATCAGCGTCGCGCTCTATCCCGGCGAAGAGATCTGGCAGGTCGGCAGCAAGGTCGCGGCGGCTCGGCAAGGCATATGGAACGCCCCCGCGCATGCCTTCCTGAGCGAGCTCCTCGCGCGCCAGCAGCGCGGCGAGACGCTAGTGCATCTGCATCAATGGACCAAGGCCTTCAGCCCGGCAGCGATCGCCGCAGCCGGCGAGAGCGGGCTTCCGGTCGCAATCACCATGCACGACTATTTCTCGTTCTGCCCGGTCGGCGGCTATTTCGATTTCAAGGCGGGAGCGCCCTGCCAGCAGAAGCCGATGTCGGTCGGTTGCGTCGGCGCCAATTGCGACCGCGCTTCCTACATCCACAAGCTCGTGCGCGTCGCCCGGCAGTGGCGGTCGGACGAGGCCATGCGCAAGCTCCGGGCGCCGCTCTTCATCCATGTCAGCGATTTCGCCCGGCGCTTCGCCGAGCCCTTCCTGCCGAGACAGGCGCGGCATGTCGTGGTCGAGAACATGATGGAGGCGCAGAAGCTGCCGCCGGCCGAGGTCGCTGGCAATCGGCACGCGCTCTTCCTCGGGCGTTTCACGCAGGAGAAGGCCGGCGACATCCTGGCAATGGCCGCGCAGGATGCCGGCATGCCCGTGCGCTTCGTCGGCGAGGGGCCGCTCGCGGCAGAGATCGCCCGGCTCAATCCCGAGGCGGACATCCGCGGCTGGGTGCCGGCCGAGCGCGTCTTCGACGAGATCGCGGCGGCGCGCTGCCTCGTCCTGCCCTCGCTCTGGTACGAGCCCGGCCCGCTGGTGATCGCCGAGGCGCGCTCGCTCGGCGTGCCGGTCGTGCTGGCGCGGACCACTGGCCCCGCAAGCTGGATCGAGGATGGCGAAGATGGTTTCCTGGTCGATGGCGGCGACCGGAAAGGGCTGGCGAAGGCTCTGGAGTTTCTGAAGGACGACAACGCCGCCGCGCGCATGGGCGCCGCCGCCTATCGCCGCTATTGGGCGGATCCGCTGACGATCCAGCGCCATGTCGAGCGGCTGATCGGAGCCTATAGGCCGGTGTTCGCCGCAGCTGCGGCCTGAGGAGATGAGCCGGAGACCCCGCTGTGCCTACGCCATGATCTCGGGCCATTGCCTCGGATCGCGCAGGGCGATCAGGTTGTAGCCCTTGGTCCGGTCGCGCTTGTGCGCATCGAGCTCGACAGCCTTCGTAATCGGCACGGCGCGATCATCGAGCAGCAGGTGCACGGCGAGCCCGCGCTCCTCCAGGGTGTGCCGGGTGAGGGCGTGGCTCGGGTCGGAGCCGTGATCCTCGTAGATCACCAGGGCGTCTTGCCCGAGAGCTCGCTCCATGCCGGCCAGCGCCTCGCGCTCGACACCTTCGACATCGAGCTTGACCACCAGCCGGCGCGTGGCCCAGCCTTGCTGCTCCAGCAGGTCGTCGATCGCGATCGAGGTCACGACCTCGCCGTTCGAGCTCTCCCCTTCGACCGCGATGCCCCTGGCCTCATGCGCTTCGGCATTGAGACGGACTTCGACGCCCGATCGGTCGAGGATGGCACGGTGGAAGGTCGTGACCTTGTCCGCATGGGCCGCCGCATTGGCGACCAGCCTGGCATGAGTCGAGGCGGAAGCCTCAACGGCGAGGACGGGCTTGCCGCCGCCGGCGCGCGAGGCGACGAAGACCGACCAGTAGCCGATATTGGCGCCGCAATCGACGAAGCCGTAATCGACGCCGGCCAAGAGCCGCAGGAAGCGCGCCATCTCCGGCTCGTGATCATAGGAGCGCAGCAGCATCCGGTTCCAGTACGGATCGCTGGCGGGAAAGCTGATCTGCGCATCGGGGCCGAGCGCGATCGTCGCGGTGCGGCCGCTCCAGGCGACGCTGCCGACCAGCCGACAGGCCTTGTAGAGGCCGCGCTGCTGCAGCGGGCGGGAGAGCGCGCCATAGGTGTCGAGCGCCCCGACCAGGGCCCGCGTGCCCAGGCTGCCGGCGACAAGGCGGCCGGCCGGGCGATCGAAGGCGATGGCGGAGGAGGCAGGAATCATTGCGGCGCTCCGGAAGCTGACGAACCGAAGAGCCCTTACCGCGAAGATTTTGCCAGCCGGTAAAGGCGGTCACCGAAAACCGGGCCAATCTCGCCGGTGAACAAAAAACCGGGGCGCTTCCGCCCCGGTTCGAAGGTGGACTGCGGATCGCCGCAGTCGGGAGGAAATCCTGTCCGAGCGGGAAGCTCAGTAGGAATAGTACATCGTGAATTCGACCGGGTGCGGCGTCATCTCGAAGCGCGCCACGTCCTGCATCTTCAGCTCGATATAGCTCTCGATGAAGTCGTCGGTGAAGACGCCGCCGGCCTTGAGGAAGGCGTTGTCCTTCTTGAGCGCGTCGAGCGCCTCGCGCAGCGAGCCACAGACGGTCGGGATCTTCTTCAGCTCGCGCGGCGGCAGGTCGTAGAGGTCCTTGTCCATCGCCGGGCCGGGATCGATCTTGTTGAGGATGCCGTCGAGGCCGGCCATCGTCAGCGCGGCGAAGGCGAGATAGGGGTTCGCCATCGGATCGGGGAAGCGGACCTCGACGCGCTTGGCCTTCGGCGAGGTCGTCCACGGAATGCGGCAGGAAGCCGAGCGGTTGCGCGCCGAATAGGCGAGCAGCACCGGCGCCTCATAGCCCGGGACCAGGCGCTTGTAGGAGTTGGTCGACGGGTTGGTGAAGGCGTTCAGCGCCTTGGCGTGCTTGATCACGCCTCCGATGAACCACAGGCACTCCTGCGACAGGTCGGCGTACTTGTTGCCGGCGAAGAGCGGCTTGCCACCCTTCCAGATCGACAGGTGGACGTGCATGCCCGAGCCGTTGTCGCCATAGACGGGCTTGGGCATGAAGGTTGCGGTCTTGCCGTAGCTCTGCGCGACGTTGTGGATCGCGTACTTGTAGACCTGCATGGTGTCGGCCATGTGGGTCAGCGTGTCGAACTTCAGGCCGAGCTCGTGCTGGGCCGAGGCGACCTCGTGGTGGTGCTTCTCGACCTTGGCGCCCATCGCAGCCATGGCCGCGAGCATCTCGCCGCGCATGTCCTGGGCCGAATCCTGCGGCGGAACCGGGAAGTAGCCGCCCTTGATCGCGATGCGGTGGCCGAGATTGCCGCCCTCGTACTCGGTCTGGCCGTTGATCGGCAGCTCGACGCTGTCGAGCTTGAAGCCGGTATTGTACGGGTCGGCCGAGAACTTGACGTCGTCGAAGACGAAGAATTCGGCTTCGGGGCCGACATAGACGGTGTCGCCGATGCCGGTCGACTTGAGATAGGCCTCAGCCTTCTTGGCCATGCCACGCGGGTCGCGGCTATAGGGCTCGCCGGTGGCCGGCTCGAGCACGTCGCAGTTGATGACCATGGTCGAGGCCGAGAAGAACGGGTCGATGCAGGCCGTCGTCGGGTCGGGCATCAGCAGCATGTCGGACTCGTTGATCGCCTTCCAGCCGGCGATCGAGGAGCCGTCGAACATCGTGCCTTCGGCGAAAATCTCCTCGTCGATCATCGAGACGTCGAAGGTGACGTGCTGCCACTTGCCGCGCGGATCGGTGAAGCGGAAGTCGACGTACTTGACGTCATTGTCCTTGATCGCCTTCAGGACCTCTTTGGCGTTCTTCATCTCACGACTTCCTTTGTCGACTGCTAGGGTCTCACAACAGACACGGCCTGCGGGGCTTCAAATCCGCCAGCACGCGCATTCCTTGGGTGTCGGGAAAAATCCTCAGATCGCGTCCGCGCCGGACTCGCCGGTACGGATGCGGATCGCCCCCTCCACGCTCGATACAAAAATCTTGCCATCGCCGATACGGCCGGTCTGGGCGGCCTTCTTGATCGCCTCGATCGCGCGCTCGACCATGTCGTCGGCCAGCACGATCTCGATCTTCACCTTCGGCAGGAAGTCGACCACGTATTCGGCGCCGCGATAGAGCTCGGTATGGCCCTTCTGGCGGCCGAAACCCTTCGCCTCGAGCACCGTGATGCCCTGGAGGCCGACCTCCTGCAGCGCCTCCTTCACCTCGTCGAGCTTGAAGGGCTTGATGATCGCTTCGATCTTCTTCATGCGCCGACCGACCTCCTTGGCGTGAGCTTGCGCCACTTTACGCAGCCTTTCCCCGTTCTGACCATCTCGGCCGGCCCGGATCAATCTCGGCGCGTCCAGCAAAACCTCGCCTGTTCTGCTCATAGCATCGGCGTGCGCGGGCCGCCATGATGGTGCCCCAGGCAAACCGCTCGTTGAAGAGGCGAAAAACCGTCTAAAAAATATGCAAATGCCTATCCTGCGTGCAATTACCGATATCGACGGGCTTCCTTGCCCGCCGGCCCGGGCTGGCGGACAATGAGCGTCCGATGACTGCAGCGACTCCCGCCGACCTGGCCCTGCTCAACGTCGCCGAGATGGCGGGGGCGGATGTGGCGACGATCGCCGCCGGCACGCCCGGCATCACTCTGATGGACAAGGCGGGCAGGGCGGTCGCGGACGCCGCGACGCGGCGCATTCGGCCAGGCCAGAGCGTCCTCGTGCTCTGCGGACCCGGCAATAATGGCGGCGATGGCTTCGTCGCGGCGCGCCTGCTGGCGGAACGCGGCTGCCGCGTGACGCTGGCGCTTTGCGGTGAGCGAGCCGCCATTAAGGGAGATGCCGCGCTGGCGGCACAGAGCTGGACCGGCCCTGTCGAGCCGATCATCGGTGTCGATCCCGTCCGGTACGACCTCATCGTCGATGCCCTGTTCGGCGCCGGCCTCAGCCGGCCGATTTCGGGCGAGCTCGCGGCTCTGGTCGAGCGCGTCAACGCGACCGGCCGCACCGTGATCGCGGTCGATGTGCCCAGTGGCATCCGCGGCGATACCGGCCTCACCGAGGGCCCCGCCATCCGCGCCGACGAGACCGTGACCTTTTTCCGCTTGAAACCAGGGCATCTGCTCTACCCCGGCCGAGCGCTATGCGGCGTCGTCACCCTCGCCGATATCGGCATCAGCCCCGAGATTGTCTTTGCGCCGGGCAGGCTCGCCCCGTCTGCCTTCCGCAATGCGCCAGGCCTCTGGCGTGCCCATTGGCCGAGCCATGCCGCCGGCATCCACAAATATGCCCGCGGCGCGGTTGCCGTCGCGGCGGGTGGGCTGTCCGGTGTCGGAGCGCCGCGGCTCGGCGCCCGGGCAGCGCTGCGGATCGGCGCCGGGCTTGCGTCGATCATCTGCCGACCGGAAGCGCTCCTGGCCCATGCGTCGCGAGGCCCTGATGCCTTGATGCAAGTAGCGGCCAGGGACGCTCCGGCCTTCGAGGCGGCTTTGGCGGCGCGCAAAGTCGATGCACTGCTGATCGGGCCCGCACTGGGTCTCGATGCCGAAGCACGCTCCTGGGTCGCGGCCGCCCTACGGGCCGAGGCGCCCTGCGTCTTCGACGCCGACGCGCTCACCCATATCGGGGCGCATCGGTCGACCTTCACGACCAAGCTGCGTCGGCGAGCCGACGCCGCGGTGCTGACGCCACATGAGGGTGAATTCAAACGATTGTTCGATTCAGCCGAGGGCTTCGCGACGGAGCGTGGCAAGCTCGAGCGCGCACGCCAGGGGGCTCGGCTGACCGGAGCCGTCGTCGTGCTCAAGGGCCCCGACACCGTCATCGCAGCGCCCGACGGGCGGGCCGCGATCAACGCGACCGGCTCGCCGGCGCTGGCGACGGCCGGCTCCGGCGATGTCCTCGGCGGAATGGTCGTTGGGCTGCTGGCGCAGAAGATGCCGGCCTTCGAGGCGGCCTGCGCTGCCGTCTGGCTGCATGGACGCGCCGGCGAGGGGCTGGGTATCGGCCTCATGGCCGACGATCTGCCGGAAGCGCTCCCGGGCGTTCTGGCGGCTCTGGATAAGTGAGCTGCTGTCGCCCGAAAAAAGGCCCGCCCTGAAAAGGGCGAGCCTGCGATGATCCTGGCAAGCAGGATTTAGCGGGCAGCGTAGGTCACGGCCGGAGCGGAGGTCAGCTGCTCCTTGGTCATCGTGATCTTGCCGTGGTCCGGATACATCTCCGGACCCTTCTTGGCCGCCGGCGGCGCGTTCATCGCAGTGCTGCCTCCCGCGCCCGTTCCGCCCGCAGGGGCTGGAGCAGGCGTGACCATCGGCTCCTCGCTCCACTGCACCTGCTCGAACGGAATCGCGACATCCTTCGAGCCGATGCCGAGGAAGCCGCCGACGCCGACGGTAACGAGCTCGATCTTGCCGGTCTTGTCGAACACCACTTCGGTGACGTCGCCGACCTTCTTGTTGTCGGGGCCGTAGATGTCGACACCCATCAGCTTCGACGCCCGCCACTTGCCCTGGCCTGCGAGATTGTTCTCCGGAGCCTTGGCGGTCTCCTTGGCCGGGGCCGGCGCAGCCGGCGCGCTCGTCGACGGCGAGGTCGGCTGCGGGCTCGGCGGCTGGTTCGAGGGCGAACTGGTCTGCGCAACAGCTGCGGCGGCAAGCATGACGCCGCCAATAGCCGTCAATGCAACGTGACGCTTGTACATCGGTATCCTCCTGTCGTCTCCGCATCCGCGGGATGACCGAACAACGCGGAACCGGCGGTTTGGTTCGCGCTAGGGTAGTCATGCATCTGGCGTTTGACGGCAGCGGAACCTTCTGCGGGTTAGCAGCTTTAGCGCTTCGGTAAGGCCTGCGCGCTTTGCTGGCGGCTGGCCATGACAGCCCGGAGCCTGACAGGATGAGCAGGAATCTCACGTTTCTCGGCCTTGCCGCCCTCGGCATGATCACGACGACAGCGCCCGCCGCGGCCTTCTGGGAGCGCTCGCAATGGCGCGTCTGCTCGGAAGGGACGACGGCGGCCGAGTATCAGCGCCGGCGGTGCTGGGAACTCGACGGCTATGGGGGAGCGATTGCGCCGGGCTATGGCCTGGAGGGCCCCATGCTGCGGCACGGGCGCCCATTGCCACGCCGAGGCGGGGCGGTCAGCCGCTTAGGCTGAGTCGCAAGGAGCAGGATTTCGGTCCGATCTGGCGTCTCTGCCTACCAGGCGACGCAGCGGCGTACGCCGCGCACGACCCCGTAGCGTCGGCAGGCGACGCCATGCGAGCGCGGCGCAACACCGCGCCTTGCGACGACGGCGCCGTTCGGCCCGGCACACCCTGCACGGTAAACGCCCTTGGCGCAGACGACCGCGGCGGCGGTGGAAGGCAAGACGAAACTAGAAAGGGCGAAGAGCAGGGCTGCTGCCAGCAGGCCGGACAGGCTGAAAACGGTTCCGCGCATGACGAAATTCCCCCAACGTCAAGAGATATCGCAAGCAGCCCGAGCGAGCGCCGCCTGATCGGGCTCGTCAAGTCTCTCTGGCGGGTTCCGGATCGATTCCGTCGAAAATTCTTCGACCGATATCTGTTGTGCCCGTGGGATCAGCCGGCTCTTTGCAGGCACTGCCTCGAGCCGGGAATGGAAGCCAGGCGTCGGCAGGTGCCGAATTCCGACTCGGTAAGGCGCGGATAAAGCCCGCCCGTTCCGGGCTTGATTGGGGCAAAAGCGACGATTCTAACCAGACTCAACAGCCACAAGAGGCTAGGGAAACGGCCCAAATTCTTGAAAAATAACGATCTAGGCCGTGGTGAGCGGGGAGGGGATCGAACCCTCGACCACATGATTAAAAGTCACGTGCTCTACCACTGAGCTACCCGCCCTCACTGGGCCGCTGACATAGGCAGGTGGCGCGCGCCGGTCAACATTGTTCCGATCGCCACATCGTGGCAGAAGCCGCGCCGATGGCGAACGAACGCAGCACGGAAGCGGATTCGACCGGTGCGCAGCGCTGCTGGCGCAGCTGGAGCAAGGCGTTCGCGCTGGCGGCGCTGACGCTTGCCGCCTTGCTCTTCAGCTTCATCGTCGTGCTCGACCCTTACGGCGCTCGCGTGCACGCCGGCCAGCCGGCAAGGCCGCTGATGGATCTCAACCAGCGCTTCATGTACCCGCAGATCGTCAAGTCCGGCGCCTTCGATTCGGCGGTCTTCGGTACCTCGACGCTGCGCCTGCTCGATCCCGCCATTCTGTCGGCGGGGTTCTCCGCCCGCTTCGTCAATCTCGGTATGAACGCCGCGACGCCCTGGGAGCAGTCCCAGATCGCCGGCCTGTTCGCACGCAAGGTCACAGCGCCGAACGTCGTGATCTGGGGCATCGACCAGACCTGGTGCGAAGCGGACGCGACCAGCGAGGCGCGCCGGCTGACGCCGCGGCCGTTCCCGCCCTGGCTCTATGACGACAGCGCCTGGAACGACTGGCCGAAGCAGCTCAATTTCACCACGCTGGAGATCGCCCTGCGCCTCGCTGCCCATCGGCTCGGCCTGCAAAAGCAGCGCCTGCGCGGCGACGGCTATGAGGTCTTCACCCCGCCCGAAGGCACTTACGACCTCGCCCGCGCCCAGTTTCATCTCTACCGCAACCATGGCGGACACGCGCCCGATCTGACGCCGCAGGTGCCGCCGGCCAGCGTTGCCGCTGCCGAGCGCGCCGGCTGGCAGTTTCCAGCGCTCGCCTGGCTGGAGGACGGCCTGGCCGCCTTTCCGGCAACGACACGTCGCATCATCGTGCTGCCCCCGGTTCATGCGGGCGCCATGCCGCGCGAAGGCAGCGTCGCCTGGCAGCGCTTCCAGGCGTGCAAGGTCGAGATCGCAGCGATCGCGATGCGCCAAAAGGCCGTTGTCGCCGATTACGCGCACCCTTCGGTGCTCACCCGCGAGGATTCGAACTACTGGGATCCGGCGCATTACCGGCTGCCAATCGCACGCCGGATCGAAGCCGATCTGATCGCATTGGGGCAGGGCGGACAGGCTCCGGCGGACCCGGCTTTGACCATCCTCGGCAAGCTTCGTTAACGGCGCATCAACCAAGCGACTCTACCGTGGCGCCATGGTCATCCGCCGCGGCCTCCGCTCCGTCCTCGTCACGCTCGCGCTCTACCTCGTGTCGAGCGCCGTGGTCGGCTATTTCCTGTTCCACGCGCAGCACGGCGCGCGCGGGCTCGAGACCTCGGCTGGCTTGCGCGAGAAGCTCGGTGAGATGGAGGCGGAGCTCGCCGCACTCGGCACCGAGCGGCAGGATTGGGAAAAGCGCCTGAACCTGATGCGCGACGAAGCCGTCGATCGCGATCTGCTCGAGGAGAGGGCGCGCGCCACACTCGGCCGCGTCCACCGCAACGACGTCGTCGTCATGGGGCGCTGAGGCCGTTCCGGCCTGCTCGATTTCATAGCCGATAATCGGATTTCAGCACAGGCGGGCGCAATCCCCGATCGGATCGCGTCGCATCGCCCGAACCGGCGTTGAGCCGGCTTTCCCAACGTAAATGGTCACAAAAAGATCGATTAACCGACAATCAGTTAAACGGTATTATTTCAGCAATAACATAAACTTAGCGTATGTTGCAGTGCGAGATATCCGTCTCGCCAAGGCTTTTGGCTTCCTCTACAACCAAAGCAGTAGAGCTCTGGGAGGACCGTTCATGGCCATTGCCGCACGGAAGACGAAAGCAGGGGCGCCCGCCAAGGCGGCCGGAAAGGCGCCGGCGAAGAGCGCTCCGAGAGGTGCGGCCAAGGCGCTTTCGAACGTCCCGACCTTCAACAAGGAGGAAGAGCTTCACGCCTATCGCGAGATGCTTCTGATCCGCCGCTTCGAGGAGAAGGCGGGCCAGATGTACGGCATGGGCCTGATCGGCGGCTTCTGCCATCTCTATATCGGCCAGGAAGCCGTGGTCATCGGCATGCAGATGGCCTCCAAGGATGGCGACCAGGTCATCACCGGCTATCGTGACCATGGCCACATGCTGGCTTGCGGCATGGAATCGCGCGGCGTCATGGCCGAGCTGACCGGCCGGCGCGGCGGCTATTCGCGCGGCAAGGGCGGCTCGATGCACATGTTCAGCCGCGAGAAGAACTTCTATGGCGGCCACGGCATCGTCGGCGCCCAGGTCTCGCTCGGCGCCGGCCTCGGCTTCGCCAACTGGTATCGCCAGGACGGGCGAGTATCGATGGCCTATTTCGGCGACGGCGCCGCCAATCAGGGCCAGGTCTACGAGAGCTTCAACATGGCCGAGCTGTGGAAACTGCCGGTCGTGTTCGTGATCGAGAACAACCGCTACGCCATGGGCACGTCTGTCAACCGCGCTTCGGCCCAGACGGATTTCTCCAAGCGCGGTGTCTCCTTCGGCATCCCGGGCGAGCAGGTCGACGGGATGGACGTCCGCGCCGTGCGCGAGGCCGCCAACCGCGCCATCGAGCATGCCCGCTCCGGCAAGGGGCCCTACATCCTCGAGATGCAGACCTATCGCTATCGCGGCCACTCCATGTCCGATCCGGCGAAGTACCGTTCTAAGGACGAGGTCCAGCGCATGCGTGAGGAGCACGATCCGATCGAGCAGGTCCGCGCCCGCCTGACCCGCGAGCACAAGGTCGGCGAGGACGAGCTCAAGGCGATCGACGCCAAGGTCCGCGAGATCGTCAACGATGCGGCCGAGTTCGCGACGCATGATCCCGAGCCCGACGTCTCCGAGCTCTATACCGACATCCTGCTGGAGCCGGCGCAGGCCTGAGGCCGCGCCCGATCCTCCCCGCCCATTTCAGCCCTCGCGGCTATTCCAGAACTCCGGGTGCGTAAATGCCGATCGACATTCTGATGCCCGCCCTGTCGCCGACCATGGAACAGGGCAAGCTCGCCAAATGGCTGAAAGCCGAGGGCGACAAGATCAAGGCCGGTGACATCATCGCCGAGATCGAGACCGACAAGGCGACCATGGAGGTCGAGGCGGTCGACGAGGGCGTTCTCGCCAAGATCCTGATCGCCGACGGCACCGAGAACGTCGCGGTCAACACGCTGATCGGCCTGATTGCCGCCGACGGCGAGGATGTATCCGCCGCCGCGAGCGGCGCTGCCAAGGCGGCTCCCGCCCCGCAGGCTGCCGAGGCTCCCGCACCGGCAGCGCCGGCCGAAGCACCCGCTGCCCCGGCTCCCGCCGCGGCGAGCGTGCCGGCCCAGGCGAAATCCTATGACGCCTCCACCGAATTCCCGGCTGGCGCCGAGGTCGTCTCGATGACGGTGCGCGAGGCGCTGCGCGACGCCATGGCGGAGGAGATGCGGCGCGATGCCGACGTCTTCGTGATGGGCGAGGAGGTCGCGGAGTATCAGGGCGCCTACAAGGTCACGCAGGGGCTGCTGCAGGAGTTCGGCGCGCGCCGCGTGATCGACACCCCGATCACCGAGCACGGCTTTGCCGGCATCGGCGTCGGCGCGGCGCTGACCGGCCTGAAGCCGATCGTCGAGTTCATGACCTTCAACTTCGCCATGCAGGCGATCGACCACATCATCAACTCGGCGGCCAAGACGCTCTATATGTCCGGCGGCCAGATGGGCTGCCCGATCGTCTTCCGCGGCCCCAACGGCGCCGCTGCCCGCGTCGGCGCGCAGCACAGCCACGACTACGCCGCCTGGTACTCGAACGTGCCCGGCCTCAAGGTGGTGATGCCCTACAGCGCCTCCGACGCGAAGGGCCTACTCAAGAGCGCGATCCGCGATCCCAACCCGGTGATCTTCCTCGAGAACGAGATCCTCTACGGCCGCTCCTTCGACGTGCCCAAGGGCGACGACTTCACGATCCCGATCGGCAAGGCCAAGGTCGTGCGTCCCGGCAGCGACGTCACCATCGTCTCCTTCGGCATCGGCATGACCTATGCGCTCGGCGCCGCCGAGGCGCTGGCCAAGGAGGGCATCGAGGCCGAGGTCATCGACCTGCGTACCATCCGGCCGATGGACATCGAGACGGTCATCGCCTCCGTGCAGAAGACCAATCGCTGCGTCGCGGTCGAGGAAGGCTTCCCGCAGTCCGGTGTCACCGCCGAGATCGGCATGAAGATCATGGAAGCGGCCTTCGACTATCTCGATGCGCCCGTGGCGCGCGTCACCGGCAAGGACGTGCCGATGCCCTACGCCGCCAACCTCGAGAAGCTGGCGCTGCCGAACATCGGCGAGGTCGTCGCGGCGGCCAAGGCCGTCTGCTACCGCTGAGAGAGGGCTGACCGATGCCGACCAACATCCTGATGCCCGCGCTCTCTCCGACGATGGAGAAGGGCAATCTCGCCAAATGGCTTAAGAAGGAAGGCGACACGATCAAGTCCGGCGACATCATCGCCGAGATCGAGACCGACAAGGCGACCATGGAGGTCGAGGCGGTCGACGAGGGTATCCTCGCCAAGATCGTCGTGCCTGAGGGCACCGCCGACGTCGCCGTCAACGAGGTGATCGGCGTGATCGCCGGCGAGGGCGAGGACGCCAAGAGCGTCTCCGCGCCGAGCGCCGCGCCGGCCAAGAGCGAGCCCGCTCCGAAGGCGGCGGAGTCTGCTCCCGCAGTCCCGGCCGCCGCCGCACCGGCGCCCGCTGCGCAGGCGGCTGCACCCGCATCCGGCAATCGCCCCTTCGCTTCGCCGCTGGCGCGCCGCCTCGCCAAGGACGCCGGCATCGATCTCGGCAAGGTCCAGGGCTCCGGCCCGCATGGCCGCATCGTCGAGAAGGACATCGAGGCCGCCAAGCAGGGCGGGGCGGCCAAGGCTGCGCCCCCTGCTGCGGCCGGCGCTCCTGCTGCGCCCAAGCCTGCCGCCGCGCCGCTCGCGACCGGCCCCTCGGACGAGCAGACCAAGAAGCTGTTCGCGCCGGGCTCCTATGAGGAGATCCCACATGACGGCATGCGCAAGACGATTGCGCGCCGCCTGACCGAAGCCAAGCAGACCATCCCGCACTTCTACGTCACGCTCGACTGCGAACTCGACGCGCTGCTCAAGCTGCGCGCCGAGCTCAATGCCGCAGCGCCCGAGAAAGACGGCAAGCCGGCCTACAAGCTCTCGGTCAACGACATGGTGATCAAGGCGCTCGCTCTGGCGCTCAAGGCCGTTCCCGACGCCAACGTCTCCTGGACCGACGCCGCGATGCTGAAGCACAAGAATGCCGATGTCGGCGTCGCCGTCTCGATCCCGGGCGGGCTGATCACCCCGATCATCCGCGACGCCTGCCACAAGACGCTGTCCCAGATCTCCAATGAGATGAAGGACATGGCGGCGCGGGCGAAAGCGCGCAAGCTGAAGCCCGAAGAGTATCAGGGCGGCACGACCGCGGTTTCGAATCTCGGCATGTTCGGCGTCAAGGACTTCGCCGCGGTGGTGAACCCGCCGCATGCGACGATCCTGGCGGTCGGCGCCGGCGAGCAGCGCGTCATCGTCAAGGGCGGCCAGCCGGCCGTTGCGACGGTGATGTCGGTGACGCTCTCGACCGACCATCGCGCCGTCGACGGTGCGCTCGGCGCCGAGCTGCTCCAGGCCTTCAAGGGCTATATCGAGAAGCCGATGGCGATGCTGGTGTGAGGCGGCGATGACCCGCCAGGCCCGCATCCTCGCCTTCGGCGATTCCCTCACCTGGGGCCGGATCGCCAACCGGCCAGAGCGGCATGGCGACGACGTGCGCTGGCCGCGCGTGCTGGAGAAGGCGCTCGGCGGCTACGCCACGGTGATCGAGGAGGGGCTTAACGGCCGGCGGATCGCGCTCGACGATCCGCTGCGCCCCTATCGCTCCGGCATCTCGCTGCTGCCGCTGTTCATCGAGTGCCATGCGCCACTCGATCTCGTCATCCTGATGCTCGGCACCAATGACTGCCAGCGCCAGCACTCGCTCGCCCCCTACGACGTCGCCCGCTCGATGCGGATGCTGGCACAGGTCGCTCAGCGGCCGCCCGTAGAGCCCGGCATGCCGGTACCGGAGGTGCTGATCGTCTCGCCGCCGGTGGTGCGCATGCCCGATGATCCCGAGCACGAGGCGAACTTCTTCATGGAAGGTGCGCCCGAGAAGATGGCGCTGCTGGCGACCTATTACCGCCGCGTCGCCGACGAGATCGGCGTCAGCTTCTTCGACGCGGCCGCGGTCGCGACCGTGACCGGCGCGGACGGCATCCATCTCGACGCCGAGAATACCCGCGCCATCGGACTGGCGCTGGCACCGGTCGTCGACGGCCTGCTCGGCCTGCCGCTGCCGGCGCGCGGGCCGGCGCTGCGGATCGCCGGGCCGTAGACCAGATTTCACCGGGGCTTGCCCCGCAACAGCAACGCCTCCCGCAATGGGAGGAGAGAGCCGAGGCATTTCCCATGGCTGATTACGACATCATCATCATCGGCTCCGGCCCCGGCGGCTATGTCGCGGCGATCCGCGCGGCGCAGCTCGGCTTCAAGACCGCCATCGTCGAGCGCGAGCATCTCGCCGGCATCTGCTCGAATTGGGGCTGCATCCCGACCAAGGCGCTGCTGCGCTCGGCCGAGATCCTGCACTACGGCCAGCACGCCAAGGATTACGGCCTGACGCTGGAAGGCTCGTTCAAGGCCGATCTCGAAGCCGTGGTGAAGCGCTCGCGCGGCATCGCGGTCAGGATGAACAACGGCGTCCAGTTCCTGATGAAGAAGAACAAGGTCGACGTGATCTGGGGCGAGGCCAAGCTCACCAAGGCCAACACCATCGTGGTCGCGCCGACCAAGAAGCCGGCGATGCAGCCGCAGGGCCCAGTCCCGAAGGGCGCCAAGGGCGAGGGCACCTACACCGCCGACCACATCATCGTCGCGACCGGCGCCCGTCCGCGTGCCTTGCCGGGGCTGGAGCCGGACGGCAAGCTGATCTGGACCTATTTCGAGGCGCTGGTGCCGCCGACCATGCCGAAATCGCTGGTGGTGATGGGCTCGGGCGCGATCGGCATCGAGTTCGCCTCGTTCTATCGCACGCTCGGCGCCGAGGTGACGGTGGTCGAGATCATGCCGCAGGTCGTCCCCGTCGAGGATGCCGAGATCGGCGCCTTCGCACGCAAGGCCTTCGAGAAGCAGGGCATGAAGATCCTGACCTCGACCAAGGTCACCAAGGTCGAGAAGGGAGCGAACTCGGTCACCGCCCATGTCGAGGACGAGAAGGGCAACAAGCAGACGATCACCGCCGAGCGGATGATCTCGGCCGTCGGCGTCGTCGCCAATGTCGAGAATCTCGGCCTGGAAGCGCTCGGCGTGAAGCTCGATCGCGGCGTGATCGCGATCGACGGGCTCTGCCGCACCAATGTGAAGGGCGTCTACGCGATCGGCGACGTCGCCGGCCCGCCGATGCTGGCGCACAAGGCCGAGCACGAGGCGGTGATCTGCGTCGAGGCGATCAAGGGCCTGCATCCGCACCCGATGGACAAGAACATGATCCCGGGCTGCACCTATTGCCACCCTCAGATCGCCAGTGTCGGCCTGACCGAGGCGAAGGCCAAGGAAGCCGGCCATCAGCTCAAGGTTGGCCGCTTCAACTTCGTCGCCAACGGCAAGGCGGTGGCGCTCGGCGAGGACAATGGCATGGTCAAGACCATCTTCGACGCCAAGACCGGCAAGTTGCTCGGCGCCCACATGGTCGGCGCGGAGGTGACCGAGCTGATCCAGGGCTTCGTGGTGGCGATGAACCTCGAGACCACCGAGGAAGAGCTGATGCACACCATCTTCCCGCATCCGACCCTGTCGGAGACGATGAAGGAGGCCGTGCTCGACGCCTATGGCAAGGTGCTGAACGCCTGACGGCGCAAGGGGTTATCCGCAGATCCAGCGTTTTCGGATTGTCGGGAAGCGCGGGTCATCCCGGACAAGCCGCGTCAGCGGCACCGATCCGGGATCCATTCCGGAACGGTTCAGGCATGGGTCCCGGGTCTTCGCTTCGCTACGCCCGGGACGACCGGGTCATATGATGCGACGCGCAGCGTTCACATCCGCTTCACATAAGCTCGGCGATCCTCCCGTTATTGCTCCAGGAGGATCACCATGGACCTTCGTGCCATTCTCGTCGCCATCGCCATCGGCGCCGTTGCCGGCTGGCTCGCCAGCATCGTCATGGGTGGCGGCGGGCTGATCCGCTACATCATTACCGGCCTGATCGGCGCCTTCGTCGGCAGCTTCCTGCTCTCGGCGCTCGGCATCAGCCTCGGCATCGGCAACCCGCTGATCTCGCAGATCGTCACCGCGACGATCGGCGCGATCGTCGTGGTCTTCCTGGCCCGGCTGGTCGCCTGATCAACCGGCGCTGGCATTTGCCGATCACGCAAGCCATATCCGGCAGATGAGCCGCGCCCGCAAATCCGCCAAGCCCGACAAGATCATGCCCGACGAGAAGGTCGAGATCCTGCCGCCGCGGCGGGGCCTGACACTCGACTGGCACCGGCTTCTGCCACCGGTCGCTTTCGGCACCGCCGCTGGCTTCATCGCCAGCCTGATCGTCGGTGGCGGCGGCTTCCTGCGCCATGCGGTGGTCGGCCTGCTCGGCATGCTGGTCGGCCAGGGCATCGTGCATGTCACCGGGTGGCGGGCGAGCACCGGTTACCGTTTCCTCGACTCGATGGCGATGGCGGTGATCGGCGCGATCCTTGTCGTGCTGCTGGCGCGCTTCATCGCCTAGCGGAACCAACGGGCGGCGGCCGCGTTGTAGGCGGCGGGCCGCCAGGCCGATGCCTAGGGCAGGGGGATTGCCATGAACGACCAGATTTATGCCGCGCTCGGCACGCCGGGCTACGGCTTCTTCATGACGCTGCTGATCGGCGTCCTCGCGGGTTGGGTCGCCGAGCGCGTTACCTCGTCCGATCACGGGCTCTTCACCAACATGATCGTCGGCGTCGCCGGCTCCTTCGTCGGCAGCCGGCTCGCCGAACTGCTGGAGATTCCGGTCTTCGGCTTCTGGCGCACGCTCACTGCCGCTATCGCCGGCGCCTGCCTGCTGATCGTGGTCTGGCGCGCGGTGCGCAACTGAGTCTGATGTCGCGCGGGTTGCCCGCGCCGCACTTCGGCATTAGCTAGACGGGAGTGGCCGCGCCTTCGTGCGCGGCGCCAGTAACGGACCCGTCCATGGCCGTCGTGCTCGACCTCCTCAACCGCGATCCGCGCCCCAATGCCGGCAACCCCAAAGCCGAGCTGAAGCCGGAGCTGCGCCATCCGGAAAAGCAGAAGCGGCCGGAGAATCCGATCCTGCGCAAGCCGGATTGGATCCGGGTCAAGGCGCCGGGCTCGCCGAAATGGGCCGAGACCCAGAAGATCGTGAAGGCCGAGAAGCTCGTCACCGTCTGCGAGGAGGCGGGCTGCCCGAATATCGGCGAGTGCTGGGAAAAGAAGCACGCCACCTTCATGATCATGGGCGACACCTGCACGCGCGCCTGTGCCTTCTGCAACGTCAAGACCGGTGTGCCCGAAGCGCTCGACCATGACGAGCCGCGCAAGGTCGCCGACGCCGTCGCCAAGCTCGGCCTCGAGCATGTCGTGATCACCTCGGTCGACCGCGACGATCTCAAGGATGGCGGCGCCGAGCACTTCGCCCGCGTCATCCGCGCCATCCGCGAGGCTTCGCCCGGCACGACGATCGAGATCCTGACCCCGGACTTCCTGCGCAAGCCCGGCGCGCTGGAAGTCGTGGTCGCGGCCAAGCCCGACGTCTTCAACCATAATCTCGAGACGGTGCCCGGCAAGTACCTGAAGGTGCGCCCCGGTGCCCGCTATTTCCACTCGCTGCGTCTGCTGCAGCAGGTGAAGGAGCTCGACCCGACCATCTTCACCAAGTCCGGCATCATGGTCGGCCTCGGCGAGGAGCGGAACGAGGTCCTGCAGTTGATGGACGACCTGCGCTCGGCCGAGGTCGATTTCATCACCATCGGCCAGTACCTGGCGCCCTCGCGCAAGCATCATGCGGTCATCCGCTTCGTCACGCCCGACGAGTTCAAGAGCTTCGAGACCATCGCCTATGTGAAGGGCTTCCTGATGGTGTCCTCGACGCCGCTGACGCGCTCTTCGCACCATGCCGGCGAGGATTTCGCCAAATTGCGTGCGGCGCGCGCGACCAAGCTCGGCAGCTGATCGGCACAACATTCATGCCGATGTTCAACAGCACCCGCCGGGTGAAGCACTCACCCGGAGAGATGTTCGCGCTCGTCGCGGACGTCGAGAAGTACCCGCAATTCCTGCCGCTCTGCGAGGGGCTGACGGTCCGCCGGCGCACACCGCGGGAGGGAGGCGGGGAGGTGCTGCTCGCCGACATGACCGTCGGCTACAAGGCGATCCGCGAGACCTTCACCAGCCGCGTCACGCTCGATCCGACGAACCTCAAGATCCTGGTCGAATATGTCGACGGGCCATTCCGCCATCTGGAGAATCGCTGGAGCTTCAAGCCGCTCGACACAGGCAGCGAGATCGGCTTCTTCATCTCCTACGAGTTCGCCAGCCGCATGCTCGGCCTGCTGATGGGCGCGATGTTCGACAAGGCCTTCCGCAAGTTCGCCGAGGCCTTCGAGAAGCGTGCCGATGCAATCTACGGGCGAAACAGTCCGGCCGCACTCACCTAGTCTTAAGCTGTCCGCGCCATTGTTCCCCGGTTCCGGCAGGGGGAAGGCATGGAATCTCCAGTTGTGCAGGCGCGTGCTGATGTCGTGGCGCGCCGCCTGAGCCTCGTGCTGCCCGTCTATGCCGTCATCATCTTCCTCTCCGCCTTCCTGCTCTTCGGCATCCAGCCGATGTTCGCCAAGATGGTGCTGCCGAAGCTCGGTGGCTCGCCGGCGGTCTGGTCGACGGCCATGGTCTTCTTCCAGGCCATGCTGCTGGCAGGATACGCCTATGCTCATTGGCTGGTGAGCCGTTTCAGCGTTCGGCGCGCCGCTCTGATCCATATCGCGCTGATGGTTGTGGTCTTGGCGGCCTCGTTGCCGATCGGCATCGCCGCGGGCTTCGAGCGGCCGCCGCAGCAGGGCGAGATCGCCTGGCTGCTGGCTCTGTTCGCGGTCTCGGTCGGATTGCCTTTCTTTGCGGTCGCGGCCAATGGCCCCCTGCTGCAGGCCTGGTTCGCGCGGACCGGTCACGAGCACGCCCGTGACCCCTATTTCCTTTATGCCGCCTCCAATATCGGCAGTTTCCTGGCGCTGCTGGCCTATCCCCTGGCGGTCGAGCCCTTCCTGCGACTCCCGACCCAGACGACTGTCTGGGCCTGGGGCTTTGCGCTGCTCCTCGCCGGAATCGCCGGCTGTGCGGGACTGGGAGTCGGACGCAGCGACGCGGCCACAACTCCCAAGCCGCTGACCGCCGAGCCGATCGCCGCCTCGCGCAAGCTGCACTGGCTCTTCCTCGCCTTCGTGCCGTCGGGATTGCTGGTCGCGGTGACCGCGCACATCTCGACCGATGTCGCTGCCGTGCCGTTGCTCTGGGTCGCGCCGCTCTCGCTTTTCCTGCTGACCTTCGTCGTCGTCTTCCAGCGCAAGCCATTGCTGCGGCATGGCTGGATGCTCAATCTGCAACTTCCCCTGCTGCTGCTCTACGCGATCACGATCGCATTCGACCTGCATCTGAGCTGGGAGCTCCAGCTGCTGCTGCATCTCGGGATCCTGTTCGTGATCGCCATGGTCGCGCATGGCGAGCTGGCGCAGTTGCGGCCTTCTGCGGCAGGGCTGACGGCCTTCTATCTCTGGATGTCGCTCGGCGGCGTGCTGGGTGGCATGTTCTCGGCGCTGCTGGCGCCGCTGCTGTTCAACTCGGTGGTCGAATACCCGTTTCTGGTCGTCGCCGGCGTGCTCTGCCGCCCGAGCATCAGCGGCATCAGGCTGCCGCGCACGGGGGCGATCGTGCTGGCCTCGGTGGCGGTCGTAGGCGCCGGCGGCATCGTCGCCCGCGAGACGGCCCGAACCGATTCCGTGCGTTCATTCTTCGGGATCCACCGGATCATCGAGACCAAGGACGGTCGCTTTCGCCTGCTTGGGCACGGCAGCACCATCCATGGCGCGCAAAGGCTGCGTCATGACGATGGCACGCCGGCATCGGGACGGCCCGAGCCGCAGACCTATTACCATCGGGGCGACGGCCTGGCCGACGGCATCGAATCTCTGCGACAAGCGCATGGCGGACGGCTGACAGCCGTTGCCGTCATCGGTACGGGAGCCGGAACGCTCTCCTGCTGGAAGGAGGCGAGGGAGGATTGGATCTTCTACGAGATCGATCCGGCGGTGCTCCGCATCGCCACCGATCCCGTTCGGTTCAATTTCTTCAGTTCCTGCGCGCCGGACACACGTTTCGTTGTCGGAGATGCCCGTCTCACCTTGGCGGATGCCCGTGACGGCTCTCTCGACCTGATCATCCTCGACGCCTTCTCCTCGGATGCCATCCCTGTGCATTTGCTGACGAGCGAGGCCCTGGCGCTCTACATGCGCAAGCTGACGCCAAACGGCGCCCTGCTGTTCAATATTTCCAACCGCAACATGGAGCTCGGATCGGTCGTTGCCGCGACCGCCCGAGGACTGGGCCTGTCGACCTGGCTCGACACGCCGGTCCGGACGGCCGACCGCATGAAAGGGATGAGGACACCACCCGATGTCGCGATGGTGGCTCGCCCGGGCGTCAATCCAGGCACGCTCGTCACGACCGGATGGCGCGCGCAACGAGACGTCGGCACCGTCCGGCCCTGGAGCGACGACTATGCCGACATCGTCGGCGCGATCTGGCGTCAGCTTGGGAGGAAATAGGCGCAGCAGCGCCTATTCGAGCGTCAGCGAGGCCTCGCGGAGCAGGTCGAGCGCCTCCAGCACGCTGAGCCGCCGGATTTCGTCGCGTCCCTGGGCGCCGAAGCGCTTCTCGCGGTGCAGTGTCCTCGCGCCGCTCGCGCAGGCAAAATGCACCAGCCCGACCGGCTTTTCCTCGCTGCCGCCGTCCGGCCCGGCGATGCCGGTGACCGACACGGCGAGCCGCGACGACAGGCGCTCCCGGCCGCCCTCCGCCATGGCGCGCGCCACCGGCCCACTGACCGCGCCGTGCTGACGGATCAGCTCGGCCGGCACGCCCGCCAACGCCGTCTTCGCCTCGTTGGAGTAGGTGACGAGGCCGCCGAGCACCATGCTGGATGAGCCCGAGATCGCCGTCAGCGCCCCTGCGACCAGTCCGCCGGTGCAGGATTCGACTGTCGCGACGGTGATGCCGCGCTCGCGCGAGATGTTCAGCAGTTCGACGGCAAGCGAACGGATGTCGAGATCGAACATGGCCTCACTCCGACTCCGGCAAGCGGATGGTGGCGGTGGCGAGCGCAGCAATGCCTTCCCCGCGGCCCGTGAAGCCGAGGCGTTCCGAGGTCGTCGCCTTGGCCCCGACCTGGTCGAGGCGCAGGCCCGCGATCTCGGCGATACGGGCACGAATGGCATCGCGATGCGGGCCGACCTTCGGTCCCTCGCAAACGATGGTCAGGTCGAGATGGTCGATCCGGCCGCCGCGCTGCCGCACGCGCTCCGCGGCGAAGGCGAGGAAGCGATCCGAGGAGGCACCGCGCCATTGCGGGTCGCTCGGCGGGAAATGGCTGCCGATATCGCCATCTGCCAGAGCGCCCAGCAGAGCGTCGGTGAGTGCATGCAGCGCAACGTCTCCATCCGAATGCGCGGTGACGCCGCGGCTATGCGGAATCCGGACGCCGCCGAGCCAGACATGATCGCCGTCCGCGAAGGCGTGGACATCGTAGCCTGTACCAATGCGGGTCACGAGCGGGCGGGACAGGCGCTGCTCGGCCTGTTCGAAATCACCGGGATAGGTCAGCTTCAGGTTCATCGGATCTCCCGCGAAGGTCGCGACGCGGTGGCCGGCCCATTCCATGATGGCGGAATCGTCGGTGAAGCCCCCGGCTGCGGCGGCATGAGCGGCCCGATGCGCGGCGAGCAGCGGCTGGAAGGCGAAGGCCTGCGGTGTCTGGACGAAGACGAGCTGCTCGCGCGGCAGGGTCTCCTCGACCCGGCCCACAGCATCGATGCGCTTGACGGTATCGGTGACCGCGAGCGCCGGGATTGCGGCGGCATGTTCGGCACTCGCCGCCAGCGCGCGCTCGATTAGGGCCGACGAGACGAAGGGGCGAGCCGCATCATGAACGAGCACGCTGCCGGCGAAACCGGCAGCGGCCAATGCCTCCAGCCCCGCGCGAACCGAATCCTGCCGGGTCTCGCCGCCTTCGACCGACGCGGCGAGCCGAGCACGGGTATTCTCCGGAAGCTGGCGGATCGCATCGTCATAGCGTTCGGCGTCGCCCGCCCCGGTCACCACCAGCACGCTGCCGATCCGGCTTTCGGCAAGGAAGGGCGCCAGCGTGCGGCACAGCACCGGCACGCCGCCGAGCCGCCGGTACTGCTTGGGAGCATCGGCTCCGGCGCGCAGGCCGCGCCCGGCGGCAACGATCAGGGCTGCGACGGCCGGTGTCATCGATCCTCTTGGCTCCGGGGCATGAGGCTCGCTGATAGGACGCCAGGAGGCCGCCGCCAAGCCATCGGCTCTCCGAAGCAGGAAGCAGCGTACCGATCCGTGGCCACGCATACCGATATTGCAATGCAATATGTCGCGAAATTCTCTTGCGCGGCGCACCATATGTCCAATAAATCAGCAAAATGGAAACTGCCTCAAATTCAGGCGAGCGCAAAGCGTCGATCGGCGGACTGCTGCCGAAGTCGCGCGCTTTCCTTGCGCCGATGTCTGGCGTGACCGATCTGGCGATGCGCCGGATCGCTGCGCGCTTTGGCGCCGGGCTCGTGGTCTCCGAGATGGTCGCCTCGGACGAGCTCGTCCGCGGCAGTGAGGAGGCGCGGCTGCGGGCAGAAGGCGCCGGCGTCACCCCGCATGTCGTCCAGCTCGCCGGTTGCGAGGCGCGCTGGCTCGCCGAGGCGGCGCAGGTCGCCGAGGCGTCGGGTGCCGACATCGTCGACATCAACATGGGCTGCCCGGCCAAGCGCGTGGTCGGCGGCTGGGCCGGCTCGGCACTGATGCGCGACCTCGACCACGCCGTCGGCCTGGTCGAGGCGGTCGTTGCGGCGGTGAAGGTCCCGGTCACGGTCAAGATGCGGCTCGGCTGGGACGATGCCAGCCGCAATGCTCCTGAGCTGGCGCGCCGGGCCGCTTCGGCCGGTGCGGCTGCGATCACCGTCCATGGCCGCACGCGCCAGCAATTCTACAAGGGCCAGGCTGATTGGGCGGCGATCCGCCCGGTGCGCGCGGCAGGGGCGTTCCCGCTTGTCGCCAATGGCGACATCGCGACGCTGGCGCAGGCCCAGGCCTGCCTGGAGCAGTCGGGCGCCGACTATGTCATGGTCGGGCGCGCCGCGATGGGCCGCCCCTGGCTGCCCGGCGAGATCGGCGCCGCGCTCTCCGGCCGCGAGCCGCAGGTGATCTCGCTCGCCGCCAAGCACGACATCGCCCGCGAGCATTATGAGGGCCTGCTCTCGCTGATGGGACGCGAGACCGGCGTCCGCCATGCCCGCAAGCATCTGGCCGCCTATGCCGACGAGGCGCTCGTCAGCGGGCTGGAGCCCGACGAGATCGCACGGCGCGAGCTTCTCACCACCGATGAACCCGCGCGTGCGATCGCCGCGCTCGGGCAACTGTTCTCGACCGACCGTCTCGATGCGGCCGCCTGACCACGAAAGTCCGCATATGACGATGGCGATCTTCAACGACGGTGCGGAGGGGCAGCACGATCCCTTGTACGACCTGCTCGAAATCCAGGCGCTGAACGTCCTGCCCATGCCCGTGCTCGTGATTGGGGAGGGGCACGGCATTCTCTACGCCAATACCGCTGCCGAGGATTTCTTTCAGGCGAGTACGCTGGTGCTGAAGCGCCAGCGTCTCGACGATCTCGTCGCCTTCGGCTCGCCGGTCTTGGGACTGGTCGAGGAAGTGCAGCGTCGTGGCGCCAGCGTCAGCGAATATCGTATGGAACTCGCCTCGCCGCGGCTCGGCCTCGACCGGGTCGTCGACGTCTTTGCCTCTCTTCTGCCCAGCCAGCCCGACGCCGTCGTGCTTCTGCTGCAGGAACGGACAATTGCCGAAAAAATGGACAGGCAATTGACGCATCGCGGGGCAGCCCGCTCGATTACTGCGCTCGGCGCGATGCTGGCACACGAGATCAAGAACCCGCTCTCGGGCATCCGCGGCGCGGCGCAATTGCTGGAGGCGTCCGTCCAGGACGACGATCGCCTGCTGACGCAGCTGATCTGCGACGAGGCGGACCGGATCGTGAAGCTGGTCGAGCGCGTCGAATTGTTCGGCGACGAGCGTCCGAGCGAGCGCGGACCGGTCAACGTCCATGATGTGCTCGACCACGTGAAGCGGCTCGCCCAGTCGGGCTTTGCCCGGCACATTCGCTTCAGCGAGATCTACGACCCCTCGCTGCCGCCTGTCGCCGGCAACCGCGACCAGCTCGTCCAGGTGCTGCTCAATCTGGTCAAGAACGCGGCCGAAGCGATCGGCAGCGACGCCATCGACGGCGAGATCACCCTCACCACAGCCTATCGTCCCGGCATCCGGATGCAGGCCCCCGGTTCCGGCGCCCGGCTAGCCCTGCCGCTCGAAATCGGGGTCCGCGACAACGGGCCGGGCGTGCCACCCGACCTGCATCAGCACCTGTTCGATCCCTTCGTCACCACGAAGGCGCAGGGAAGTGGCCTTGGACTTGCACTCGTCGCCAAGGTGATCGGCGATCACGGCGGAATCGTCGAATGCGAGTCCGCGCCGCGACGCACGACATTCCGCATTCGATTGCCCCTGCATGAGGCGAAGCCGTCTCAAGCCGGGTAAAAAGACGAGTAGGACACGGAAAAGCGCATGCCGACGGGTAACATCCTCATCGCCGACGACGACGCCGCGATCCGCACAGTCCTCAACCAGGCGCTCGCCCGCGCCGGCTACGAGGTCCGCACCACCGGCCAGGCGGCGACGCTCTGGACCTGGGCCGCGCAAGGTCTCGGCGATCTCATCATCACCGACGTGGTGATGCCGGACGGCAACGCCTTCGACCTGCTGCCACGCATCAAGCGGGTCCGGCCCGAACTGCCGATCATCGTGATGAGCGCGCAGAACACCTTCATGACCGCGATCAAGGCCTCCGAGCGCGGCGCCTACGAATATCTGCCCAAGCCCTTCGACCTGAAGGAACTCGTCGCCATCGTCGGGCGGGCGCTGTCGCGGCCGCGTGGCGATGCCCCGCGCAACCATGCCGCCGAGCCCGAGGATATCCCGCTGGTCGGCCGCTCGCCGGCGATGCAGGACGTCTATCGCGCTTTGGCGCGCCTGATGCCGATCGACCTGACCGTGATGATCAATGGCGAGTCCGGCACCGGCAAGGAACTGGTCGCCCGCGCCCTGCACGACTACGGCAAGCGCCGCAACGGCCCCTTCGTCGCGATCAACATGGCGGCGATTCCGAAGGACCTGATCGAGTCCGAGCTGTTCGGCCACGAGAAGGGCGCCTTCACCGGCGCGCTGACCCGCTCCTCCGGCCGCTTCGAGCAGGCCGAGGGCGGCACGCTCTTCCTCGACGAGATCGGCGACATGCCGATGGAGGCGCAGACGCGGCTGCTGCGCGTGCTGCAGCAGGGCGAGTACACCACCGTCGGCGGCCGCACCCCGATCAAGACCAATGTCCGCATCGTCGCCGCGACCAACAAGGACCTGCGCATCTCGATCGCGCATGGGCTGTTCCGCGAGGACTTGTTCTTCCGCCTCAATGTCGTGCCGATCCGGCTGCCGCCGCTGCGCGAGCGCGTCGAGGACATCCCCGATCTCGTCCGCCACTTTTTTGCGCTGGTCGAGAAGGAGGGTTTGCCGCGCAAGCAGATCGATTCGGAAGCGATGGACGTGCTGCGGCGCTATCGCTGGCCGGGCAATGTCCGCGAGCTGGAGAATCTGGTGCGGCGTCTGGCCGCGCTCTATCCGCAGGAGACGATCACCGCACCGATCGTAGAGGCCGAGCTGCAGCCGGCCGCCGGTGCCCCCATGCAAGCCGGGAACAGCAGCGGTACGCCGGAGCGGGCGGAAACCCTCTCGGGCTCGGTCGAGCGCCATCTCGGCCAGTATTTCGGTGGCTTCGGCGACCAGATCCCGCCGCCGGGGCTCTATCACCGCATTCTACGCGAGGTCGAGCCGCCGCTGATCGCCGCGGCCCTGGCGGCGACGCGCGGCAACCAGATCCGCGCCGCCGAGCTGCTGGGACTTAATCGCAACACCTTGCGCAAGAAGATCCGCGAACTCGATATGCAGGTGGTGCGCTCGCCGCGCTGACGGCGCAGCCGGATGCAGGGCACTGTGGCTGCCTTGCATCTGTCATATTTTGACAACACCGTTGCGGCGGCGCATCAGTGCGCCTTGCGGCTGCTTCACTGACGGGAGCGCCGCGGCAACGGAGCTTCGACATCACCTTGACGGCCTCGACCGGTGACATGCGCATGGCGCCCCGGACCGATGACCCGCCCCGCCGGGTCTCCGGCTGGCTCGGCGCGCTCGTCGTCGGCTTCGCACTGGTCTCGGCGCTCACCACCTTCCTCGTGCTCTCGGGGGCGACGCCGGTCGCGCCGGTCCACGAGGTCGTGGTCGGCGTCTTCATCATCAATGCCCTGCTGATCCTGCTGCTGCTGATCATTGTTGCCTTCGAGGCCGCGGTCCTGATCCGCGCCAGGCGCCGGGGCGTGGCGGCCGCCGGCCTGCATGTGCGGATCGTCAGTCTGTTCAGCATCGTCGCCGCTTTGCCGGCAGTCCTTGTCGCGATCATCGCGACCGCGACGCTGGAGCGCGGCCTCGAGCCCTGGTTCTCCGACCGCATGCGCGACGTGATCTTCAAATCCGTCGAGGTCGCCGATGCCTACACCACCGGGCAATGCCGCTCGCTCGGTCGCGAGATTCGCCTGCTCGCCGACGACCTCGGGCGGGCGAAGACGGCCTATGACGCCGACCGGCGCTGGTTCGAGAGCTTCCTGACCGCGCGCGCCACGGCGCTGGGCTTGCCGGTGGTCTGGATCATGAAGCCACCGGACACCATCCTCGTCCGGGCCAACATCGATGTGCTGCGCGACCCGCACAAGCCGAATGCCGACGCCTTTGACGATGCGCAGAGCTCGCCGGAGCCGATCTGCGTGCTGCCCTCGACCGGTCGCGTTTTCGGCGCCCTGATGAAGCTGCCGACCTATGACGGCGCCTTCCTCTATGTCGCCCGGGAGGTCGATCCGCTCGCCGTCGAGTTCCCCGCGGTCGCCCGCGGCGCGGCGGTCGAATATCTCGGCATCGACGCACGCCGGAAGGGCGTGCAGATCGCCTTCGCCTCGATGTATGCGCTGATCTCGGTGATCCTGCTGCTCTCGGCGATCTGGCTCGGCCTCAACTTCGCCAACGGCCTCGTCGCACCGATCCGCCGGATGATCCATGCGACCGACCAGGTCTCCAGTGGCAACTTCTACGTCCAGGTGCCGATACGACGAGCGGAGGGCGACCTCGCCCATCTCGGCGAGACCTTCAACAAGATGACGGCGGAGCTGCGCCGCCAACGTGACGGGCTGGTCACCGCGAGCGAAGTGATCGACCGACGAAGGCGCTTCACCGAGACGGTGCTCTCCGGCGTCTCCTCCGGCGTGCTCGGCATCGACGAGGACGGCCATGTGACGATCAGCAACCGCTCGGCCGAGGCCCTGCTCGGCGCTGGCGGGCGCCTGCTCGGCGAGCCCGTCGCACGCGTCGTGCCGGAGATCGCCGAGTTCATCTCGGATGCGCTCACCAGCCGGCAGCGCCTGAGCTCCACCCAGGTCGCGATCACCCGCGGCGGCCGCGAACGCATGGTCAACATCCGGGCGACGCGCGAAGGCGAGGGGGCCGGCGCCGGGCTGGTGGTGACGCTCGACGACATCAGCGACCTCGTCTCGGCGCAGCGTACCGCCGCCTGGGCCGATGTCGCACGCCGCATCGCTCACGAGATCAAGAACCCGCTGACGCCGATCCAGCTCTCGGCCGAGCGCATCCGGCGCAAGTTCGGCCGCATCATCGTCGACGACAAGGAGATCTTCGACCAGTGCACCGCCACCATCGTGCGGCAGGTCGAGGACATCCGCCGCATGGTCGACGAGTTCTCTTCGTTCGCGCGGATGCCGAAGCCCTCGCCGGCGCGGGACGACATCGTCGAGACGGTCAGGCAGGTCACCTTCCTGATGCGGGTCGGCAATCCGGAGATCGACATCACCGACAATCTGCCGGAAGCACCGGTCCTGGCGCATTTCGACCGGCGCCTGATCTCGCAGGCCCTGACCAACGTCATCAAGAACGCGACCGAGGCGGTCGAGGCCGTGCCGACCGAGGAGCGCGGCAAGGGGCGCATCGAGATCGGCTTCGAACGGATGCAGGATGGCCGGATCGTCATCGACATCCTGGACAACGGCAAGGGCCTGCCGGCCGACCAGCGCCAGAAGCTGCTGGAGCCCTATATGACCACCCGCGATGGCGGCACCGGGCTCGGCCTGGCCATCGTCGGCAAGATTCTCGAAGACCATGGCGGCGGAATCGAGCTGCTCGACCGGCCCGACGGCGCCCGCGGCGCCCGCATTAGGCTCTGGTTCATCGAGACCGGCCCGCCGCCGGCTGGCGAGGACAGGCCAGAAACGAGCAATAGCACGGCGGTTTCCGCCGCACGGCAAGTGAACGGGACGAAGGCATGAGTGCTGACATTCTCGTCGTCGACGACGAGGTCGATATCCGCGAACTGGTGGCCGGCCTCCTGGAGGACGAAGGCTACCGGACGCGCAAGGCGGGCTCCGCCGACGAGGCGCTCGCCGCGATCGCGGCGCGGCGGCCCAATCTCGTCTTCCTCGACATCTGGCTGCAGGGCAGCCGGCTCGACGGCTTGCAGGTCCTGGAGCTGATCAAGGAGAGCCATCCCGACCTCGCGGTGGTGATGATCTCCGGTCACGGCAACATCGAGACCGCCGTCTCGGCGATCAAGAGCGGTGCCTACGACTTCATCGAGAAGCCGTTCAAGGCCGACCGGCTCGTGCTCGTCGCCGAGCGTGCGCTCGAAGCCTCACGACTGCGGCGCGAGGTGCGCGAGCTCAAGACCCGGTCGGTCCAGGCCAGCCGCATCGTCGGCCGCTCGACCGCGGTCAACCAGCTGCGCCAGACGCTGGAGCGCGTCGCGCCGACCAATGCCCGCGTGCTGATCACCGGCGAGCCCGGCTGCGGCAAGGAATTGACCGCCCGTACCCTGCACGAAGCCTCGACCCGCTCGGCCGGCCCCTTCGTCGTGATCAACGCTGCGACGATCACGCCCGAGACGATGGAAGAGGAGCTGTTCGGCATCGAGGGTGGCGATGGCCGCTCGCGCCGCGTCGGCGCGCTCGAGGAAGCCCATGGCGGCACGCTCTACATCGACGAGATCGGCGACATGCCGCGCGAGACGCAGAACCGCATCCTGCGCGTCCTGGTCGACCAGAACTTCCAGCGCGTCGGCGGCGCGACCCGCGTCCATGTCGACGTCCGGATCATCTCGTCGAGCAGCCGGGATCTCGCCCAGCTGATCGCCGACGGCCAGTTGCGCGAGGATCTCTATCACCGCCTCGGCGTGGTGCCGATCCGCGTGCCCGCCCTGTCGGAGCGGCGTGAAGACGTGCCCGAGCTGATCGACTTCTTCATGGAGCAGATCTCGGTGGCGACCGGCCTGCCCAGGCGCCGGATCGGCGGCGACGCCATGGCGATCCTGCAATCGCATGAATGGCCTGGCAATGTCCGCGAGCTGCGCAACAATGTCGAACGGCTGATGATCCTGACCAAGGGAGATCCCGGGGCCGAGATCACAGTCGACATGCTGCCGGCCGAGGTCGGCGCCATGGTGCCGACGACGCCGTCCGGCTCGGGTGGCGAGAAGCTGATGAGCCTGCCGCTGCGCGATGCCCGCGAGATTTTTGAACGCGAGTATCTGATGGCGCAGATCGCCCGCTTCTCCGGAAACATCTCGCGCACGGCGGAGTTCATCGGCATGGAGCGTTCAGCCCTGCACCGTAAGCTCAAATCGCTCGGTGTGGGCTGAAGCTCGGCTCCCGTATTGCGCCGCACGCAAGGCGGTCGGCCGAAATACGCGCCTCGCAACCCTTGCGTGATCTCGCCGGGTCGCGATCTAATGAAGTGTCGGTGTTCCGAATGCGAGGCGATTAGCGCCAAAGCCGAACGGAACGATCTGGATCGCATGTCCAAGCCGAGTTGCGATCCCAACAACAGGGGTTACCCATGGCCGCCGAGCGGGCACAGAATCTTCAGGACACGTTTCTCAATCACGTCCGCAAGCAGAAGATTCCTCTCACCATCTTTCTCGTGAACGGCGTCAAATTGCAGGGCGTCGTCACCTGGTTCGACAATTTCTGCGTTCTCCTGCGTCGCGACGGGCATTCCCAGCTCGTCTACAAGCATGCCATCTCGACGATCATGCCGGGCCACCCGGTCCAGCTGTTCGAGCCCGAGGACACGGACAAGGCCTGACCGTGGGCGGCAAGGCCGGTAGCTCGACGACAGGCAGCGGAAGCGCAATCGGGATCTCGATCGACGCGGCCGAGCATGCCTTGGCCGCTGATACTCGCGCCTTTGTGATCGGTCCTTATCTGGCGCGCCATGCTGCCAGCCGGGCCGCGACAGGCGACGAGAACCAGCGCAACCATGCGGCGCGGCTGGAAGAGGCGTTCGGCCTGGCCGGCGCCATCGATCTGCAGATCGTCGAGGCGATCCCCGTGGTGCTGACGGCGCTGCGGCCAGCGACCTATCTCGGCAAGGGCAAGGTCGAGGAGCTCGCCGAGCGCGTCAAGATCGAGGAGATCGGCCTCGTGGTGATGGACTGCGCCTTGTCGCCGGTCCAGCAGCGCAATCTCGAAAAGGCCTTCGGCTGCAAGGTCATCGACCGCACCGGCCTGATCCTCGAGATCTTCGGCCGGCGCGCCCGCACGCGCGAGGGCGCGCTGCAGGTCGAGCTCGCCCATCTCAACTACCAGAAGAGCCGGCTCGTGCGCTCCTGGACCCACCTGGAACGCCAGCGCGGCGGCTTCGGCTTCCTCGGCGGCCCCGGCGAGACCCAGATCGAGGCCGACCGGCGCATCATCCAGGAGCGGATGACCAAGATCGAGCGCGAACTCGACAGCGTGAAGCGCACCCGCTCGCTGCATCGCGCCAGCCGCAAGCGCGTGCCTTATCCGGTCGTCGCGCTGGTCGGCTACACCAATGCCGGCAAGTCGACCCTGTTCAACCGGCTGACCTCGGCCGAGGTGCTGGCGCAGGACATGCTCTTCGCCACGCTCGATCCGACAGCGCGGGCGCTGAAGCTGCCGCACGGCGCCAGGATCATGCTCTCCGACACGGTCGGTTTCATCTCCGAGCTGCCAACGCAGCTCGTCGCCGCCTTCCGCGCCACCCTGGAGGATGCGATCGAGGCGGATGTGCTGCTGCATGTCCGCGACGTCTCGCATGAGGACACGCAGGCCCAGGCCGCCGACGTCCAGGGCATCCTGCGCGATCTCGGCATCGATCCTGAGGATGGCGACCGCGTCATCGAGGTCTGGAACAAGGCCGACCTGCTCTCGGGCGACGAGCGCGAGCGCCAGGCAGGATTGACGGAGCTCAAGCCCGGCGCCGCTCGCCCCGTCCTGGTCTCCGCCCTGACCGGTGAGGGCATGGAGCGGCTGACCGACGCGATCGAGCGACGCATCGCGCGGACCCGGCCGGTCTACCGGCTCACGCTGGAGCCCGGCGACGGCAAGTCGCTGGCCTGGCTGCACGCCAATGGCGAGATCCTCGAACGCGAGGATGCGGAAGACGGCGCGCTCAGCCTGCTGGTGCGGTTGCCGCCCGAGCGGGAAGGGGCCTTCTCGGCACGCTTCCCGCAGGCTGAACGCCAGGGCTGAGGCTCAATTCAGCTCGGCCTTGTCGAGCCGGTATTTCCCCTTGCGGTCGCGCCGGAAATATTCGCGCGCCTGCGGGTGCCGGATCGGCTGGTTCGACTCGTCGATCACGAGATTTTGTTCAGAGACATAGGCGACATACTCGGTCTCCTCGTTCTCGGCGAAGAGGTGATAGAAGGGCTGATCCTTGGACGGCCGCAGATGCTCCGGGATCGCCAGCCACCATTCGTCCGAGTTCGAGAACACCGGATCGACGTCGAAGATCACGCCCCGGAACGGATAAACGCGGTGGCGCACCACGTCGCCTATGCGGAATTTCGCCGTGCGTGATTCCATGTTCCTCGTTCAGCCCAAAACCGGCTCGTCACGGCCGGTGTCGCCGCCCCTTGCGCTTGACGTAGGATTACGTCGCAAATGCGTCAATATCAGCGGATGTCACGGCAAGGTGCATTTCAGAAACCGTAGCGTGCCGACAGCGCCGGATCGCGCTCCGCGACCTGCCGGGCCAGGTCGACGATCACCTTTGCCTGCTTCCAGGTGGCGTCGTCCTGCATCTTCCCATCGATCATCACCGCGCCCGAACCGTCCGGCATCGCCTCCAGGATGCGCCTGGCGAAGGAAACCTCGTCTGGATCGGGGCTGAAGACGCGCTTGGCGATCTCGATCTGCGAGGGATGCAGCGTCCAAGCGCCGGCGCAGCCGAGCAGAAAGGCGTTGCGGAACTGCGCCTCACAGGCGGCCCCATCGGAGAAATCGCCGAACGGACCGTAGAACGGCTTCAGGCCGGCCGAGGCGCAGGCGTCGACCATCTTCGCGAGGGTGTAATGCCAAAGATCCTGCTGCGCGACGGCACGCAGCCCGCCATCGGGCGAGGGGTCGGCGATGACCTTGTATTCGGGGTGGCCGCCGCCGACACGGGTGGTCTTCATCGCTCGCGAGGCGGCAAGATCCGCTGGCCCCAGGCTCATGCCGTGCATGCGCGGGGAGGCGGTGGCGATGGCGTCGACGTTCTTCACGCCCTCGGCCGTCTCCAGGATGGCGTGGATCAGCACCGGCTTGCGCAGCGCATGCCGCGCCTCATGCTGCGCCAGCAGCTGGTCGACATAGTGGATGTCCCAGGGACCCTCGACCTTCGGCACCATGACGACGTCGAGCTTGCCGCCGATCTCGCCCATGATCGCGGCGATGTCGTCGAGGAACCAGGGCGAGTTCAGCGCATTGACGCGGGTCCACAGGCCGGTCGCGCCGAAATCGGTCGCCTTGGCCAGCTCGATGAAACCGTCGCGCGCCGCCTGCTTGGCCTCGACCGGGATTGCGTCCTCGAGATTGCCGAGAACGATGTCGACCTGGCCCGCGAGCTCGGGAACCTTGGCGCGCACCTTCTCCAGATGCGGCGGCACGAAATGGATCATCCGCTCCAGCCGCAGCGGCAATTCGCGATAGGGCTCGGGCGCGCCGATCGCCAGCGGACGGAAGAACTGGCGCGGCGTCTTAGTCGTCATGCTCGGCTCCATGCTGCAATGCAGCGAATGTGCCGGAAGGCCAGAGCGCCGTCCATCGGTCTTTCGAGGGAGATTGGGTGAATTGCCCTAGGATCAAAGACCTAGGACAATTATCTCAATATATTGCTCAATTCCGCGAGAACGGCGTCTGCAACACGACGCGTGCCGGATTGGCGATCGGATCGCGCGGGTTGAGCACGCCGCGCAGGCCGAGCGCATCGGCGTCGCTGGCGTAGTTGTCATCATGCAGGCTGGCCTCGCGCACCCGCATCTGCCTACGCAGGGCGCGGACTTGTGCCTCGCTATGCGAGATGCCGACCATCTCGTCGATCTTGCGGCGGTCGCCAGCGGTCAGTTCGGGCGAGCCGCGGAAGTCGCGGAAATCCGCAGCGGTATAGGGCCACTTGCCGGAGCCGGTGAAGGTCCGCACCCGCCCGTCGAGCACGATGCTGTCGCCCGGTCGCAAGGTGAAGTCGCGCAGCAGCGAGACGCGGCGATCGTTAGCGGTCGCGATGGCGGGCCGGCAGGCCGGATCGGCGCCGCGCTCATAGGCATAGGCCATCGGCAGCGAGCGATAGGTCTTGCCGTCGCTCGCCACGGCCTCGTCGATCGTCGCTGCGCCGGCCGCGACCTTGAAGACCTTGACCGGCACGCCCGGATTGGCGGCCTGGCAGAGCGCCTCATGCGCCTTGAGGTCGGACTGGCTGCGCAGATGGCCGATCGGCGCCTGGAAGCCGTCGCACAGGCGCACGCAGATGGTTCGCGTCACATCGGCGGCGCCGGAGACCGTGTCGTAGCGGATCGCCGGCAGCTTCGGCTTCTGCTGCGCCTGCTTCCGCACCGCCTGGGCCGGCTTGAACGGGTTGATCTCGACCAGCGGCGGCGCGATGCGTCCATCCGGACGTGCCTGGAAGAACGGCACGGCCCAGCCCTGGCGGGCAGGGGCATAGGCCGAGACCGGAACGGAAGCGTAGGCGGCCCGGGCTGGCTGACGCTCCGCACGGCGCGTCGCCTCCTCGCGATAGAAGGCGCGGATGCCGGCGTCGTCTTCGGCCTGGACCAGCGAAACGGTCAGAATCGTGCTGCCCGCGCCGAGCGCGAGCCCGAATCCGGCCATGGCTGCCAGGCGCATGCCGCTGCTGCGGCCACGCGAGACGGAATTCACTTTCGTCGAGGAGCTGGAACCGGTCGGCGGGACGGGATCGGGACGCAGGCAATCGACATTACGGACACGAAGCACCGCGATCTCTCCATCGCTCGCTGGTTCATTGTCCGCCGCAGGATTGGCTTAGTTTACTTTTCGTTAAGACTCAACGGCTGCAGCATTTCCGTCCCGGGAAAGCGGCTTCATCGTTAATGCCGAAAAGGCGCTGGTCGTCCCGGGCGACCCATCGGGTCCGACCTTCGGTCGGCCCGAAGACAGGCTCCGGAAGACCCGGGACCCATTCCGGAACCTCTATCGGAAAGGCTCAGGAATGAATCCCGGCTCGGCGCCGCTGCGCGGCTTGTCCGGGATGACCAGGGATGAGGTTGAAGCCCCCTTCAATCCGGCTGGCGATGTACCGCCTGCGGGATCGCGACCGGCATGGCACCCGGAACGGAGGCTGCTTCCTCCCGTTCGCCACGACCGCGGCCGGACAGCCAGCTGTCGACCTTGTCGAGATAGAAGTAGACGACAGGCGTGATGTAGAGCGTCAGCAATTGCGAAACGACGAGGCCGCCGACCACGGCGATACCGAGCGGCTGGCGCAATTCGGCGCCGGCACCGGCTCCGAGCGCGATCGGCAGCACGCCGAAGATCGCGGCGAAGCTCGTCATCATGATCGGCCGGAAGCGCACCAGCGCTGCATCGCGGATCGCGGTCAGCGCATCGTCGCCCATCTTGCGGCGCTCGATCGCGAAGTCGACCATCATGATCGCGTTCTTCTTGACGATGCCGACCAGCATCAAGATGCCGATGATCGCGATCACCGACAGGTCCATGTGGAAATATTCGAGGGCGAGCAGGGCGCCCAGACCCGCCGAGGGCAGGCCGGACAGGATCGTGATCGGGTGGATGAAGCTCTCGTAGAGAATCCCGAGGATGATGTAGATCACCAGGATCGCCGCGAAGATCAGCAGACCCTGGCCCTTCAGCGCATCCTGGAAGAGCTGCGCCGAGCCGGCGAAGCTGGTGACGATCGAGGCGGGCAGGTTGACGTCGCGCTCGGCGGCGCGGATCGCATTGACGGCGTCGCCGAGCGAGACGCCGGGCGCGGTGTTGAACGAGATCGTCACCGCCGGCTGCTGCGAGATGCGGTTGACCGCGAGCGGCCCGACACTCGGCTTGATCGTCGCCACCGTCTCGAGCGGCACGTTCTGGCCGTTGGCGGCCTTGAGCATCAGGCGCGACAGCACCGCCGGGTCCTGCTGGTAGGCGCGCTCGGCCTCCATGATGACCTGGTAGTCGGTCGAAGGCGTGAAGATCGTCGCGATCTGGCGCGAACCGAAGGCATTGCCGAGCGCCTGGCGGATCTGGTCGCTGGAGATGCCGAGGCTGGCGGCGCGCTCGCGGTCGATATCGATCGAGAGCTGCGGATTGCGCAGTTGCAGGTCGATATTGGCGTCGCGCAGTTGCGGCAACTGAGCCAGGCGCTGCTGCATCAGCGGCGCGTAGTTGAAGAGGGCGCCAAGGTCCGGCCCCTGCAGCGAATAGAGATACTGCGCCCGCGAGGAGCGGCCGGCATTTAGGTTGATGTTCTGGACCTGCTGGAACACCGCGGTGATGCCCGGCACTTCCGAGACGGCGCGGCGCAGGCGCGCGATCACGACCTCCGCCTTATCGCGCTGCTCCTTCGGCTTCAGCGCGATGAACATGAAGCCGTTATTCGTGGCGTTGAAGCCGCCGATGTTCGAGGTCAGGTAGTCGATCGCCGGGTCGGCACGAACGATCTCGGCGATCCGGCTCTGGCGCGCCGCCATCGCCTCGAACGAAGTGTCGGGCGGCCCCTCCGTCGCACCGCGCAACAGGCCTGTATCCTCGGTCGGGAAGAAGCCCTTGGGGACATCGATATAGAGCTGGACCGAGACATAGACGGTGCCGAGCGTCACCATCAGCATCAGGAAGCGCGCCTTGAGCACGCAATCCAGCGTCCAACGATAGGCACCGAGCATGCCCTGGAAGCCGGCTTCGAACACGCGTTCGACGATATTCGGCTTCTTGTGATGGTCGTGGGCCTTTAGGAAGCGGGCGCAGAGCATCGGCGTCAGCGTCAGCGAGACGAAGCCGGACGTGATGATCGCCGCGGCGATCGTGCCGGCGAATTCGGCGAAGACCTTGCCGACCACCCCGCCCATGAAGAAGACCGGGATGAAGACCGCGACCAGCGAGATGGTGATCGACAGAATGGTGAAGCCGATCTCGCGCGAGCCGTCGAGCGCCGCCTGGAACGGCTTCTTGCCCATCTCGATATGCCGGATGATGTTCTCCAGCATGACGATCGCGTCGTCGACGACGAAGCCGACGGCGAGCGTCAAGGCGAGCAGCGAGATGTTGTCGAGCGAATAGCCCAGCGCGAACATGATCGCGAAGGTGCCGACCAGCGAGATCGGCAGCGCCAGCGTCGGGATCACCGTCGCGGCCAGGCTCTTCAGGAACAGGAAGATCACCATGATGACCAGGGCGATCGCGATCATCAGCGAGACCTCGACGTCCTCGACCGCCTCGCGGATCGGGATCGAACGGTCGTTGAGGACGTGCAGCTCGATCGCCGCCGGCAATTGCGCGCGATAGGCGTCGAGCTTGCCCTTGATGCTGTCGACGACCTGGACGGTGTTGGCGTCGGACTGGCGATAGACCGCCAGCATGATCGAGCGCTGGCCGTTGAACCAGCTGCCGGTCTGATCGTTCTCGACGGAGTCGTAGATCTGGGCGACGTCGTTGAGCCGGATCGGTATGCCGTTCTTCTGCGAGATGATCAGGTTGCCGTACTCGCCGGCGCGCTCCATCTGGCCGGTGGCGCCGAGCGTCAGCCGCTGGTTGGAGCCATTCAGCGTCCCGACCGGGGAGTTCGAATTGGCGGCAGCGATGGCGGTGCGGACCTCGGCGAGGGAGAGGCCCCGGGCTGAGACGGCGTCGGGGTTCACCCGCACGCGCACCGCATATTTCTGCGCGCCGAAGATGTTGACCTGCGCGACACCAGGCAATTGCGAGATCTGCTGCTGCAGGATGTTCTCGCCGAACTCATGGACCTCGTAGAGCGGCTTGGTCGCCGAGGTCAGCACCATGAACAGCACGGGCTGGTCGGCCGGATTGACCTTTCTGAAGCTCGGCGGGGCAGGGAGCTCCGGCGGCAGGCGCCGAACCGTCGCGCTGAGTGCTGCCTGCACGTCGAGCGCGGCACCGTCGATGTTGCGGTTGAGGTCGAACTGCAGCGTGATCGAGGTCGAGCCCTGCTGCGAGACCGAAGACATCGAGGTGATGCCGGAGATCGAGGCGAACTCGCGTTCCAGAGGCGCCGCGACCGAGGAGGCCATGGTCTCGGGGCTGGCGCCCGGCAGGCGGGCGCTGACATTGATGGTCGGGAAATCGACCCGGGGCAGCGCCGCGACCGGCAGCTGCTTGAAAGCGAACAGCCCGAAGATCAGGAACGTCGCCATCAGAAGGGTCGTCATGACCGGGCGACGGATGCAGAGCTCGGGCAGATTCATCAGCCGGCGCTCCCCCGCTGGGAGGTCAGATTGGGCGCTGGCGGGCTCTGGCCGCCGCGGCCGCGCTCGACCGTGCGCGCGCCCTCGGTCAGCAGCAGCTGCCCGTCGATCACCACCGTCTCGTCGCCATTGAGGCCAGACGCGATCACGGCGCGATCATCGACGTTGCGGGCGACGACGATCGGGCGGGCGCGGGCGGCATTGTTCTCGATCACGAAGACATAGGAACCGTTCTGCCCGGTCTGGACCGCCTCGCGCGGGACGGTGATCGCATCCGCCTCGGTCCGCAGCGTCAGCCGGACCTGGCCGAGTGCACCCGGCCAGAGCGTCTCGGCGGGATTGTCGAAGCTGGCGCGGATCTGGATCGTGCCGGTCGTCGCATCGACCGCGTTGTCGATCACCGCGATCGTACCCTCGATGCTCTTGCCGACGCCCTGCTGGCTCGCCTGAACGACCGCCGTCTTCGCCTGCATCGCCTCGCGGATCTCCGGCAGATAGCGCTGGGCGACGGCGAAGCTGACATAGATCGGGTCGATCTGGTTGATCGTCGCCAGCATCGCCGAGCTGTCGCCGCTCTTGGCGATGTTGCCTTCCTTCAAGGCGGCGACACCGATGCGTCCGGTGACCGGAGCGGTGATCGTATAATAGCTGAGCTGGACGCGCAGGCTGTCGACCGCCGCCTCGCCGCCGCGGATCGAGGCGCGCAGCGTGCTCACAGCCGTGCGGGCGGTGTCGAGCCGCTGGTCGGTGGCGATCTCGCGCCGGGAGAGCTCTTCGGCCCGGCGCAGATCGGACTCTGCCGCGATCAGCGAGGCCTTGTCGCGCGCGACATTGGCCTCGGCCTGACGCAACTGCGCTTCGAGCTGGCGCGAATCCAGCCGGAACAGCACGTCGCCCTTGTTGACCATGGCGCCGTCGCGGAACTCGACCGCCATGATCTGGCTGTCGACGCGCGAGCGGATGTTGACGGTGGAGATAGCCTGTACCGTGCCGATCGCATCGATCCGGACCGGCATCTCCCGGCGCTCGACCTTGGCGGTGACGACGGTCACCGGCGGCCGGTTGCCTTGGGCGGCGCGGTTGCCGGCGGCGGCAGGAGCGGCCGCCGTCGCAGCCGGCTTGGCCGGGCCAGGGATCACCTTGCCGTAGGGGACTTGATCGAGCGGCCACGGCACGGGACGCCCAGTGTAATGAAGAAACGCGCCCGCGGCGAGAACGCCCGCGGCCGAGAACAGAGCCACACGCCCGAAAGTCAGCACTGCCATAAAAAGCCTTGCGCCACGAGGAACGCCGTATCCGGCTAATCCGGACGGCCGCTCCCCACATCGTCCTCACCGCAAGAATTTAGCATGAAGACGGCCCGGTTTCGACGCAAGTGTCCAATACGGTTTATTGAGTCCTGTAGCGACGATGTGACAGGGCGACAATTCGGTGGGTGGAAATCGGCGCCACACGTCTTGCGTGCGACAAGCAAAGACTGCTCAAAGAACAGCAATCACAATGCCGATCCACATGAAGAACAGGCAGGCGATGCCGGCGGCAAAGACGAGCGCCCGCTGCTTCAGGCTGTTGGTTCCAGTATGAACCAATGTATGGATAATGCGCGTGGCGACATAAGCCCAGGCCAGCGCCGCCATGACGTAACCGGTCGCGCCGACATGGATCGCGATCAGGATCAACGCGAAGAACAGGACCGGCGTCTCGAATTGATTACTGAAATTGGCTGCGGCGAGCCGGGCTGAATCCGGATAGCGCTCGGTCGAAACGGCGATGTCGGCGAGCCCGACCTCGCGATTGGCGAAGGCCCGTTTGCGCCGCCGGAACATGATGACGAGGACGACGAAGCTCCAGAAGATCTGTGCCAGCGCCGGATAGATCAGCTTGAGCGTCATGTCGGCCTCGTCAGATGCGCAGTGGAAGAGGGATCGCCGGAAGGCGATCCTCGGTCAGGAGCGCGTCGGGTAGTTCGGGCTCTCGCGGACGATCGTCACGTCGTGGACATGGCTCTCGCGCAGACCGGCGCTGGTGATGCGGATGAAGCGCGCCTTGTTGCGGTAGTCCTCGAGATTGCGGCCGCCGACATAGCCCATCGCGGCGCGCAGGCCGCCGGCGAGCTGGTGCAGCACGCCCGAGACCGGGCCCTTATAGGCGACCTGGCCCTCGATGCCCTCCGGCACCAGCTTCAGCGCGTCCTTGATGTCCTGCTGGAAATAGCGGTCGGCCGAGCCGCGCGCCATCGCGCCGACCGAGCCCATGCCGCGATAGGCCTTGTAGGAGCGACCCTGGTACAGGAAGGTCTCGCCCGGCGTTTCGTCGGTGCCGGCGAGCAAAGAGCCGACCATGGCGCAGGCGGCGCCGGCGGCCAGCGCCTTGGCAAGGTCGCCCGAATACTTGATGCCGCCATCGGCGATGATCGGGACGCCCGCCTTGTGCCCGGCGGAGGCTGCGTCCATCACCGCCGTGAGCTGCGGCACGCCGACGCCGGCGACGATCCGGGTGGTGCAGATCGAGCCCGGGCCGATACCGACCTTGATCGCATCCGCGCCGGCATCGATCAGTGCCTGCGCGCCGCCGGCAGTCGCAACATTGCCGGCGATCACCTGCACGGCATTCGAAAGCTTCTTCACCCGCGTCACCGCCTCAAGCACCTTGGCGGAATGGCCATGGGCGGTGTCGACGACGATGAGGTCGACGCCGGCATCGATCAGCATCTCCGAGCGCTCGAAACCCTGGTCGCCGGTGGTGGTGGCAGCCGCGACCAGCAGGCGGCCCTGGCCATCCTTGGCGGCGTTCGGGTGCGTGACCTGCTTCTCCATGTCCTTGACGGTGATCAAGCCGATGCAGCGGTAGTGATCGTCGACCACCAGCAGCTTCTCGATCCGGAACTGGTGCAGCAGGCGGCGGGCTTCGTCCTGTGCGACGCCTTCGCGGACGGTGATCAGCCGGTCCTTGGTCATCAGCTCCGAGACAGGCTGTTCCGGATTGGCGGCAAAGCGCACATCACGATTGGTCAGGATGCCGACCAGCTTGCCCTTGTGCCCCTGCGGCCCGCGCTCGACGACCGGGATGCCGGAAATGCCGTTGTTCCGCATCAGCGTGAACGCGTCGGCCAGTGTCTCGTCCGGATGGATCGTGATCGGGTTGGCGATCATCCCGGATTCGAACTTCTTGACGAGGCGGACCTGCGCCGCCTGCTGATCGGGATCGAGATTGCGGTGCACAACGCCGAGGCCGCCGGCCTGCGCCATGGCGATCGCCATCTTCGCCTCGGTGACCGTATCCATCGCCGAGGCGATGATCGGCAGATTGAGCGAGATCGTCTTGGTGAGCTTGGTGGTGATGTCGACGTCACCAGGCATCACCTCGGACGGACCCGGCTCGAGCAGCACGTCGTCGAAGGTGAAACCGTCGCGAATGAGACCGTCAGTGATCGTGGCCATCGTCAACTCCGAGGGCCGGCAGGGCCGGCGCTGAAAGGGGCCGGGCGGATGCGCCCTGAGCCGAGTTGACGAGGCCCGTTATCATGCGTGTGACGTGCCCGCTAGGGGCAACGTAACAAAAACTGCCGGAGGCGGGCGCGGCGTGGAGCCACGCCCGCGGCTATTGCTGTCGGCAGGCCCTTGTTATTTCCGGACGGGGCGCGCCTGGCCGGCCTGTGCAGATGCGGCATTCGGCATGACGAAGAAGCAGCCCTTGTCCATCATCATGCTGCCTTGGGCGTTGGCCATCTGCTGACAATCCTTCTGACGCCCGCAATTCGTGGTCCGCAGAATGTCGCCCGAGCCCGGCGTGACGACACGCATCGCGCAGCCTTCTTCCCAGCTCATCGACTGGGCCTGAGCCGGGGCCTGCCCGGCGCTGAAGAATGCCGCTCCCGCGAGCAATGCGACCGCAGCTCCATGCCGGAAAGCGGCCGAAGTGAACGAGCGGACGTGGTGGTGAGTGGAGTTGATCATAGGACACCTCTTGCCCGCGGACCGGCCGCGTCGGCGTATGCGAAATCATCGCCCCTTCAACTCGGAGATAGGTACGGCTCGCCTGGATTGCCTTGCCAAAAACGCATGACGGAACCGCCTTCACGTCCTTGTGACGACTTGGAAGCAGATCGGAAGCGAGCTTTCCTTGAATAGCCACAGTCCGTTCGCCATGCACCGGATGCAACCCTCGTCACCGGGCCCCGATCCGCTCTCGCCAGCCGGATACGCCCGCATTAAAGGGCAGCTGGCGGCCGAAATCCGAAAGTCCACTTCCTTGCAGCGCGCCAAGCTCCTGCCCCTGATCGTCGCCTGCGCGCTGTTCATGGAGAACACCGACTCGACGGTGATCGCGACCTCGCTGCCGGTGATCGCCAAGTCACTGGGCGAGGACCCGATCGCGCTCAAGCTGGCGCTGACCTCCTATCTCGTCAGCCTCGCCGTCTTCATCCCGATCTCAGGCTGGATGGCCGATCGATTCGGCGCCCGCACCATCTTCCGGACGGCGCTCGGCATCTTCATGCTCGGCTCGGTTCTCTGCGCCTTCTCGAACTCGCTCGGGGCCTTTGTCGGGGCGCGCTTCGTCCAGGGCATGGGCGGGGCGATGATGGTGCCGGTCGGCCGCCTCGTCATCCTGCGCAGCGTCGAGAAGTCGGAACTGGTCAGTGCACTGGCCTATCTGACGGTGCCGGCCCTGGTCGGCCCGGTCGTCGGCCCCGTGGTCGGCGGCTTCATCACCACCTATTTCGACTGGCGCTGGATCTTCTTCATCAACCTGCCGATCGGGCTGCTCGGCATCGCGCTGGCGACGATGTTCTTCGAGGATGTCCGCGAGGAGGATGTTGCGCCGCTCGACATCACCGGCTTCCTGCTCTCCTCGACCGGTTTTGCCGCCCTGATGCTCGGCCTCGCCACCGGCGGGCGCCATCTCGTACCGGTCGCGGTCTCCTATGGCTGCGTCGCCTTCGGCATCGCCGCTTTGGTCCTCTACTGGTTCCATGCCCGCCGGCTCGCCTATCCGGTGCTCAATCTTTCGCTGCTGCGGATCCCGACCTACCGCATCGGCGTCCTCGGCGGCTCGGTCTTCCGCATCGGCATCGGCGCGATCCCGTTCCTGCTGCCTTTGATGCTGCAGCTCGGCTTCGGGCTCGACGCCCTGCAATCGGGCCTGATCACCTTCGCCTCGGCCGCCGGCGCGCTGGTGATGAAGACGCTGGCGAAGACGATTCTCGCCCGCTTCGGCTTCCGCGGCGTGCTGATGGTCAATTCGCTGATCGGCTCGGCCTTCCTGGCCTGCTCCGGCCTGTTCACGCCAACGACTCCGCATTGGCTGATGCTCGGCGTGCTCTTCATCGGCGGCTGCTTCCGCTCGCTGCAGTTCACCGGCATCAACGCGCTGAGCTATGCCGACGTCTCGAACCGCGACATGTCCAGCGCGACCAGCTTCTCGAGCGTCGCCCAGCAATTGTCGCTCAGCCTCGGCATCACCGTCGGCGCCTTCGCACTGGAAGCCGCCAATCTGTTCAATGGCGGCAAGACCTTGGGAGCCGGCGATTTCTGGCCGGCCTTCGTCCTGGTCGGTCTGATCTCGGCCTCGTCGGCGCTGTGGATGGCGAGGCTCAAGCCCGATGCCGGCGCCGAGGTTTCCGGCCATGCGCCGGTCAGTGCCCGCAAGGTCACCGCGCAGGCGATCGAGGACCAGAAGCCGCTCGAGTGATGCGCCAAGGATTGACGGGGCCGCGCTTCCGGGCCAGCGGTGGCGCATGAACTCTGGCCAGAATCGCCTGTTCCTCGGCGTCGGGCACTCCGCCCTCGGACGTCCCTGGCGCGACCGGCTCGACACGGCCGGCCTCGCGCAGGCCGAGGCGCTGGCGCAGGTCGAGGGCGTACCCGATACGCTGGCGCGCGTGCTGGCCGGTCGCGGTGTTCTCTCCAGCGAGGCGCTGCGCCATCTCGAGCCGAAGCTGCGCGATCTCCTGCCGGACCCGTCGGTGCTGCGCGACATGGACCGCGCCGCTGAGCGCCTCGCGCGGGCGGCGATGTCGGGCGAGAAGGTCGCGATCTTCGGCGATTACGATGTCGACGGCGCTTGCTCGGCGGCCCTGCTCGCGGGCTTCCTCGCCGAGGCCGGCGCAAGGCCACGCATCCATATTCCGGATCGCCTGATCGAGGGCTACGGCCCCAACGCCGAGGCGATCGCCATGCTGGCAGGCGAGGGGGCGACGCTGCTCGTCACCGTCGACTGCGGCACGACCAGCCATGAGCCGCTGCAGCAGGCGGCGCGCCTCGGCCTTGATACGGTCGTGCTCGACCACCACCAGGCGCCCGAGCTTCTCCCCAGCGTCCAGGCGCTGGTCAATCCGAACCGGCAGGACGATCTCACCGGCCTCGGCCATCTCTGCGCCGCCGGCGTCGTCTTCCTCACCTTGGTCGCGACGAATCGCGAACTGCGCCGGCGCGGCGCCTGGCAGGCCAGGGGCGGCGAGCCCGATCTGCTCGCGGCGCTCGACCTCGTCGGGCTCGCGACCATCGCCGACGTCGTGCCGCTGATCGGCCTCAACCGCGCCTTCGTCCGCCAGGGCATCGTCATGATGCGGCTGCGCCAGCGACCCGGCCTTGCCGCCCTGCTCGACGTCGCCGGGCTCGACGGGCCGGTGCAGCCTTGGCATCTCGGCTTCCTGCTCGGCCCGCGCATCAATGCCGGCGGGCGCATCGGCGATGCGGCGCTCGGGGCCCGGCTGCTGCTGACCTCGGACGAGGTCGAGGCGCGCACGATCGCCGCCGAGCTCAACCGCCTCAACCAGGAGCGGCAGGAGATCGAGCGCGCTGCGGTCGAGGAGGCGGTCGCCGAGGTCGAGCATCGCTTCGAGGACGCCGCCTCGCATCCGGTCCTCGTCGTCGGCTCGGCCGATTGGCATCCCGGTATCGTCGGGCTGATTGCAGGGCGCTTGAAGGAACGGTTCAACCGGCCGGCCTTCGCACTCGCGCGCAATGCTAATGGCGGCGCGACTGGCTCGGGTCGCTCGATCGCCGGAGTCGATCTCGGCTCGGCGGTGCGGCAGGCGGTCGAATCAGGCCTAGCTGTCAAGGGTGGCGGCCATGCCATGGCCGCCGGAATCACCTTGGCGCCGGGGCAGGAGGCTGCCTTCGCGAGCTTCATTGCTGAGCGGCTGGCCAGCGGCGTCGCCAGCTCGCGCGAGGCGGAGGCGCTGCTGATCGACGCCGCGATCAGCGCCGGCGGCGCCAATCCGCGCCTGCTCGCCGAGATCGATCAGGCGGGACCGTTCGGCGCCGGCTGCCCCGAGCCGGTCTTCGTATTGCCGGCGCACCGCCTGACGGAAGTGATCGAGGTCGGCGCCGGCGGGCATCTGCGCATCAAGCTGCGCTCGGGCGACGGCGCGACGATCGGTGGAATCGCCTTCCGCGCCGCGCGCGAGCCGCTGGGACAGGCGCTGCTGGCGGCGCGTGGTGAAAGCGTCCATCTCGCCGGCACGCTGACCTTGAATCGCTGGGGCGGCAGCGAGCGGGCCGAGCTGCGCGTGGTCGATCTCGCCCGGCCGGCGTGAGCAATTGCGAAAAACCCCGACAGCGGGCTTGCCCAAGCTTCGCCGGGACACTATAGCTCGCCCCGCCTCGCAAGAGCGCTTCGCGCTCAGGCCCGCGGTCTTCGTCTATCGGTTAGGACACCAGCCTTTCACGCTGGGAAGACGGGTTCGATTCCCGTAGACCGCGCCATTCCCGCCCGGCGCTGCAAGCATCGCAATTCCAGCTCTGGCGCTCTTGAAGTGCGCCGTGCCGCCGTCGCCTCAGCGCTCTCCCGGCAGGCGCTGCTTTCTCAGATACATGTCCCAGCATGGCGACAGCGCGACGAGCTGGCGCCCTTCCAGCGCCTGCGCGAATTGCGTCCAGATCGCCGCCCGCTTGATCTCGTAGGGGCATTTCGGCCGCATGATCGCATCGATGTCGCGCAGGGCTTCCAGCATCTCGCGCGTGACCTTGGGATTGGTGCGCTCGGTATCGATGCCGAGCGCGACGTGATGCGGCGGCGTGCGGCCGAGCAGGTGATTGAACGGGCTGACGAAATCGAGAACGAAGAAACCGTTCAGCCGGCGGCGGTTCGATGCCTCCCAGCGATTGATCGCCTCGAGCCCCTGCTGCGCCTCGAGCAGCCAGGTCGCCTGATGATCGATCTCCGAGAACAAGGTCGCTGACGGCAGCAGGCCACGGCGGACGAGATCGGCGGAGGCGTCATAGTATTTGGCGTAGTGATCGAGCTGCTGGACGGCACGCTCGGCCAGTTCCGGCTTGAGGCTGACGCGGCCGAGCGGGCCGACATCCGGCACCTCCAGCGCCTGGTAGCGCGGCGCAGCTAGCACGGCGCGCGCGCCCCGTTCGAGGAAGATCACGGCGCTCGGCAGCGACGCGGCCATGACCAGCACCAGCACCCAGACACGCAGCCGATCGTCCGATCTGCGATAATAATCCCTGAGAATCAGGATCAGGACCGGCCAGAGCCCGATGAACTCGAGCGAGCCGCTGTTCTGCGTCTCGCCCAGGATCAGGGCGAAGAGGCTCGCGCTCAGCCAGCCGAGCGGGGAGGCCAGCAGCATCGCCGGCGAGAGCCTGTCGCGTCTTGCGGCAATGGCGAGCGTGCCGAGCAGCATCAGGCACGGCGCGATCACGTTGAACTTGATCGAAGCCAGCGTCAGGAACCGCCGCATGAAGGAGGCGGAATTGAGCATCGCCAGGTCGAGGATGTCCTCGATGTAGGCGTAGACGAGCCCCGTGGCGAGCTCGATCACCCCCAGGCAGGCAATGGTCGCGCCCGCCGCGATCACCGCATCGCGCAGCCGCAGGCGCCCGGCCAGGACCGCATAACCGACGAGGACCGCACCGGAGACCGGCCCTGTGACCTTGACCAGGAACAGCACCGTCATCAGCACCGCGACCAGCGCCGTCAGCAGGATCCGATTCTGGACGAACAGGAGCGCCGCCAGCAGCAGATAGAGCAGCAGCGCGACATGGCGGTTGTAGTAGCCGAAACCGTCGAATCCGGGCGACGGATAGAGGCTGTGCAGGTTGATCGGCAGCGAGGTCAGGAACAGGAACGGGACCAGGATCGCCAGGGCCAGACGGCGCGAGCGCGGGCCGATGTCCCGGACGATCAGCGCCACGATCGGCAGCGAGACCGGCACGATCGCCCAGTTGGCGAGCAAGGCCGGCTGCGCCTGCGGAAACAGCGCCTTGAGTCCAGCGGTGAGATAGAAGCCGAGCGAGCCGATCGAGGTGAAGAAGTCGATATTCGGAATCTGCCCGAGCCGGATGCGCTGGGCGGCATCGAGGTAGATGTCGGTGTCCCAGTAGTTCGGCCCCAGCGGCAGGCGAACCGGGAGCGCAAGCCCGAGGGTCATCAGGACCAGGAACGAGACGATCCAGAACGTCGGAGACGTCACGGAATAGCGCCAGAGAGTCGCGAATACCGGGTTGCCTTCTGGCGCCTGAGTGGTGATCGTCATCGCCTCGTCCATGAGCTCATCACGGAACATGGCCGAAATATGTTACCCGATCGCTTCCAGCATCCTCGAATTCTGCAATTTTCGGTTGTGGAGGGCAGCGGCGCAGTCATCGCCCCCCTGGAAACGCGCATCCAACGGTCGCTGCGGGCGCGCACTACCGGGTTCTCAGGTGTCGGCGCCCATCCTATAAGGCGGCGCCGTCGCCATCGTCGGTCGCTCGAGAATGCCGCATGGCCGACATCGCCAGCCTGTTCAACCTCGTCGCGCCCTTCTTCGGGCTGATCCTGCTCGGTTTCCTCATCGGCCGCTACAAGCGGCTGCCGCACGAGGGGCTCGCCTGGATGCAGTTCTTCCTGATCTATGTCGCGCTGCCTTGCCTGTTCTACCGGCTGATCGCCGACAAGCCGCTGAGCGAGCTGACGAACTGGCGCTTCGTCGCGGTGACGACGCTGGCGACCTTCTGCGCCTTCATGCTCTCCTTCGCGCTCGGCTGGCGCCATACCCATGGCGACATGCCCCAGGCGGTGATGCAGGGCGTCGCCGGCTCCTATTCGAACATCGGCTATATGGGTCCGCCCCTGATCCTGGCCGCGCTCGGCCCGGTCGCCAGCGCCCCGGTCGTGCTGATCTTCGTTTTCGATAACCTGCTGCTGTTCTCGCTGATCCCGTTCCTGATGGCGCTGGCCGGCGTCGAGAAGCGCAGCTTCGCCGCGACGGCGGGCGAGGTGGTCTGGCGGGTCGTCACCCATCCCTTCAACGTCGCGACCGTCGCCGGCGTGCTCGCAGCCTTCCTCAAGCTCGAATTGCCGACCGCGATCGACAAGATGACGCTCTGGCTTTCGCAGGCAGCCGCTCCCTGCGCGCTCTTCCTGCTCGGGGTGACGGTGGCGTTGCAGCCGATACGGCAGATGCCGAGCGAATTGCCCTGGCTCGTCGCGATCAAGCTCTTGCTGCACCCGTTGCTGGTCTGGCTGCTGCTGTCGGGCCTCGGCGATTTCTCGGCGCCCTGGGTTTATGCCGCCGTGATCATGGCGGCGTTGCCGCCGGCACTGAACATCTTCGTCATCTCGACGCAGTATCGCATCGGCATCGAGCGTGCCTCGGCGTGCATCCTCGTCGGCACGATCGTCTCGACGGTGACGCTGACGGGCTTCCTGTGGCTGGTGAAGACGGGCAGGATGCCGGCAGACCTATTCCACTGACGGCCCGCAAGGGCTCGCGAGCCCATCGATGCAGCCGCTCTCCGATCTCCTCGTCCTCGACTTCTCGACACTGCTGCCCGGCCCGCTGGCGAGTCTCTTCCTCGCCGAGGCCGGCGCACGCGTGATCCGGATCGAGCGGCCGGACGGCGAGGACATGCGCCATTTCCCGCCGCGTTTCGGCGAGACCTCCGCTCCCTTCGCCGCACTCAACCGCGGCAAGCAGAGCCTCGCCATCGATCTCAAGGCGCCTGACGCGCTGGCGCGCCTGACGCCGCTGATCCAGCAGGCCGACATCGTCATCGAGCAGTTCCGGCCTGGCGTGATGGCGCGCCTCGGCTTCGGCTACGCGGCGCTGAAGGTACTCAACCCACGGCTGGTCTACTGCTCGATCAGCGGCTACGGCCAGGACGGTCCGCGCGCCTCCGAAGCCGGGCACGACATCAACTACCAGGCGATCGGCGGGCTGCTGGGCCAGTCGCTCGCGCCCGGCCGGCCAGCGCCTCTGCCGCCGACCTTGGTCGCCGATATCGCCGGTGGCGCCATGCCAGCGGTGATCAACATCCTGCTCGCCCTGCGCGAGCGCGATCGCTCCGGCCAGGGCTGCCATCTCGACATCGCCATGACCGACGCGATGCTCGCCTTCTCCTGGTACGCGCTGGCGCAGGGGCAGGCGGTGGGCCGCTATCCCAATGGCGGGGAGGGGCTGCTGACTGGCGGCAGCCCGCGCTACGGACTCTATGCGACGGCCGACGGCTGGTTCCTTGCCGTCGGCGCGATCGAGCAGAAATTCTGGGCGAGCTTCTGCGACGGCATAGGTCTCGACCAGGGGCTGCGCGACGACCGGCGCGATCCGGCTGCGACACAGGCGGCGATCACCACGATCATCGCCTCCCAACCGGCGGAACACTGGCGCGCGACGATCGAGCCGCTGGATTGCTGCTGCACCGTGGTCCGGACGCTCGACGAGGCACTGGCCGATCCGCATCTGACCGCGCGCGGCCTGCTCGACCGGCAGGTCGAGGAGCCGGGCGGGCGGCGCATGGTCTCGACGCCGCTGCCGCTCGCGCCGGTCTTCCGCGACGCCGCCCCGGCGCTGCGGGCGAGCCCGCCGATCGGCGATTACGAGATCTGAGGCTCAGCCCGCCGCGGTGCCGCCCGCGAGTCCCTGCCGCATCACCAGACGGCGTAAGGGCGCAATCCGCGATAGCGCCAGCAGCCCGGCGCCGCGCATCAGGTCGGCCGGCAGCAGGTCGGTCAGCAAGGTCCGGTTGAGGGCATCGACCGCGCCGGTGCGCAGGCGCACATCCGCCTGGCGCGAGCGGTCATAGGCCGAGAGCCCCCCCTCGGCACCGGGATCGTCAGCGCCGGCGACCGCATCGCGCAGCGCCGCGACATCGCGCAGGCCGAGATTGAGCCCTTGCGCGCCGATCGGCGGAAAGACATGCGCGGCTTCGCCGATCAGCGCCATGCGTGCCGCGGCGAAACGATCGACCGACAGGCCGCCCATCGGCACGCGCCCGCGCGGGCCGGCCAGCGTCAGTGCGCCCAGGATCGAATGGGTCCGGCGTTCGACCTCACGGGCGAAGGCAGCATCGTCCAGCCCGGCAATGCGCTCGGCCTCTGCCGGTTCGACCAGCCAGACCAGCGAGGAGCGCCGGCCCGACATCGGCACCAGCGTGCACGGACCAGAGCGGGTGTGGAATTCGGTCGAGGCGTCCTGATGCTCGCGGCGATGGCTCAGGATCGCCGTCAGCGCCACCTGCGGATAGCTCCAGTCGCGCGCGGTGATGCCGGCCGCCTCCCGGACGCGCGACTTGCGGCCATCGGCACCGACGACCAGCTGTGCCTCGATCGGCGCGAAGCCGTCACCGGCAAGGCGCACGCTGCCGGCACTCGGCGTGATCTCGGTCACGGCCTGCGGGATCATGCGGATGCGCGGCTCGGCCGCCGCCTTCGCCGCCATCGCCTCGACCAGCACGGCGTTCTCGACATTCCAGCCGAAGGCCGGGAGGCCGAGCTCCGCCGCCTTGAACTCGACCGGCGGCTGCCGGAACAGGCTGCCGGTGTCGTCGACCAGCCGCATCACAGCGAGCGGCGCCGCGACTGCGTCCAGCGCTTCCGTCAGGCCGAGCGCCTCGAGCAATCGCCAGGAACCGTCGAGCAAGGCGACGGTGCGGCCATCGCGCGGCGCGCTCGCCTGTCCGAACAGCACGACCTGCCGCCCGGCGGCGGCAAGCGCGAGCGCCGCGGCGAGCCCGACCGCGCCGGCTCCGACGATGGCGATGTCGCAATGCTGCTGGTCCGTCATGGGTCTTCGGTAGCCCATGGCGATGCCGCTGGCGAGCGCGCCCTTGCCGCAGCTATCCCCAGACCACGCCCTTGCCGGGCTGCTGGGTGATTTCCCGGAACGAGACGATCCGCCCGTCGATGCCCTCATGGCCGAGCACGGCGCGAACCTGCCGTCCGGCGCCACGGATCTCGACAGTGGAGCCATGGCGCAGCGCCTTGTCGATCATCGCCTTGAGCGAGACCGCCGCGCTCGAATCGGCAAACGGCACGCCGGAGAGATCGAGCACGATCCGCTCAGGGAAGGGGCCGACCCGGTCGAGCACGGTCGCGACATGGCTGCTGGCGCCGAAGAAGAGCGGGCCGGTGATCTTGTAGTGGAAGGCTTCGCCGCCGCGCTTGCCGTTGCCGTTCGCCTGCGGCTCGTCATGCCCCTCTTCGTCATAATCGACGAGTGCCGCATCCATGCCGGCCTCGACCGTGACGATATTGGCCATGCGATGCATGAAGATCAGCGACCCCAGCACGACGCCGACGCCGATCCCGACCATCAGATCCTCGAAGATCACCAGCAGGAAGGTCGCGAGCAGCACGAGCGAATCGGCCCGCGAATGCCGGAGGATCGCGGCAAACGCTACCTTCTCCGCCATGTTCCAGGAGACGACGGCCAGCACCCCGGCGAGCGCCGCCAGCGGGATGTAGGAGGCGAGCGGCGCAGCCACGAGCATGAACAGCAGCACGAAGAGCGCATGCAGCATCCCGGCGACCGGCGTGACGCCGCCGGCGCGGATATTGGTCGCGGTGCGCGCGATGGTGCCGGTGACGCAGATGCCGCCGAACAGCGGCGAGCCGATATTGGCGACGCCCTGTGCCACCAGCTCCATGTTCGAGCGGTGCCGGCGCCCGCTCATCCCGTCGGCGACAACGGCCGAGAGCAGCGATTCGATGCCGCCGAGCACGGCGATCGAGAGCGCTGCCGGCAGCACGGCGACCAGCTTGTCGAGGCTGAAGGTCGGCAGATGCGGGGCGGGCAGGGCGCGCGGAATGCCGCCGAAGCGGCTGCCGATGGTCTCGACCGGCAGATTGAGCAGGAAAGTCGCGGCGGCCGCGAGCGCGACCGCGATCAGGAGGCCCGGCCAGTTCGGCCGCCAGCGCCTGATGGCCAGGATCACCGCGATGGTGAGAGCGGACAGGCCAAGCGCCGCAGGGTTGAGCGTGCCGAGCGCAGCCATGAGCGCCTGCAGCTTCGGGACCAGCGCCGCCGGCTCCTTGCCGGGCAGCGTCAGTCCCAGGAGATCGCGGATCTGGCTGGCGAAAATGATGATCGCAATGCCAGTGGTGAAGCCGACCAGAACCGGATGCGGGATGTATTTGATGTAGGTGCCGAGCCGGAGAGCCCCGACCGCGATCAGCATGGCGCCGGCCAGCATGGTGGCGAGCAGCAGCCCGTCGAAGCCGTACCGGTCGATCGTCGCGGCGATGAGGACGATGAAGGCGCCAGCCGGTCCGCCGATCTGGTGGCGGCTGCCGCTCAGCGCCGAGACCAGGAAGCCGCCGATGATCGCGGTGAACAGCCCGGCCGCCGGCGTTGCGCCGCTGGCGATGGCGATCGCCATGGACAGCGGCAGCGCGACGATCGCCACCGTCAGCCCGGAGAGCGCATCAGCCCGCAGGCGGGCAAGGCCGTAGCCTTCGCGCAGGGCGGAGATCAGCTTGGGGGTGAAGGCCTCGCGCAGGATCGGATGGCCGCCGAGATGAGCGCCTTCGCTGTTCATGTCAGAGACCGATCATGCAGTTATGCCAGACCGACTCGGCGTTTGCGCGGGTCTGCCGTGCAGTGCAGCCGTTGCGCAGGAGGAACGCAAGTCCCTATCGTTGCGGCCATCGACATCAGGAGATCGCCATGGCGAAAGCAATACGCGTGCACAAGACCGGTGGGCCCGAGGTTCTGCAGTTGGAAGAGGTCAGCCTGCCGGCACCGGGGCCGGGCGAGATTCTGATCCGCAACCGTGCCATCGGCCTCAACTTCATCGATACCTATTTCCGCACCGGGCTCTATCCGGCGCCGCTGCCGTTCACGCTCGGCAATGAATCGGCCGGCGACGTGCTCGCGGTCGGCCCCGGCGTGACCGAGTTCAAGCCGGGCGATCGCATCGCCGTCGTCGCCGCCCATGGCGCCTATGCCGAGGAGCGCATCGTTCCGGCATCGGCGGTGGTCGCCTTGCCCGACAACGTCTCCTATGAAGCCGGGGCCAGCATGCTGCTGAAGGGGCTGACGGCGGAATACCTGCTTCACCGTACCTATCCGGTGAAGCCGGGCGACACGATCCTGGTCCATGCCGCGGCCGGCGGCACCGGCTCGATCCTCTGCCAATGGGGCAAGGCGCTGGGCGCTACCGTGATCGGCACCGTCGGCAGCAAGGAGAAGGCTGAGCTCGCCAAGGCGAACAAGGCCGACCACGTCATCCTCTATCGTGACGAGGACGTTCCGGCGCGGGTCAAGGAGATCACCGGCGGCAAGCTCTGCAACGTCGTCTATGACGGCGTCGGCAAGGACACTTTCATGGGCTCGCTAGATTCGCTGAGGCCGTTCGGCCTGCTGGCGAGCTTCGGCAACGCCTCGGGCGCGGTCGAGGCCTTCAATCTCGGCATCCTCTCGGCGAAGGGCTCGCTCTACGTCACCCGGCCGACGATGAACACGCACACGGCCAACCGCGAGACCCTGGTCGCGATGGCGAAGAACCTGTTCGAGGCGGTCGGCTCGGGCAAGGTCAGCGTCGCGATCAACGCCCGCTTCCCGCTGAAGGACGCCGCCGACGCCCATCGCGCGCTGGAAGGGCGCGGCACCACGGGCTCGACCGTGATCGTGCCCTAGTTCCAGCTCTTCCATTGAATAGTTGACGGCCGCCTCCAAGGCGGCCGTTTCCGTTTCTGACAGAAAAATCGAAAGCTTCGAAACCTGAAAGCGAAAGCGCGCCTGGAGCCGGCAAAGCAGGACCAACAACAAGATTCCTGGTCCTTACGTCATGTCCCCGTTTCTTCGCCGCCTCGGTTTCATCCTCTCCTTCGCCATCATCGCGATGGCGCTCCAGGCGCAGCTCTCCGCCCGCCCGACGCTCCAGCTCGCAACTCAGGTCAGCGACGCGCAGGTCGTCTTCGAGAAGTCGTCCAAGCCGCGCACCGGCCGGGTCACCCAGCTGCGCCGCATGCCGCGCCCCGTCGCTGCCACGCTTGCGTGAGCAGAACCCGCCTCAGACCGCCATGCCGTGCAGATCGTAGGCGTCGGCACGCTCGATCTTCACGGTGACGATATCGCCCGGCCGCAGCGGCCGGCGGCTCGACACATAGACATTGCCGTCGATCTCCGGCGCATCCCATTTCGAGCGGCCCTTGGCGACGGTCGGGCCGGCCTCGTCGATGATCACCGGAATGCGCTTGCCGACGCGGCCCTTGACGATGCGAGAGGAAACCTCGGCCTGCGTCTTCATGAAGCGGTGCCAGCGCGCCTCCTTCTCGTCCTCGTCGACCAGCGGCAGGCCGAGATCATTGGCGGTTGCGCCCTTGACCGGCTCGTATTTGAAGCAGCCGACGCGCTCCAGTCTCGCTTCCTTCAGCCAGTCGAGCAGGAAGTCGACATCCTCTTCCGTCTCGCCGGGGAAGCCGACGATGAAGGTCGAGCGGATAGCGAGGTCCGGGCAGATCTCGCGCCACTTCCTGATGCGCTCCAGCGTCTTCTCGTGATGAGCCGGCCGGCGCATCGCCTTCAGCACCGAGGGGGAAGCGTGCTGGAACGGGATGTCGAGATAAGGCAGCACGTTGCCTTCCGCCATCAGCGGGATGACCTCGTCGACATGCGGGTAGGGGTAGACATAGTGCATCCGCACCCAGACGCCCATCTGGCCGAGTTCGCGCGCCAGCTCGAAGAAGCGGGTGCGGACTTCGCGGTCCTTCCACATCGAGGGCGCGTATTTGATGTCGAGCCCGTAGGCGCTGGTGTCCTGCGAGATCACTAGCAGTTCCTTGACGCCGGCCTTGACCAGCTTCTCGGCCTCGCGGAGCACGTCGCCGATCGGCCGCGAGACAAGGTCGCCGCGCAATTTCGGGATGATGCAGAAGCTGCAACGGTTGTTGCAACCTTCTGAAATCTTTAAGTAAGCGTAGTGCCGCGGCGTCAGCTTTATGCCCTGGTCAGGCACCAAGTCGATGAAGGGATCGTGCTTGGGCGGCACCGCCTGGTGCACAGCCGAGACGACGCTCTCATAGGCCTGCGGCCCGGTGATCGCGAGCAGGTTCGGGAAGGCGTCGCGGATCTGCTCGGGTTCGGCGCCCATGCAGCCGGTGACGATGACCTTGCCGTTCTCGGCCATGGCCGAGCCGATCGCCTCCAGCGATTCCTGCTTGGCGCTGTCGAGGAAGCCGCAGGTGTTGACGATGACGACGTCGGCGCCCGCATGGCTCTTGCTGAGCTCGTAGCCCTCGGAGCGTAGCGAGGTGATGATGCGTTCGGAATCGACGAGCGCCTTCGGGCACCCGAGGGAGACGAACGAGATTTTCGGCGCGACGGCGTTCATCGGCGGCGGAACTCTGAACCGGAGCAAGGGAAGGGCGCGGCAAGGCCGGCGCGTTGGCGCCTCCTTTGATCCTTTTTGGATGAATTTGCAACTTGATCCGCCCCGCCGAGGTGACCGCCCAGAAGCGTGCTATGGCAGAACCGCAGTCCGTTGTGGCCCGAACCGATGGAGGGGCCGCGCACGGTAGAGGCGCGCCCGGGGGGCGCTGAGGCTCAGCCTGGAGCCCCCTCGGATACATGGCCAACCCGGTAGATCTGGTCAGCGGCATCGGAAGGTGACGGGCGGTCACGCCAAAGCTGAAACCGCACCAAACGCCACCCTGTCGGATCAAATCCGACAACGACCGCCAAGGCTCCCTTCGCCGAACTGGATCCGGCCCATTGGATCGACTCGTTTCTTATCTCCGTTAGATCGCGATAGGGCGAAATGCTCTCGACGTGACGGCTCGCGAAACGCGCTTGCCCGACGTCGGCGGCGACTGCGCTGTGCCAGACCAGCCACATGTCGACGCTCGGCCAGCCGAAGTCCTTTGTCAGTTGAGCAAAGCCGGGGCCGGTCAGAAAATTGCTGGCCCCGTCCGGCTGGTTCCAGAGATAGAACGGCGCATAGAGATTCTCCGAGCTCGCGACATCGGCATCGTGTTTGCGCGCAGACAGATAGGCCTTGAAGCGAAGGTGCGGAAAGCCGTCGAGCAACGGCCCTTTCTCGCGAATTCGCCGATCGATGATCGTCATGTCGTAGTCGGCCGGGAAGACCAGGCGATATTGCATCGCAATCATCGATCGGTTCCCCCACCCTCAGCCGCCCCCAGCCAACGAACCGCTGTGCCGTCCTTGACGCATTGCACGCTGAGATAGCTGAACGGGACATCAGGTGTAGCGCCGTGCCGGTGCGGCTCGCCGGAGGCAAACCAAACCGCGTCTCCGGCGCGAACATGTTCGGCGGCTCCGCCATGGCGCTGGACGAGGCCGACGCCACTGACGACGAACAGCAATTGACCACGCGGATGGCTGTGCCAGTTCGTCATCGTGCCCGGCTCCATGAAGACCCGCATCGCGGTCATCTCGCCTTCCTGGCTGCTCGACAGGAGCATCTGGGCGAGAAAGGGCCGGTTTGCGATGTCGGGCGGAGCGGCGGTGATGTTCGATCCGTCGCGCCATACCGTCATCTCGGCTGGAGATCCGGATCCCATTTCGAAAGCAGTGCTCATCCGATCTGACTTCTTCTTCGTTTGACAAAGCCATTCTGGCGATCGACAACCGTGCTGAAAATCAAATAATTCAGGATAAAAGATCCTGTTTTTCGGGATGATATATGCGGCCAACGAATCTTGATCTGGATGCCTTGCGCAGCTTCGCCCTGGGCCTGGAAACGGGATCCTTCGCCCAGGCCGCCGAGCGGCTGGGCCGCTCCACCTCTGCAGTCAGCGCCCAACTCAAGAAATTGGAGGAGCAGGCCGGCGTTCACCTGCTTCGCAAGTCAGGGCGCGGACTGAGGTTGACCGACGCTGGCGAAACCCTTCTTTCCTACGCGCAACGCCTCCTGGACCTCAATGATGAGGCGCTCGGCGCTGTACGCGGCGCCAACCTTGAAGGCTGGATTCGCCTTGGGCTGCAGGAGGATTTCGGCGAGGCAATCTTGCCTCGCGTTCTGGGGCGGTTCGCGCGGGCTCATCCCAAGGTCCGCATCGAGGGCCGGATAGCCCGTAATGGCGAGCTGGTCGACAAGATCGCCTCGCGGCAGCTCGACATCGCTCTCGCCTGGGATGCAGGAGAACGTCCCGCTCGCGTCGAACGCATTGCAAGCGTGCCGCTCTGCTGGCTTGCCGCCGCGAACGATCCAGGGCGCAACGATCGCAGCGAGCCGCTCCCGCTTGCCGTTCTCGAAACTCCATGTCTTCTGCGGCATATCGCTTGCGAGCAGCTCGACCGCCATGGCACGGCGTGGCGAATAGCCTTTGTCAGCCCTAGTCTCGCAGGCCTGTGGGCAGCCACAGAAGCCGGGCTCGGGATCGCGCTTCGCACGCCGATCGGCCATCCAAAATCAGTTCGAGTTCTCGATCCGGCCGAGTACGGCCTGCCGACCTTGCCGTCCCTCGACTTCGTCCTGCATCGCGCCGACGGCCCTGCCAATGCGGCAACGGACCATCTCGTCGGGATCCTGAAGCAAGCTCTCCGCCAAGTTCTGCCGAACGACTGGTACGACGCACCGACCGAGCACTGAGGAGAACGCTCAGGCTCCCCCGGTCTCAACCGGCCGCTCGGGGTCCTGCGTCCAGTCTGTCATCGAGCCGTCATAGAGCGAGACCTCCTCACGCTCGAGCAGCTCGGACATCACAAACCAGTTCAGCGACGCCGTGTGGCCGGTGTTGCAATAGGAGATCGCCGGTCCCTTCGGCACCGGGCCGAACAGGATTCCGAGGTCTCCAGCCGCCTTGAAGCGCCCGGTCGAAGGATCGAAGGCAGCGGAATAATCGCGCGAGACGGCGCCGGGAATGTGCCCGGCGCGCGTCGCCTCGGCCGCCTTCTCCTTGCCGTCGAAATAACTGGAGGAGCGGGCATCGACCAGCGTCGCGAGCTTGCCGCGCGAGGCGACCAGCGTGGCATCGGCGGTGCTGCGCAGCTTCTGCTGCACGACGACCGGATAGGACGATGCCGGCGTAGGTTTGGATGGCCCGGTCTCGATCCGCAGGCCCGGAGAGGTCTGCCAGCCCTTGAAGCCGCCATCGAGGATCACCTGCTGGCCGTGGCCGATCAGCTTCAGCGTCCAGTAGACGCGCGTCGCCGCGGCGAGGTCGCTGGCTGTCAGCCCGGCGGGCACGATCACGACCTTGCTCGGCGGGGTGATGCCGAGCCGCCCCGCCAATTCGGCGAGATGGTCGAGCGGCGGCAGCATGCCCGGCGCATTGCCGACCTTGGCGCGCCAGCCATCGGCAGCGTAGTCGCTATGCACGGCGCCTGGGATATGGCCGGCCTCGAAGGCCTGGCGCCCGCCCTCGGCGGCAGCGCGAATGTCGATGATGACGAGACCTGGCGAACCCAGCGCTCCGGCCAGGACTTCGGGAGATACCAGCCCCGAGGTCGGGATATCCGTCATTCCGCGGCCTCCTGTTGCAGTTCGTCGATGACCACGAGCGAAGTGCTCATCTCGGCGGTCGCCCCCAGCATGATCGAAGCGGAACAGTATTTTTCCTTCGACAATGTGACGGCGCGCTCGGCCTTGGCCTGCGACAGGCCCCGGCCGCTGACGCGATAGGCGATGTGGATCTTGGTGAAGACCTTGGGGTCCTCGGTCGCGCGCTCCGCTTCGACCTCGACCTCGCAGCCGGTCACCGCCTCGCGGCCCTTCTTCAGGATCTGCACGACGTCGAAGCCGGTGCAGCCGGCGAGCCCGATCAGCAGCATCTCCATCGGCCGGATGCCGATATTGCGGCCGCCATATTCAGGCGCGCCGTCCATGATCATGGCATGGCCGCTGCCGGCCTCGCCCATGAAGGCCATGCCCTCGACCCATTTCGCCCGCGCCTTCATTGCACGCTCCTCCGTTCGTTCTGTCTCAGGGATAACCCGCCAGACAGGCAGAAGGCGAGGGCGGCATCAGGCCGCGGCGAAGAGGTTGCCATGCGTAATGCGCAGCCGGATGCGCTCGCCGATCGCCGGCGCGACCTGGCTGGCGAGATCGACGTCGAGCCGCTTCGGCAAACCGTCTACCGCGACCTCGGCACGGCGTAAGGGGCCGTTGCGTCTGAGATGCTCGACCACGCCGGGCAAGGCGAGCGGCGCATCGTCGACGATGCGTAAGTGCTGCGGCCGGACATAAAGCGAAGCCGGCCCGCCCTGGTTCTGACGCAGGCCCCCGAGCACTGGCCGGTCCTGGAAGAAGGCCTGGCTGCCGACGACCTTGACCGGCAGATGGTTGGCGTCGCCGAGGAACTGGCAGACGAAGGGCGTCGCCGGATGGTCGTAGACATCGTCGGGCGAGCCGACCTGCTCGAGCCGCCCGTCATGCAGGATCGCGACCCGGTCGGCCAGCTCCAGCGCCTCTTCCTGGTCGTGCGTGACGAAGACGGTGGTATGGCCGGTGCGCTGGTGCAGCTGGCGCAGCCATGCGCGCAAATCCTTGCGGACCTTGGCGTCGAGCGCGCCGAAGGGCTCGTCGAGCAGGAGCACGCGCGGCTCGATCGCCAGCGCCCGGGCGAGCGCGATGCGCTGGCGCTGGCCACCGGAGAGCTGGCTCGGATAGCGCTTCTCGAGGCCCGGCAGCTGGATCAGCTCGAGCAGTTCGGAGACACGCTTCCTGATCTCGGCGGGGCTCGGCCGCTCGGCCCGTGGCCGCGACTTCAGCCCGAAGGCGATGTTCTCGCCGACGCTCATCGTCTTGAACAGCGCATAATGCTGGAAGACGAAGCCGATCCGGCGCTCGCGCAGGGAGAGATCGCGCGTATCGGTCTCGCCGAAGAGGACGCGGCCGCGCTCGGCCTGCTCCAGCCCGGCGATGACCCGCAGCAGCGTCGTCTTGCCCGAGCCTGAGGGCCCGAGCAGCGCGACGAGCTCGCCCGGCTGGATGTCGAGCGAGACACCGCGCAGAGCGGGGAAGTTCTGGAAGCGCTTCTCGACGCTTTCGATGGTGACGGCGACCGACATGGCTGATCCAGTCTCAATGATGACGGCTGGCGGCAATCGCGTCGGCGAAGCGCCATTCCAGCACGGTTTTCAGGACGAGCGTGACGAGGGCGAGGCCCGCCAGCAGCGAGGCGACGGCGAAGGCAGCGGCGCCCATGTACTCGTTGTAGAGGATCTCGACATGCAGCGGCATCGTCGTGGTCACGCCGCGGATCTTGCCGGAGACGACGGCCACGGCGCCGAATTCGCCCATGGCGCGGGCATTGCAGAGCAACACGCCGTAGAACAGGCTCCACTTCACGTTCGGCAGGGTGACGGTGAAGAAGGTGCGCCAGGGCGAGGCGCCGAGCGTCAGCGCCGTCTCCTCGTCGGCCGAGCCGAGCGACTGCATATGCGGGATCAGTTCGCGCGCGACGAAGGGGAAGGTGACGAAGATCGTCGCCAGCAGGATGCCCGGCACGGCGAAGATGATCTTGAGGTTGTTCGCAGCGAGCCAGGGACCGAAATAGCCCTGCGCGCCGAACAGAAGCACGAAGACCAGGCCCGAGATCACCGGCGAGACCGAGAAGGGCAGGTCGATGAAGCTGATCAGCAGGCTCTTGCCCCGGAACTCGAACTTGGCGATCGCCCAGGCAGCCGCGAGGCCGATGATCACGTTGAACGGCACCGCGATCGCCGCGATGAGCAGGGTCAAGCGGATCGCCGCCAGCGCATCCGGTTCGAGGATCGCCTCGCGATAGGCGTGCCAGCCGCGCGCGCCAGCCTCGACGAAGACCGAGATCAGCGGCAGGAATAGGAAGAGGCAGAGGAAGGCGAGCGAGACGCCGACCAGCACGAACTGGACGAGCCGGGACTCGCCCTTGACGCGCCGCGCTGCGCGGGCGGGAGCGAGATCCTCGATCTGATAGGGCAGGCTGGCGTCAGACATCGCCGAACCTCCGGCGGGCGCTGGCCTGGATCAGGTTGACCAGCAGGATCAGCGAGAACGACAGCAGCAGCATGATCGTCGCGACCACAGCCGCCCCGGCATAGTCGAACTGCTCCAGCCTGATCACGATCAGGAGCGGGGCGATCTCCGAGACCATAGGCACATTGCCGGCGATGAAGATCACCGAGCCGTATTCGCCAACGGCCCGCGCGAATGCCAGGACGAATCCGGTCAGCAACGCCGGCAGCACCGGCGGCAGCAGCACGGTGAAGACAGTACGCCAGCGGCTGGCGCCGAGCAGCGCCGCGGCCTCCTCAATATCGGCAGGCAGCTCTTCCAGCACCGGCTGGATCGTGCGGACGACGAAGGGCAGGCCGATGAAGATCAGCGCCACCATCACGCCGAGCGGTGTATAGGCGACCTTGATGTTGTAGGGGGCAAGCAGGCTGCCGACCCAGCCATTGGGCGCATAGATCGCGGCCAGCGCGATACCGGCAACCGCAGTCGGCAAGGCAAAGGGCAGATCCACCGCCGCATCGATCAGGCGCCTGCCGGGGAAGTCGTATCGCACGAGCACCCAGGCCAGGATCAGCCCGAAGATCGCATTGACCGCCGCCGCAAAGAATGCGCCCCCGAAGGAGAGCTTCAATGCTGCCAGCGTGCGCGGCGAGGTTGCCACCGCCCAAATGTCGGCTGGACCCGCACTCGCCGCCTTGAGGAACAAGGCGGCGAGGGGAATGAGCACGACCAGCGACAGCGCCGTCACGGTAATGCCCAGCGCCAGGCCGAAGCCTGGCAGGATGCTGGGCTCGCGCCAGCGGGAGACTGCCGACGTCATGCTCAGCGCGCCGGCTTGTAGAGCTGGTCGAAGGTGCCACCGTCGCCGAAATGGGTGGGCTGCGCCTTGGCCCAGCCGCCGAAGCTCTCATCGATGGTGACGAGCTCGACCTTCGGGAAGCGGGCGATGTCCTTCGGATCGGCTGCCTCGGGATTGCGCGGGCGATAATAGTTCTTGGCGATGATCGCCTGGCCCTTCGGCGTGTAGAGGAATTCGAGATAGGCCTGCGCCTCGGCCCGGGTGCCCTTGGCGTCGACGTTGCCGTCGACGATCGCCACGGGCGGCTCGGCCAGGATCGAGAGCGAGGGCACGACGATGTCGAACTTGTCCTCGCCGAACTCCTTCAGCGCCAGGAAGGCCTCGTTCTCCCAGGACAGGAAGACGTCGCCGATGCCGCGCTGGGTGAAGGTCGTGGTCGCGCCACGCGCGCCGGTGTCGAGCACCGGGACATTGGCGAGCAGCTTGCCGATATAGTCGCGGACTTTGGCCTCGTCCTTGTTGTAGGCCTTCTCGGCATAGGCCCAGGCGGCGAGATAATTCCAGCGAGCGCCGCCCGAGGTCTTCGGGTTCGGCGTGATGACCTGGACGCCCGGCTTCACCAGGTCGCCCCAGTCCTTGACCGCCTTCGGGTTGCCCTTGCGGACCAGGAAGACGATGGTCGAGGTGTAGGGCGAGGAGTTCTGCGGCAGGCGCTTCTGCCAGTCGAGCGGCAGCTTCTTCGAGCGCTCGGCGACCGCGTCGATGTCGCCCGCCAGCGCCAGTGTCAGCACGTCGGCATTGAGCCCATCGATTACGGTGCGGGCCTGCGCGCCCGAGCCGCCATGCGATTGCCGGATCGTGCTGATCTTCTTGGCGTTCTTGCCGTTCCAATCGGCGATGAAGGCCGTGTTGATCTCGCGATAGAGTTCGCGGGTCGGGTCATAGGAAACGTTGAGCAGCTCGGTCTGGGCGCGGGCGCCGCTGATCACGCCGAAGCACAGCGCGAAGGCTCCGAGAGTCAGGCCGGCCTGCAGCAGGCGGTGAAGTCTCTGTCGCGTCATCTCAGTGCTCCGTGTTGAACAGTGCAGGAAACCGCCGAAACGGCTCGAGGCTGTTCTAAAAAACAAACAGAACGTACTGAATTGGCGGTCTTCGCTCAACTAGCGGGGGCAGTAGAGCCCTTCCAAACTTCGCGCGCCAGAGAGAAAACGCATCTCCGGCGGTTTGGTTCGATCAGCCGTGGGCTAAATTGTCACGCGCCGCAACCGGCAGCGCAGCGCCCATCGCGTGGCCGATCAGGACGAGGACGGGCCCGCGGCTCGGCAGTTCGCCGAGGCGCTCCGGCAGTTGCGCGATCGTGGTGGCGATCCGGGTTTCTGTCGGGGTGGTGGCGCCGAGCACGGCGATCGCCGGCGTCGCCGGATCGAGCCCGGCGGCGAGAGCCTTCTCGCGGAACAGCGGCAGCGTGGCGCGCGCCATGTAGAGCGCCGTGGTCGCGGCGGGGTCGGCAAGCGCCTTCCAGTCGAGATCCTGCGGCAGCTTGCCGTCGCGGGCATGGCCAGTGACGAATTGCAGCCGGCGGGCATGGTCGCGATGGGTCAGCGACAGGCCGAGCGAGGCGGCCGCGCCCTGCGCCGCCGAGATCCCGGGCACGATCGCGACCGGAATGCCGGCGCGCTGGCAGGCCTCGATCTCCTCGCCCGCGCGCCCGAAGATGCCGGGATCGCCGCCCTTCAGGCGGACCACATGCTTGCCCTGGCCGGCGAGCGAGACCAGCATCGCGTTGATGTCGTCCTGCTTCACGGCCGGGCCATAGCCCTGTTTGCCGACCAGCATGCGCTTCGCCTCGCGCCGGGCGAGCTCGAGCACGCCGGAGGAGACGAGGTCGTCATAGAGGATGATGTCGGCGCCCTGCAGAGCGCGGATCGCCTTCAGCGTCAGCAGCTCCGGATCACCCGGACCGGCGCCGACCAGCGTGACCCGGCCGTTTGGCGTGCCACCCCGCTCGATCTCGTCAAGCGCAGCGGAAAGGCTGTCCCGGTCGCTCTCGTCGGGCCGCCGCTGCGGCTCCGCGAGGGCGCGGCTGGTGAAGCGCTCCCAGAAATCGCGACGCAGCGGGAAGGCGAGCTCGCGTGCCTTGACCATCGGACGCCAGTCATGCGCCGCCTGGGCCCAGGCCTTGAGTCCCGCCGGCAGCAGCGCCTCGATCTTGGCGCGGATAGCCTGGCCGAAGACGGGCGCGGCACCATCGGTCGAGATCGCGACGACGAGGGGCGAGCGGTTGACCAGCGAGCCGAAGGCGAAATCGCAGAACTCGGGCTTGTCGACGATGTTGACCGGCACGCCGTTCTGCCGCGCCGCGGCGGCGAAAGCCTTGGCCTCGTCGGGGGTGTCGACGTCGGCGATGGCGAGCGCCGCGCCGTCGAGATCATCGGCCTTCCAGGCGCGCGGCAGCACGGTGACGGAGCCAGCCGGCGGGTCGGAGGCGAGGTCTGCGAAAATCTCCGGCTGATCGCCGGCGAGGATCAGCAAGTTTGAACCGGCAGCGGCAAGCAGTTCAGCCTTCCAGAGCGCCCCCTCGCTCGCACCCGCGAGCACGACCTTTCGCCGCTCCAGCTTGTGGAAGAGCGGCAGGGTGGCGAGCCGGTCGATCCGGCGCGGGGGGGTGGCTTCCGGGCGTCTTGCGCTCATCTTTGCGTCGCTACGGCCTTCACATCGGGTTGCGCCCGGGTGTCGCCCGCAGGTGGCACGAACAGCCACAGACCGGCAAGCACCAGGATGATAAGCCGGAAGCAAAGATCGAACCAGCGCTCGCGCGGGCCGGGAGCCGACTGGATCAAGGCGTCGTTCAACATGGCCTCCTCCCACTCGTCATCGCTATGGCGATCGGCCGGCCGCCGCAGATTGGATTGGGCCGAACCGTGCATGGCCTCAGCCCGCCGCAGCATGTTTCAGCCGGGCCGAGCGGCGCCGGTCGAGGATGTTGCCGCTGTCGCCATAGCCGCGCTGGTAGCCATGGCTGATCTGGCCGAGCGCATTGACCCATTGCTCGACCGGCTGGCGTGCGGCGCTGGCCTCCGGCAATTCGACCTCGTCGAAGCCGCAGGCGAGGGCATAGGCGAACTGGTCGACGATCAGCGGCCCGCTGGCGCGCAACGTGCCGGTGAAGCCGTGATTGCGAATCAAGCGCGCCAGGCTGAAGCCGCGCCCGTCGCCGAAGGAGGGGAAGCTGATCGCGATCAGCGAGAGCTGGCGCATCAAGAGCTTGAGCTCGGGAATACGAACGGTGTTGGGGATGATGACGCCGATGCGCTGGTCGCGCGTCTTCTGCGCCAGCGCCTCCGGCAGCACCGCCCAGTCGACGAGCGCATGCGAGAGATTGTCGATCGCGGCGCCTTCGCTGCGCGTCCAGATCTCGGCCTTGGCGCCGTGACGATCAAGCAACGGCATGGCTGACCTCTCGGTTGCTGTCTTGGAAAGCCGCCTTGAACGGCGCGAGGCCGATACGGCGGACATTGTCGATGAAGCTCTCGCCCGACTGGCGCTGCGCCAGGTAGACCGAGACGATGCGCTCGATCGCGTCCGGCACGTCCTCGGCGGCAAGGCCGGGACCGAGGATCTCGCCGATCGCGGCGTTCTCGGTCGCGTCGCCGCCGAGCGTGATCTGGTAGGATTCGATGCCGCGCTTCTCGAGGCCGAGAATGCCGATATGGCCGACATGATGGTGACCGCAGGCATTGATGCAGCCGGAGATCTTGATGTTGAGCACACCGATCTCCTTCTGCCTGACGGGATCGGCGAAGCGCTGCGCCAGAGCCTGCGCGATCGGGATCGAGCGGGCCGTCGCCAAGGCGCAATAGTCGAGGCCGGGGCAGGCGATGATGTCGGTGATCAGCCCGGCATTGGCCGTCGCCAGCTCTGCCTCGCCGAGGCGCTGCCAGACCGCGAACAGGTCCGACAGCTTCACATGCGGCAGGACGAGGTTCTGCGCGTGAGTGACGCGGATCTCCGACAGCGAGAATTCGTCGGCGAGATCGGCGACGACGCGCATCTGCTCGCTGGTGGCGTCGCCGGGCGGCGCGCCGATCGGCTTCAGCGAGATCGTCAGCGCAGCATAGCCCGGCTGGCGGTGCGGCGTGAGATTGGTCTCGACCCAGCGGGCGAAATCGGGATTGCCGGCCCTGGCCGCCTCGAAGGCGCCGCTAGTTGCCGGCAGCGCCTCATAGGCCGGCGGCGCGAAGTACGCCGCAATGCGCGCGACCTCGGCCGGATCGGCATTGACCGAGGGGCCGTCGAGCCGGGCGAACTCCTCCTCGACGCGGCGGGAGAATTCCTCCGTGCCGATCTCGTGGACGAGGATCTTGACCCTGGCCTTGTACTTGTTGTCGCGCCGCCCCTCGAGATTGTAGACCCGCATGATCGCCTCGAGATAGGCGAGCAGGTCGGCCTTGGGCAGGAATTCGCGCACGACCTTGCCGATCATCGGGGTGCGGCCGAGGCCGCCGCCGACGATGACCTCGTAACCGACCTCGTTAGTGTCGGGATGGCGCAGGATGCGCAGGCCGATATCGTGCGCCTTGATCACGGCGCGGTCGTGCTCGGCGCCGGTCACTGCGATCTTGAACTTGCGCGGCAGGTAGTCGAACTCGGGATGCAGGCTCGACCATTGCCGGATCAATTCGGCGGTCGGGCGCGGATCCTCGACCTCGTCCTGGGCGACACCGGCGAAATGGTCCGCGGTGACGTTGCGGATGCAGTTTCCGGAGGTCTGGATCGCGTGCATCTCGACATCGGCGAGCAGGTCGAGAATGTCCGGGATGTCGCGCAGCTTCGGCCAGTTGAACTGGAGATTGGTGCGCGTGGTGAAATGACCGTAGCCGCGGTCATAGCGCTCGCCGATCAGCGCGAGCTGGCGCATCTGCTTCGACGACAGCGTGCCGTAGGGCACCGCGATGCGCAGCATATAGGCGTGGAGCTGCAGATAGACGCCGTTCTTCAGGCGCAGCGGCTTGAACTCGTCCTCGGTCAGAGAGCCGCTGAGCCGGCGGCCGACCTGGTCGCGGAACTGCGTAACGCGCTCGCGCACGAAGCGTTCGTCGAATTCGTCGTAACGATACATGCGTCAGGCTCTCAGGAATGCTTGGGCGAGCGGCAGTTCGGCCTGCTTGCCGAGATCGCGCCGGATGCTGGGGCCGGTCGTCTTCATCCGCTCGCGGTAATGGCGCGGCACCGGCACGCCGTCCTCGATCGCGACATCGACGAGATAGGCATCGACGACCTGCTGGTTGCCGAGCTCGGCCGCGGCGAAAGCGTCGAGCCGGTCGGCCGTCGCATCGTCATCACCGACCAGCGCAGCGCCGGGATCGCGTGACCAGCGCAGGCCGTTCGCATCGCCCGCCGCGAAGACGACATCACCGTCGAGCAGGTCGTTGGCCAGCAGGATCACCGGCAGGGCAGGGCGCTTGGCGGCAGCCATGAATGATGCTCGCTACGTTCGCTATTACGAACGTTTTACATAAGGCAGAGGGCCTGGAGCATCAATTCACGTCAGGTAGTGTGATTTTTCTTATTCCCGTTCGAAAAGAGGAAATCTCTCTTCGCGGCTATTCAGCGACCGAAATCCGGGGAAGCATTTTCTCCAGCGGAACCGTCAGCGCGGCGCGCAAGACTGGCTCAGCTTGCCCAGCGCCGGGCCGATTCCCTTGAGTGGGATCACGTCGTAGCCCTTCTTGATGCCGTCCTGGCGGATGCGCAGCGAGCGGCCGGCCGGCAGCGCCGTGAATATCGCAGCGTCCGCACCGATTACGCGATAGGCGCCGCCGAATGGCCCTGAGGTGTCCTTGAGACTGAGAGGGAAGTCGCGGCCGTCGATAGCAAGAGTGATCGGTCCCTCCGAGAGGATGCCGGGAATGTCGAGATAGAGGCCGAGCTGTTTGTCCGCCTCACAACGGATGAAGGCGCAGGACCAGGAATCATCGGTCATCGTCGGAGAGCAGCCCTGAATGGCGCGCTTGCTTTCGCCCTCGAAGATGCTCGGCTTCCAGTCGGCCACGGCTTCGCCCGTCATGGAAAGACCAAGCAGCATGCCCAGGATCGCAACCCGCATCGTCGCCTCGCAGGACACTACAGCCCAAACGGTAGGGGCCTGATATTGCCGGGACAAGACAGCAGTGGAATGGCCGCCTTCAGACCAAACCACCCAGCCGGTAACCCACCCCCGGCTCGGTCTCGATCAGCTTCGGCTCGGCCGGATCATCCTCGAGCTTCTGTCTGAGCTGGCCGACGAAGACGCGCAGATACTGCACGTCATGTTCATGCGCCGGCCCCCAAACAGCTGTTAGAATTTGCTTGTGGGTCAGGACTCTGCCGTTGCCCTGCGCCAGACAAGCGAGCAGATCGTATTCCTTGGGCGAGAGCTTCACCGCCGCGCCGTCCTTGCTGATCCGGCGATTGACGAGATCAATCTCGACATTGCCGACCTGCAACGCCGGCTCCGAGCCCTGGCGTTCGAGGCGATGGCGCAGCGCGACGCGCAGGCGGGCCAGCAATTCGCCGACGCCGAAGGGTTTTTCGACATAGTCGTCGGCGCCGGCGTCGAGCGCGTCGATCTTCTCGGTCTCGCGGTCGCGGGCCGACAGGATGATCACCGGCCCATCATAGAAGGCGCGCGCCTTCGCCAGCGCCTCCTTGCCGTCCATGTCGGGCAGGCCGAGATCGAGCACGACGGCGTCCGGCGGCTTGCGGGCGATCTCGCGCAGGCCGGTGGTGGCGTCATCGGCGCGGATCGGCTCGTAGCCGGCTGCATCGAGCGCCGGGCCGAGGAAGCGGTGGATCTGCGGCTCGTCGTCGATGACGAGGATGCGCGGGCGGAAGGCGGTCATGGCCAAGAGCTCCTAACAGAACCTGGAGGGGTCTCGACGCCGGCAATTCGGTCGATCCACCAGGAGCGGGGTGAAGCCGATACCATCGGTATCGGCAAGCGCCGCGACGCCGCGGGCGGGCGAATTCCCGGCGCCAGAGGTGAGCCTTGGAGGGCCACCTGCGGCGTCGGATCGACTGGCCGATATCGAAGGATATCGGCTGCGCGCTCCTCCTGGTATCTGGCTCCTCCAAGGCTCATCAAGATCCCTCCAGGTTCTGTTAGGAGCTCTTAGTCTCTCCGCCCGCAGCGTCCTTGCGCAGGCTGATCAGGATGCGGGTGCCGCCCTTGCTGCCGTCCAGGCGGTCATGGATCGGGCTGGCGGCGGCGATGCGGCCGCCCATGGCTTCGACGAAGCCCTTGGCGATGGCGAGGCCGAGGCCGGCGCCCTTGCCGCGCTCGCCGCCGCGATCGATCGATTCCTCCAGCCGCCGGAACTTCTCGAAGACGCGCTCCAGCTCGGCGGTCGGGATGCCACGGCCTTCATCCTCGATCGAGATCACGACATTGCCGCGATCCTCATAGGCGGCGGCCTCGATCAGCGCGCCATCCTCGCTATAGGCGATGGCGTTCTCGAGGATGTTGACCAGCACCTGTTCAAGCAGTGCCGCATCGGCCCTGACCAAAGAGAGCTCGGCCGGGAAATCGCGCTGGACCCGGCGCTGGCCGAGCCGGCGCGAGATGCGTGAAAGCGCCGAGGCGATCACATCCCGGACATCGATCCAGTCGCGCCGCGCCACCAGCGCCCCGCCTTCGAGCTTGGTCATGTCGAGCAGATCGCCGACATAGCGGTTGAGCCGCTCGGCCTCCTCGCGGATCGAAAGCAGCAGGTCGTCGCGCACGGCGGGTCGCATGCCCTCGCCATAGTCGATCAGCGTCGTCGCCGAGCCGAGCACGGTCGCGAGCGGGGTACGCAGGTCATGGCTGACCGAGTTGAGCAAGGCCGAGCGCAGGCGGTCGCTGCGGCGCAGCGCTTCGGCATCCACCGCAGCGGCAGCGAGCTCGGCCCGCTCGATCGCGATCGCGCCCTGATCGAGCAGCGCCAGAGCGAAACGAGCATTCTCGGCCGTCGCCAGCGCCTTCGGCTCGAAACCCACTACGCCGGAGCGGGCCCGCACGCCCTGCAACGGCCGGAAGGTCCAGGCGACGTTCGGCAAAGTGCCGGTACCGGCGCCGGCCGGCTCGCCGCGGTTCCAGGTCCAGCGCGCCGCAGTCATGTCGGCGGTCGAGAGCGCTTCCAGCTCAGGAGCACCCGCTGCCGGCATGATTTCACCGCCGACCGGCAGCAGCACCACGACCTTGCCGGAGGTCGCGGCCGAGACCTGCTCGGCCAGGATCGAGGCGACGTCCTCGCGCCGGGCCGCGGCCGAGAGCCGACGGCTGGCGGCGAGCAGGGCGGTGATCGCCGAGGCACGCCGGGCCGTCGCCTTGGCCTGGTCGCGGATGCGCCCGGTCAGGCCGCCGGTCGTCAATGCCACGGCGAAGAAGACGAGGAAGGTCAGGACGTCGGCCGGATGGCCGATCCAGAAGGAGAGGCGCGGCTCGAGGAAGAAGAAGTTGTAGGCGAAGGCGGCGAGCGCGGCCGCCGTCACCGCCGGCCAGAGGCCGAAGGCGAGGCCGGCGCCGAGCACGCTGACCATGAACAGCATGGCGAGGTTGACGTTCTCGACCCGCTTGTCGATCAGCTCGGCGAGACCGATCACGACCCCGACCATGGCAACGGCGCCAAGATGAGCGAGCCAGTTGAAACCGGCCCGCGGCGGGCTCGGAAGGGCCGGCTGGACCGGCCCGGTCGTGACCTCGGTGATGATGTGCAGCGCCGCGCCATTCTGCGCCTTCAACAGCTCCGGGGCGAGAGAAGGACGGAACCAGGCGCGCCAGCCCTTGCGGTGCGATTTGCCGACGACGATCTGGGTGACATTGTTGCGGCGGGCGTAGTCGAGCACGGCGCCAACGAGATCGTCGCCGTTCAGCACGACGCTGGCGCCGCCGAGCTGTTCGGCGAGCTTCAGCGCTTCCGCCAGATGGGCGCCACGGCCGGCATCCGGCTCGGCCCCGCTCGGTCGCTCGACATGGGCGACGATCCAGGGCGCATCCATCATCATGTCGGAGAGGCGCCGTCCGGCCCGGACAAGCGAGCCGGCCATCGCATCCGGGCCGATCAGCACCAGGATACGCTCGCCCGCCGCCCAGGGGCCCTCGACGCCAGCGCGCTTCATCGCCTGGCTGAGCTGGTCGTCGACAGTCTGGGCTGCGCGCCGCAGCGCCAGTTCGCGCAGCGCCGTCAGGTTCTCGGGCTTGAAGAAGTTGCCGGCGGCGAGCCGCGCCGTCTCGGGCACATAGACCTTGCCCTCTTCCATGCGCTGGCGCAGTTCGGTCGGCGTGATGTCGATCAACTCGATCTCGTCGGCGCGGCTGAGGGCGCTGTCGGGCACCGTCTCGCGCTGGCGCACACCAGTGATCTTCCAGACCACGTCGACCAGGCTTTCGAGATGCTGGACGTTGAGCGTCGTCCAGACGTCGATGCCAGCCTGCAGCAGTTCCTCGACATCCTGCCAGCGCTTTGGATGGCGGCTGCCGGGAGCGTTGGAATGAGCGTATTCGTCGACCAGCAAAAGGCGCGGCTTCAGGGCGAGGGCCGCGTCGAGATCGAATTCCATCATCAGCCGGCCGCGATGCTCGAGCGGCCGGCGTGCCATCACCTCGAGCCCGTCTAGCAGCTCTTCCGTCTCGCGGCGGCCATGCGTCTCGACCACGCCGACCAGCACCTCGCCGTGCTCGGCTTGGGCGCGCCGACCTTGCGTCAGCATCTCGTAGGTCTTGCCGACGCCTGGAGCCATGCCGAGAAAGATCTTCAGCCGGCCGCGCTTGCCGCGACCGGCTGCTGCCAGCAGGGCGTCGGGGTCGGGCCGCCCTGCCTCGCGGAACTGGGATTCGTCGGTTGCCATCGAACCTAACGTTGGGCGCGCGGCCAGCGCGCGTCGAGTGCCAAGTTGACGGCTAGCACATTGACGCGCGGCTCGCCGAGCAGGCCGAAGGTCGAGCCCTCGGTATTGGCGGCGATCACCGCCTGGACCTCGGCCGCCGGAACCTTGCGGGCCGCGGCGATCCGCGGGACCTGCCGCGCCGCATTGGCCGGCGAGACATGCGGGTCGAGACCCGAGCCGGATGTGGTGACGGCATCGACCGGGATCGGCGCTGAACTCTCGGCGCGCAGCGTCTCGGCGTCGGTCTTGATCCGAGCGGCGAGGTCCTCGTTCAGCGGCCCGAGATTGGAGCCGGACGAGCCGGAGGCGTCATAGCCGTCCTTGCCGGCAGCCGAGGGGCGCGGACGCAGATGCGCCTCGTCCTTGAAGGTCTGCCCGATCCAGCGCGAGCCGACGATCTCGCCGGAGGCGTTGCGAACCAGCGAGCCGCCAGCCTGCGCCGGGAACAGCGCCTGCGCCAGCCCGGTGACTCCCAGCGGGTAGGCGAGGCCGAGCAGGGCGGTGAAGAGGACCATCGAGACGATGGCGGGGCGAAGATTGGCGATCATGACTCTTGTCCTGTTCCGACGATCACGCCAGCCCGAAGGCTGCGACGATGAGATCGATCAGCTTGATGCCGACGAAGGGCGCGATCAGCCCGCCGATGCCGTAGAGGGTGAGGTTGCGCGAGAGCAGCTTGGCCGCGCCGATCGCCCGGTAGCGCACGCCCTTCAGGGCGAGCGGGATCAGCGCGACGATGACCAGCGCATTGAAGATCACCGCCGACAGGATCGCGCTCTGCGGGCTGGCCAGCCCCATGATGTTGAGCGCACCGAGCGCCGGCAGCGAGACGACGAACAGCGCCGGGATGATGGCGAAATACTTCGCGACGTCGTTGGCGATCGAGAACGTGGTCAGCGCGCCGCGCGTGATCAGCAATTGCTTGCCGACCTCGACGATCTCCAGGACCTTGGTCGGGTCGCTGTCGAGATCGACCATGTTGCCGGCCTCGCGGGCCGCCTGCGCGCCGGTCTGCATGGCGACGCCGACATCGGCCTGCGCCAAAGCAGGGGCATCGTTGGCGCCGTCGCCGCACATGGCGACGAGACGGCCCTTGGCCTGCTCGGTGCGGATGATCCGCAGCTTGTCCTCCGGCGTCGCCTCGGCGAGGAAATCGTCGACGCCGGCTTCCGAGGCGATCGCCGCCGCGGTGACCGGGTTGTCACCGGTGATCATCACCGTGCGCACGCCCATGCGGCGCAGATCGGCGAAGCGCTCCTTCACACCGGGCTTGACCACGTCCTTGAGGTGGATGACGCCGACCAGCGCGCCGTTCTCGCTGACGGCGAGCGGCGTGCCGCCCGAGCGGGCGATGCCGTCGACCGCCTGGCGCAATTCCGCCGGCACTTGGCTCTGGCTGAGATCGAGCGTCTTGATCACCGCATCGACCGCGCCCTTGCGCCAGGATTTGCCGTCCTGGTCGAGGCCGGACTGGCGCGTGGTGGCGCTGAACGGGATCGCGTTCGCCCCAGCCGGGATTTCGGCCGTGACACCCTGGTTGCGCGCGAGCTCGACGATCGAGCGGCCCTCCGGCGTCTCGTCGGCGAGCGAGGCCATCAGCGCAGCCCTCAGCGCCGCGTCGGGCCGCACGCCGGGAACCGGGATCACCTCGACCGCCATGCGGTTGCCGAAGGTGATCGTGCCGGTCTTGTCGAGCAGCAGCGTATCGACGTCGCCGGCTGCCTCGACCGCACGGCCCGAAGTCGCCAGGACATTCACTTTCAGAAGCCGGTCCATGCCGGCGATGCCGACGGCGCTGAGCAGGCCGCCGATCGTGGTCGGGATCAGCGTGACGAAGAGCGCGCCGAGCACCATCGGGTCGAGCGAGACGCCGGAGAAGGCGCCGAGACCGGTCAGGGTGACGACCGCGATCAGGAAGACCAGCGTCAGGCCGGCGAGCAGCACGGCGAGCGCCAGCTCGTTCGGCGTCTTCCTCCGGTCGGCGCCCTCGACCATCGCGATCATGCGATCGAGGAAGGAGGAGCCCGGTCGCGAGGTCACGCGGACTTTGATCCAGTCGGAGACGACCGTGGTGCCGCCGGTGACGGCCGAGCGGTCGCCGCCGCTCTCGCGGATGACGGGAGCGGATTCGCCGGTGATCGCGGCCTCGTTGACCGAGGCGACGCCCTCGATGATCTCGCCGTCGGCGGGGATGACGTCGCCGGCCTCGACCAGGACGACGTCGCCCGGCGCGAGTTCGTGAGCCGGCGTCGGGATCATCGCATTGCGCTCGGCATCGATGATCAGCTTGGCTTTGGTGGTGACGCGGGTGGCGCGCAGCGAATCCGCCGCCGCCTTGCCGCGCCCCTCGGCGATCGCCTCGGCGAAGTTGGCGAAGATAACGGTGAGCCAGAGCCAGACCGCGATCTGGATCGGGAAGGCGGCGGCCTGGCCATTGGCGATCGCGACGATGGCCGAGACGGTGGCGAGCGCCGCGACGACCTCGGTCGCGAGGATGACCGGATTGCCGGTCAGTTCGCGCGGGTCGAGCTTGCTGACGGCGCTTTTCAGGGCCGTCAGCACGATGGCCTGGCTGAAGGCGCTGGATTTGGCGAGTGAGACACTCATCGACAGAGTTCCTTTGTCGGCTCAGCGGATGGCCGCAAGCACCTGGAAGTGCTCGGCGATCGGCCCGAGTGCGAGCGCGGGGAAGAATTGCAGGCCGCCCAGGATCAGGATGATGCCGACGAGCAGGCCGACGAAGAGCGGGCTATCGCTCGGCAAGGTGCCGGCGGTCGGCGCGAGCTTCGGCTTGGCAGCGATGGCGCCCGCAATGGCGATCACGGGGATCGCATAGGCGAAGCGGCCGAGCAGCATGGCGATGCCGAGCGTCGTGTTCCACCAGGGCGCGTTGGCGGTGAGGCCGGCATAGGCCGAGCCGTTGTTCCCTGCCGCCGAGGAATAGGCGTAGAGGATTTCTGAGAGGCCGCGCGGCCCCTTGTTCAGCAGCCCTTCGAGCGCGACCGGCAACACGGCAGCGATCGCCGAGAAGCCGAGGATCGCGATCGGCAGGATCAGCACCGCCAGCATGGCGAACTTGATCTCGCGTGTCTCGACTTTCTTGCCGAGATACTCCGGCGTACGCCCGACCATCAGGCCGGCGACGAATACTGCGAGCAGCGCCATCACCACCATGCCGTAGAGACCGGAGCCGACGCCACCGGGCAGGATTTCGCCGAGCTGAATCAGGAACATCGCGACGCCGCCGCCGAGCGGCATGAACGAGCCGTGCATCGCATTGACCGAACCGTTCGAAGCGCCGGTGGTCATCGCCGCCCAGACGGAGGAGGCGGCAGCGCCGAAGCGCACCTCCTTGCCTTCCATATTGGCGGGCGCATGGGTGATGCCGGCGGCTGCCATGGCGGGCTGCGGCGTCAGTGTCTCGGAGGAATAGATCGCAGCGGCGCCGAGGCCGACAAGGATGACCATCGCCGCCAGCAGCGCGCGCGCCTCCTTGCGGGCGCCGGCGACACGCCCGAAGGCGACGACCGTGCCGAAGGCGAGCGCGTTCAGCGAGACGACCTCGATCAGGTTGGTCAGCGGCGTCGGGTTCTCGAGCGGATGCGCGGAGTTGACGTTGAACAGGCCGCCGCCATTGGTGCCCCACTGCTTGATCGCCTCCTGGCTGGCGACCGGGAAGAGGGCGATGATCTGGTCGGCACCTTCCAGCGTCTTGGCGGTGACGTTGGCGAGCAGGCTCTGCGGCACGCCGGCGGCGACGAGCGCGAGCGCCGTGACGATCGAGAGCGGCAGCAGCACGTAGAGGACGGAACGGGTGAGATCGACCCAGAAATTGCCGAGCGTCTCGCCACGATCGGCGGCGAAAGCGCGCGCCACGGCGGCAGCGACGGCAAGGCCGGCGCCGGCCGAGACGAAATTCTGCACGGTCAGGCCCGCCATCTGACTGAGGCTGCTCAGCGTCGTCTCGCCGCCATAGGATTGCCAGTTCGTGTTGGTGACGAAGCTGACGGCCGTGTTGAAGGCAAGGTGCGGCGAGACGCCGTCGAAACCCTGCGGGTTAAGCGGCAGCAGCCCCTGCAGCCGCAGCAGACCGTAGAGCAGCACGAAGCCAATCACACTGAAGGCGAGGAAGGCGCCGGCATAGCCGAGCCAGTTCTGCCCCTTGTTCCGGTCGACGCCGAGCGCGGCGTAGAAGCCGGCCTCGACCGGCTTCAGCACCAGGTCGAGCGGCGTTGTCTCGCGCGCCCAGACGCGCGCCATGTAGATGCCGAGCGGCCAGCCTACGGCTACCGTCAGCGCGATCGTGAAGACGATCTCTGCCCAGCCCCGCCAGTCCATGCGAGGTCTCCTTTTTGTCGTTGGTTCAGAAACGGTCGGGGCGCAGCAGCGCGGCGACCATGTAGACCGCGAGCCCGAGGGCGGCGGCGGCATAGAGCAAGGTCAGGCCCATGGCGTTAGACCTTGCGCAGCAGCGCTGCGTACCAGCCGAAGAGCGCGAAGGCCCCGGCTCCGAGCGCGAGAAAAACGATGTCGGCCATGACGGATCTCCAGCCTGGTTTCAGACCGGAGATGTGGTGCCGCCGCTGCTAAAGGGTCGAGCCGAAAGGGCAGGCGGGGGCATAAGGGCGGCGTAAAGACGCCGTCCATGCGAGCTGACGGACGGACTCGCGCAGGCGAAGCCACGGCTGCGCCCAGAACGGCCTTGATCGTTCCAATGATTTTACGAGAGAAGGCTCAGCTCGCGGCTTCGAGCCCGGCTGTCGTGATAAAGGCCGAGAGGGCGAGGCCCGCCCAGAAGAAATCGTTGAGAACCCCGTGCAGGGGCACGCCGCCCAAGGTCACCGTTGAAAGGCCGCCGGCCAGGAACAGCGCCGAAGCCGCAACAAGGCTGTTCATATTTTCCTCCCGCATTTTGGCTCCGAACGCGGCGGGAGTGATTCCGTTCCCCCGATTCGATGCGGCATCCAATCATTTGTGTTGATAGGATCATCGCACGGACACAATTGCCGTGATGTGACAATGCGCGAAGGAGGGAATCGGCATGACATATCGCCTGAGCGGCGGCTGTCATTGCGGCGCGATCGGCCTGGAGTTGTCACTGCCGCGCCCGCCCGAGGAGGAGGTCGTCGGCGCCTGCCAATGCTCCTTCTGCCGCAAGCACAATGCCCGAACGGTCTCTGATCCCAGGGCGGAAGCCTGCCTCATCGTGCATCAGCCAGACCAGCTCCAGCGCTATCGCTTCGGCCTGAGCGCGTCCGAGGTCATCCTCTGCCACCGCTGCGGCGTTTACATCGCCATGCTGATGACCGAAGGCGACGAGGTCTGGACGACGATCAACGTCGACACGCTCGACGAACGCACCCGCTTCACCAGGCCGGCCGAGCCGCGCGATTTCAGCGGCGAAGCCCTGGCAGGTCGGCGCGAACGCCGCAAGGCGCGCTGGACGCCAACCAAGCTGGTCAGCTGGCCGGAGGAGGGCGGATAGATCAGGCAGCCGGTCCGGCCAACTGCGCCAGCTGCTCGCGAACCGCATCCGAGAACGGTCGCGCCTTGCGCGTCGTCTCGTCCATCTGGACCATCACCGTGATGCCGCTGGCGACGCAGCGCTCGCCCTGGAAGATCGCCTGTTCGAGCCGGACCGAGCTGCGGCCGACCGAGGCGACGCGCGTGCCGATCTCGACTTCGCCCGGCCAGAGCAGCTCGGAACGGAAATCCATCTCCAGCCTGGCGATGACGAAGGCCGTTCCGGGCTCGACCAGCCGACGAGAGCGGTCATAGATCAGCTCGACGCGGCCGGTCTCCAGGAAGGTCGAGAACACCGCATTGTTGATGTGGCCCTGGCGGTCTGTATCGCCATAGCGGAGCTTGTCCTGCGCCCGCAGCGGGAAATCGGTGATGGCGAGATCGTCCGGCATGGCAGGCCCCGTTCTGTGACGGAGCTTTCAAACGCGATCGGCCGGCGCGAGGCAAGGCCCGGCAGGAAGCTTCATGCCAGCACGTCGCGATAGTCGGGATGGCGCCGCACCCAGGCGCCGACGAAGGAGCAGCGCGGCACGACGCGTCGCCCGCTCGCCCGGGCGATCTTGAAGATGCCCTCGGCCAGTTGCGAGCCGAGACCGCGCCCATTGAAGGCCGGAGGCACCTCGGTATGGGTCACGACGATCCGGTCACCATCGCTGCGATAGATGGCGAAGGCCTGCCCGCCGGGAAAATCGAGCTCGAAACGCCCGGCCTCCCGCCGCTCGACGACCTCGATCCGGCCGGCCTCCAGCTGCTGCGTCATGGCTCTCCTCCGCCGGCGCGGGCTAGCGGGAATGCACGCCGTCTCGACCACAATATGGGAGATGCCCGGCCGCTTGCCTCGGCCGCGCCCATGCTGGACGGGAATGGCAGGGCTGCGATCAGCCACAGCCCCGCAAATGTTTCAGGATAGCCATTCCTGCTCGCGCCGGCGGGCTCGCTCCCCCTTGAGCTCGTCCTCCGCGCCGTGGTCGACGATCTCCTCGCTACGATTGCGGAAGTTCCAGATCGCCTTCGCGGCTTCCCAGTGCTCGTGATCGCGACCTTCCGGCTGTCCTTGTTCCATCCAGAGCGCATAGGCGATCTTGCGGATCTCGCGCTCGGCCTTGCCAAGATGGCTCATCTCGTCCTCCTGGTTCCATTGCAGTCGCCGAGGAAACGACGGAACGCCCTGCGACGTTCCGCGCCTCCCCCCGCAATCTGTCACCGCAATATGGCGCTCGCATGAGCCTATCCGGGGCAATGGCCGGTTCGTTCGGGGAAGGGACCGGCCTGTCGCGAAGCAATGCTATTCCGCGGCGGCCGGGGCAGGAGCCGTCATCTGCTCGAAGCAGTCGAGCGTCCGCGCGGAATAGACCAGCGCCGCTCCGGCATTCATCGCGATCGCTACACCGAGCGCCTCGGCAATCTCCTCGCGGCTGACGCCGACCCTGATCGCGGCATCGACATGGGAGGTGATGCAGCCGTCGCAGCGCGTGGTGACGGCGACCGCGAGCGAGATCAATTCGCGGGTGCGGGCGTCGAGATGCGTGGTCTTCGCGGCCCCGCCGGCAAGAGCGGCATAACCCCTGAGAGCCTCGGGGGCGGCCTTGCCGAAGTCGCCGACGCGGCTTTTCAGCTCGGTGCGGTAAGTGGTCCAGTCCAGCATGGGGATGCCCTCCGTCGCAAAACACGACCGGCCTGAGTACCGGCCAGCGGGGATTGTTAGCAGCGGCCCTCATCCGCACCAGAGCCTGGTGGGAAGCCCCCCGGTCACAGTCGCGCTACGGCCCTTCGATCCGCGGAGCGTCGGAACCGGACCGCTCGCTCCCGAGGCGCAGCATCAGAGCCAGCAGCTCTCGCTGATTGTGCGTCTTGGTCTTGGCAAAGACCGATTTCAGATGCGCGCGCGCCGTATCGTATTGCAGTCCGATCCGGGCGGCGATGTCGACGAGCGTCCCGCCGCCGGTCAGGGCCGTCGCCACCCGCGCTTCGGAGACCGTCAGCTTGAACTGCAGCTGGAGAAGCGCAGCGACACCGCTCGATGCATTCGGCAATTGGCGGACCAGGATCAGGGCCTGCATACCCGGCGCGAACAAGCTCGTCGGTCCGCGTAGGGCAAGCGAGCGCAGATTGGGCGCGATCGGCAAGGCCGAAACCGAAAGCCTGCGCTCGGCGTGATCGATCATGAAATCACTGCTGCCGGTCGATCCGACCGTGCGGGCGCAGGCCCTGGCAACGATCTGGTCAAGCCCAGTCTCGATGCCGGCGTCGACGCCGCGCAACGCATCCTGCACATCGAGGCGAAAGGGGAACTTGCTTGCCAGCATCGCGGTCGCAGCCTGGTTGGCATCGATCAGCTTGCGCTCCGCATTCACCAGGAAAGCGGGATCGACCAGGGTTTCCATCAGAAAAGCCCCTTTGAGCACATCGAGCGATCGCTGCGAGGCGCGATTGCAGTCGAGCGCACGCCGGAGCCGTGGCCCCAGCGCATTGAGGATCGGAAGCAACGCGGCGTGCGTCGCTTCCGCTCGACGGTGATCGAAATGCACGGCGAACTGCGCCAGGCGTCCACGCTCGTGCACCAGTTTGAAGCCGGTCGCGAATTCGGCCTGGCCGATCGGCTTCAGCCAGTCATTGTAGAATTCCGTGCGTATCAGCACACGATCCTCGAGATGGAAGTTCGACGGCACGGCCCTCATCAGCGGCATCTTGAACCAGCTCGGAATCCAGGGATTGATCGCTCCGTAGTGCTGCACATAGGCGTCGAGCGTGCGATCGTCCCAATTCAGGGCCAGCATCGGCAGCGGAACCTGGAAGCTCTCGTCATGTGCCTGAAAGGCGACCCGGGAATCCGGCACCAGCTGCTGGATGCCCTGGAATAGCGGCTCCCAATAGTGCGGATCGAGCGCTGCCGCATCCGCGAGTTCGCTCAGCTCCGCGACGATCCGCCGTGGATCCTGCCGGACCCGCCAATCATCGAGCAGATTGAGCGACACCGATGCCTCGAACGAAAGCCGGACCGTCCTTGCGGCAGTTGGCCTCAAAAGCCTGTGGCTGACAAGGAAATCCGGCTCGGAATGTGCGCCGACGACGTGCCCGGCCGGCGCTCAAACGCGGGCGAGTTGCTCTGCACCGCCATCAAGCAGGAGCCGGACCGTCCGCAGGGCCCGCTGCAGCTCCTCGCGCGACGGCCCGCCGATGCACAGCCGCACCCCAGCGACGAGCTCGCGCTCATCGACCATGACGGCGGCCGGTGGCGTGACCATCACGCCTCGCGCGGCCGCACCTTGAGCGAGATCCGCCCCGGCAGCGAGCGACATCGGCAGCCAGAGATGGAATCCGGTCCCGGACGCAGGCTGGAGCCTCTCCGCCAGAACGGCGCGCGCCATGGCCATGCGCTCCGCCGCCTCGTTACGGATCGCTTCACCGATCGCGTGGGCGGTGCCGTCCCTGACCCAGCGTTCCATGATGGCGCACATCAGCGGCGAAGCCATGGAGGAGGTCGCCTGAAGATAGCCCAGGGCGGGCGCCATCGCGCCTGGTGGCACGGCGAGCGCGCCGATGCGTAAGCCCGGGCTCAGGGTCTTGGAGAAGCCGGCTATGTAGAAGACCCGCTCCGGCGCGAGCTCGGCAAGGGCCGGCAGTCCGGCGGGCGTGAACAGCGAATAGACGTCGTCCTCGACGATCGCGACGTCATGGGCGCGGCAGATGGCGACGATCTCATGCCGGCGCGCCAGCCCCATGGTCACGCCGGTCGGGTTGTGCAGGGTCGGCGTCAGATAGACGGCGCAGCGCTCTCCACGATGCGCCGACAAAGCCGCGGCGAGGGCGTCGGGGCATAGACCTTCGGCATCGAGCGCGACTGGGCGGAGCGTTTGACCGCACTGGCGCGCTGCCAGGATCGCGCCGGGATAGGTGACCGCCTCGGTGAGCACCGTGCCGCCGACGCCGGCCGCGGTCGCCAGGGCGATTGCGAGAGCGTGCTGCGCGCCATTGGTGAGGAGCAGATGATCTGGCGCGAGCGCAAGCCGGTGCTCCCGAAGCCACCGCGCGATCGCCTCGCGATGCTCGCTGCTGCCGGCGGGCGGCCGGTATCGCCCGAAACTGTCGGCGTCCATCTGCCGGGCGAGGGCGGCGAGCGTCGTGGCGAGCAGGCCGTCGCCGAGCATCTGCGGCGGGGTGTTGACGGAGAGATCGACGATCTCGCCGGAGGCTGGCGCCGAGCCGGCGACGAACATGCCGCGCCCGTGCACACTCCGCACCAGGCCGCGCCGTTCAAGCTGGGCATAAGCCTTGCTGACGGTGCCGACGCCTATCCCGAGCCGATATGCCAGATCCCGATGCGCCGGCAGGCGCGCGCCGACCGGAGCATGGCCATCGGCGATATCCTCGGCGAGCGCAGTGACAAGGCGCTCGTGAGGAAGGCCAGGTTCGTCCGAAAGGCGCGGAGACCAGGGAGAGGTGAGGCGCATGCATTGAGCCCAAAAAGCGTCACGTGACACTATTATAGTTTTCTACAAAGTGTCACATCGCTAGGGTCGCGACAAACGCAACCATCTCGTGCCGCCCATGCCCCTCGATGTCGTCCTGGCTTTCCTGACCTATGCCTTCGTGACCTCGATCACGCCGGGTCCGAACAACACCATGGTCCTCGCCTCGGGCCTCAATCACGGCTTCGGCCGGACCGTCCCGCACGTTCTCGGCATCAGCTGCGGCTTTGCCGTCATGGTGCTCGCGGTCGGCTTCGGCATCGGTCGCCTGTTCCTAGCCGTGCCATGGCTCTACGAGGCGCTGCGCTGGATCGGCGCCGCCTATCTCCTATGGCTCGCCTGGAAGATTGCGACGGCCGGCACCATGGATGGCGAGGCTGCGGCCGGCAGGCCGATGAATTTCTGGGAAGCGGCGGCTTTCCAATGGGTCAACCCGAAAGCCTGGATCATGGCGATCGGCGCCATCGCGGCCTATGCGCCGGTCAATGGCGGATTGGGCACGATCGTGATCGTCGCGGTCCTGTTTGCCTTGGTCAATGCGCCGAGCGTTGCGGTCTGGGCCGCCTTCGGAACGACGCTGCGCCGCTGGCTGACCGATCCGCGCTATGTCCGCATCTTCAACATCGTGATGGCGGCGCTGCTGGTGTTGTCGCTGCAGCCGCTGCTCTGGGACGGGGCGCGGTAGAGGTATCGGCGAGGGCAGGGCCGTGTGACCGGCACTGCCCTCTGCAAGTGTCGCGAATGCGTCAGGCTGCCTGCTTGAGGCTGGGCGCAACGGCAAAGGGCGCGGCGGTCTTGGCCTTGACCTCGTCGAGCGTGACGTCGGGCGCCAGCTCGATCAGGGTGAGTCCGCCGCCCTTCTCCTTGTCGCAGGCCATGACGCAGAGGTCGGTGATGATGAGATCGACCACGCCGGCGCCGGTCAGCGGCAGCGAGCAGCGCTCCAGTACCTTGGATTCGCCCGCCTTGTTGGCGTGATCCATCACGACGATGACCTTCTTAACGCCGGCGACGAGGTCCATCGCGCCGCCCATGCCCTTCACCATCTTGCCGGGGATGGTCCAGTTGGCGATGTCGCCATTCGCCGCCACTTCCATGGCGCCGAGAATGGTCAGGTCGATATGGCCGCCGCGGATCATCGCGAAGGAATCGGCCGAGGAGAAGAAGCTCGAGCTTGGCAGGATCGTGATCGTCTGCTTGCCGGCATTGATCAGGTCGGGATCGGCCTCGCCCTCATAGGGGAAGGGACCGATGCCGAGCAGGCCGTTTTCCGACTGCAGGGTCACGTCGACGCCCTCGGGAATATAGTTCGCCACCAGCGTCGGGATGCCGATGCCGAGATTGACGTAATAGCCGTCCTTCAGCTCCTTGGCCGCGCGGGCGGCCACCTGTTCGCGGATCCAGGCCATCAGGCGGTCTCCCTCTTGCGCTCGGTGAGCTTCTCGATCTTCTTCTCGTTGATCGTGCTCTTGATGATGCGGTCGACATAGATGCCGGGGGTGTGGATCGCCTCCGGATCGAGCGAGCCGACCGGGACGATCTCCTCGACCTCGGCCACCGTCACCTTGCCGGCCGTCGCCATGTTCGGGTTAAAGTTGCGCGCCGTGCGCCGGTAGACGAGATTGCCGGCGGTGTCGGCCTTCCAGGCCTTGACGATGGCGAGATCGGCCCGGAGCCAGCTCTCGCGGACGTAAAGCTGGCCCTCGAACTCCTCGACCGGCTTGCCCTCGGCGACGACCGTACCGACGCCGGTACGGGTATAGAAGGCCGGGATGCCGGCGCCGCCGGCGCGGATGCGCTCGGCCAGCGTGCCCTGCGGGTTGAGCTCGAGCTCGAGCTCGCCGGAGAGATATTGCTGCTCGAACAGCTTGTTCTCGCCGACATAGGACGCGATCATCTTCTTGATCTGCCGGCTTTCCAGCAGCATCCACAGGCCGAAGCCATCGGCGCCGGCATTGTTCGAGATCACGGTGAGGTTCTTCACCCCGGACCGGCGGACCTCCGGGATCAGGCTCTCGGGATTGCCCGACAGGCCGAAGCCACCGGACATGATCGTCATCCCGTCGAACAGCAGCCCCTCCAGGGCCGCCGCCGGGTTGTCATAGATCTTGCGCGTCATCCATCCCTCGTCGTTCGAGCCGGCTTCAGCGGCTCATCCGTCACTCGTTCTGCCTGAGCCGGGACGATCAGTCGATCCTGCCCAGCGTCGCTTCGGCTGGGAAGCATCCATACCGGGCGCCTTCGGCCGCGTCGATGCCACCGGCGACGCGTCGCTGCACCATGTAGCGCATCGGTCATGTCCTGCAGGCGGAGTTGTCGGGGCGACGGCTTCAGGGCAGCTCAATTCATGTTGTCGCGCAGGAAGATCTCGATGCGGATGCGCTCCTGCTCGGGCAGGATCGGCTCGCCCGTCGCCTGTGCCATCAGCACGCGCGCGGCCGAGCGCGCCTCGTGCCCCGGGTCCTGATTGATCACCGCGGCGACTGTGCCGGCGAGCAGGCCGCGCCGGGTCGCCTCGGTCAGTTCATGCGCGATGAAGACCAGCGGCCTGCCGGCAGCCTCCAACGCAGCGACGATGCCCTCATTGCCGGCGCCGACATTGTAGAGTCCGATCAGATCGGGATTCTGGGCAAGGAGCCGGGCGACCGCCGCCTGATTGCGCTCGCTCTGGTCACGTTCCTCGAGCACCGGCAGCAGGTTGAGCCCCGGATATTCGCCGGAGAGCACCTGCTGGAAGCCGAACAGCCGCTCGACATGGTCGCGCAGCGACATCGAGCCGAGGATGACGCCGACCGGGCCGCTGCGGCCACCCAGGAAGCGGCCCATCAGCGAGGCGCTGGTGCGGCCCGCCGCCGGGTTGTCGATGCCGACATAATGGGCGCGGCGGGAGGTCGGGGCGTCCGAGACCAGCGTCACCACCGGAATCCCCCGCGCCACCAGGTCGTCGATGGCGGCGCGGACCTTGGGATGGTCCAGCGCCACCGTGGCGACGCCGTGGAAATGCCCGGCAAGTCCGGAGAGCCCGCTCGCTAGCGCTTCGGGATCGAAGACGTCGAGCTGCAGCACGTCGATGAAGGCATTCTGCGGCTCCAGCCAATCGCTGATCCTGCGCACCTGCTGCATCAGGACCGCCATGAATGTGTTGGTGCTGGAAGGCAGGATGAAGGCGAAACGGAAGGACTGGCCGCGCGCCAGCCGCGCAGCAGCCGGGTTGGCCCGGTAATCGAGCTTGGCGATGGCGCGCCGGACGCTTTCGACGGTCTTGGCGCGGACCCCGTCGCGCTGGTTCACGACCCGGTCGGCCGTGGCGAGCGAGACGCCTGCCTCGCGCGCCACATCCTCCAGCGTCGCCCTCCTGACTGGGATCCGGCTTCGATCCACGTTGTCCTCCACGAAACCTCCTCGAACCTGCGCAGCGGGATCGGATTCCGCTTTCACCGGCAGCGCAGGCCTTGGCATTGGCGGGCAGCCTGAGTCCAGCCGTTCAGGCGGTCTCGGGCTCGCCCGGACGTCAGCGCGCCGCCCAGAGCAGGCCGCGCGTCATGATGGTGCGGATCTCCGGCACGTCGAGTTCATAGGCCCGGTGTCCGAGCGAAGAGTAGAACACTCGTCCCGCGCCATAGCGCTTGCGCCAGACCACCGGCATCACCACCCCGTCGATCCAGGCCGCGTGCTCGCCGCTGAAAGTCGTGGTCGCCAGCACCTCGTTGGCCGGGTCGACATGCATGTAATACTGCTCCGAGCGATGCTCGAAGCTGGCGATACCCTGCATCAGCGGATCATCGGGGCGAGTGATGTCGACCTTGTAGTCGATGATCCCGCCGGGATGGGCTACCCACTGGCCGCCGCACATGAACTGGTAGTCGACCGAGTCGCGGAAGGCGTCGCCCATGCCGCCATGATGGCCGGCGAGGCCGACGCCGCCGGCGACCGCTTCGCACAGCGCGGCCGCTTCCGGCTTCTCGATCTTCGACATCGTGTAGATCGGCACGATCAGCGAGTAGTTGCGGATCTCGGGATCGAGGAAGACGGAAGTCGCAGTCTCGACGCGCACGTCGAAGCCTTCCGCCTTCAGCCAGCCCCGGATCATCGAGCTGCAGAGGTCTGGGTCATGGCCGCTCCAGCCGCCCCAGACGATCAGCGCAGTCCTTGTCATGTCGATCCCCATTCAATCCAGAGTGCCGGTGGGCAGGCCGGGTGGCAGCATGGCCGGCCGCTCGACCGTGGTTGCAAGCGTGACGCGCCGCCCTTCATCGGAGGCGGTCTGGAAGGCTTCCATCGCTTCGAGCACATGCAGCGCCAGCGCGCCGCTGGCCCGGTGCGGCCGCCCGGAGATCAGGCCCGCCGCCATGTCGGCGACGCCGATCGAGCGGAACTCGCCCTCGCTGTTGCCGTGGCTGAGGGCCTGTTCCTGCCAGTCCCCGCCGGCCTTGGCGATCAGGACCTCGCCGCCGAAGCGGTTCGGGTCGGGCACGGACAGGCTGCCTTCCGAGCCGTAGATCTCGATCGGGCTGTGGCGGTGCTTGGGGACGTCGAAGCTCATGGTGATCGAGACGACCGCGCCCGAGACGAATTCGAGCACGCCGGTGACATGGGTGGCGACCTCGACCGGGATCAGCGTGCCGTTCATCGGCTGGCTGGTGACGAGGCGCTCGGCCTTCGGCCGCGTGGCGAAGCCGACGACGGAGGCGATCGGCCCGAGCAGGTTGACGAGGTCGGTGATGTAATAGGGGCCCATGTCGAGCATCGGCCCGCCGCCGCGCAGATAGTAGAAGCCGGGTGCCGGGTGCCAGCGCTCATGGCCGGGGCAGCCGAAGAAGGCGTTGCCGCCGACCGGCTTGCCGATCGCGCCGTCGTCGATGAGCTTGCGGGCGGTCTGGTGGCCGCCGCCGAGGAAGGTGTCGGGGGCCGAGCCGACGCGCAGGCCCTTTTCCTGCGCCAGGTCCATCACTTTGCGGGCCTCGGCGACGTTGACGCCGAGCGGCTTCTCGGAATGGACGTGCTTGCCGGCCCGCAGGGCCGCAAGACTGACATCGGTATGGGCCAGCGGCACGGTCAGGTTGACGACGATCTCGACATCGTCGCGCTTGAGGAGCTGATCGACCCGCATCGCCGGCACGCCGAACTCGGCGCCGCGCGCCTCGGCCGGGGCAGAGCGCATGTCGGCAACGGCGCGCAACTCGATCGTCGAGAACTGCTGCATCGCCGTCATGTATTTCGTCGAGATGTTGCCGCATCCGATGATGCCGACGCCGATCTTTCGCATTGAACGCTCCTTGATAGCCGGATGCTCAGCCTTTCACCGCGCCGGCGGTGAGGCCGGCAACGATGTGCTTCTGGGCGAAGAGGAAGAGGATGATGGTGGGCAGGATTGTGAGGGTGATGAAGGCGAGCACCAGGTGCCACTCGGTCGAGTATTCGCCCTGGTAGACCATGATGCCGAGCGGCCAGGGGTAGAGGCTGTCGCTGTTTAGCATCACCAGCGGGATCAGATAGGCGTTCCAGCTGTGCACGAAGGTGATGGTGCCGACGGTCGCCAGGATCGGCCGCGACAGCGGCAGCGTCACGTAGCGGAAGAACTTGGGATAGGAGCAGCCGTCGACCAGCGCGGCCTCCAGCAGTTCGGTCGGCAGGTCCTTGAAGAAGCGCCGCAGCAACAGGATGCTCATCGCCAGCGCGAAGGCGACCTGGGGCAGGACGACGCCGAGATGGCTGTCGAGCAGGCCGAGATCGCGCACCTTGATGAACATCGGCAGGATCGCGGTAGCGGCCGGGAAGAGCAGGCCCATCGTCAGATAGTTCAGCAGCATGTCGCGGCCGAAGAAGTGCAGATGGGCGAAGACGAAGGCGGCCATCGAGGCGCAGATGAGCGTCAGCACAACCGTCAGCGTGGCGATGACGAAGGAGTTGCCGAGCAGCTGCCAGTAGCGTCGCGAGAGCAGGATGTCGGCGTAGTTGCCCCACTCCCAGACGCTCGGCAGGCCGAACGGGTTGGTGCGCAACTCGCCGAGCGACTTGAAGCCGCCCAGGACCGTCGCGACCAGCGGCGTCATCACGAACAGGACGACGGCGAGAAGATAGAGCGCCTTGCCGACCGCGGCCGGGCTGAAGCCATCGTCGCTGAAGGGGGCGGAGGCGGCCGGCTCACTCATCACGCATGATCCAGCGCTTGTAGGTGAAGGCGAACACCACGCAGATCAGGAACAGGATGACGCCGACGGCGCTGCCGAAGCCGACGCGCATGCGCGTGATCCCGAAGGTGTAGAGGAAGCTCACCATGGTGTGGGAGGAGTCGGAGGGCCCGCCGCGGGTCAGCGGCATCACCAGGTCGAAGAGCTGTAGCGAGCCGACGATGGCGAAGAATGCCGAGAGGCGGATGGTCGGCGACAGGGCGGGGATGACGACATAGCGCAGGCTCTGCCAGCGGCTGGCCCCGTCGATCCGGGCCGCTTCCAGCATGGCGCGGTCGATGGTCTGCAGCGCCGCGATGAACAGCATCATGTGGAAGCCGAAATACTTCCACACGACGACGACGAGGATGGCGGCGAAGGCCGTCTGCGGGCTGGCGAGGAGATGCGGTGCCTCGGCGCCGAAGCTCTTGTAGATCGCCGCCAGCAGGCCGTAATCGCCGTCATAGACGAAGCTGAAGATCAGTCCGGTGGCGATCTCCGCCAGGATGTAGGGCAGGAAGAACACCATCCGCAGCGCAACCGCGCCGCGGAAGCGGTCGGCCAGGATGATGGCGAGCGAGAGCGCCAGCGGCAGCTGGATCACCAGCGAGACGGCGATGATCAGCAGGTTGTTCTTGAAGGCGGTGCCGAAGGCGCGGTTGTCGAAGACGAAACGGTAGTTGTCGAGGCCGATCCAGTTGGTCGGCGAGCCGAAGCCGTTCCAGTTGAAGCCGGAATACCAGGCGGCCTCGCCGACCGGCAGCACGACGAACAGCGTGAACAGCAGCAGCGCCGGCGGCAGGAACAGCAGGATGGTCGAGAGCTTGCCGACATCGGAAACTCTGCGTCCGGCGAGAGCAGCCATGATCACCTCGCGCGATGGTGGACGGGCAGGGGAGGTCGGTCGGCGGGAGCAACCCGCCGTCTGACGCTTCCATCGAGTGGGGCGTGTGCCCCCACTGCTCCTCGCCGTCAGTTGCCCTGGCGGAAGGCGTCCTGGATCGCCTTGGCCGCCTGTTTCGGCGTCATCGTGCCGGCGGCGATCTCGGTGGTCGCGTCGTTGACGACGCGGCCGACGGAGGGGCCGAGATCCTGGTCGTAGAAGTTCTGGTGATAGCTCGAATTGGCGATGTTCTGCGCGATGTTGCGCATGAAGGCGCTGCCGAGCCCGGCTTCCGCGCCCTTGTAGACCGGCACGATGAAATTGCCGGCGGCGAGGCGCTTCTGCGGCTCGGCGCTGACGAAGTATTTCAGGAAGGCGACAGCCTCCTTCGGCGCGCCCTTGGTGACGAGCCAGCCATTGATGCCGCCGAGCGTATCGCTCCGCTGGCCCTTACCGCCGGGCACGGTCGGAAAATTGATCCAGGCGAGCTTGTCGTCCGGCACGCCGGTCTTGTCGACCGCGAAGACCTTCTGCGTGTGGTAGAAGCTGGAGATGGCGAGCAGCATCGCCGCCTTGCCGTCGCCGAAATACCCGATCGCCTGCTGGCTCTTGAAGCCGAGGAAGCCGTTCTGGAACGGCTGGAGATCGACGAGCTGCTTGAACAGATCGCCCGATTTCTGGAAGGTTTCGCCCTCGAAGCCGCCATCCTGCCCCTTCAGCGCCGCCTGCATCGCCGCCTTGCCGCCGAGGCGCACGGCCAGATGCGTCCAATAGAAGTGCACCGGCCATTTGTCGGCGCCGCCGACCGCCAGCGGCGTGATGCCGGCGGCCTTGAGCTTCTTCACCGCATCGAGGAAGTCGTCATAGCTCGCGATCTTGCCGGCATCGACGCTGGCCTTCGCCAGCAGATCCTTGTTGGCCATGAAGCCGACCTGCGAGACGCCATAGGGCACGCCGTAGACCTTGCCGTTCACCGTGAAGGCATCGACCGCGCTCGGGGACAGATTATCCTTGTAGCCTTGCATCGCCGCGGTGATGTCCTCGAGGACGCCGGCCTCGACCTGCGACTTCAGCACGCCGCCGGCCCAGCTGAAGATGATGTGCGGCCTGTCCTTGGACTGCAGCAGCGTCGGCGCCTTGGCCTTGTAGGCTTCGTTCTCGAGATATTGCATCTCGATCTTCACGCCGGGATTCTTCGCCTCGAACTCGCGCGCCACCTCTTCCCAGATCTTCACCGGGACGGGATTGGCCTCGATATGCAGCCATTTGACCGTGGTCTGGGCGAGGGCCGCGCCGCTGCTGAGGGCGAGCGCCGCAACGCCGGCGAACAGGCGCATGAAACGAGCCATAGGGGTCCTCCCGAATTCGGCCGCTGGCGGGCCGTTGATTGGCGGGAACGCTACCCTCGGAATTTGAGGTGCGCAACTCAAATTCTGATGCTATTCGAATCCCGACGCCGCGGCTCATCTGCGGCAATGGCGAGGGAGGCGGTCTTGGCGGGTGCGATTTATCCCGATCTGGCGGGCAAGGTGGTGCTGGTCACGGGCGGCGGCTCGGGCATCGGCGAGGCGATCGTGCGCGCCTTCGTCCGGCAGGGCGCGAAGGTCGGCTTCATCGACCTGAAGGAGGCGGAGTCCCGCGCCATCGCGGCCGAGCTCGCCGCCGGCGGGGCGAGCGTGCATTTCGAGCGCGCCGACCTGACCGACATCGCTGCGCTGCGCCAGGCGATCGCCGCGATCCGTACCGCGCTCGGCCCGGTCGACATCCTCATCAACAACGCGGCGCACGACCAGCGCCATGACGCGCTGGAGGTCACGCCCGAATACTGGGACGAGCGCATGGCGGTGAACCTGAAGCACCAGTTCTTCGCCGCTCAGGCGGTATTGCCCGACATGATCGCCAGCAAGAATGGCTCGATCATCAATTTCGGCTCGACCTCCTGGATGATCGGCCAGGGCGGCATGGCGGCCTATACGGCAGCGAAATCGGCCGTGCTCGGCCTGACGCGCTCGCTGGCGCGCGATTTCGGCGAGCACAACATCCGCGTCAACGCGATCGCGCCCGGCTGGATCATGACGCAGCGCCAGATCGACCTGTGGCTGACGCCGGAGAGCGAGGCCGAGCTTGTGCGTCGCCAGTGCCTGAAGCGGCGGCTGGTGCCCGAGGACATCGCCCGGGCGACATTGTTCTTCGCCTCGGAGGAAGCGGGAGCCTGCACCAACCAGCACTATGTCGTCGACGGCGGCTGGGTCTGAGCCTCGAGGCAAGCCGTCGAGAACACCAGGCTGGCGGAAGGGGTGGGATTCGAACCCACGGTGGGCTTGCACCCACGGCGGTTTTCAAGACCGCTGCCTTAAACCACTCGGCCACCCTTCCAACGCCTCGTCATTGCCGTTCCCCATCGATTTTTGCAAGTCGCATGGGGGCGGATTGCGCAGCGTATCGCCGCTCGCAAAGGGAACAGAAGCATTTTCAATGGCTTGGCAGAGCCAGCTGTTCTTCGCCGCCGGGCGGCCGGGCAGACGTTCCAGGGCGTGGCCCCGAGGTCACGCTCCCCTGAAAAATGGCGAGGAGAGGGTGGCGGATTGACAGTTGCCGCATTTCCGACACCTTTATGCCCGCCCAAGGGCTCAGCTGGGTTTCCGTTGACGACGGCGCGCACGCGCGTCCCGTCGCTTAACGATCCCTTAATGGAATTGGTCGAAAACTGCGACCTTGCCACGATGGTGGCGGGGCTGTCGCTGCGTTTTCGGCGCGACGAACGGGACTGCGGCATGATGCGAGGCACGAGCGCACCGGCGGCCATCACCTCTGTTGACAAGCCCGGTGATGCCCCTCGCGCTTCATCCTCCCTTGCCACGGCAACCCGCCTCGGCTGCGTCGTGCTCGCCGGCCTGTTCCTGGCGAACTGCGCCAACAATCAGGTCGCCCGCCGCGGCAAGTCGAAAGAGATCGGCGCTTTCCCGTCCTCGAAATACGGCCCCGCCAGCGCGCGTGTCGTCGAGGAGGGCCAGCCGGTGCCGAAGGGCGGCGGCCGCGAACTGATCGGCAACAGCTATACCGTCGCCGGCAAGCGCTACACCCCGTACCAGAAGCCCGTCGGCTATACCGCGGTCGGCACCGCCTCCTGGTACGGCGAGGCCTTCCATGGCCGCCGCACCGCCAATGGCGAGGTCTATGACCGCCACGGCATCAGCGCCGCGCACCCGACCATGCCGCTGCCGGCCTATGCCCGCGTCACCAACATGGCCAACAGCCGTTCGATGATCGTGCGCGTCAACGATCGCGGTCCGTTCCATAGCGGACGCATCATGGACGTCTCGCAGAAGGCCGCCGACGCTCTCGCCTTCCGCCATCTCGGCACCGCCCGCATCAAGGTCGAATATCTCGGCCAGGCCTCGCTCGCCGGCTCGGACGACCAGATGCTGCTCGCCTCGCTGCGCACCGACGGCACGCCGGCCTCGATCCCGGGCCAGAGCAGCCGCACCATGATCGCGAGCGCCGCCTCGCAGGTCGATCTCGGCCGTTCGGCCGGACCGGATCTCGACGACGAGGCTGCCAGGCCTGCTCCGGCGCCTGAGCCTGTCCGGGCCGAACCGGCGCCGGTCCAGGCTCAGCCCGTCGTCCAGGCCTATGCTCCCGAGCAGCCGCGTACGATCGCGGTGCAGAACCCGATCGTCGCCAGCGTCGCAGCCTCGCCGTCCGCGATCCCGTCCTCGTCCTCCGCGGCGGGCGTCCCGGTCAGCGGCGTTCGTCTGCCGCCGTCCCGGCCCTTCGACCTCGGCGCCGCCGCCCATGCCGGCAAGCCGGTTCCAGGCTTGCGTCCGAATGTGGTGACCACGCCGATGCCGGTACCGCGCACCGCCAGCCTGTCTGCCGTCCCCGAGAAGGCGCCGGCCCTGCGTCTTGCCAGGAGCAACCCGCAGTCCGCGGGGCTGAAGCCGCGGCAGCCGCTGGACCAGAATTGACTCTGCTCCGGGCTTGACCGCCCGGACCGGCGCATCATCTGATCTCGATATGATGCAAGGTCGATCAGGGATGACGCGCGCCTGCACTCCGTCGGTCTGGAGCGGGGTCCTTGCCCTGTTCGCCGTGCTGCTCGTGCTCATGCCGGAATTTGCTCGCGCACAGGCATTCCAGTCGGCCGCGCCCTACGCGATCCTCGTCGATTCCGGCAGCGGCGCCGTGCTCTACGAGAAGGCGGCCGACGAGCTGATGGTGCCGGCGAGTCTCGCCAAGCTCGCCACCGCGCTCGTCGCCTTCCAGGAGATCGCCGCCGGCAAGATGACGCTGGAGACCGAGATCTCGATCTCGGAGAATGCCTGGCGCAAGGGCGGCGGCGTCTCCGGCGGCTCGACCATGTTCGCCATCGTCAACAGCCGCGTGAAGCTCGGCGACATCCTGCAGGGGCTGATCGTGCACTCCGGCAATGATGCCGCGATCGCGCTGGCCGAGGCGGTGGCGGGTGACGAGGCCAGCTTCGCCAGGATCATGACCGACCGCGTCCGCGCGCTCGGCCTGCCCAAGTCGCAGTTCCGCAACGCGACCGGCATGGCCGATCCCGAGCAGAAGGTGACGGCGCGCGAGCTCGCTTTCCTCGCCGATCACATCATCAGGACCTATCCGGAGCTCTACAAGATCTTCGGCCAGCGCGACTTCACCTGGAACAAGATCAAGCAGAGCAATCGCAACCCGCTGCTCGCCATGGATATCGGCGCCGACGGCCTCAAGACCGGCAATATCGACGAGACCGGCTACGGCCTCGTCGGCTCGGCGGTGCAGAAGGGCCAGCGGCTGATCGTCGTGGTCAATGGGCTGAAGAATGCGCGCGACCGCGCCAGCGAGGCCCGCAAGCTGCTGGAATGGGGCTTCCGCTCCTTCGAGCAGCGGCAGGTCTTCGCGGACGGGGAGACGGTCGGCGAGGCCAGCGTCTTCGGTGGCGAGAAGGGCCGTGTCGCGCTGAAGGCGAAAGGGCCGGTCAACTTGCTGGTACCGCGCGGCAGCAGCGAGCGCCTCGCCGCCCGCATCGTCTATCGCGGCCCCCTGCAGGCGCCGGTGGCGGAAGGGACGGAGGTCGGCCGCCTGCTGGTGACGCGCGGCGAGATCAAGACGCTGGAGATCCCGCTCTACGCCGCCGAATCGGTCGCAGCCGGCACGCTGCAGCAGCGGGCGCTCGATGCGTTGATGGAGGCCGCGACCGGCTGGGTCCGCAAGGCCCTGAAGCGGAGCTGAGCGTGGCCAAAACGAAGGCGCGGCCCGCGGCAGGGCATTTCATCACGCTCGAAGGCGGGGAGGGGGCCGGCAAGTCGACGCTTGCCAAGGCGCTCGCGGCCCGGTTGGAGACGCACGGCCTCAGCGTCGAGCTGACGCGCGAGCCCGGCGGCTCGACCAAGGCCGAGCGCATCCGCGAGGCGCTGCTCGCCGGCAGGATCAAGCCCTATGGCGCCTTCGCCGAGGCGCTGATGTTCCAGGCCGCCCGCATCGACCATGTCGACAGCCGAATCAGGCCGGCGCTCACGCGCGGCGCCTGGGTGATCTGCGACCGCTTCATCGACTCGACCCGCGTCTACCAGGGCACGCTCGGCGAGATCGCCGCGGACAAGCTGGCAGCCCTTGAAGCCGTCGCAATCGCCGGCCTGATGCCGGAGCTGACCTTCATTCTCGACCTCGCACCCGAGACGGGATTGGCCCGCGCAGCGCGCCGTCGCCAGCCGGGAGAGGCAACGGACCGTTTCGAAAGCGAAACGATCACCTTCCATCGCCGCCTGCGCCAGGGCTTTCTCGACATCGCCGCCGCCGAGCCGCAGCGCTGCGTCGTGCTCGACGCCAGCCTTGCGCCGGAGACGCTGGCGGAGACTGCCTGGGAGGTGCTTTCCAGCCGGCTGCCCTTGCCGCAGATTGCGCCGGCATGATCGAATCGAGCAACGAACCCGACCGCCTGCCTAACGCGCCGCATCCGCGCGAGACGCTGGCGCTCATCGGCCATCAGCGCCAGGAAGAGGCCCTCCTGACCGCGCTGCGATCCGGCCGCATGCATCATGCCTGGCTGCTCGGCGGGCCGGAAGGCGTCGGCAAGGCGAGCTTCGCCTATCGCGCCGCCCGTTTCATGCTGGCCGAGGGCGATCCGCTGCGCCGCGCCGAAGCCGCCCGCGACCTCGCCATGCCAGAGATGGACGGCGCCACCCGCAAGATCGCGGCGCAATCGCATCCGGACCTGCACCTGCTGCGCCGCATCGCCAAGCCGGACGGCAAAAGCTTCACCAGCAACATCCCGGTCGATCTGGTGCGCCGGATCATCGATCGCTTCGGTTCCAGCGCAGGCGAGGGCGGCTGGCGCGTCTGCATCGTCGATGCCGCCGAGGATCTCGACCGGCCGGGCGCCAACGCCCTGCTGAAGCTGCTCGAGGAGCCGCCGCCGCGCTGCCTCTTCCTGATCGTCGCGCATGCGCCCGGCCGCGTGCTGCCGACGATCCGCTCGCGCTGCCGGCTGCTCTCCTTCGAGCCCCTGGGTGAAGGCGACGTCGCGCAGGCCGGCGCGATCGCGCTGGAGCGAATGCGCCTGCCCTATGACGCTTCGGCGCTGGGGCGCGCTGCCGCTCTGTCCGAGGGCTCGGTCAAGCGGGCGCTGACCTATGTCGATCCGGAAACGCTGGCGCTGGTCGAGGCGGTCAGGGCCCGGCTCGACGCGCTGCCCTCCATCGACCTCGCTGCGCTGCTGGCGCTGGGCGAGGATGTCGCGGGCAGGGCGGGCGAGGCCGATTTCGCAGTCATGATCGAGACTGTGCAGGGCTGGCTCGGCGCGCATCTCCATGCGCATGCCGCCGCCGGTCCCGCCCGGCTTGCGCCCCTCGCGGAGGTGTGGGAGAGACTTGCACGCGCCGCGAACGAGGTCGAAACCTATAATCTCGATCGCCGCCCCCTCGTCATGTCGCTGTTTCACGATCTGTCGGAGGCGGTTTCCCGCTCGCGCGCGGCCTGAAACCAGTTGAAACCGGACAGACCATGGCCTCGGCCCCGAAGTTCTATCTGACGACCGCGATCCACTACACCAACGGCCCGCCGCATATCGGCCACGCCTATGAGATGGTGTCGGCGGACGCGATCGCCCGCTTCAAGCGCCTCGACGGCTATGACGTCTTCGCCATGACCGGCACCGACGAGCACGGCCAGAAGGTGCAGCGCACCGCTGCGCAGAACGGGCTCTCGCCGAAGGATTTCGTCGACGGCATCGCCACGCGCTTCCAGGAGATGGAGCAGCGGCTCGGCTGTTCCTTCGACCGCTTCATCCGCACCACCGACGCCGACCACCTGCCCTCGACGCAGGAGCTCTGGCGCCGGATGGAGGCTAATGGCGACATCTATCTCGCCAAGTATTCCGGCTGGTATTCGGTCCGGGACGAGGCCTTCTATGGCGAGGAGGAGACCACCCTCCAGTCTGACGGTACGCGTCTGGGCGGGCAGGGCACCCCTGTCGAATGGGTCGAGGAGGAGAGCTATTTCTTCCGCCTGAAATCCTATCAGGACAAGCTGCTCGCGCTCTATCGCGACGTGCCGGACTTCGTCTCGCCGGAGACGCGCCGCAACGAGATCGTCTCCTTCGTCCAGGGTGGGCTCGAGGACCTCTCGATCAGCCGCACCACCTTCGACTGGGGGCTGCCGGTCCCGGGCGATCCGAAGCATGTGATGTATGTCTGGGTCGACGCGCTCAACAATTACGTCACCGGCTGCGGCTTCCCGGACGAGAATGATCCGCGCTGGCACTACTGGCCGGCCGATGTGCACATCATCGGCAAGGACATCGTGCGCTTCCACACGGTCTATTGGCCGGCCTTCCTGATGTCGGCGGGGCTGCCGCTGCCGAAGCGCGTCTTCGGTCATGGCTTCCTGCTGAACAAGGGCGCCAAGATGTCGAAATCGGTCGGCAACGTCGTCGACCCGTTCGCGCTCGCCGACATCTATGGCGTCGACCAGCTGCGCTATTTCTTCCTGCGCGAGGTCTCCTTCGGCCAGGACGGCAACTACAGCCACGAGGCGATCGTCGGCCGCATCAATGCCGACCTCGCCAACGATCTCGGCAATCTGGCGCAACGCTCGCTGTCGATGATCGCCAAGAACTGCGAGGGCAGGGTGCCGCCGGCCGGCGCGCTGACCGAGGCTGACAAAGCCATGCTGGCGCAGGCCGACGGGCTGCTGGCGAAGACGCGCGCCGCCATGCAGGATTTCGCCCTGCACGTCGTGCTGGCGGATATCTGGGCCGTGGTCGCCGAGGCCAACCGCTATTTCGCCAACAACGAGCCGTGGAAACTCTCCAAGAGCGACCCGGCCCGGCGCGATACGGTGCTCTACGTCACGATCGAAACGATCCGGCAGGTCGCGATCCTGACCCAGCCGGTGATGCCGCAGGCCATGGCCAAGCTGCTCGATTTGCTGGTGGTTCCCGCGGAGGCGCGGTCCTTCGCCTCGCTCGGCGAGGCTGGCCGCCTCACCTCGGGCACGGCGTTGCCTGCGCCGAGCGCGATCTTCCCGCGCTATGTCGAGCCGGAAGGCAGCGAGACCGCCTGATGCTGATCGATACGCATTGCCACCTCGATTTCCCGGATTTCGCCGAGGATATCGCGTCTTATGTCGGCCGCGCCGAAGCGGCCGGCGTCGGCCGGATGGTGACGATCTCGACCCGTGTCGGCCGCTTTGCGACCTATGCGGCGCTGGCCGAGCGCTTTCCGTCGGTCTGGTGCACGGTCGGCACGCATCCGCACGGCGCCCATGAGGAGCTCGACGTCACCGCCGAGCAGCTGGTCGCGCTGTCGCGCCATCCGCGCTGCGTTGCCATCGGCGAAGCCGGGCTCGACTACCATTACGACAAGAGTCCGCGCGAAGCGCAGGAGCAGGGCCTGCGCACCCATATCGCTGCCGCCCGCGAGACGCAGCTGCCGCTGGTGATCCATTCGCGCGAGGCGGACGAGGACATGGCGGCGATCCTGCGCGAGGAGATGGGGAAGGGCGCCTTTCCTGCCATCCTGCACTGCTTCACCGCCGGCGAGATGCTGGCGCGCACCGGGGTCGAGCTCGGGCTCTACGTCTCCTTCTCCGGCATCCTGACCTTCAAGACCTCGCAGGCGCTCCGGGATATCGCCCGCGACATCCCGATGGAACGTCTGCTGGTCGAGACCGACGCGCCCTACCTCGCCCCGACACCGTATCGCGGCAAGCGCAACGAACCGTCCTATGTCGTTGAAACCGCCAAGGTTCTCGCCGAGGTCAAGGGCGTCTCCTTCGACGAGATCACCCGGATCACGACGGAGAACGCCAGGCGCTGCTACTGGAAGATGGACCATGCGGCGCCCGTGGCGCGGGTCGCCTGAGACAAGCTGTCCCCGCATGAGCCTCACCGTCACCATCCTCGGCTGCGGCTCATCCGGCGGCGTGCCACGGCCGGGCTCCGGCTGGGGCGCCTGTGATCCGGCCGATCCGAAGAACCGGCGCCGGCGCTGCTCGATCCTGGTCGAGCGCCACGGTCCGGGCGGCACGACAAGCGTGCTGATCGACACCACGCCGGACCTGCGCGAGCAATTGCTCTCGGCCGAGGTCAACCGGCTCGACGCGACCTTGTTCAGCCACGACCATGCCGACCATACCCATGGCATCGACGATCTGCGCGCGCTGGTGCTGCACATGCGCAAGCGCATCCCGGTCCATGCCGATGCCGTGACCGGCGAAACGCTGCGCCAGCGCTTCGGCTATCTGTTCGAGACGCCGCCCGGCAGCCTCTATCCGCCGATCCTCGATCTGGCGCCGCTGGCGGCTGGCGAGCCGCTGACGATCGACGGCCCCGGCGGGCCGGTCGAGACGCTGCCGTTCCGGCTCGAGCACGGCCCTAACTATGACGCGCTCGGCTTCCGCTTCGGCTCCCTCGGCTACGCCCCGGATGTCAGTGCGATCCCGCCGGAGTCGCTGCCAGCGATGAGCGGGCTCGACATGCTCGTCCTCGACTGCCTGCGTGAATCGCCGCATCCCAGCCACTTCAATCTGGAGCAGTCGCTGGAGGCGATCGCTCAACTCAAGCCGCGCCGCGCGATCCTGACCAACCTCCATGTCGATCTCGATTATGCCAGCTTGACCAAGCGCTTGCCGGACAACATTGAACCGGCCTTCGATGGCATGAAATTGACTATCGAAGCTTAGGCCCGCATCGCGCGGCATCTCCGGGTATCAATTTAAGTTCCATAATATGTCTTATGCGAATCACTGACTGTAGAAGCAAAGTTGGAATGTCTGGTTTCCGCAAAGCAGAAGTGTCACCCCCCGCTCCTTCGGAGCGAGGCGGAGGCGACGATGGGGCTAGTTCTCATGAGCGAGCGCGAGCTGCATCGCATCGAG